>Ga0073899_10000095_pt1 | contig 76128 bp, 77 predicted proteins | sample KloWWTmetaKNB5Ph_FD_88975 | JGI IMG/M metagenome (GOLD analysis project Ga0073899, IMG submission 88975) | Active sludge microbial communities from Klosterneuburg, Austria, studying microevolution and ecology of nitrifiers - Klosterneuburg... | ecosystem: Engineered > WWTP > Aerobic digester >... | reverse complement strand
TTTCCAGCGTGCCCTTGCCGTCAGGCGACGGATCGCCGGCGACAACGTTGCGGAAGTCTGCGACATTGCTTCCGCTGACATCCGGCAAATCACGGCCAAAGTTAACGCCGCACAAATGAAGGCCTTCCTTGTTCGCACCACAGACAAAATCGTGCATTTCGGCAACCGTACGGTCAGCGAAAATTGCGATATTGTTCCGGCCGACCGGACCGATATAGCCAGGCTTGCAACCTAGCGCAGCAATGATTTCCTCATCACGGGCAAAACGAAACTCGCCGATGATTTTCTGCGTCTTGATCTCGTTCAGATCATGATCACCGCGCAACAGGATCAGGGCAAAGCCACCTGCCTCGCCTTCAGGAATGTCGTTGCGGATAACGGCAATTGCCTTGACCAGCTTTACAAGATCGACACCGAGGAAGCCTGCGACCTCCTCACAGCGTGTCTTGCCCGGTGTCGCCACTTCCTGCATGGCTTGCGTTGCAGCGCCGCGCGGTACGGCAGGCGCCAGCGCCTCAGCCAATTCAATATTGGCAGCGTACTCGGAACCCTCGCCAGGACAGAAGGCGATGGCATCCTCACCGGAGTCGGCCAGCACATGAAATTCGTGCGAGCCGGTGCCGCCGATCGAACCGGTATCGGCCGCCACGGCGCGGAATTGCAGGCCGAGGCGGGTGAAGATCTTGCCGTAGGTTTCATACATCAATTGATATTCGCGCTGCAAATCGGCGAACGAGGTATGGAACGAATAGCCGTCCTTCATGAGGAATTCGCGGCCGCGCATAACGCCGAAGCGCGGGCGGATTTCGTCACGGAATTTTGTCTGGATCTGGTAGAAGTGGCGCGGCAACTGGCGGTAACTCTTGATCTCGCGACGCACCACGTCGGTGATGACTTCCTCGTGCGTCGGGCCAACAACGAAGTCGCGCTGATGACGATCCTTGAAGCGCAGCAGTTCCGGGCCATATTGCTCCCAGCGCCCCGATTCCTGCCAGAGCTCGGCGGGTTGCACGGCCGGCATCAGCAATTCGATGGCGCCGGCACGGTTCATTTCCTCGCGCACAATATTCTCGACCTTGCGCAGCACACGCAAACCCATCGGCATCCAGGTGTAAATACCGCCGGCCAGACGGCGAATCAGGCCGGCGCGCAGCATCAGTTGATGGCTGACGATCTCGGCGTCGGAGGGAGCTTCCTTGAGAGTGGCAATGAAAAACTGGCTGGCACGCATGACGAAATCCGGAAAAACTGCAATTTAAAAAAACGAATTCTACCGCGTGCGCACCGGCCGATGCCGTAATACCGGCGTGGATTACGGCAATGATCTACTATTTCAGTGAAAACTATGGAAAAATGAGGGCAGTCCAATTCAAGAATTGAAGGTAGTCCCATGCTTGATCGTGAAGGCTATCGCCCGAACGTCGGCATCGTCCTGGTCAACGGCCATAACGAAGTCTTCTGGGGTAAACGCATCCGCGAACATTCCTGGCAGTTTCCGCAGGGTGGCATCAACAAGGGCGAAACGCCCGAGCAGGCGATGTATCGCGAGCTGCATGAAGAAGTTGGTCTGTTGCCGGAACATGTCGCGATTCTCGGCCGCACACGCGAGTGGCTGCGCTATGACGTGCCCAGGCACTGGGTGCGTCGCGAGTGGCGCAATACCTACAAAGGTCAGAAACAGATCTGGTTTCTCCTGCGTCTGACTGGGCGCGATAACGATGTATGTCTGCGCGCCTCCGAGCGTCCAGAGTTTGACGCATGGCGCTGGAATGAATACTGGGTGCCGCTCGATGCCGTCATCGAATTCAAGCGCGCCGTCTACCAACAGGCACTGACCGAGCTCGCACGGCACCTGTTTGCCTCCCCCGCCAACTGCAAGCCGGGCTGGGGCATGCAGTCAAGCATGGAAGCCTGAGCCTGACCGGTTGGCGCACGGGCTGTCTTTTTTTAGTCTTTTCCGGAGCGCACCCATGATGATCGATCAGTTGATTGGAGAATTCGACAAGGCCTTGCGCACCGTGTTTGCGCCGGCGCAAACCTTGCGTCCGCTGCCCGGAGCCGGACATCCCGAAGCGGATCTCGACGATGCCGAGCGCGCGCATGCGGCAGCCTTGATGCGCGTCAATCACTGCGGCGAAATTTGCGCCCAGGCGCTCTATCAGGGACAGGCGATGACTTCACACGATGCTTCGATCAAACAGGCACTGAAACACGCGGCGCAGGAAGAAACCGAGCATCTGGCATGGACCGGGCAGCGCATTGCCGAACTCGGCGGACGCAAGAGTTTTCTGAATCCGCTCTGGTACGCGGGCGCGCTGTCGATTGGCGTGCTTGCCGGAAGGTTTGGCGATGCCTGGAATCTGGGATTCCTCGCCGAAACCGAGCGTCAGGTTGAGGCGCATCTGGAAAACCATACGGCCCGACTGCCGTTGCAGGATCGTCGCTCCCGGGAAATTCTCGAACAGATGCGTCACGATGAAGCAGGCCATGCCGAAACAGCTCTGCGCCTGGGTGCCCGCGAATTGCCCCGACCCATCAAACAGGCGATGCTTCTGGCATCAAGCGTGATGACACGGACAGCCTATCTGGTATAGGAAAAGCTGGATCGGGTTTCTTCGCCCTGAGTCTGTCGAAGAGCATTCCATATTGAAGCAGATATTTTCGTGCTATGCCAAAAGCATTGTTGCAGCGGTAATCACCGTATCTGCAGTTAGCTCCTGAAGGCATCGGCTGCCGCTATCGGGCTTGCGCTCACAGCCTTCGAGCATGCAGGGAACACAGTCTCCCGCACCTTGTAGCAGATAAACGTTGCCCTGTCGGCCGCTGCCGCGGCGCACCCAGGGACTGACACGACTGTTCCAGTCACGCGGCCAGGGACCCCATTTGACGGGATTGGAAGGGCCAAACAGGGCCAGCGTCGGCGTGCCGGTCGCTGCCGCGATATGCGTGGTTGCAGTGTCCGGGCCGATAAACAACGCCGCACGACGGATCAGTTCCGCCGTTTCGCCGAGCGACAGGCAACCCACCAGATTCAGCACGTCACCGGGCCCACCGCAAGGCACGTTACGTATGAGGTTATCGGCATATTCACACTCCGCCGCGTCAGGTCCGCCACTCAGCACTACGCTCAATCCGCGCTGATTCAACCATTGCACCATGGCGATCCAGCCAGTGTCGTGCCACATCTTGTAGCGAAACTTCGGGAATGGATGCAGCACGGCAAAAGGCTTGCCGTCGAACGGGAGCAACCGCGCCGTCAGCGCCAACTGTTGCGTCAAGCTGGCACATGGCGGTACGACAGCGAAATGTGGCGCAATGCCGAGCAGGTCGGTGATGCGCAGTCCCATGCTGACGGTATGCGTGTCGAGATCGTCAAAATACGCCCACTGATCGAGCAGCATGCGCTTGAAGCGGTCCTGAGTACGCTGTTCGATGAAGCCGATTGTCCTGCGCCCGGCAATCCAGCAGGCCAGGCGCGCACGGTCGGTCGGCAGCGGTGAGACGGCCAGATCGTAGCGTCGCCACAAGCTGCGCATCTGCACAAATTTTTCGGCAAAACCGGCATCGCGCGATGCCTCGATAATCTTCGTAATGTCGGGATTGCCTTCGAGTGCTCCCGCCGTACCACGCAACACCAGCATGTCGAGTTGCGCCTCCGGCCAGGCACATTTCAACGAGCGCGCCAGCGGTGTGGCAAGCAACACATCGCCAATACGCTGCGGACATGCCAGCAACATGCGACGGGGAGTTTCGGGGGGATTCATGAACTCGGACAAAATCAATCTCGCACAATCAATATAATGGCTGCCTTGATTTCTGGTTCGTTCGCAGCCCGGCCATTATGCCCAAACTCCACATTAACGAGTTCGTTCGTATTTCAAGCTTGCTTGAAGCCATGCCACGCTGGCGGGATAAACAGGCATGTGCATCGCTCCGTTTGACACATTGTTCAATGGCATCGATCTTTCACTGATGACAATCACGACATGGCTATGAACCGCAGTGTCGATTCATGCGCGCCATGATGCAGCGCCTGTTATTTTCCGAAAGTTCAACCAACCTCGGCGGCCAGGAGCTGCAAATTCTCCAGCAGATGCAGGAATTGAAACGCCGCGGCATTGAGGTGCGACTGCTTTGCCGCCCGGCCAGCCGCATCGCTGATGTCGCCGCGCGACAGGGTCTGATGACGATACCGATAGCCTTCCGCAACAGCCTGCACCTGCGCAGTATTGGTGATGTTGCCAGACACCTTCGCACATGGTGTCCGGATGCTGTGATCAGCCACAGTGGCCATGACGCCAACATCTGCGCGCTGGCAGCGCGTCTGTCTGGCCGAAGACCGCTGCTGATCCGCGTGCGCACCTATCAGCCGGGAAAGCCGAACGCATGGACCTACAATCACCTTGCCGATCTCACCCTGGTGCCGAGCGAGGAAATGCGCCGCAAGCTGCTCGCCAATCCACGCATTGATGCGCAGCGTATCCACGTGCTGTATCCGGGACTGGCACTCGAGCAGCTCACCGATGAGGCGCAGGTACCCTTACCTGAATCTGTCGCAACATGGCTCGCAACGCATCCCGGGCCGCTGCTGGTGCAGGCAGCGATGTTGCGCAACGAGAAGGGTCACGCCGTACTGCTCGACGCCATCGCGCAACTTGTCGGACACTTCCCGACACTGCGCTGCGTGATGGCCGGCGAGGGTGAATTGCGTGAGGCGCTGGCAACGACGATCCGCGAGAAGAACTTGTCCGAACATGTGCTGCTCGCCGGCCTCGTGCCGCAGATCGGCGCACTGTACCGCCGCGCTGATCTGCTGGTGATGCCATCACTGGTCGAGCCGCTCGGCATGTCGCAGAGCGAGGCGTTGAGCCTTGGCTTGCCGGTAGTCGCCAGCCGCACCGGCGGCATCCCCGAGACCATCGAGGATGGCCGCAGCGGCCTGCTGGTGACACCCGGCGATGTCGCGGCCTGGGCCAAGGCGCTGACCTGGGCTCTGGAGCATCCGCAGGAAATGCGCAGCATGGCGCTTATTGGTGGAGAATTCGTGCGCAGCCACTTTTCACTATCGGCCAATATCGATCAACTACTTGTTCATATTTCCAACCATGTCCTTCCAGCCTGAACTCCGCCGCGCCGCTACCTGGAGCGCCATCGCCCTGGGTTTTGCCATTCCAATATCAACAGCGACCAGCAATATCCTGCTCGCACTGACGATACTGTTGTTCGCCATGTCCGGCGCCTATCGCGAAAAATGGCAGGTGATCGCGCGTAACCCGCTAGCAATCGCTGCGCTCTGGCTGTGCGCACTAACGCTACTCGGCTGTGCATGGGGCGGTGGCGCATGGCCGGAGAAAAAACATTATCTGGTCAAGTATCTTGCGCTGCTTGTCATTCCACTGCTGGTACCGCTGTTCGCATCGTCCGCCAACCGCGTCCATGCGCTCCAGGCATTCGTCGCGGCAATGCTATTGACATTGCTGATCTCCTGCCTGAGCTGGTTGAACCTGCTTGGCTGGCTGCCGGATGCAGTGGCAAGTCGCTTCGATGCGAATCAGACCGTGGATATGATGGGGGCACGCAACGCGGTCGTGTTCAAGCTATCGATCACTCACAGCTTTCTGATGGCTATCGCCGCCTACCTGCTGGCGCAAGCCGCCCGCCTGACCAAACCAACGCGGCTACGTTGGCTGCTCGCAGGCCTCGCCATGCTCGCCGCCGCCAATGTGCTTGTCATGGTAGTCGGCAGAACCGGCTATGTTGTGCTGGCGGTGCTCGGCATGTGCTTCTTCATCCGTCGCTACGGCCGGCGCGGCGCGCTACTCGCCGCAATTATCTGCGTACTCGTTGGAGCGGCGACGTTCCACTGGTCGGCAGCGTTTCACGCCCGCACCAGCGCCGCCATCGAAGAAGCTGCGCACTGGCAAGAGGGCAAGGGGGATCCTTCTTCAATCGGTGCGCGTCTCGATTTCTACAACAACACGCTGAAGATCATCAGGGAGCATCCTCTAATCGGTGTTGGCACCGGTGGATTCGCCATCGCCTATAGCGAAAAGATCAAGAATACCGAAATGGTGGAATCCAATAATCCGCACAACCAATATCTGCTGTTCACCGCGCAGTACGGCATCCTCGGTCTCGCCGCGTTGCTCAGCTTCTACGTGCTGTACTGGCGTTTGGCTGGCAAACTTGCGCCACCCTGGCAGGAAATCGCCCGCGCCGTCCTGCTGGTCTACGCCGTCGGCAACCTGTTCAATTCATTCATGCTCGATTATTCCGAACGCATGCTCTTTGCCTGGCTCAGCGGCATTTTGTTTGCCGGATTGGCGGATCAAGCCAGACACGAAAACGGTTAAATACGCTAGACGCCCCAGACTACCGGCGTCTGTTTCTTCAACGATAGTTCCAGCAATTCAATCAGCGGCACGGCGCGTTGTGTCAGGCTGATCAGTGGGCGTTCACTACCATCCGGAGCCTTCTCGAATTTAGGTGTATCGCTGGCGGTCAGCTCGGCGTGACGGCTCTTGTCGGCGGTGAGTGCGGCTCTGAGGCGCGCGATGGCGTCGGGCAGTTGCTCGACACTGACGATGCCCTGCGGTCCTGGTTCCTTGCCGATAACTTCCATGAGTCGATAGGCGATGTCGCCGAACATGATGACATCGCCGGCGGCACGCGACTGGAAAATTACGATCATGATGTACTCCCGGATTTGGTAGATTTCAATTGTGACCAATGCTGCACTGGTCGTTCAACCACGATACTCGATCAGATATTTTCCCGGCATTCCCGAAGGGCGCCCGAGGGTGTTGAGCAGGGCATCAAGAGCTTTGGCGTCGGCCCCCGTGGCGGAAGCTTCACCGTTGAAGCGCACCGCCTTCGCGGATATCTCGCCGCTACCGTTGAGTTGCAAGCGGCCGCGCAGCGTGGCGAGATCGACGCGCAGCGTCACACCTTCACCGACCAGATGCAAATGATAATCGCCGAGTGTCCCTCCTGAAATTTCGGCAACGGCAGCATCGCTCCACAGCAGATCGATATCACCGTTACAGCGATCACCACTCCAGTTGCAACGATAGCCGGCGCCCTGCGCGTGGAGTGTACCGCTCCAGCCGTAGCGGCCGAGTGCGCCGGGTAGTTGCGGAGCAATTTCGGCAGCGGGTAGCGTGGCATCGATCTTTTCAACAGCGAAGCCACCGGCGCTGGCAACAAGACGCAGGCCGCCCTGCTCCATGCCCAGATCGGTGGCGATACGACCGCGCAGCAATTCGCTCCACAACAGTTGCCAGCGCACGCTTTGGGCGATTCGCCACGGTGTACTATCGCCGGCGCGCACCAGGAGCATGCCATTGCCATTCCATGGATGTCCTTCGACAGCGGTCAGACGCCAGTGTCCGTTGCTGGCGCGATCGATCACTGGCGCAAGCCAGATAGCCGGCCATTGCAATGCGACGGCCAGCAGAAACAGCAGAATGAAGATTCCGAAATCAACAGGCCGCAAGCGCATCGCAGCGCTCAGGAAGGATCGGGCAGAACGAACAACGCGTCGATTCTCGCCTGACCGGAGACGTTGCTACCGGCCGTGCCAGTCGCTTCGACGGGGACATCAATGCGGCAGAAGGCAACGCGCAGCCGCGCATCGCGCTGCAGGATGGCCGCCCATTCGAGCCATCTATCGAATGGCAGTGTGGCGCGCACCCGCAACTGGCGCGGGCCTTCAAGCTGCATCTGCGCAGCCGCCAGCGTCAGGCCGGTGTTGCGTGCGGCAGTCGTGGCGGCCGCCAGTAGCGCAGCACCATCCTGCGGTAACGGACTGGCCGGCTGCGTCTGCATCTGGCGGATTTCACCGGACTGACGCTGGACATTGGCAAGCTGCAGGCGCAATTGCGGAATCTGCTGATGCAGACGGCTGCGAGCGCTGTGCGCCAGCCAAAGTCCCTGCACCAGCAAGGCGCCGGCGATAAATGCAGCGAGTCCGCCGAGAAACACCTGTTCGCGCGGCGCACGCGCGCGCCACAGAACAAGAAGGTTTTCGATGATGGTCTTCATGTTGTTCCGCGTACGGCGAATTGCACTTCGATGCCTGCGCCGCCCGGCGCAGCATGCGTATCGCGCAGGATGGCGGTGAAACCGCGGCGGGTCATGGCATCGCGCAGACGCTCGGCATCGGCGACGCTGTTCATGCGCATGGAGAATTCGAGGCGACCGTCATCGTAGCCGATGCTGCGCAGCGTATTCAAGTTACCCAGACTGCCGGCAACTTCGCTGACAACGGCCAGCAACGGCAGAAAATCGGCCGAACCGAGCTGGCCACGCTCACGGCGTAACTGATCGTACAGTCGCTGCATTTGCAGCGATGGATTCTGGATTGGCTGTTGCGGCGCGACGGCACGGAAGTTATCGGTGATCTCCTGTTGCAGAAGGCTGTGCTGATGGCCAAGCCAAATCCATTCACCGAAGCTGTATGCGGAATAAATTACGATGAACAATGCACTGAGCAGCAACGCCGGCCGCCAGGCACCCCAGCCTTCCCGGGGCTGGCGCGGCGGCGCAAATTCGCCGCCAAGCAGATTGCGTGCATCGCGACTTGTACAGGTACGCCAGTCATATGCGCCAACCAGATGCACAGGAACAGTCAACGCACTCTGCCAGGCAGCAGCAGCGGCGGCATCGAAATTTCCTGCACCATACACATCAATGGCAGACGGCAAATTGCCGCTCTTGTGCGCGGACTGCACTGCCAGGCGCAGTTCGAGGGGCGGCGCAGTCATGTCTGGCAGATCGAAGGCGAAGCCATCTTCTGCGGCGAGCCGAACAAATCCTGCCGTAACCTGCTGCGTACCGTACAGGCAGACGGTCCAGCCAGAACGGCGCGGCGCCAGCTGAATTTCGCTGACAAGACGTTGCGGTACACGCCCAAGGGGACGCAGCACGTTGAACAGTGTGCGCAGGCGGGTGCGCGAGATCACCCAGACTGGTGTCGGTAGCGTTGTCGCTTCGCTATCGGCTTTGGCAGGCGTGTCACCAATAACAAAGTGCTCATCATCGGTCTCGCCGATCAGTTGTTCTTCGAGGGCGTAGGCCAGCACTTCGGTATTGCGGGTGCGCACGCCCTTTGGTAGTTGCGCCTTGAGCACCAGGCATTGCGCTGCGCCGAGGATCACTTCACAACGCTCGGCATCCGGCCAGTGGCGCGGTTCGCTACAGCCGAGTTGCAGCTGATTGCCGGAATCATCGCAGAGCTGCCACTCGCAGGCGGCAGTTTGCACCGGCCATGCAGATGAAATATACAGTCGCAGCAGCCGGTTCATTCGAATTTTTGCCAGACGGTGGACGGCCAGCCGCCCTGCCGATCGAGCAACACCGTCAACGCGGTTTCGGCATTGCCGAACCGCGTATGGATGGCGGCACTGAAATAGCGGCTGCGCGTATCGAGACGCTCGGTACTCGGCGAACTCGCCAAGTCCGGAACCGACACGCGCTTGCGGAAGTCGCCGATATCGATGTAGGGAATGCGCTTGCGCTCAGCAATGATCTGCTGGATTTCCGAAGCGGGAAAATCGTAGAGCACGGCGGATAGCACAATAGCATCGGCGGTATTGATATTGACCGGATTATAGCCCGGAAGGGCGGTGACATAAGGGCGCAAACGTCCGACGATATTCGCATCAAATCCTCGCACGCGCAGCAATCCATCGACGTCGCCAAGCTCGCGGTTGGCGCTGCGATAAGGTGGTTTCAACGTCAGATAAAAAGCATCCTCGGCACCATCCGGTGTGACTTCGCTGTCGGTATCGAGCCAGTCGACCAGCGCCGCCGCAAGATCTGGGGATAGTTGCAGCTCGCTCAGCAAGTGCCGAAACACGGTCAGGTCATCCTGGCTGTGTTGGCCATTGCGCACCAGATTATTGAGATTCCACTTGCTCTGCTCGTCTGTCAGCCCGCCGCCGATCTCACCACCCTCAGCCGGCATCGGCGGCACCTGGGTCGCCCAGGGTTCGCCGAGGTGATCGTAGGCGCTGTTGCGCGCATCATCGGTGAGTACAGCGCGCGCCCAGTCGACGCCGGCGGTCGCCAGCAGGCGCGCTTGAGCAAGGTCACGGCGGGTTTCCACCTGGCGCAGCCAAAAACTCTGGCGTTCGATCAGGCTACTGGCGATCACCGTGGCCAGCGCTACGACCAGCAGCGCCATGATTAAAGCCGCGCCACATTGACTGTGGTGGGGGTAGCAACGCCTCATGATGGCAGTGCGAAAACACGATGCAGCAACATGCCATCGCTGAAAGTCACTTCGACATCGACGGCGCGCGGCAGCATGTCATTGTTGCTGGCCATCGGCCAGGCTTCCTGCCAGAGGCCGTTCGTATCGAGATAGCGGAAGCGCAGACTGTCGACCCCTTCGAGCAGAACATGAATGTCTGGCGTCGAAGTCGGTGCGCGGTCGAGCACCGGCCAGATCAGCAACTCCACACGACTGGCGCGCAACCGGTAACCGAGGCGAATTTCATCGTACCCAGTCATGGATTTCCGGGTGAATTTGAGCGGGCAGTCAAAATTCAACTCGCCGCTCTGTCCAGCCGAAACCGGTGGTAATACGCGTCCCCACCAGGACGGCAACGCATGGACATCCGGGAGCGCCCGCATGCCGGCAGCGGCCATTACCCAGCGCGCCTGCGGAGTCAGAGCCGTAGCAGCGACAGCCGCCGCAATGCCGACGGGGTTGCCGGAATCGTCGGCGCTGCGCAACGGGCGCCGTGCTGGTTGAGTGACATCGCTGGCGAAGCGTTCAAAAAATGCTGCGGCCGACTGCCAGCGCTGACTGTCGGCCTGCGTACGCTCGCTGACGCGATTCAGGCTATCGATGCCGCGATACGACATGATCGAGATCACGGCAAGCAGCGCAACAGCGACGCAAAGCTCGATAAGCGTCAGGCCACGCTGGCGGTTTGCTTCAGTGCTATGTTCTGTTGTCATCATGCCTAGCCACCCGGCTTGACGAGGAAACTGGTGAAGCGGCTCAGCGCACTGGCATTGGTCGCATTATTCACCTCAGCACTGAACACATGGATGTCGATACGACGAAACTGGGCATTCGGTGTTCCGGAGATTTTTTCTTCCAGACGAAAGCGCATGCCGCCTTGCACTGCCTCGGCAGTGTTGCTGCCGACAGGCAGCCAGACACGCCGCGCGCGGTACTCTTCGAGGCGGTCGAGAGCCACCCAGTCAGCCAGCTGACGCGCGCGGATTTCACCTTCGTTCTGTGCCGCTACGCTGCCGGCGCGTAGCGCCGCCATCAACGCCAGGGCAAGAATGGCAAGGGCCACCAGCACTTCAAGCAGAGTGAAGCCGCGAGTTTTCATGGCAACATTCCGCTCACCACCTGCTGATTACTGCTCTTTGCCGGGACTGCGCATTTCTACACGGCCGTTCGGCTGACTGCGCAATTCGATGGGTGCGAGTGGCGTGCTACCCGAGCTTTCCAGCATGATGCGGAACAGCGGCGGGTCCCCGCGCCGAAAGATCAGCAGCCCGCCGGCTGGCAGGGGCTGCCCATCAACATCGATACGGCCAATACGCAGGCCAGCGGCAAGTCGATACATGTGGAATTGCTCGTCATTGGTCAGAAGCTGCCAGTTGCGAGTGCGCTGCGGCGTATTTTCGGCGACCCAGAATGAATAGCTGTCGGCTGTTGCCGACATGGCCAGCTGGCGACTGCCGGCCTGTCCTTCGAGGGTGGCGGCCTCAAGCAGCATGGCGAGCCGGCGGGCATCGTTCATGGCATCGCGCTGTGCGTCCGGAATGATGGACAGCACCACACTTGCCGACAGCACAGCGACGATGGCGACCACGATGAGTATCTCGATCAGCGTGAAGCCGCGCAGCGCGGATATATGCAAATATTTTCCCTTCCCCCTTGCGGTGAGGAGACTGGGACAACGCGAGGTCTTTGGGTAACAGAAGAGTGATCGAATCATGGGGAGGGAAAAAATTAAAGTTGCCAGTTGCCGATATCGGTATCGAAGCCTTCGCCGCCCGGTGCGCCGTCGGCGCCGTAACTGAATACGTCGATTTCGCCGTGCAGACCGGGATTCAGGTATTGGTAAGAATTGCCCCACGGATCGAGTGGCAGGCGTTCAACATAGCCACCTCCCTTCCAGTTGTCCGGCAGCGGTGCCTGCGTCGGCTTGCTTACCAGCGCCTGTAAACCCTGCTCGGTGGTCGGATAGCGTTTGCTGTCGAGGCGATAGATTTTCATCGCCTGCATCAGCGAGGCGATATCCTGTTTCGCGGCGACGACGCGGGCTTCGTCGGGGCGCGTCATGACCTTCGGCACAATCATCGCAGCAAGAATACCGAGAATAACAATGACGACGAGGATTTCAATGAGGGTAAAACCAGCGTGGCGAATTAGTTTTTTTCTTTGTTGCATGGCGACTCCTGTAATTATTTCATCAGCATGTTGATTTCGATGATCGGCATCAGTACGGCAAGCACGATCATCAGCACCAGGCCACCCATCAGCAGGATCAGCAGCGGCTCGAAAAGACCGAGTGCAATCGCCGTGCGTCGATCGAGTTCATTCTGCTGCTGCGTGGCGGCACGCTCCAGCATACGGCCAAGCGTACCGCTGGCCTCGCCGCTGGCGATCAGGTGCACCAGCAGTGGCGGGAACAGCCGGTCGGCCGCCAGCGCACGATGTAACGGGCTGCCTTCGCGTACCTGGCGGATTGCCTGGTCAAGTGCCTGGCGCAGGAAAAGATTGGCGATGACCGCCTTGCTGGTTTCCAGCGCGGTGAGCAGCGGCACGCCACTACCGACCATGATCGACAGCGTGCTGGCAAGCCGCGCGCTGTCGAGAGTGCGCAGGTGATGGCCGAACAGCGGCAGGCGCAGCAGGGCGCGATGCCAGCGCAATTGCAGCGCGGTGTCGCGCTTGAGTAACCAGCGCGCAGAAAGCGGCGCACCGATTGCTCCAAGCAGCAACCAGAACCAGCCGGCGCGCAGAAAATCGCTGAACAGAATCAGGCCGCGTGTCAGCAGTGGCAGTGCTTGCTTGGTTTGCTTGAAGACACCGACGATCTGCGGCACGACATAGGTCACCAGACCAACGATCACCGCCAGCGCGACTGCCGTAACGATGATCGGATACAGCAGCGCCTGAAAAATTTTCTGGCGCGTGTTCTGCCAGGCTTCGAGATAGTCGGCCAGTCGATTGAGTAGCGTCGGCAACTCACCAGATTTTTCACCGGCATCGACAACGGCCCGGTAGATCGGCGGGAACGCGCCGGCGTACAGACCCAGCGACATGTGCAGCGAATGTCCGGCGAGTACCTCGGCGCGCACGCCGGCAAGAATCTGCCGAGCGCCCTTGTGCTCGCACTGCTCGATCAACGCAGTCAGCGATTGTTCGATGGTCAGCCCGGCATCCAGCAGCATCGACCACTGTCGCGTCAGCAAGCTCAACATCGACGAGGGCATGCCCTGCCGGCCGAGGCGCGTGCGCTCGGCACCGATGCGACCAACCGTCGTTACCTCAATGGGGAACAGCTGCTTCTCGCGCAACTGGCTGCGTGCCATGCGGCTGGTATCAGCCTCCAGCACGCCGCTGACCTCGCGGCCGCTGGCGTCGAGTGCCCGGTAGTTGAAGGCCGCCATGGCGACTAGGCGTCGCGCGAAACGCGGAGGATTTCTTCCAGCGTGGTGTCGCCGCTGGCCACCCAGCGCAGGCCGTCATCGCGCAGTGGGCGCAGTGCACCAGTACCCAGTGCATATTCGCGCAACGCCTGGTCGGCACCACCCTCGTGGATCATGCGCCGCAGGGTGTCGTCGACCACCAGCAATTCGTAGATGCCCATGCGTCCCTGATAACCGGTCTGGTTGCAGGCAGGGCAGCCGACGGCGCGATATATTTTCTCCGGTACATTGGCGCCACCGAACTGGGCAGTTTCGGCGATATCGAAAACATCGGCGCGCTTGCATGCCGGGCAGAGCCGCCGCACCAGGCGCTGAGCGAGTACGCCGGTCAGGCTGGAAGCCAGCAGGAACGGCTCGATGCCCATGTCGACGAGTCGCGTCACCGCGCTGGTGGTGTCGTTGGTGTGCAACGTCGCCAATACCAAATGCCCGGTCAGGCTGGCCTGCACGGCAATCTGTGCGGTTTCGAGATCACGGATTTCACCGATCATGATGACATCAGGATCTTGACGAAGGATCGAGCGCAGCGCCTTGGCGAAGTCGAGGCCAATGCGCGGATTGACCTGGGTCTGGCCGATCGCCGGCAGGTCGTACTCGACCGGGTCCTCGACCGTCATGATGTTGAGTTCGCTGGCATCGATGCGTGACAGTGCCGCATACAACGTGGTGGTCTTGCCGGAACCGGTCGGCCCCGTCACCAGAAAGATGCCATGCGGCTGATGGACCAACTGGTCGACGCGCAGCAGGGTGTCGCCAGCCATACCGAGCACATCGAGGTCGAGACGCGCCGGATCCTTGTCAAGCAAGCGCAGCACGATGCGTTCACCGTGACTGGTGGACAACGTCGACACGCGCACGTCGACCGGCCGACCGGCGATGCGAATGGTGATGCGGCCGTCCTGCGGCATGCGTTTCTCGGCGATGTCGAGCTGCGCCATGATCTTGATGCGCGAAGCCATCGCTGCATGCAGCGCGCGATGCGGACGGATGATGTCGCGCAGCACGCCATCGATGCGGAAGCGTACTGTCGAATGCTGCTCGAAGGCTTCGATGTGAATGTCGGAAGCACCCTCGCGCACCGCCTGGGTGAACAGCGCGTTGATCATGCGGATAATCGGCGCATCATCCTCACTTTCCAGCAGATCCTCGATCGGCGGCAACTCCTGGACAAGACGGCTGAGATCCATTTCCTGGCCGATATCGTCAGCGACCTCGGCTGCTGTCTGATCGGCACGGCTGTAGGCCTCGGCCAGCATGTGCTCGAAACGCGCGGCATCGCAGGGGACCAGGTGCAACGGCTGATTGAGGACGCGGCGAGTTTCGGCGATGCCCGCTGGCGTCGCATCGTCGCGGACGAAAACTTCCTGTGCGGTTTCCCCGCTCACGCCGAGAATGATGCCCTGCGTCCGGGCAAAAGCGTAGGGCAGACGCGGGACGTGCGTTTCGGCTGCAATCATTGCTTGTCGATAGCGGCGGCGTGGGCGGCTGCCTGGGCCGGCGGCGGCAATTGCTGGATACGTGCCGGCAACTGCGGCGTCGGCGACTCTTTCAGCATCAGGTTCGCCGCAGCGGATTCCTTGCGCTGCTCACCAATCACATAATCGTAGCGATCAGCGGTCAGCGCCTGGTAGTCAGCCGCCTCGCGGATGATCTTCGGCCGCAGGAACACCATCAGATTAGTCTTGGTACGTTTGCGTGACTCGTAGCTGAACAGACTGCCGAGACCGGGAATATCACCGAGCAGCGGCACCTTGTCGTTGCCTGCACCGAAACTGTCCTCAATCAAACCACCGATCACGATGATGCCGCCGTCATCGACAACAACGGCTGTCTCGATCAAGCGTTTGTTGGTCACTGGTCCGGCCGGATTCGACAGCGTACCGGCCTGCACGCTCGAGGCTTCCTGGAAAATTTGCAGGCGCACCAGCCCGCCTTCGGAAATCTGTGGCTTGATCTTCAGTGTCAAGCCGACATCCTTGCGATCGTAGGTCTGGAACGGTGAGGCCGTCGTCGAATTTCCAGTCTGCGCATACTGGCCGGAAATGAACGGTACATTGCTACCGATGACGATCCGCGCTTCCTCGTTATCGAGCATCATCAGACTCGGCGTAGACAGGATGTTGGCATGCGCATCGGTTTCCAGCGCACGCGCTAAAACGCCGAGACCGTCCTTGCCGGAGAAGATGCCGAGATTGAGCCCCGGCAACAAGCCAAGTGTGCCCGTGGTGTTTGCCTTGGCGATGCCTTCGATAACACCGACGATGTTCTGTCCGCCGCTGCCGAAATTGGTACCGCCGATGACGTTGGTGCTCTTGCCGGACGCGCTGCCACCAGCCATCCACTGGATACCGAATTCGCTGGCACGATCCGAGCTCAATTCGGCGATTAGCGCCTCGACAAGCACCTGTGCACGACGCTTGTCGAGCATGTCTATGACGCGCTGCAGGTTGTTATACACCGCATCCGGCGCGGTAATAATCAGGGCATTGTTGGTCGGATCGGCCTGAATAAAGCTGGCGCCGCCCGCACTACTCGATACCGCAGCGGACGCAACGCTACCGGATGTCGCTGCACCCATCGCCTGTGATGCGCCGCTACCGCCCGTCGACGCCTGACTAACAGGGTTCGGCGAAAGCGGTGTCAGGCCGGTGCTCTGCACAGAGGTCTCGCCGGAAACAATGCCACGCAACGTTTGCGCAACCTTCGTCGCTTCGGCGTTTTTCAGGTAGATGACATGAATGTTTCCGGCGGCGCTGGTCGGTTGATCGAGTGTGTTGATCAACGTGCGCACCTGCGCCAGCTTGCCGGGATTGATTGAGCGTACCAGCAGGCTGTTGCTGCGTGCATCGGCGAGAATGGTGACACGCTGGCTGCTGTCGGCGCCAGCCGGACCCGCGCCGAGATTTCCGTTATCGCTGTACAGGCGGTTCAGACTGTTCGCCAGATCGATCGCCGATGCATGGCGAATGGGAATCACCTGCGGCTCCTCACCGTTCGGTGCATCGAGCGCATCAATGATTTTTTCAATGCGTGCCAGATTATCTGCGTAATCGCTGATGACCAGGCTGTTGGTGCCAGCATTGGCGGTGATCGGATTGTTCGGTGCAATCAACGGACGCAGCACCTGCAACATCTGTACTGCCGACTCGTAATGCAAGGTAAATACCTTGGTTACCATCTGGTCACCGTTAGGTCCGCCGACACCCTTGCGCATTGGTCCGCCTTGCGTCTTGGCATCGGCTTCCGGCACGATCTTGACGACGCCGTTGCTTTCCACAGCAGTGAAATTCTGCATGCGCAACGCCGAGAGCAGGAACTGGTAAGCCAGCGATTGCGGGACCGGCTTGCCTGACACCACATTCACCGTTCCTTTGACGCGCGGATCGAGGATGAAATTCTTGCCGGTAATCTGCGACACCGCCTTGATCACCGTCTCGATATCGGCATTGACAAAGTTCAGCGTAATCCTGTCCTCCTCGGCGCTCGCCGGCCCGCATAGGACGCTGGCAAGCAGCAGGGGCACAAGCAGGCGGTACAGGGAAAGCATGGGCATAACTGGAATACGCATCTTCAGAGTCCCGTCAGGATTTGCCGCGTTCCGGCAGGGTCAGTAATTGGCTTTGCCCGCCGCGCAGCAATTCCACCTGGCGCGGCATGACGCGTTGCAGGGTGATTCCCTGCATGACTTCCTCGCCCTGGCGCACCACCTGCGGTGGCTTGCCCTCGACGGAAAGAATGGCGAAGGCCTGCTTGTTGGCTGCCTGCGCTGCAATCGCACCAATCAACCGGATATCGGAAAAATTTCCAGCGGCGCCCGGCGCATTGCCAAGCGGTGCAACGCCGAACAGATGCCGGTTAACGATGCTCTGCACGGCACGCTGCGGATCGATTTCCCGTGCGATGGACGGTTGCAGCATTTCCGGAGCACTCAGCGTCCAGAAGATGGTCGCACCCAGCCAGGCCAGCAGGCCCAGCATGAGCAATGTCGCCAGACGGCCAAACCATGGCAGCAGCGCGGCTGAAGTAAATGCGGGAGACTGTGGCCAAACGCTCATGAATGAATTGGGGTTCGAATTCGAATTCTGATTGCATAAATGCTGGATATCCGGTCAGCCAGCATCCGGCTGTGGCTGCGCTACAGGCATGATCCGTACGCCCGAGATTCGGCGACGGCAGAGTATATCACCGAGGCCACCGGGAAATACGCTGGCAGAGTGGGGATTACTCACGATTACGGGATCTCCCAGAGCCAGGCCGCGCCGCGCACACCAGACGAGTCGCCGTGGCGATTACGCACCAGACGCGTGACGACGCGGTCGGAAAATACCAGCGTCGGCCAGAGCGGCGGTACATTCTCATAAAGGCGCGTCATGTTCGACAAACCGCCGCCAAGAACAATCACATCGGGGTCGAGGATATTGATGACCTGCGCCAGGGCGCGTGCCAGGCGCGCCTCGTAGCGTTGCAGTGTGGCTTCGCAGGCTTGATCGCCAGCGGCGGCGCGCGCGATGATTTGCGGCGGATCGAAGTCCGCACCGGCAACGCGCAGATGATCGGCGCGCATCCCTGGTCCGCTGAGAAAAGTTTCGACGCAACCAGCATGCCCGCAATAACACGGTGGCATGTCGTAAATCTCTCCCGGTAGTGGATTGTGACCCCACTCGCCAGCGATGGCATTGGCACCCGTGAGCACACGGCCATGAATGACGATACCACCACCCACGCCCGTACCGAGAATTACGCCGAACACCGTTGCGGCACCAGCGGCCGCACCATCAACGGCCTCCGAAAGCGCAAAACAATTGGCGTCGTTGGCCAGCCGTATCTCGCGTTGCAAAGCATCCTGCAAATCGTCCAGCAAGGGCTTGCCGTTCAACCAGGTCGAGTTGGCATTCTTGACGCACCCGGTGACAGCCGACAGCGCGCCGGGAATGCCGATACCCAGCGTGCCGCGCATTTGTAGATCGGCTTCGGCATCACGCACCAGCGCCACGACTGCCGCCAGCGTTGCTGCATAGTTGCCTTGTGGCGATGCCACACGGTGGCGCAACAGTTCAGCGCCATCGTCGCCGAGTGCGACGATCTCGATCTTCGTGCCGCCGAGGTCAACGCCGAAACGCATGATTTCCGGGTTATCTGCGATCTGCGGCAAGCATCGCCTTCATCAGCGGCCGAGCTTGCTGACGGTATCGAAATACACGGCTGTGGCTTCTTCGCGCGACGAGGCGGCGACGCCCATCTCGCGCAGCAGACCGTCGTGGATGCCATACACCCAGCCATGCACCGACAGCTTTTGCCCACGCATCCAGGCGTCCTGCACCAGCGTCGTCTGGCAGACATTGGCCATTTGCTCGATGACGTTGAGTTCGCAAAGACGATCGAGGCGCAGTTCGTGTGGCGTTGCAGCGAGCACGCCGCGATGCTTGTCGCGCACATCCTGAATATGCCGCAACCAGTTGTCGATCAGACCGTGACGCTCATCTTCCATGGCCGCACGCACGCCGCCACAGCCATAGTGGCCGACAACGATGATGTGACGCACCTTCAGCACATCGACGGCGAACTGCATGACCGACAGGCAATTCAGGTCGCTATGCACCACCAGGTTGCCGACATTGCGATGGACGAACACCTCGCCCGGCGCAAGACCGGTGATCTGATTGGCCGGTACGCGGCTGTCGGAACAGCCGATCCACAGATATTCCGGCGATTGCAGGGCCGCCAGACGGCTGAAGAATTGCGGATCCTCGGCACGCAGGTGCTCGGCCCAGGCGCGATTGTTTTCAAGCAGGTGCGTAAGTGGCATAACGCTCTTTCCGGTGTCTCGTATTTTAAAAATTTTTATCTGGCATGGTCAGGCGTTTGCGTGATGGCCAGACCGCTGCTGCTGCCATTGATCGCCTTGCGAATATCGAAGCGAAAATTGTGTACCGTGGCGCCGGCAACATGCAAGCTGCCGATGCGCAGCGTACCACGCAGATCGAGATGCTCCAACAGCGCGGGATCGAACGAAGTATCGCTCCTGCGACCAGTCGACGCCGGCAGATAGCGGTCGGCATCGAAGCGATCGATATCGAGATCAACAGCGGCCGATAATGGTGTGATTTTCATGATATTGATATCGGCAGTAATGCGGCTGTCGGCAAATTGTCCAGTGAGTTTACCTTCGGCTGTCTGCCGCATGAAATCGCCGCGCAGATTGCCGGAGAATGACAGCGGTGGCAAAGGTGGTTGCATGCCGGTGAAGGACATCTCACCAGTAATTTTTTCCAGTTGCAGCGTTCGCGCCGCATGGTTGAAGACAATCGGCGTATCGATCCTGCCGGCAAGCCGTGTGGCGCCAATCATGGTTGAAAATTGGGCGTCGAGCTGATCAATGGTGAAGCGTGGCGTCGGCAAATCGAGATCGAAATCGTAGCGGGTCTGCAACTTGATATTGATGTCATTCGTCTGTGGCGCTTGCAGCCGCGCCGAAAATTCCAGCGTATCGTTTGTCGCATTGGCAAGCCGTCCGGTGTCCAGTTGGATGGCACTCAGCGTCGCGTGTCGGGCAGCGGCCTCGTCAAACCAGCTGAGTTCGCCATCGGTAATCCGTGCGGCAGCAATGGAAAATTTCGGCAGTGGCTTGTCGTGTCCGTCTGAAGCAAGCAAATCGTCGATATTCAGCGTGCCGTCCGGATGCCGTACCAACCTTACCTTGGGGCCGATCAATTCGATCCGTTCGAGAACAATCTGCTGCGACAACAGTGGCCACAGATGCAACGAAGCCTGCGCGCCATCGAATGTGGCGAAGGTTTGTGTGGCATTGCGTTCGGATAGCGAGACATGGCCAATATGCAGATCGATAGCCGGCGTCATGGAGAACGACCATGACAAATCGCCATCGATGGCAAGGGTGCGCTGCCTGCTCTCCAGCACGATCCGGCTCAGGTAGTTTTTGACGAACGGTGTATTGCTGCTCATCATCAGCAGAGTCGCGCCGAGCAGTAGCAGAACGAAGCCGGCACCAACGGCGATGGCAAGATACTTGAGAGACTTCTGCGCAAATCTCGAACGTATCATTCCTTTAAGCTCCTGCAAGTAGCGCCACAGAAATATCAGCGGGCGGCGTCTCAGCGCGTAAAATGCGACCGGTTGCCATCATCATGAAAAAGGAGCAGCACATGAGCATCGTCAGTGAATTCAAGGAATTTGCCGTCAAGGGTAGTGTCGTCGATCTGGCAGTTGGCGTAATCATCGGCGGTGCATTCGGCAAGATCGTCGATTCAATGGTTGGCGACCTTGTCATGCCCGTCGTCGGACGCATTATCGGCGGTCTCGACTTCACCAACTATTTTATTGCCTTGAAGGATATCCCGCCGGGTGTGGCAATGACCCTCGCCGAAGTCAAGAAAGCCGGTATTCCGGTCTTCGCTTATGGCAACTTCCTGACCATCGCAATTAACTTCACCATCCTCGCCTTCATCATCTTCCTGATGGTCAAGCAGATCAATCGCCTCAAGCGCGAAGAAACAGCCATCCCGGCAGCACCGCCACCTACATCCGAAGACGTACTGCTGTTGCGCGAAATACGCGACGCCCTGAAAAAGCCATCCGCCTGATCGCCGCTTTAAGCCTGGTCGCCAACGAAGGGGTTGTAGCGCCGCTCCTCGCCGAAGGTCGACATCGGCCCGTGGCCAGGGATGAAACTGACATCATCACCGAGCGGCCAGAGCTTGTTGCGGATCGAACTGATCAGCGTGGCGTGATCGCCGCCCGGCAGGTCGGTACGGCCGATCGAGCCCTGAAACAACACATCGCCAACCATCGCCAATCGCGATGGCGCATGGAAAAACACCACGTGGCCGGGCGTGTGGCCGGGGCAGTACAGAACCTCCAGCGTCAAGTTACCGAAACTCACTGTGTCACCGTCGTTCAACCAGCGATCGGGCGTGAACGCCGCCGCCGGGCCGAGACCGAACATACGACCCTGATGGGCCAGTTGATCAATCCAGAACTGGTCTTCCTGCTGCGGCCCCTCGATTGGAATGTGCAGGCGCTCAGCGAGCTCGGCCGTACCACCGGCATGATCGATATGGCCGTGTGTCAGCAGAATTTTCACGATGCTGACCCCGGCCTGTGCGGCAGCCGCAAGTATTTGCTCGATGTCACCACCTGGATCAACGACAGCTGCCTGCAGGGTTTCCTCGCACCAGAGCAATGAGCAATTCTGCTGGAATGGCGTGACAGGGATGATTTTGTATTTCATGATGAAGGAACGGAATTTGATCGGGCGGCAACAGCCCGGGAATAAGATCGTGGCAATGCGGACGATTCTACCGTCAAATACATGTCGGCAACCATGGTGATCACCATGGTTGAGTGGTGCGCAGAAAAATGGTATTTGCATTTTTTGTATTTCAATACCCATGAATAAATCATGGCTATCTCCACGCCCAGTGCATGTTTGCATTGCACACGATATTCATTGCTCAGTGCAAACTTGCGTTAGACTTGAAACAGTTTTATGGATGGAATTGATCCGATGAAGGAGAAAGCAGTGGACCAAAAAATGATTTGCCTCATCAGGCCGCCATCGGTTGAATGCTTTCGATTTGCGAGTACATCGATCACGCCGCCGCTCGGCCTGGCCTATGTTGCCGGCGCGTTGCAGGCGGCCGGCCGCAAGATGGCGATTCTTGATGCAGTCGCGGAATGTCCTGAAGGAATGACGCGCTACTACAAAGGCTACCTGGTCGGCTTGACGCTTGAGGAAGTGGCTGCACGCATTCCCCCGGATGCATCGATCGTTGGCATCACAGTGATCTTTACCCATGAGTGGCCCGGCATCGTGCATCTGGTCGACCTGATCAAGCAGCGACGGCCGGAGTTGACCGTGATTCTCGGCGGCGAACACATCTCGGCGATGCCGGAGTTCTGCCTTGCAACCTCGAAAGCCGACATCCTGGTGCTCGGCGAAGGCGAGGAAACCATTGTGGAACTGGCCGAGGCCCTCGATACCGGACGTCCACTAAACGAAATCGACGGCCTGGCGTTTCGTGACCACGCGCAGATCGTCGTGAACAAACGGCGCAAACGTATGGCCGAAGTCGACAATCTGGCGCCCCCGGCGTGGGAAATGTTTGACTTGAAGACCTACCACGATCACCGCTATGTTGGCGGGATCTACTCGGAATCCCTGACCATTCCTGTTCTGGCTACACGTGGCTGCCCGTTTCAGTGCACTTACTGCTCCGCACCAAACATGTGGACGCCGCGCTGGGACCCACGCGACCCTATCAAGGTGGTGGATGAAATCGAGGGTTATATGCGCAAGTACGGGGCCGCAAATTTCCCGTTTCAGGACCTGACTGCGATCATTCAAAAGGAATGGATCGTGACGTTTTGCGAGGAGGTCCTTCGCCGCAACCTGAAGTTCATCTGGCAATTCCCGACAGGAACCCGCGCCGAAGCGGTGGACAACGAAGTTGCAGAACTCCTCTTCAAGACGGGCATGATCAACATGGCCTACGCCCCCGAATCCGGATCGGAGACGACGCGCAAATTGATCAAGAAAAAAATGCGCACGGACAGTTTTTTTGAAAGCCTCCGGGCGGCGGTCAAGGCGAAGCTCAACGTGATGGCCTTCATGGTGGTCGGCTTTCCGCATGACACCCGCGAGCACATCATGGAGAACATGGAATTCATCGACCGGATGGCAGCCGAGGGCCTAACCGACATGTCGGTCGGCTTTTACATGGCGCTGCCAGGAACCGCACTGTTCTACAGCCTCTACGATGCCGGCAGGATCAAGATCGATCGTGAGTATTTCACACACATCCTTCACGCGACGACACTCTGGCCGGCGCATACGTACTCTGACATGAGCAAGCTGGCGCTGGCGACACTGAAAATTCGCTTGTTGCTGAGATTCTATGGGGCGAAACGCAGCTCCTCGAAAAGTGCGCCACTGCTCACCTTCCTGCGTCGTGCGCTCAGCGGCCTGTTCGATGGCGGCTCACACGGATCGAAACTGGAAACGGCCTTTCGCAACGGGGTGAAAAGTGCCTGGGACACGATCCGGGCGCAGTTCAAGCCAGCCTGGCTACCGAAGCGAAAAGAGGCGCAGATGTTCGAGAATTGGGAAGCCATCTATCGCGAGCTACGCCGGGCCAAGCTGGCCGATGGGCTCATCCAGCAACTGCCCGCCGACACCAGCAAACTGCACCTGTCAAATTACGTACCCATGTTGCATGCAGACCATCGGAATGCACGCAGTTTCAACATTCCGTCCGTTTAGCCAGATAGCTAGATTGTCTGGTTTTTTAGATGCTCGACACGTACCAATCATCCGTTACCTCTGATCTTGGTGATGCAGCCCAGGATCGGATCAATATCCGGAAAGGAAGAGGGTAGTGCATCAAAAAAAGATTTGTCTGATCAAGCCGCCATCGGTCGAATGTTTCCGCTTTGCCGGATCGACGATCATGCCCCCGCTCGGCCTGGCCTACATCGCCGGCGCCTTGCAGGCGGCTGGCCATCAGGTGACGGTGATCGATTCGGTGACCTCAAGTCCCGATACGATGACCCGCTACTACAAGGGCTATCTGATCGGACTACCGCTCGCAGAAGTGGCGGCGCGCATCCCGCTGGAAACGGCGATCGTCGGTATCACAGTGGTCTTTACCCACGAGTGGCCGGAGATCGTGCATCTGATTGATCTGATCAAGCAACGACGCCCAGATTTGACCGTGATCATCGGCGGGGAACATGCCACGGCGATGGCAGAGTTCTGCCTGTCCACCTCAAAAGCCGACATTGTGGTGCTTGGTGAGGGCGAAGAAACTATTGTCGAGCTGGTCGACGCCCTCGAAACCGGTCGTTCACTTACCGAAATCGATGGCCTGGCATTTCACGACCGGGATCATGAGCAAATCATCGTGAACAAGCGGCGGATGCGCATGACCGAAATCGATAGTCTGACTCCTCCAGCGTGGGATATGTTTGACCTGAAGACTTATCACGACCGTCGTTATGAGGGGTGCATGCACTCAGCATCCCTGAGCGTGCCTATTCTGGCGACGCGCGGCTGCCCGTATCAGTGCACCTACTGTTCTTCTGCAAACATGTGGACGCTGCGCTGGATCCCGCGCGATCCGATCAAGGTGGTGGATGAAATCGAGGGATACATGCGCAAGTACGGCGCTGGGAATTTCCCGCTCCAGGATCTGACCGCGATCATCAAGAAGGACTGGATTGTCACCTTCTGCAAGGAAATCTTGCGCCGTCAGTTGAAAATTGTCTGGCAATTACCGGTCGGTACTCGCGTCGAATCCGTGGATGACGAGGTGGCCATACTTCTTCACGAGTCCGGAATGATCAATATGGCTTATGCGCCCGAATCCGGATCGGAAATGACGCGTAAGCTGATCAAGAAAAAGATGCGCACCGATAGTTTTTTCGACAGCCTGCGAGCGGCAGTTGGGGCTAAGCTCAACGTGATGTGTTATGTGGTGCTCGGCTTTCCACACGACACCCGCGAGCACATCATGGAGAATATGAAGTTTGTCGACCAAATGGTGGCCGAAGGCATGACTGACGTTTCTGTCGGCTTTTTTATGGCCCTGCCGGGCAGTGAAATGTTCTACAGCCTCTACGATGCCGGCAAGATCAAGATCGGCCGCGCGTATTTCTGCCACATGCTCCACAGCCTCGCCCTCTGGCCAGCACAAAGTTACACCGAGAACCTGAGCTGTTTCGATCTGGCAATGCTGAAGATGCGCATTCTCCTGAGGTTCTACGGGGCACGACGCAGCCCTACTGAAAGAGCACCTCTGTTCTTTGCCATACTGCGCGCGCTCAGTGGGCTATTCGGCAGCGGCTCTCACAATTCCAAGCTGCAAACGGCCTTTCGCAACGGCGTAAAAAGTGCGTATGACTCAATCCGGGCGCGCTTCAAGCCGGCGTGGCTACCGCGTCAGGAGGAAGCGCGCATGTTCGAGAACTGGGAAGCCATCTACCGCGAACTCCGCCGCACCAAGCTGGCCGACGGCCTCATCCAGCAACTTCCCGCCGACACCAGCAAGCTGCACCTGTCGAATTACGTACCCATGCTGCAAGCCGATCACAGGAATGCACGCAGCTTCAATCTTCCGTCGATGTAGCCTGGATTGTTTACTATTCACGGTTAACCACACTGTTATATGCGGCATAAAATGAAAACAGGTATCTGGGGATGGAGAGAATAATGAATCAAAAGATGATTTGCCTGATCAAACCACCCGCGGTCGAGTGCTTTCGGTTAGCCCCTGCAACATTCAAGATTTCACCACCGCTTGGTTTGGCCTACATCGCTGGCGCGTTGCAGGCGGCAGGTCGCAGGGTAACGGTGATTGATTCAGTCGCAGAAAGCCCCGGAGAGATGACTCGCTACTACAAGGGCTACCTGATTGGACTCCCACTCGCCGAAGTGGCGGCACGCATTCCTGCTGACGCCTCGCTCGTCGGCATTTCCGTGATCTTCACTCACGAGTGGCCGGAGATCGTCCATCTGATCGATCTGATCAAGCAGCGGCATCCGGATCTGACGGTGGTTCTTGGCGGCGAACACATCACGGCGATGCCGGAGTTCTGTCTGTCCACCTCAAAAGCCGACATCCTGGTACTCGGCGAAGGTGAGGAGACCATCATCGAACTCGCCGATGCCCTGGAGACGGGACGGCCACTTGACGAAATTGACGGGCTGGCGTTTCGCGATCGCGACCACAACCGGATCATTGTGAACCAGCGGCGTAAACGCATGACCGAAGTCGACACTCTGGCGAGTCCGGCGTGGGATCTATTTGACCTGAAGACCTATCACGAGCAGCGCTATGTCGGTGGCATTTTCTCGGCATCGCTCAGCGTACCCATTCTGGCGACGCGTGGCTGTCCATATCAGTGCACCTACTGCTCGGCACCGAACATGTGGACCCCACGCTGGGATCCACGTGATCCGGTCAAGGTGGTCGATGAAATCGAGGGGTACATCCATAAATACGGCGCAGGAAATTTCCCGCTCCAGGATCTGACTGCAATTATTAAGAAAGACTGGGTTGTCACCTTCTGCCAGGAAATCCTGCGCCGCAATCTAAAGATTACCTGGCAACTGCCAACCGGCACGCGCGCCGAAGCAATCGACGAAGAGGTGGCGCAACTGCTCTTCAAGTCCGGCATGATCAACATGGCCTACGCCCCCGAATCAGGATCGGAGACGACGCGCAAGTTGATCAAGAAAAAAATGCATACGGATCGTCTGTTTGAAAGTCTCCGGGCGGCGGTCTCGGCAAAGCTCAACGTAGTGGCCTTCCTGGTGGTGGGCTTCCCGCACGACACGCGCGAGCATCTGATGGAGAACATGCCCTTTCTCGATCAGCTCGCTGCCGAGGGCCTGACCGACGTTTCGGTCGGCTTTTACATGGCGCTGCCGGGGACCGAACTGTTCTACAGTCTGTATGATGCTGGCAAGATCCGGATCAACCGCGAATATTTCAGCCACATCCTCCACAGTGCCATGCTCTGGCCGGCACAAAGCTATTCGGAAAACTTGAGTCGTTTCGCTCAGGCAGCGATGAAGATGCGCATTTTCCTGAGATTCTACGGGGCACGGCGCAGCTCCACGGAGCGTGCGCCATTGCTCCTTGCCCTGCTCCGGACGCTCAAAGGACTGTTCAACACCGGCGCGCGTAAAACCAAGCTGCAAATGGCGTTTCGCAACGGTACGAAAAGTACGTATGACATCATCAAAACACGGATCAAGCCGGGCTGGATCACACAGGAGGAGGAGTTGCGAATGTTCAAAAATTGGGAGACGATCTATCGCGAGATCCGCCGCGCCAAACTGGCCGAAGGTCTCATCCAGCAACTTCCCATCGACACCAGCAAGTTGCACCTGTCAAACTATGTGCCCACACTACACGCAGACCACAGGAACGCACGTAGCTTCAACCTTCCTTCTGCAACCGCCGTTGCTCCATCCACACCGGCTTCCGTACAGTAAGCCCGCTTTCAGTACTGCCCGGCGGTGATATACTTTTCCTCTGACTTATCGCCGGAAGTCGTGCAAACCTAGATGCCAGTTCAACAACCTTGCGCTCCTGTCTGGGCGGCACTTGCGCTCGCCTTGCTGCTCTTCTGTTTTTACAACCTCAATTTCCGCTTTGGCGACTCACCAGACACGATTCCGGCGACCGTGCTTCCGGCCAGCATTCTTGCCGAAGGTACTTTCAACCTGGACAGATCTCGCTCCCTGCTTGCCAACAACGACAACGCACTGGATATCTGTCTGAAATATTTCAACAGTATCCAGGAACGTAACGGACATCTGGTGTCCAGCTATCCTCCAGGAGCCGGTATCATGGCAGTGCCGGTTTACGCAATCGCAAAATACTCAGGCCACCTGAAGCAATGGTATCAATACCGGCTTAGCGGAAAAATTGCGGCTTCGTTGATGGTTGCGCTTTCCGCTGTATTTATATTTCTTGCGCTCAGCCTAACCATCGAAACCAGGGCTGCCTGGATGATTGCTCTCTTTTACGGACTGGGAACATCCGCATGGTCCGTCTCCAGCCAAGCACTCTGGCAACACGGCCCAAGTGCTCTGTGCCTGGCGATCGCAACCTATGCACTGTACCGCCAGGAGTGTAGGCCCTCCAATTTGCTGGCAGCCGTGGCTGGTTTGTTTCTCGGCATGGCAGTATTTTGTCGCATGACCAATTTTATTCCGGCCGGCGCCTTGACGCTGTTCATGCTGTTCCATCAACGCAAGTATCTGCCGGCCTATCTGTTGCCCCTTCTTTGTATGGCAGGGATCATCGCTTATTACAATCTCAGCACCTTCGGCGATCTGAAGGGAGGCGCCGGGGTACTTTTGGCTTCCAAGGTTCATGGCTGGCGCCAGGTGCCCCCCGCTCTCTCCATTTTCTTTTCACATCCCGTCGGACAAGGACTCGCCGATGTTCTACTGAGCCCCAGCCGCGGCCTGTTGATCTATAGCCCGTTCGTTGTATTTGGAGTAATTTCTTCAATTTATATGGTGTTTAATCCAAAATCTGCACTGGATCGCTACCTGATTCTCTGGTTCGTTCTTGCCAGCATCCTTCTAGCTAAGAATCTCCTGTGGTGGGGTGGCGCGACCTATGGCCCCCGCTATTATGGAGAAACCTGTGTGGCATTAACCATGCTAACCGGGACGGCCTGGCCCACCATCAAGCGCCATAAAATTCTGCTGGCAACCTTCATTCTCAGTGGAGCGGTGAGCATGGTCATTCATGGGATCGGCGCATTCTTCGCGCCCTGCGGCTGGGAGCTTACGCCGGTGCCCAATGACTACAAACCTGAACGTCATTGGGATTGGCATGACACTGAAATCATGCGCTGTGCCAGCTCTGGAATCATGAATGGCATCAAACCACCGGACATCCTGCTGCTGTGGAATCACGGCAATGGTAAGTAAATGAAATGGCCATAGCGGATTATCTGGCGATTGCCCGCCCGAACCACTGGTTCAAGAACATCTTCATGTTGCCGGGCATCGTGATTGCTCTGGTGGTGACGCACAGCCCCCTATCTGCACAGCTGGGTTTCAATATTGGTCTGGCGGTCATCGCAACATGTCTGCTGGCCTCTGCAAACTACACCATCAACGAATGGCTGGATGCAAAAACCGACCTGCATCATGCGATGAAAAAGAACCGTCCTTCGGTTCTCGGCAATGTCCGTGCGCACTGGGTGTATGTCCAGTGGTTTGTATTGTCGGCAGCGGGAATCGTCATCGCCTCCAGAATCAACGGGCTGTTTTTATATACATCGATTATTTTTGTGGTGATGGGAATTCTCTACAACGTCCCACCGGTTCGCACAAAAGATCGGCAATATCTTGATGTCCTGACGGAGGCAGTCAACAACCCGATCCGTCTGGTGCTCGGTTGGTGCGTCATCGTCGGCAACGTACTGCCGCCATCCTCGATCCTGCTCACCTACTGGATGGCCGGTGCATTCCTGATGGCTATCAAGCGCTACTCCGAACTCCGCTTTATCGACAACCCTACCCAGGCTAGTCTCTACCGCAAATCGTTCATTCACTACAGCGAAGAAACGCTTCTGCTTTCGGCATTTTTCTACGCCCTGACCGCATCGTTCCTGCTCGGCGTATTTCTTATCAAATATCGTGTCGAATTCATACTGAGCATCCCCTTCGTTTCGGTGTTGTTTGTCTGGTATCTGTATATGGGTATGCGCGACGAGTCGATCGCCCAATCCCCGGAAAAACTCTATCAGCAGAAGGGCTTCGTTGCGTTCGTGCTTTCCCTGATGGTTCTGCTGATCCTGCTTTCCTTTATCAACATCCCCTGGCTGAATATTCTTCTGCATCCGGTCATATTATGAGTCAAAGCGGTCTCCGTGGCTGACGCTTCCTGCCCCTGCAGGCTTTGCCGGAGCACGCGTACCCGCCTCATCAAGCGCGGAAACTTCGGTATCGAATTGAACGCAGAACACTTCCGCATCACCGATGCGGACTACGGCATCACCGCAGATATTTACCAATGCGGCGATTGTCAGTTTCGTTTTTGCCCAACGCTCCGCAATGTAACCGCATTTTATGAAGATATGGCGGATGTCGCATACGAGGCCACACGTCACGAGCGCGCCTTGCAGACACGCGACATCCTGGCGCTGGCCAGAAAATACAAGAATGGCGGAAGACTGCTCGACGTGGGCGCCGGCAGCGGAATACTGGTAGAGCAGGCAAAGGATTTTTCCTTCACACCCCTCGGGATAGAACCATCAAAGTCACTGAGCAACATCGCACAGACCCTGGGGCTACCGGTCATTACAGGCGTATTGCCCCAACCATCCTTCGCAAATGCATTTGATGTCGTAACGCTGATCGATGTAATCGAACATGTGGAAGCGCCATGCACGCTAATGCACGAAGTCGCCAACTGCATGGCAGATGATGCTATTTGCATCATTGTGACGCCGGATGTCGGCTCGCTCGCAGCACATTTGATGGGACATCGCTGGTGGCATTACCGTCTTGCGCACATCGGCTATTTCAACCGGCACAGCCTGGCCTGGCTGGTCCACGCTTCCGGAATGAAAATTACGGCGACCTGCCGGCCCGGCTGGCATTTTCCCGCGAGTTACCTGATCAGGCGGGTTATGCGCTATTTTCCGGCATTCATGCGCTTCGATCCGCCGACATGGACGGACGACATCAGGATTCCGCTGAATCTGCTGGATTCCATGCTGGTTATCTGCAAAAAGGAAGCATGAGATCGGCCGTCGGATGGCCATCACCGATGAATTCGCACCGACCGGAATTACCCACCACTTGACCCAGATCAACACCTTTTCCGGCGTTGCCGCTTACATTGGCGGGTCGCATTTTTCGGAGCTCGCATGTCCGCTCAAGCCTCTATGGAACTCGTCTGCCCGGCCGGCAGTCTGCCGGCGCTGAAGGCCGCCATCGATCATGGTGCCGATTGCGTGTATCTCGGTTTCCGCGACGACACCAACGCGCGCAATTTCAATGGTCTCAACTTTGACGACACGGCGCTGACCGAAGGTCTGCGCTACGCGCATGAACGCGGTCGCAAAGTGTTGCTGGCGCTGAACACCTATCCACAGGCGGGTAACTGGACACGCTGGACCGGCGCTGTCGACCGTGCGGCAAAAGCCGGCATCGACGCCATCATTCTCGCCGATCCGGGCCTCATGGACTACGCCAATCGCGTGCATCCGCAGTTGCGCCTGCATCTCTCGGTGCAGGGCTCGGCGACCAGCTACGAGGCTATCAATTTCTACCGCGAACGCTTTGGCGTGCAGCGTGCCGTTCTGCCACGCGTCCTATCCATGGCGCAAGTCGCGCAAGTGATCGCTAACACCGATGTTGAAATCGAAGTGTTCGGCTTCGGCGGACTGTGCGTGATGGTCGAGGGCCGCTGTTCGCTGTCGGCCTACGCAACCGGCACCTCGCCGAACTGCAACGGCGCCTGCTCACCGGCCAAGAGTGTGCGCTGGGAACAAACCGACACCGGCATGGAAACGCGCCTCAACGGCATTCTCATCGACCGCTATGCCGACGACGAGCGCGCCGGCTATCCGACGCTGTGCAAAGGCCGTTTCGCGGTGGAGGAGGAAACCTATTACGCGATCGAGGAGCCGACCAGCCTGAACACGCTGGAACTGCTGCCGCAGCTCATGGAGAGCGGAGTGCGTGCCATCAAGATCGAGGGGCGCCAGCGCAGCGTTGCCTATGTTACGGAAGTCACCCAAGTCTGGCGCGAGGCGATTGATGTCTGTCGCCGCGATCCAGCACATTTCACGCCGCATCCGGCGTGGATGACAGCGCTCAATAAAGTCTCCGAGGGCCAGTCACACACCCTCGGTGCCTACAACCGGCCGTGGAAGTAATCACATGAAGCTGTCATTGGGGCCGATTCTCACCTACTGGCCGCGTCAACGCGTCTTCGATTTTTACGAAGAGATGGCCGCACAGCCGGTGGATATTGTTTATCTCGGCGAAACCGTCTGCTCGCGACGCCACGAACTGCGTCTCGACGACTGGCTTGATGTCGCCGGGCGGCTCGCCGACGCCGGCAAACAGGTGGTGCTGTCCTCTCAGACGCTGATCGAATCCGAATCCGACCTGAAGACCTTGCGCCGGATTGTTGACAGCACCGGCGACGGCCGCTTCACTGTCGAAGCCAACGATATGGGTGCGGTACGCCTGCTCGCCGGAAAAAAACTGCCCTTCGTTGCCGGCCCGACGCTCAATATCTTCAACGCAGAAACCCTGCGCATCCTCGCTGAATCCGGCGCGACGCGCTGGGTGATGCCGCCCGAGATTGCTGCCGATCTGCTGTCCACATTGCTGGAAAAGGCGCCGGCCAATATCGAGACCGAAGTTTTCGCCCACGGCAGGCTGCCGCTCGCCTACTCGGCGCGCTGCTTTACGGCGCGGCGCTTCAACCTGCAGAAGGACACCTGCGAATTTCGCTGCATCGACTTCCCCGACGGCATGGCACTGGCAACGCGCGAAGGTGAACCTTTCCTGACGCTGAACGGCACCCAGACGCAATCGGCAAAAATTTATAATCTGCTCCTCGAATTACCGCGCCTGATCGACATGAACATCGCCGTCGCACGCATCAGCCCGCAGGCGGAACATACCGGCGACATCATCCATCTGTTCCGCCGCTGTCTCGAAGGCACGCTGACGCCCCAGGTGGCCTGGCAGGAAACCCGGCAACTGCTCACCATTGAAACCTGCAATGGTTTCTGGCATGGCAAGCCGGGACTCGATCAGGTGATGGTCGCGTAGGATAAAGGGATGGGCTGCGCCCAGCCAACTTCACTGTTGTTTCCGCTGCGGGGAATGACATAATGAGAAACCTTATCAGGCACTTTTCGAAAGCACCCCCATGAAACTGCCCGACTTTACTCTGCCGACGCCCTTCACCCGTATCGGGCAACGCCTGCCGCAATTGCCGCCGACACTGCTGCTGACGAGTACGCTGAACCTCGCGCTCGACCGCCTGCTGCCGCGCGAACATCTCGAAACACTGATCGGCAAGCGCCTGATGATCCGCGTCCGCGATGCCGGTCTTGCGTTGCGCTTTACCTATGGCAAGCGCGGATTTTTTCCAAGCTTCGATCCGCGCACGCCCGATCTGACGATCTCTGCCCGGGCGCGGGATTTTCTCGCCCTGATGGCGCGTGAGGAAGATGCCGACACGCTGTTCTTCAGCCGTCGCCTGCAGATGGAAGGCGAAACCGAACTCGGCCTGCAAGTCAAAAACACTCTCGACGCCATCGATTTAACACAACTCGATCTGCGGCAGAGCGGTCCGGTTCAGGCATTCCAGCAGTTGCACCGGATGCTCGGCGGATCTCGTCACATCGACGCCACCGGCGCCTGATGCTTCCCGCATAACAGACACAACAAGCGCAACACGACTCGCTTGCAACAGCGCAGCGTACCGCCCCCCCATCTGCCGCTATATCTTGCAGCGGCCTACACCCTGCTGGTGATCTACGCCAGCCTGTACCCATTCACCGGCTGGCATGACAACGGCGTCTCACCGACGGATTTTCTCTTCGCCGTCTGGCCACGCTACTGGACGAGCTTCGATCTCGTTACCAACATCCTCGCCTACATGCCATTGGGATTCATTTGGGTCCCCGCGCTGCAACCGCGATATGGCCGTCTGCTGTCGGTATTTCTGGCTACGCTGCTCGGCTGCTGCCTGAGCCTGTCGCTGGAAACGTTGCAAAACTTCCTGCCGACGCGCGTCGCCTCGAACCTCGACCTGGCCAGCAACTGTCTCGGCGTGCTGCTCGGTGCACTGATCGGCACACGCTGGGGCGCCGAACTGCTTGATGGCGGACGTCTCCATACACTCAGCAAGCGCCTGATCGGCGACGGCCCAATGGCCAACAGTGGACTGGTTCTGCTGGCGCTGTGGTTACTGACCCAGCTCAATCCGGAAATCATTCTCTTTGGCAACGGCGACCTGCGTGACGTACTGGCCACGCTCCTCACGACCGAACCACTGCCCTACTCTGCGGAGCATTTCCCCTGGCTCGAGGCCGGTGTCACGGCAAGCAATACGCTGGCAGTCGGCTTGATCTGTACATGCCTGCTGCGCGAGCGCCGTCTCCAGCTTGCTGTGGCACTCTTCATCACCGCACTGCTGGTAAAAAGTTTTTCGCTGACGATCCTTGTCAGCAACATCGATCTGACCTGGATGACGTTCGGCAGCCTCGTCGGTCTCGGCGGCGGCCTGCTGCTCTGGTTAATCATCAGCTTTTTGCCGCGCCTGCTGCAGCAGGCGCTGGCTGCGCTGGCACTGATGCTGGCCACGACGCTCGTCAATCTGGTTCCGGAAAATCCCTATCTTGCCGCCACGCTGCAAGTCTGGCAGCAGGGGCACTTTCTCAACTTCAACGGCCTGACGCGGCTGACTTCGGCGCTGTGGCCCTTCCTCGCCCTGCCCTGGCTGATGCTGCTGCGCCAGAATGCCCCGGAGAAATCATGACTATCTCATCATCAAACAACGGGCTTCTCGATCTGCGCGACACTCTGCGCGAATTCGCTACGGCGCGCGGCTGGCGCCAGTACCACACGCCGAAGAACCTCGCCATGGCACTGATCGTTGAAGCTGCCGAACTCGTCGAGCATTTCCAGTGGGCCACGCCCGAAGAGAGTTGCACCCTGCCGCCGGAAAAAACCGCTGCCGTACGCGAAGAAGTCGCTGACGTGCTGATCTATCTGATCGAAATGGCCGATACACTGGACATTGACCTGATCGCCGCCGCACGCGACAAGATCGCAAAGAACGCTCTCAAGTATCCGCTACCCGGCATCTGAGTAGACAATCGCGCAGCCCTCTGCCCGCCGACTGCGCACTGATGCATATGTTAAACTCGCCCGCCATTGAGAAAGTATGATTGCCGGATGCTCTTCGAGCATTCTTCATCTGAACCTGCCGCTACATTCTCCACAACCCACCCGTGAATTTCCCGATGGATATCGTCCCCCTGATTCACGCATTAATCCTCGGCATCGTTGAGGGGCTCACCGAGTTCCTGCCGGTTTCCAGCACAGGCCATCTGATTCTGGTCGGCGACCTGATTCATTTCAACGACGAAAAGGGCAAGGTGTTTGAAATCGTCATCCAGTTCGGTGCGATTCTCGCCGTGGTCTGGGAATATCGCGTGAGGATTTTCAAGGTTGTTATGGGACTGCGCAGCGATCGCACTTCCCAGCGCCTTGTACTCAACCTGGTCGCCGCCTTCATGCCGGCGGCGATTCTCGGTCTGCTCTTCAGCAAGGCCATCAAGACGTATTTGTTCCAGCCGATTCCGGTGGCTACAGCCTTCATCATCGGCGCCTTCATCATTCTCTGGGCCGAAAAACGCAAGCACCGTATCCGTGTCGACAATGTCGACGAATTGCGTATCGGCGATGCCTTCAAGATCGGTTTGGCGCAGTCGCTGGCGCTGATTCCCGGCACCTCGCGCTCCGGGGCGACGATCATTGGCGGATTGCTGTTCGGCTTGTCACGCCCGGCGGCAACTGAATTCTCATTCTTTCTCGCCATCCCGACACTGACGGCTGCCACCGGTTATGAAATCATCAAGAATCGCGCGTTATTTTCATCAAGTGATATCGGCATTTTTTCGGTTGGCTTTGTCACCTCTTTCATCGCCGCATTCCTCTGTGTACGCTGGCTGCTGCGTTACGTCAGCCGTCACGATTTCACGCCCTTCGCCTGGTACCGCATCGCCTTCGGCCTGTTGATTCTCGCCACCTGGCACTGGGGTATCGTCGACTGGTCGAATCCCTGAAAAGCGCCTCTGCAAGGTGCCATTCAGGTAGGGATACCCCCCCTTCTCAGACCTCTTCAGGCGATTCCGCCTGGTGATAGCGGTGCGGCGGGCTGTATAATCTGCGCCTTTCCCGCTCTGCCACCCCCCCCAATGAATGTCCTTTTCGAAGAGGACGGCGCCTTCATAGCCGGCGTCGTGCTCGCCGACAACAATACCTCTCTGCAGGTTGAGCTACCCGGCGGCAAGCGCAGCAAGGTCAAGACTGCCAATGTGCTGCTGCGTTTCGACGTGCCGGCACCAGCCGAGTTGCTTGAACGTGCCGGCCGCGAAGCAGAAAATATCGATACCGATTTCCTCTGGGAAACCTGTGGTGACAGCGAGTTCGCCTTCGAGGAGCTGGCGCGCGAGTATGCCGGCCACACCCCGGATCCTGTCGCTGCCTGCGCCATGCTGCTGCGCCTGCATTCCGCACCGATATATTTTCATCGCAAGGGACGCGGTCGCTTCCGCAAGGCGCCGCCGGAAATCCTCAAGGCGGCACTGGCCGGTCTGGAGAAAAAACGCCAGCAGGCGCTGACCACGGAACGCATGGCCACCGAGTTACAGGAAGGACATCTGCCGGCCGAGTTTGCACCGCTGCTCGGCCAGTTGCTCTACAAGCCGGACCGCAACCGCCTCGAAACGAAAGCCCTCGAAGCTGCCTGCACCGAAACCGGCCTGTCGGCGCCACGTCTGCTCGCCCGTTGCGGTGCACTCGCTTCGTGCCACGATTTTCACATCGGACGTTTCATGTTCGAGTATTTCCCACAGGGCACCGACTTTGCTGCGTCGGCAAATAGCTTCGTCGACAACACGCCGCAGGATCTGCCCATTGCCGCCGTCGCTGCCTTCAGCATCGACGACGCACACACCACAGAGATCGACGATGCTCTTTCCGTAACGCCGCAGCCCGGCGGCGGCTGGCGCATCGGTGTGCATATCGCCGCGCCGGGTCTCGGTATTCACCGCGACGATGTCATCGGTGTGATCGCACGGCAGCGCCTGTCCACCGTATACATGCCGGGGCGCAAGATCACCATGCTGCCCGATGCGCTGGTCGAGCGCTTCACGCTGGCTGCCGGCCGCAACTGCCCAGCCATCTCGCTGTACCTCGACGTCGCTGCCGACCTGCGTGTGCTTGGCCGCGAAACGCGCATCGAAATTGTTCCGGTGGTCGCCAACCTGCGTCACCATGATATTGAACCACTGTTCAACGAGGACACCCTTGCCGACGAACTGCCCGCATTCCCCTTTCGCGATGAGCTCAAGCTACTCTGGGAACTCGCCACAGTGCTCGAAGCCGGGCGCGGCAAGCAGGGCGTCAATCAGAGCGACTACAACTTCATCGTCGACTGGCAGGCGGCCGAATCTTCCCCGCCAGCGCCCTGGCAGAACGAGCCGGGGTGCATCGAACTCACTGAGCGGCGACGCGGCTCGCCGCTCGACAAGCTGGTTGCCGAGCTGATGATCGTCGCCAATGCCGGCTGGGGGCGCGACCTCGCCGACGCCGGCATTCCCGCGCTGTATCGCGCGCAGACCTCCGGCAAGGTGCGTATGACCAGCGTCGCCGCGCCGCACGAAGGACTCGGCGTCGATTGCTACACCTGGTTGTCATCACCGCTACGCCGCTATGTCGACCTGCTCAACCAGTGGCAACTGATCGCCTGGCTGCGCAACGAGACGCCGCCGTTTGCTGCAAAATCCACCGACCTGCTCGCGGCGCTGCGCGACTTCGAACTCACCTACGCTGCCTACGCCGAATTCCAGCGCGGCATGGAACGTTACTGGTGCCTGCGCTGGCTGATGCAAAGCGAAGTGCGGCAGAGCGAGGCAAGTGTCCTGCGCGAAAACTTGATCCGTCTGGAGCATGTTCCGCTGGTCTTGCGCAGTCCATCCCTGCCAGCGCTCGACCGCGGCGTACGGGTGATTGTCGAGATCGAAAAGATCGACCTGTTCGATCTGGAAGCACGCGTCGTCTATGTTGAAACCCTCGCCGAACCCGACAATAGCGCCATCAACACGCTGGAAGATCCCGTCGAAGCGACGTAAGCCGCAAACCGCCGATCCCTTGCCTGATGGCCAGAGCCGCAGGGGCGGCCCTGCTACAATCCCGCCCATGCGCCGTCGCCCCTCCACGGTTCTGCCCGGCCCGCTTCTCGAAGAGTCCCACGCCTGGCAGACCATCAAGTCCCTGCTCCCGTATCTGCTGGCCTGGAAAGGCCGGGTCGCCTTCGCGCTGCTTTGCCTGATCGGCGCAAAGCTGGCCAACGTAGCGGTGCCGCTGGTGTTCAAGGACATTATCGATGCGCTGGCCATAACGCCGGACAAAGCCGTCATCCTGGTACCGCTGGGGCTGGTCGCAGCGTATGGCGTGCTGCGTTTCTCCTCGGCGCTGTTCACCGAATTGCGCGAACTGGTGTTTGCACGCGTCACACAACGCGCGGTGCGGACGATTGCCCTGCAGGTGTTCGAGCATCTGCATGCGCTGTCGCTGCGCTTTCATCTGGAACGGCAGACCGGTGGCCTGACTCGCGACATCGAACGCGGCACACGATCGATCGGCTCGCTGATCAGCTACACGCTGTATTCAATCCTGCCAACGCTGGTCGAAATCTCGCTGGTGCTGGGCATTCTGCTGGTCCGCTACGAAGCCAGCTTTGCCCTGATCACATTCTTCACCCTGGCGATCTATATCACGTTCACCTTTTCGCTGACCAACTGGCGCACGCATTTGCGACGTACTGCCAACGAGCTCGACTCGGCGGCAAATTCACGGGCCATTGATAGCCTGCTGAACTACGAGACGGTCAAGTATTTCAATAACGAGACCTTCGAAGCCGGCCGCTATGATGCCCAGATGGCGCAGTGGGAAACGGCGCAAGTGAAGAATCAGGTATCGCTGTCGTTTCTCAATGCCGGCCAGGCGCTGATCATTTCCACGGGCGTCGGGCTGATGATGTGGCGTGCGGCAGCCGGCGTAGCTTCAGGCAGCATGACGGTTGGCGATATCGTGCTGGTGAATGCCTTTCTCATGCAACTGTATGTTCCACTGAATTTTCTCGGCGTACTGTATCGCGAGATCCGCCAGTCGCTCACCGACATCGAACGCATGTTCACCCTGATGCGGCAGAACCGCGAGGTGCAGGATGCACCCGATGCACAGGCGCTACCGAGCGGACCTTGCGCGGTGCGCTTTTCCTGTGTCGAATTTTCCTACGAAGCGCGGCGGCAGATCTTGTTCGATGTCGACTTCGTGATTCCTGCCGGACGCACTGTCGCCGTGGTCGGTCACAGCGGCTCTGGCAAGAGCACACTGGCGCGGCTTCTTTACCGCTTCTACGATGTAACAACGCCGCAGGATCTTGGCGGAATTCTCGTCAATGATGTTGATATTCGCCGACTGACGCAGGCATCGCTACGCGCAGCAATCGGTATCGTGCCGCAGGATACGGTGCTGTTCAACGACAGCGTTTATTACAACATTCACTATGGCCGACCCGGCGCCAGCGAAGACGAGGTACATGCCGCCGCACGCGCAGCGCAACTCCATGACTTCATCAGCAGTCTGCCGGATGGCTATCAAACGCGCGTCGGCGAGCGTGGACTAAAACTCTCGGGAGGTGAAAAGCAACGTGTGGCCATCGCCCGCGCGCTGCTGAAGAATCCACCAATCATGATTTTCGACGAGGCGACCTCGGCGCTCGACACCAAGACCGAACAGGCGATCCAGGCGCAGCTCGATCAGGCGGCATTGGGAAGAACCACGCTGGTGATCGCTCATCGCCTGTCGACGGTGATGAACGCCGACGAGATTCTCGTCCTCGAGCAGGGCAGGATTGTTGAGCGCGGCACCCATCGCGCGCTACTGGAACGTAACGGCGCCTACGCGCAGATGTGGACGTTGCAGCAGCAGGAGGCGCCGCTGGCTGTCGAGGGCACAGGCTGAACAAAAACACCCGATATTATTCAGTATAAATTTATCGGCAAATTTTCATTTAAACAAAAACTGGCTAGACTGCCGAAGTTCACACAAAGGAAACACAGATTGCGTACGATTCTGATCATCGTCCATGATTTGCTGGTCGCAGCCTTGGCATGGATGCTGGGCTACTGGCTGCGCTTCAACTTCGACATCCCGCCAGGCTATGTCAAAGGCATGCTTGGCGCATTGCTGGTCGTCGTACCGGTGCAGGGCCTTGTCTCCTGGAAGCTCGGACTTTATCGAGGGCTCTGGCGTTTTGCCAGTCTTCCCGACCTGAAACGCATCATGACTGCGGCATGGGTCGGCGCGCTGGCTGTGGCGATGCTGTTGTTCATGTTGCAGCGGCTGGAAGACATCCCGCGCTCGGTACTCGTTCTGTTTCCGGTTTTTCTGATGCTTTTCATGGCCGGCAGCCGCTTTCTCTATCGCTCCTGGCGGGATGGTCATCTGCTGAGCATCCGCAATGTCGCCAGCGAGCCGGTGCTGGTGCTCGGCGCCGGGGATGCGGCCATGGCCCTGCTGCGCGAACTGGCGCAGAGCCGGCAGTGGCATGTCGTTGGTCTGCTCGACGACGATCCGACAAAATACCGGCGCCTGCTCCATGGCGTACCGGTGCTCGGCCCACTCTCCGGGGTAGCTGAACAGGCTGAAAAGCATGGCGTACAACATGTCATCATGGCCATGCCATCAGCATCGCATCCGGTACGCCGCACCATCGCCAGACAAGCAACAGAAGCCGGATTATCGGTGCTGACCGTGCCGGGATTTGACGATCTGCTATCGGGGCGGGTGACGATTTCCCAGATACACAAAGTAGAACTGGAGGATTTGCTCGGCCGCGACAAAGTACAGCTCGACGATGCCGGTCTGCATGACATGCTGACCGGCAAGAGCATTCTGGTGACCGGCGCTGGTGGTTCGATCGGCTCCGAACTGTGCCGGCAGATCGCGAGATTTTCACCGCGTCTGCTGGTGCTCTACGAGATGTCGGAATTTGCGTTGTATGACATTGAGCAAAAACTCGCCAGTCAGTTTCCGCAGCTTCCGCTTGCCTGCATCATCGGTGACGTGCGCGACTCAGGACGTCTGGCCGATATATTCTCCGCACATCACCCGGAAGTAGTATTTCATGCTGCCGCCTACAAACATGTGCCACTAATGGAAAACCGCAATGCCTGGCAGGCGATCCGCAACAACGTGCTGGGTACCTGGCGCGTCGCGCAGGCCGCCATTAATCACGGCACAGCGCGTTTCGTCCTGATTTCCACCGATAAGGCCGTCAATCCGACCAATGTCATGGGCGCAAGCAAGCGGCTGGCGGAAATGCTCTGCCAGGCAATCAGCCGAAGTGCGCGCGGAAAGAATGTTCCGCCGCAGGTAGCCGCCGCACCAACACGTTTTGTGCTGGTGCGCTTCGGCAACGTGCTGGACAGCAGCGGCAGCGTGATTCCAAAATTTCGCGAGCAGATTGCCCGTGGCGGGCCGGTCACCGTCACGCATCCGGATATCATCCGCTACTTCATGCTGATCCCCGAAGCGGCGCAGCTGGTTTTGCAGGCCGGGCTCATGGGTGGAGAAGGCAAAGCGGGCGAAACAAATGATGCGTATGGAAACAGCGGCGAAATATTTGTTCTGGATATGGGCGAGCCCGTCAGAATAATTGACCTGGCGCGTGACATGATCCGGCTCTCGGGCTTCAATGAGGATGACATCAGCATCGATATCACCGGCTTGCGGCCGGGTGAAAAACTATACGAAGAGTTGCTTGCCGACAGCGAAACGACGCTGCCAACACCGCATCCGAAGTTGCGCGTGGCACGGGCGGGGAATGTCAATGACGAAGCCTGGCTGACCGAATTGTGGCAATGGTTGCATCAGGAAAACCTCGACGAGGCCACGGTCAAGGAAGCGCTCCGGCGCTGGGTACCGGAATACCAGCCTGCCGAAAACTGAAAAGCACCATGGCCACCTACGCCATCGGCGACATTCAGGGCTGCTTCGAGGAATTGCAAAATCTCCTGGAAAAAATCCGTTTTGATACGGCATGCGACCGGCTCTGGCTGGTCGGCGATCTGGTCAATCGCGGCCCGCAGTCACTGGAGGTGTTGCGTTTCGTCAAAAGTCTTGGCAGCGCGGCGATCACCGTGCTCGGCAATCATGATCTGCACCTGCTGATGCTGGCCGAGGGTTGTTCGCAGCAGCGCGACGACGATACACTCGGCGCGATTCTCGCTGCGCCGGATCGCGAGATCCTGCTCGACTGGCTGCGCTGGCAGCCGCTGATGCATGTCGAGAACGGCTATGCGATGGTGCATGCCGGCCTGCTGCCGCAATGGACGGTAGACAAGGCGCTGGCGCTGGCTGGCGAAGTCGAGCAGGCGTTGCGCGCAACCAGTTACCGGAAATTTCTCGCGCATATGTGGGGCAGCGAACCCGCTGCATGGTGCGATGATCTGGACCAATGGAAACGACTGCGGGTAATCGTCAATGCGATGACGCGGATGCGCTTTTGCTCCATCGACGGCGTCATGGAATTCCACAGCAAGGGCGAAGCGACCAGTCCGCCACCCGGCTATCTGCCGTGGTTCGACATTCCGTTACGGAAAAGTGCCGGACACGTTCTGGTCACCGGACACTGGTCGGCGCTGGGGCTGAAAATCCTGCCGAATCTGCTGGCGCTCGACAGTGGCTGCCTGTGGGGTGGCTATCTGAGCGCAGTCAGGCTGGAAGACCGGGCGGTGTATCAGGTCGAGTGTTCTTCCACGGGGCGCGTGTAAAAAGCGTAGTGTGGATGCAACCCACACGCGACAATCTTCATTAGTGCGAGACGCGTGTGACGCCGCCGCCCGAGAGTACGCGCACACGTTCGCCGACATGAAATTGCTCGTCGGCTTCCTGTGTGATGGCGCTCATCGTGCCGTTGTCGAACTGAATGGTAATTTCGAGTCCGGGTTTCCTGCTGGCGCTTTCTTCGATCGCACGGCCGACAATTGCGCCACCCACCACACCGAGAATGGTACCAACCGCAGAGCCACGGTTGCCACCACCGATATTGCTGCCGGCGATGCCGCCGATTGCACCACCTGCCATCGCGCCGGTACCGGTTTTTGGTGCCTCGATGGTGACTTCGCGGACGCTTTCCACAACACCCATGCGTACAGCCATTTCCTGACGCGCCTGATGCGGCGTGTAACTGCTGCCCGATTGACTGGAAGCACAGCCGGAGAGGATTGCCATAGCGGCGACAAGTACTGCGCCAACCCTGAAAATTTTTCTGTGCATGAAATTCTCCTTACCAGAGTACATCACCAAAGACCGCGCGATACTGCGCGGCGATGTCGTCGCGCAGCGGTTTGTGGTTCTGTCCGCCGCGATGGGCAATCTTGATGGAGCCCATCAACGATGCCAGACGACAGGCTTTTTCCATATCCCAGCCCTGCGCAATGCCATACAACAGACCAGCCCGATAGGCGTCGCCGCAACCGGTCGGATCCACCAGCGATACCGGTTTGACGGCCGGTATAACAACATGCTTGCCCTCGGAATAAAGTGCCGAGCCATTGCCGCCGAGCGTGACAATCAACGCCTTGACCCTGCCCCCCAATTCTTCGAGCGACTGACCGGTACGTTCGCAGAGCTGTTTCGCCTCGTAGGAATTGACCGTGCAATAGTCGGCGAGTTCCAGAAATTGCAGCAGTTCATCGCCATTGAACATCGGCAGCCCCTGCCCCGGATCGAAGACAAAGGAAATGCCGGCTTCGTGAAATTCGCGTGCATGCTGCAGCATGCCGTCACGACCATCGGGCGAAATGATGCCCAGCGAAACGGTCTGTGCATCGCCGACGTGATTCAGGTGCGAGAAATTCATCGCTCCAGGGTGAAAGGCGGTGATCTGATTGTCGTCGAGATCGGTGGTGATAAACGCCTGCGCCGTGAAGCTATCGGGAATTTTTTGCACATGCCGCGCATCGAGACCGAGTTGCTGCAAGCGGTACATATAAGGGTCGCTGTCATTGCCAACCGCCGCCATGATCAGCGGAGCACCGCCGAGCAGCTTCAGCGAATAGGCAATGTTGCCGGCACAGCCGCCGAACTCGCGACGCATATCAGGCACGAGAAAAGAGACATTGAGAATATGAATCTGTTCGGGCAGGATATGGTTCCTGAACCGGTCAGGGAACACCATGATGGTGTCGTAGGCAATCGAACCGCAAATCAGTGTTTTCATGGCAGTAGAAGGTGCTGAATAATGCTTCGGATTATAGCAAGCCGGCGAGCCGGGCCATATTCAGAGCAACGCTTCGACCGCCTCATTCAAATCTTCCGGCTTGGTCGTCGGCGCATAGCGTTCCACCACCTTTCCGCTGCGGTCGACGAGGAACTTGGTGAAGTTCCACTTGATGCCTTCGGTGCTGAGCAGTCCGGGCTTTTCCGCCTTGAGGAACTGATATAGCGGATGGGTACTTTCACCGTTGACGTCGATCTTGGCGAACATCGGGAAGGACACGTTGAACTTCAGCGAGCAGAACTGTGCGATCTCCGCTTCGTCGCCGGGCTCCTGAGCGCCGAACTGGTTGCAGGGGAAACCAAGGACGACGAAACCACGCTCCCGGTATTTCTCGTAGAGCTTTTCCAGACCGTCATACTGCGGTGTGAAACCACATTTGCTGGCAGTGTTCACCACCAGCACCACCTTGCCGGAAAATTCATTCAGGCTCACCTCGCGACCGTCGATGGCTTTGGCACTGAAGTCGTAGAATTTTTTCATACATCCTCACTTGTGATATGGATTTTGTAACTGTCCGAATACCCGAAATTTGTTGCAAGCATCCATTACCCTACACTTGCTGGAGGTTTGATGATAGCCCTGTCGACCTGTGCTTGCAGCTACCGCAGCACCCATCGCAATCCCCGTCAATCTTCTATTGACATCAACCATGTCTGAAGTGAAAATCCACCGGGTTTTCCTCATTATTCTACTGAGATATTTCCGATGAAACTGCCGATCCGCACCCTGTCACTGACGACCGTTGCCACACTGATGCTGCTGGCCTGCGGCAAGCAGACAACGCCATCCGCCGCCTCTTCGGGCGCAGCTACACCGGCGCAGGCCGCAGTAGAAATCATCAGGATCGGTCATGTCGGTCCGCTGACTGGCAGCATCGCCCATCTCGGCAAGGACAACGAGAACGGCGCGCGGCTGGCGATCGAAGAGGCCAATGCACAAGGCGTCGAGATCGGCGGCCACAAGGTCAGCTTCGAACTGCTCGCCGAGGACGATCAGGCTGATCCAAAGGTCGGCACGACGGTGGCACAGAAGCTCATCGACGCGAAGATTGCCGGCATCGTCGGCCACCTGAATTCCGGTACGACGATTCCCGCCTCGGCGCTCTACGCGCAGGCCGGCATCCCGATGATCTCCGGCTCTGCGACCAATCCTAAGCTTACTGAACAGGGTTTCAAAACCGTGTTCCGCATCGTCGGCCGCGACGATCAGCAAGGTCCGGCGGTGGCAAATTATCTGCTGGCTGAGGTCAAGCCGAAAACAGTGGCACTGATCGACGATGCGACGGCCTACGGCGAAGGCCTCGCCAACGAAGTAGAGAAAACGCTGAAGGCGGCGGGTGTTCAGGTACTGCCGCGCGAAAAGGGCGACGACAAAACGGCCGACTGGAAAGCAGTGCTGACCAAGATCAAGGGCAAAAAACCCGACGCGGTGTTCTATGGCGGCATGGATGCCACTGCCGGCCCGCTGCTCAAGCAGGCGCGAGAACTCGGCATCCAGGTGCCATTTGCTTTCGGCGATGGCGGCTGTACCGACAAGATGGCCGAGCTCGCCGGCACGATGGCCGAAGGCATGCTGTGCTCGCAAGCCGGCATTCCGGTGCAGGCAGCCAATAAAAAATTTCTTGCTGCCTACAAGGCGCGTTTCAATATCGATCCGATTCTCTACGGCCCATTCACCTATGATGCGGCGAACCTGCTGATCGCGGCGATGCAAAAAGCTGGCTCCAGCGACCCGGCGAAATATCTGCCGGCCCTCGCCAGCATCAGTCTTGAAGGCGCTACCGGACATCTCGAGTTCGACGCCAAAGGCGACCGCAAGGACGCCGAGATGACGATCTTTACCGTGAAGGCCGGCAAGATCACGCCGCTGGCTATCGTCAAGTCGGGCAAGCTGATCAAGTACGAGGACTTTATCAAACCTGCCACAGCGCCGACCACACCCACGCTACCCGCCACGCCGGCTGACGGCAAGAAGTAAGGTCACGCAGCCGATCACGGCGCGACACACTTGGACATCCTGCTCCAGCAAATCATCAATGGCCTGACGCTGGGTAGCCTTTACGCCATCGTCGCACTCGGCTACACAATGGTGTACGGCATCATCCAGCTGATCAATTTTGCCCACGGCGAAGTGGTGATGCTCGGCGCGATGATTGCCCTGTCGGTGATCGGTGCAGCATCCGGCAGCGGCGCACCGCCATTACTCGCGGTACTCGCCGGAGTGCTTGCCGCAGTTCCAGCCTGCATGCTGCTCGGCTACCTGATGGAACGTATCGCCTATCGTCCGCTGCGCCGCGCACCGCGTCTGGCGCCACTGATCACCGCCATCGGCGTATCGATCGTACTGCAACAGGTGGCGATGATGTTCTGGAGCAGAAATACGCTGGCATTTCCACAGATCCTCCCACTGCACGTTTATGAAGTTGCCGGCGCCAGCATCAGCGCATTGCAGATCGTCATCATCGCAATCTGCCTGTTGATGATGGGTGGTCTTGCACTGATCGTCTATCGCACCCGGCTCGGTGCAGCGATGCGCGCCACGTCGGAGAATCCGGACATCGCGCAATTGATGGGTATCGACGTCGACCGTGTGATCGCCGTAACCTTCGTCATCGGCGCCGGACTGGCGGCGGTGGCCGGCCTGCTGATCGGCATCTACTACGGCGTGGCGCACTACACGATGGGCGCGACGCTGGGCATGAAAGCCTTTTCGGCGGCGGTGCTCGGCGGTATCGGCAACATTCCCGGTGCGATGCTCGGCGGCCTGCTGCTCGGTCTGGTCGAAGCGCTCGGCACCGGCTACATTGGCGACCTCAGCGACCTGTGTCAGTACCACTGGCTGGCAACGCTGTTCGACGAGCGCTGCGCCAATGGCGGCAACCTGGTGCTGTTCGGCAGCAACTACCGCGACGTGTTCGCCTTCGTCGTGCTGATTCTGGTACTGGTATTCCGCCCGTCGGGGTTGCTCGGCGAGCGCGTCGCGGATCGGGCATGAACGTGAAAGCTACAGCTTCAACCCACTTTTCAAAAAACATTGGCGTCATTCTCTTGGCGCTGGCATTGATCATGCTGCCCTTCGCGCTGTCGGCGGCAGGAACGGCCTGGGTGCGCATCGCCAATCTGGCGATGCTGTTCGTTTTTCTTTCGCTCGGCCTCAACATCGTTGTCGGCTTCGCTGGCCTGCTCGATCTCGGCTATGTAGCCTTCTATGGCGTCGGCGCCTACGTCTATGCGCTGCTTGCCTCACCGCAATTCGGCCTGCATCTTCCCTTCTGGATCATCCTGCCGATCGGCGCGGCGCTGGCAGCATTCTTCGGCGTACTGCTTGGTGCGCCGACGCTGAAACTGCGCGGCGATTATCTGGCCATCGTCACCCTCGGCTTCGGCGAAATCGTGCGCATTTTTCTCAATAATCTCTCGCAGCCGGTCAACATCACCAACGGCCCGCAGGGCATCAGTCAGATCGATGCCGTGCACGTCGCAGGTATTAACTTCGGGGTTAACGACAGTCTGTTCGGCCTGACCATCAGCGGGCCGATGAAATATTATTTCCTGCTGCTGGCACTGTTGCTGCTGATCATCGCCATCAACCTGCGCCTGCAGGATTCGCGCATCGGGCGCGCCTGGGAAGCGGTCCGCGAAGATGAAACTGCGGCGCGCGCTATCGGCATTAACACCACGCGCATCAAGCTGCTGGCTTTCGCCATGGGCGCCTCGTTCGGCGGCATCGCCGGCGGGATGTTCGCGGCGATCCAGGGCTTCATCAGTCCGGAGAGTTTCGTGCTCAGTGAATCAGTGATGATTCTGGCGATGGTCGTGCTTGGTGGGATGGGCAACATCTGGGGCGTCATTTGCGGCGCGCTGCTGCTGTCCTTTGTACCCGAAATGCTGCGCTATTCGGTAGTGCCACTACAGCAGACACTTTTTGGGCACCTGCTGGTGGAACCGGAAGTCATCCGCATGCTACTGTTCGGTCTTGCCCTTGTGCTGACCATGCGCTTTCGTCCAGCGGGTCTTTGGCCACAGCGGGTGCGGCAACGGAAACCCGGCCACCGGATTTGATTTTGGCCACTAAAATTTCAGCAACCCCCATCAAATGCTTCAACCAATTTGATGATTTGATAATTTACCTGGAGTATTCATCTTGATCAGCAAATCTTCCACCATCAGCATCGCCGTCACCGGCACACTGGCTACAATTGCCCTTGCCATGCCACTTCCCGCGCTGGCCACCAACGGCTATTTCCAGCATGGCAACGGCGTCAAATCGCAAGGCATTGCCGGCATCGGTATCGCCCTGCCGCAGGACGGCCTCGCTGCAGCGACCAATCCGGCTGGCCAGGCTTTTGTCGGTGATCGTGTTGATCTTGGCCTGAACTGGTTCGCCCCGAAGCGCGGCGCCGAAGTCGTCGGCAATCCGATGATCAGCGGCAACTATGAAGCCAACGAAACACGTAACTTCTTCATTCCCGAATTTGGCTATGTCAAACAACTATCGCCGACGCTTGCTGCCGGTGTGGCCGTGTATGGCAACGGTGGCATGAACACGGATTACTCGCGCAACCCTTTCGCCGGCTTTGGCTCGACTGGCGCGTCCACCATGAATCTCGAGCAACTGTTCATCTCGCCGGCACTGGCTTTCAAGGTGACGCCGCAGCAGTCATTGGGTATTGCGCTTAACATTGCCTATCAACGCTTCTCGATCAAGGGCCTGGGTGCCTTCGCCACTTCCTCGGCCGATCCGGCAAATCTCACTGACCGCGGGGCCGACAGCAGCACTGGCGCTGGCGTGCGTCTCGGCTGGACCGGGCAGGTCACACCGACACTGACGCTGGGTGCAACCTGGGCATCGAAGACGCGGATGGGCAAGCTCGACAAGTACCGTGGTCTATTTGCCGAACAGGGCGGCTTCGATATTCCCGCCAACTACGGCATCGGTGCTGCCTGGAAGGCGACGAATGCGCTGACGCTGGCAGCCGATGTGCAGCGTATCGAGTACAGCGACGTACAGTCGGTCGGCAACCCCATCGCTAATCTATTCGCCGGCAACCCGCTTGGCGCGAACAATGGCGGCGGCTTCGGCTGGCGTAATGTCACGGCCACCAAGATCGGCGCGAGTTACGATGTCAGCCGTGATCTGACGCTGCGCGTCGGCTACAGCCACAATACACAGCCCATTCCCGCCGATCAGACGCTGTTCAACATCATTGCTCCCGGCGTCATCAAGGAGCACCTGACCCTCGGCGGTACCTGGAAAACCGGCAACAGTGAAGTCAGTGTCGCCTACACCCATGCCTTCAAGAATACGGTCAAGGGCAGCAATTCCATTCCCGCGATACCCTTCGGCGGTGGTGAGGCAAACCTGCATCTGGAGGAAAACATCCTCGGCGTTGCCTGGGGCTGGAAGCTATAAGCTTTTCGTTGTCAGCAAGACAACACGGCAAGGATGAAATATCACGCCTCCCCGGCCAAACCGGGGAGGCGTGATTCATTTGATTTCCACTGCTGTTAAATACTGCGGATAAGTTACTCGGATAAACTTGCACTCTCTGTCCGGACAATTTCGACCGCCTCGGAATATGACGAATAATTTGCTCGAAGCCCATGCCATAGAAAAACGCTTCGGCGGCGTGCGTGCATTGAACAGTGTGTCGCTGACCATCCGTTGCGGCGAAATCTACGGTTTGATCGGTCCCAACGGCGCCGGCAAGACAAGCTTCTTCAATGTTTTGACTGGGCTCTACAGCGCCGACAGCGGACATTTCAAATTCGCCGGCGAACTGCTCGATATCTCCGCACCGCATCTCGTCGCTCAGGCGGGCATCGCTCGCACCTTCCAGAATATCCGCCTGTTTGCCAACATGACGGCGCTGGAAAATGTCATGGTCGGTCGCCATCTGCGCAGCCGCGCAGGCGTGTTCGGTGCGGTGTTACGCAATGCCGCGACGCGCACCGAAGAAGCAGCCATCGAGCAGCGCGCTGTTGAGCTGCTGCATTACGTCGGCATCGGCGACCAGGCCAATCGGCTGGCGTGTCACTTGCCCTATGGCGATCAGCGGCGTCTGGAAATCGCCCGCGCTCTGGCCACCGAACCGCAACTGCTGGCGCTCGACGAGCCGGCCGCCGGCATGAATATCGCAGAAACTGCCGCGTTACATACGCTGATCGAAGGTCTGCGCAACGACGGCATGACGGTGCTGTTGATCGAGCATGACGTCAAATTCGTCATGGGTCTTTGCGACCGCGTTGCCGTGCTCGATTACGGCGAGAAGATCGCCGAAGACATCCCCTCCGCAGTACAGCGGAATCCGTGTGTCATCGAAGCCTATCTCGGCGGCACACTGACGGAAATTGAAGGTACCGCCGATGCTTGAGGTCAACGATCTGCATGTCCATTACGGCGGTATTGCTGCGGTCAGGGGCATCAACTTCCGTGTCGGCAAGGGCGAAACCATCGCCCTGATCGGTGCCAACGGTGCCGGCAAGACCAGCACGCTGAAGGCCATCGCACGAATGCTGCCGCAGCCCGATATCCGTGGCAGCATCCGCCTGTGTGGTGAGGAAATTACCGCACTGCCCGCGCATCGCCTGATCGAAAATGGACTGGCGCTGGTGCCCGAGGGACGTGGTATTTTTGCCCGACTGACGGTCGCCGAGAACCTCGCGCTGGGCGCCTACAGCCGCAAAGACAAACTGGAAATTGCCACCGATCTCGAACGTGTGCACACACTGCTGCCACGTCTGAAGGAACGCACACGACAACTGGCCGGCACGCTCTCCGGCGGCGAACAGCAGATGCTGGCACTCGGTCGCGCCCTGATGGGCAAGCCACGCCTGCTGTTGCTCGATGAACCGTCGATGGGACTGGCGCCGATCATGGTGCAAAAAATCTTCGCCACGATCCGCAGCATCGCCGAGAGCGGCGTCAGCATTCTGCTCGTCGAACAGAATGCCCGTCTCGCGCTGGAAACCGCCAGCCGTGGCTACGTCATGGAAAGTGGCTGCATTACGCTCGGCGCCAGCGCCGCAGAACTACTTGCCGATTCGCGTGTGCGAAAGGCCTATCTTGGCGAGTAATTACGCAGGATGGCTGGCAAAGCTGAATACATCGGCGAAGAATTCTTCCTCCGGCAAACCCTGTGCAAGAAAATCGCGGCGCGCAGCATCGATCATTGGCGGTGCGCCGCAGATATACACCTGATGGCCGGACAGATCCGGAAAATCTTCGAGCACGGCACAATGGACGAACCCGCGTCGCGCCATCCAGGCATCGGCCTCTGAAGGCTCGGAAAGCACCGGCACATATTTGAAGTTGGCCTGCTGCGCCGCCCAGCGCTCGGGCAATGCTGCCAGATACAGGCCGGCGCGATCCTTCGCGCCCCAATACAAAGTCATCGGACGGGAAATTCCGGCATGGATGACGTGCTCGATAATGCTGCGAATCGGCGCAAAGCCTGTGCCACCGGCAACGAAAATGATCGGCTTGTCGGAATCCTCGCGCAGATAAAAACTGCCATGCGGCCCTTCGAAGCGCAGGATTTCGCGTTCCTTCATGGTGTTGAAAACATGCGTAGTGAATTGACCATCTGGCACCAGACGAATGTGCAGTTGCAGCAGTCCTTCCTCATGCGGCGCATTGGCGATAGAGAAAGCGCGGTGCTGTCCATCCTTGAGCAGAATCTCGACATACTGGCCAGCACGGAAGGCGAGCGGCTCATTGTTGGGTAGCTTGAGATGCAAGGCGATAACGTCGGGGGCAAGGCGCTCGATCTTCTGCACGCGGCAAGGGAGTGTCTTCACCGGATACGCCTGCTGCGCCGGGACTTCGCGACATTCGATGACGAGATCGGACAGCGGTTTGGCGCAGCAAAACAGGGCCATACCAGCGGCTCTCTCTTCCTCGCTCAGGGTCTTTTCCGGCGTCGCGCCGTGATCGACGCACCCTTCAATGACCTTGCCCTTGCAACTCCCGCAGGCGCCGTTGCGGCAGCCATGCGGCAATGTGTAGCCGGCATCAAGCGCGGCCTGCAATACGCTTTCATCATTCTCAACAGGGTATTGATGGCCGCTGGGTTGAATAGTGATCTGGTAGGTCATGAGATAATTGCGGGATGGAAAATTTATTGGTAATCGGCTACGGCGATGTGGCGCGGCGCGCCTTGCCGGAACTGGCGCGGCGCTATCGCGTGTATGCGCTGGTGCGAACAAAGGAAGCGCTGTTGCCAGCAAATTCAGCACATCCGAAACACCCACGCATCACAAGAATTTCCGGCGACCTCGATCAACCCGCCAGTTTGCGGCGCCTCGCCGGCATCGCCGACCTGGTTCTGCATCTGGCTCCACCGCCCGGAAACGGTGAACTCGACACACGCACACGACATCTGATCGCTGCCTTGCAACAGGGGAAAATTTTACCACGGCGTGTGGTCTACATCAGCACCAGCGGCGTGTATGGCGACTGCGCCGGCGAATTGATAAGCGAGACGCGTCGCGTTGCACCAGCCACGGCACGGGCGAAACGGCGCTGCGATGCCGAACAGCAATTGCGCCGTTGGGGTCAATCACGCGGCGGTCCGGTGATAAGCATCCTGCGCGTACCAGGCATTTATGCGGCCGAACGCCTGCCACTCGAACGTATTCGCCATGGTGATCCGGTGCTGTGCGCCACCGATGACGTATTTACAAACCATATCCACGCCGACGATCTGGCGCGCTGTGCACTGGCTGCCCTGCGTCAGGGTCGACCAAATCGCATTTATCACGCCAGTGACGATTCGGCGGGGCCAGCTTCGGGGGGGCTGCGCATGGCCGACTGGTTTGATGCCGTGGCCGATGCCGGCAAGCTGCCACGGCCGCGACGTATCAGCCGCATCGAGGCACAGACGCAACTTTCACCGCTTGTGCTATCGTTCATGGGCGAGTCGCGGCGGCTCGACAATACGCGCCTGAAGCAGGAACTGCGGGTGCGTCTCGCCTACCCCGATGTATTTTCCGGACTAGCGAAAATTTTTGCCACCCCCATGGAGGTATGACATGCAATTGTGGCTCAAGGCCTTTCATGTGATCTTTGTTATCAGCTGGTTCGCTGGCCTGTTCTATCTGCCACGCATATTCGTAAATTTGGCGATGGTGCCTGCCGACAGTTCAGCCGAACGGGAACGTCTACTACTGATGGCTGGAAAGCTCTACCGCTTCATGACGCCGCTCGGCATACTGGCAGTGGCGCTGGGCTTATGGTTGTGGTTTGGCTATGGCTTCTCGGGCGGCTGGCTGCATGCCAAAACTACGCTGGTGCTGGTACTGATCGGTTATCATTTTTACTGCGGTCGCCTGCTGGCTGCATTCGCCGCAGGACGCAACACGCGGAGCCATGTCTGGTACCGCTTTTTCAACGAATTGCCGGTGCTGATTATGCTGGCCATCGTGCTGCTCGTTACGCTCAAGCCATTCTGAACCTCTGACTATTTTGAAAAAAATCGAAAATTTCTTCGCGCCCTGTCCGCGCGGACTGGAGCCTTTGCTTGCCGAAGACCTGCGCGATGCCGCCGCCGAACATGTGCGGAGCGTCCCAGGCGGCGTCGAATTCAGCGGCAGCTGGGAAACCTGCTATCGCGTCAACCTCGAATCACGCATCGCCAGCCGCGTCATGTGGCGTGTCGCAACGGGCAGCTATGCGAAGGAGGACGATGTGTATCGTCTCGCCATGACGGTCGACTGGCCGACCTTGTTCACCGTCGAGCGTACTCTGCGGGTATACGTCACAGCGATCAAGTCGCCGCTGAAGAGTCTCGAATTCATCACCCTGCGTGTCAAGGACGCCGTCTGTGACCGCTTTCGCGATGCTTGCGGCCAACGGCCGAGCGTCAATACAGCGCGGCCCGATGTGCGCATCCACCTGTTTCTTACTGCGGACCGGGCGACACTGTATCTCGATACCTCCGGCGAACCGCTCTGGCAGCGCGGTCACAAGATCGCCAAAGTGGAAGCGCCGGTCAAGGAAAACCTCGCTGCCGGCATTCTGCGGCTGATCGGCTGGAAGCCCGGCGTGCCGCTCTACGATCCGATGTGCGGCAGCGGCAGCTTTCTCCTTGAAGCGGCACAGATCAGTCTCGGCGATGCGCCGGGGCTATCGCGCGAACCCGGTGAATTTGGTTTTGAGCGCCTGACCAACTTCAACACCGCGCTGTGGCAAGCGCTCTGCCGCGATGCCGCGCAACGCCGCGAAATGGCACCGTCATCGCTACCGATCTACGGCGCAGACATCTCCGCCGATGCCGTGGCACGGGCGCGGCAGAATCTCGACTACGCGGGCATCGGCGATCTGGTCGAGGTACACCAGGGCGACACCCTCGAACTGGCTCCGCCAGCGGGTGCCACAGGTGTCGTCATCGCCAATCCGCCGTATGGTGAACGCCTCGGCGAAACCGCCGAACTCGCAGCCCTCTATCCGCGCCTCGGCGATGCGTTGAAACGTAATTATGCGGGATGGGATTGCTGGTTTTTCTCGGCGGACACGGCCTTGCCGAAACTGATCGGCCTGTCGGTCAAACGGCGCATTCCGCTATACAACGGCCCGCTCGAATGTCGTCTGTATCAGTATCCGATGGTTGCCGGTGGCAACCGCAAGACGTAGGAACAATACCATTTCATTGCAAAATCAAGTGTGACGCGAAGGCGACAACACCCCGAAGGTAGTCCCTTAATGGAATTAAACGATGTCGAGCTGCTGGATGCCGGTGGCCAGATCGCGCTCCTTCGATTCCTTGCCATGCAGTTTGATCTGGAGGCGCAGATCGTTGACGGAGTCGGCGTTGCGCAGCGCATCCTCGTAGCCAATGCGGCCTGCCTCATATAGCTCGAAGAGGTGCATATCAAAAGTCTGCATGCCGAGTTCCCTCGACTTCTTCATGATTTCCTTGATTTCGTGCACATCACCCTTGAAAATCAGATCGGAAATCAACGGTGAATTCAGCATGACTTCAACAGCGACGGCGCGCCCCTTGCCTTCCTTGAGCGGCAACAGACGCTGCGCGATGATCGCTCGCAGATTCAGCGAAAGATCCATCAGCAACTGCTGACGGCGCTCTTCAGGGAAGAAGTTGATGATGCGATCAAGCGCCTGGTTGGCGCTGTTGGCATGCAGGGTGCCGAGACACAGGTGACCGGTTTCGGCGAAGGCGATGGCATGCTCCATGGTCTCGCGGTCGCGGATTTCGCCGATCAGGATGACGTCGGGCGCCTGACGCAGAGTGTTCTTCAGTGCCGCTTCCCAGGACTCCGTATCGACACCGACCTCGCGCTGGGTCAGGATGCACTTGTTATGCGGATGGACGTATTCGACCGGATCCTCGATGGTAATGATGTGCCCGTAGCTGTTTTCGTTGCGATGGCCGATCATCGCCGCCAGCGAGGTCGATTTGCCAGAACCTGTACCGCCGACGAACAGTGCCAGACCGCGCTTGGTCATCGCGATATCCTTCAATACATCCGGCAAATTCAGTTCTGCAAAATTAGGAATCGTCGTAGTGATGGTACGCAGAATCAAGCCGGTGCGATTCTGCTGAACGAAGGCATTAACGCGAAATCGCCCGATACCGGCAGGACTGATGGCGAAGTTACACTCCTTGGTCGCCTCGAATTCCGCCGCCTGCTTGTCGTTCATGATCGAACGCGCAAGCTCCTGCGTATGTTGCGGCGTCAACGCCTGGTTGGTTGCCGGTGTCACCTTGCCATCAATTTTCATCGCCGGAGGAAAACCCGCAGTAATGAAAAGATCGGAGCCTCTTTTACTGAGCATCATACTCAGCAACTGACACATGAATTTCAGACCTTCATCGCGTTCCATGATCTACCTCGGCGTGTTACAGCGGTCAGGGACGGAGACAAAGACCATCCGCCCTGCATTTTGCATTTACATCAGGGGGCAAAAGAATCCTTGTTGGCGGCCTTCATGCGCGCCTCTGCAGAGGTTACGACATTCCGTCGCACCAGATCGGTCAGGTTTTGATCGAGCGTCTGCATGCCGATGGACTGGCCGGTCTGGATCGCCGAGTACATCTGTGGAATCTTCGCTTCACGGATCAGGTTGCGGATCGCCGGCGTGCCGATCATGATCTCGTGCGCCGCAACGCGGCCTGAGCCATCCTTGGTCTTCAACAGTGTCTGCGCAATTACCGCACGCAGCGACTCGGACAACATGGCGCGCACCATTTCCTTTTCCTCGCCGGGGAAAACGTCGATGATCCGGTCAACGGTCTTGGCCGCCGATGAGGTGTGCAGCGTACCGAATACCAGGTGACCGGTTTCAGCGGCCGTCATGGCGAGGCGGATGGTTTCCAGGTCACGCATTTCACCGACCAGGATCACGTCCGGATCTTCGCGCAGCGCCGAGCGCAATGCGTTGGAAAACGAATGCGTATGCGGACCGACCTCGCGCTGATTGACCAGGCATTTCTTCGATTCATGAACGAATTCGATTGGATCCTCGACGGTCAGAATGTGGGCAAAATCATTTTCGTTGATATCGTTAACCATTGCAGCCAGCGTCGTCGATTTTCCAGAACCAGTCGGCCCCGTCACCAGTACCAGGCCGCGCGGAAACTTGGCAATCTCGGCAAAAATTTTCGGGCAATTGAGTTCTTCGAGCGAGAGGATCTTCGATGGAATTGTCCGCAACACCGCTGCCGCACCACGCTGCTGATTGTAGGCATTGACCCGGAAACGTGCCAGACCGGGAACAGCAAAGGAAAAGTCAATTTCAAGATTTTCCTCGTAGTGTTTGCGCTGGCCGTCATTCATGATGTCATACACCATCGAGTGAACGTCCTTGTGCTCCATTGCCGGGAGGTTGATGCGGCGAATGTCGCCATGCACGCGGATCATCGGCGGCAGGCCGGAAGAAAGATGGAGATCGGAAGCTTTGTTCTTGACGGAGAAGGCAAGCAGTTCGGTAATATCCATTAGGTGATTTCCCTGAAACTTATTGATGCGTTTTTAGGTGGTGCTTCAGTTGTGTGCAACAGGAATTTCCGCAATTCATACAACGAACGGCACTGTATACTGTCGCGGCATTATGACAACAATCCCCGCCAACTTGCAAGCAGTGAAAAACCGCATCCGTACCGCGTCGCAGTCCTCGGGCCGGGATGCGGGTGCCGTGCGCCTGCTGGCCGTCAGCAAGACTTGGCCGGCGGATTGCGTGCGCCAGGCTTACAAGGCTGGCCAGCGCGTCTTCGCCGAAAGCTATGTGCAGGAAGCCGTGCCGAAAATCGCCGCACTCGACGACCTCGATCTTGAGTGGCACTTCATCGGCCCGGTGCAAAGCAATAAAACGCGCGATATCGCCGAAAACTTCGACTGGCTTGATAGCCTCGACCGTCTGAAGATCGCCGAGCGCCTGTCTGCGCAGCGTCCCGCCAATCTGCTGCCGCTGCAAGTCTGCATCCAGGTCAATGTCAGCGGTGAGGCCAGCAAGAGTGGCCTGGCGCCCTAGGACGCAGCCGCCCTGGCGCGCGCCGTGACGGCACTGCCGCGCTTGCGATTGCGCGGCCTGATGGCGATCCCGGAACCTGGCAACGATATCGCCCTGCTGCGCCGCCGCTTTATCCTGCTACGCGAACTGCTCGCCCGCCTCAATGCCGAAGGGATAAAACTCGACGTGCTATCAATGGGCATGAGCGACGATTTCGAGATTGCCATCGCCGAAGGCGCGACCATTGTCCGTGTTGGCACAGCTATTTTCGGCGCACGACCGAAGGCCGAAGCCTAGTAATCACGATAGCGGCCGGGGCCGATCGCCGCAATTATTTCCCGGAGGGTTTCCCGAACAGGCCCTTGATGGCGTCACCAGCCTTGCCGAGCATCCGCCCGGCCGATCTGGACAGACCATCAAGGCCGATTGCAAAAACGAGCCGCTGTTTCAGCGCTTGCGCGATCTCCTGTCCGAGTTCCCCCGGTGACATGCCGCCCTTGGCCTTACCCAGGTTGTACAGCGTGATGTCAGGCAGGTTCACCGTGACAGCCTTCCCCTGCATGAAGTCGCCACCGGCATGCGCTCCGGCATCACGAATGGTCAATTCCTCGACGATCAGCTTCTTGCCGCCCGCGCCATTTTTCTCTGTCGGGCCGAGGTAGGCCGCAATATTCTTCTGGATGGCGTCGAAATTGGTCATCGCCATCGAATCACTCCGCTCGTAGATGATGTCTGGCGATTTGATAGCGATGCGGCGAATGACCACAACATCGCGGGTGACGCTGGCGATATCGATGACAACTTCGATTTCCGCGACCTTGAGCGCATGCGACGTCCTGAAGCCCGACGGATTGGCAATACTGAGGTTGTGAATGAAACCGGCACCGTCGCTGCCGCGTATCTCGACGCCACCGACACTCACCGTGGCCTGGGTCATGGCGCTACCGTATTTAGCGATGCCGCTGCGAACCAGTCCGTCAATGTTGCCCCGCAGCCAGAACAGACCAGCAGCAATGCCGACGATGAGGACAACCAGCAGAATGGTCATTTTTCTGATCATGTCGAATCCTTGAATTTCTTTCCGGGAAACCCGAAACCTGCCCGAAATTATAGAGAAGCACGACGCAATGCGCTCCGTTCGGACTGAGCTTTTGTCCTGAGCTTGCCAAAGAATTTAGCCAAAACTCAAGACAATCCAAGATTCATATGCCAGGAAACTTTTCGGCAGATATAATGCAAATCCCTTCTGTCATATTCCAGCCATGTCCCTCGCCGTCCTCAACTCCCGCGCCATCGCTGGAATGGAAGCCCCGGAAGTCACCGTCGAAGTGCATCTCGCGGCAGGACTGCCGGCCTTCACACTGGTCGGCCTGCCCGACACCGAGGTCAAGGAAGCCCGCGACCGTGTACGCGCAGCCATCCAGAACTGTCGATTTGAATTTCCGCAGCGGCGCATCACCGTCAACCTCGCACCGGCCGATCTGCCGAAGGAATCCGGACGCTTCGATCTACCGATTGCCCTGGGCATCCTGATCGCCTCGGGACAGGTCAAGGCGCCCGGCCTCGACGCCTACGAATTTGCCGGCGAACTGGCGCTAGGCGGCGAGTTGCGCGCCGTACGCGGCGCACTGGCGATGTGTGCGGCAATGTCCGGCAATGGCGAAAAAACCCGGCAGCGCACCTACATCCTGCCGGCCGACAGCGCACCGGAAGCTGCCTTGGTGCGCTCTGCCACCATCCTGCCGGCACGCACACTGCTCGAAGTCTGCGCACACCTTTCCGGTCGACAAATTATCGCGCCGTATGCCGGTGAAGTCCTGGTGACGGAACCTGCGTATCCCGATCTTGCCGAGGTCAAGGGCCAGGCACAGGCGCGGCGTGCGCTCGAAGTCGCCGCTGCCGGCAATCACAGTCTGCTGTTGACCGGCCCGCCAGGCACCGGCAAGTCGATGCTGGCGAGCCGCTTTCCAGGTCTGCTGCCGCCGATGAGCGAACGCGAAGCGCTGGAAAGCGCCGCCGTGCAATCTCTGGCCGGGCGTTTCCGTATCGAACAATGGCGTCAGCGGCCATATCGCGCACCGCATCACTCGGCTTCGAGCGCCGCGCTGGTTGGCGGAGGCAGCGTCCCGCGTCCCGGCGAAATCTCGCTGGCACATCACGGCGTACTCTTCCTCGACGAGCTGACCGAGTTCGACCGACGCGTTCTCGAAGCGCTGCGCGAGCCATTGGAAAGCGGCCATATCTGCATTTCCCGGGCAGCGCGGCGCGCCGATTTCCCTGCGCGCTTTCAACTCGTCGCGGCAATGAACCCCTGCCCCTGCGGCTGGCTCGGTCATGCCAACGGCAAGTGCCGATGCACGCCGGATCAGGTGCAGAGATATCGCGCAAAGCTTTCCGGGCCGCTACTCGATCGCATCGACCTGATGATTGCAGTGCCGTCGCTGAGCGACACGGAATTACAGGATAAAAGCGGCGGCGAACCAAGCAGCGCTGTGCGCCAGCGCGTGACGGTGGCACGTGAGCGCCAGATGGTGCGCCAGGGCAAGGCCAACGCTCTGCTGAGTCCATCCGAAGTCGACCAGCACTGCCTGCCCGATGCTGCTGGTGCACAACTTCTCAAACAGGCCATCGCCCGGCTCTCACTGTCGGCACGCGCCTATCACCGCATCCTGCGCGTGGCACGCAGCATCGCCGACCTCGCTGGAAGCGATACGGTGCTTGCTTCGCATATCGGGGAAGCTGTGCATTACCGACGCGGACTAAGCGACGCGTAATCGCTGGTTCGGCTTCGGGTGCCGTTTCAAGATCCCGCTGCCGGTTGAATTGCGCCGAAATAACGCCCTTGTTGTGCGTTATACGACGCAAGTTCTCCCGCTATCTTGGCAATTCAGATCAGGAATGCTGGAGGAGAAAACCATGCTTCACCCGGCGGTGAACCCGCAAACAGCGCAACGACGCAACAGCGTGATCCCGCTGATTCACGCATTGGCGGGGCAGATCATCGAGGCGATCCAGGCCGGGCAGATCGGCGCGGCCAGGGAAATTGTCCGGCAGCAACAATTGCCGCCAATCGCCTGGGGCTACCTGGCTTCACGCCTCCAGCAGCAGCATATCCCTGCTGAAACCATCGAACAGCTGTTTGGCTGATCGGCTGACGTCGTTGCCAATGTTGCTGAAATTCCTGAAACACTTTATTCCAGATTCTGGATCTGCTCGCGCATCTGCTCGATCAACAGTTTCATTTCCAGCGCGCAGCCGGTGATTTCGGCGGATACCGATTTCGATGACAGGGTGTTGGCTTCGCGGTTGAGTTCCTGCATCAGAAAATCAAGTCGCTTGCCGACCGCACCGCCCTTGTCCAGTACCCGGTCAAGCTCGGACAAATGGGCGGTGAGGCGCGACAGTTCTTCTGCCACATCGATACGCGCGGCGTAAACGCCGACTTCCTGACGAATCCGCTCCTCGTCGAGGCTGGCGACGGCTTCGCGCAGTTTGTTTGCCAGACGATCCTGATAGTCGGCCAGCGCACGCGGCAGCAGCGGCGCCACATGTGCCACCAATTCACGCATGCGGGTAACGCGGTCGGAAATCATGGCAGCGAGTTTTTCGCCTTCACGCGCACGCGTCGCAACGAATTCATCGAGCGCCGTCGCGGCCAGCGCCAGGCATTCGGCCTGCAGGACGTCCTGGGCAAGCGTCTGATCGCCGAGCACACCGGGCCAGCGCAGGATGTCGGCCACCGACAACGGCGGGGCAGCGGGCAGCACGCTGTGCACCTTGCCTTGCAGCGTCGACAACTGCTTGAGCATATCCTGACTCGGCGCCAGCTCGCGCGGCCCACCCAGCGACGGCACGAGACCGCCACGGCATTCAAACTTGCCACGACCGGCGCGCGCGGCAATCAATTCGCGCAACGGCATTTCCATGAAACGCAATTCCTCGCCAAGACGGAAATTGATGTCAAGATAGCGGGAGTTGACGCTTTTCAGTTCAAGATGGAGATTTGTCGAACCAAGATCGCGCTGTACCGAAGCGTAGCCGGTCATGCTGTAAATCATTTACGATGTCCTTCCGGGTATGAATATGCGCGGTAGCAGCTTGACGGCTACCGCCTTGACAGGGAAAATCCCGAAACAGTGTAACCTTCGTCCCATGTCACAACAACAAGACATTCAACCGCTACCGTCGGGCTATCAACTGGAAGAGTACTGCATTCAACGGCAGCTCTCGCAGGGCGGCTTTTCCATCGTCTATCTGGCGCACGACGCGCAGGATATGCCGGTAGCTATCAAGGAATATCTGCCGGCGCGGATTGCCCAGCGCGGCTCAGCGAGCCCGATACCGACTGTTGCCGCAGAACATCAGGGAGCCTTCAATCAGGGCATGAAGGGCTTCTTCGAGGAGGGCCGCCTGCTCGCCCATCTCGATCATCCGAATGTGGTGCGCGTGTTGAATTTCTTCCGCGCCAACGGGACAGCCTATCTGGTCATGCGCTACGAGCGCGGACGCACCTTGCAGGAACATATCCAGAAGCATGCCGGCGCGATGGCCGAGACGTTCATTCGTCAGGTGTTTTCGCGCCTGCTGAATGGTTTGCGCGAAGTCCATATGAACAAGCTGCTGCATCTGGACATCAAACCAGCCAACATTTACCTGCGCATCGACGGCCATCCCGTGCTGCTCGACTTCGGCGCGACGCGCCAGGGTCTCGGCGGCGGTGATTCGGGGCTCAGCGCCGTGCATACGCCAGGTTTCGCTGCACCGGAACAAACCGGCTCGGGCGAAGCGCTGGGGCCGTGGACCGACATCTATGCAGTTGGCGCAACCATGTATGCCTGCCTCGCCGGCTGTACACCAATTTCCGCAGAACGGCGCGCCAGTGGCGAAATACTCGAACCGGCCCAGGGACGCTGGAGCAATGATTATTCACCACAGTTGCTTGAGCTCATCGACTGGAGCATGCATCTGCCGATCACCGAGCGTCCGCAAAGTGTGTTCTCCATGCAGAAAGTGCTGAACGGCGAACTGCTTGATCTCGTCGATCCGGCCTGGTTCGAAACTCCGGCAACGGCAACTGATCGATCCACTAATTAAAGCTACCCATGAAATTCTCCATATTCCAGGAAAGCCGCATCGGTAAGCGCCGGATCAATCAAGACCGGATGAATTATTCGTTTACCCGCGATGCCTTGATGATGACGGTTGCAGATGGCATGGGTGGTCACCCGCATGGCGAAGTGGCCGCGCAGATTGCCGTGCAGGTCATCACCGACGCATTCGTTGCGGCGGCGCGGACGACCATTCACGATCCATACCAGTTTCTCTCGCGCACACTGAGTCAGGCGCATCTGGCCATCAATGACCATGCCAACAAGCACGGTATGTCGGAAACACCACGCACTACCTGCGTCGTCTGTATCGTGCAGGACAATGCCGCACATTGGGCACATGTCGGCGATTCGCGCCTCTATGCCATCCGCGCCGGCCGCCTGCTGGTGCAAACACGCGATCATTCGCAGGTACAACTGATGCTGGAGCAAGGGTTGATCGAACCTGACGATGTTGCTACCCATCCGGCACGCAACCGTGTCTATAGTTGCCTTGGCGGCAATCTGTTGCCTGAAATCGAGTTCTCGCGCAAAACGCCACTCAAAGCAGGCGACGTCATCGCCCTGTGCTCGGACGGTGCCTGGGCTCCGTTTACCGACGATACCCTGGTACATGCACTGGCAACAACGAGCCCGGCACATGCGGTACCGAAGCTGCTCAACCTGGCCGAAGTGGCTGCCGGCAAGCATTGCGACAACCTGACGCTGATGGCCATGCAGTGGGAGGAAGGCAACACCGTTCAGGTCGACAAAACAGAGGCTATGGCAAACACGGAAAATACACACATGCCGATACAACCTGAGCAAAATTCACAATGAACCCTACCAACGTTTCTCCCGGCCTTCGTCCTTCGGGGCGCCGGCCCGATCAATTGCGCGAAGTGCGCATCACCCGCAACTTCACCCGTCATGCCGAAGGCAGTGTGCTGGTCGAATTCGGCGATACACGTGTGCTGTGCACCGCCAGCATCGAAGACAGCGTGCCGCCTTTTCTGCGTGGCAAGGGCCGGGGTTGGGTGACCGCCGAATACGGCATGCTGCCACGCGCCACACACACCCGCTCGGCGCGCGAAGCCGCCAAGGGCAAGCAAAGCGGGCGCACCCAGGAAATTCAGCGCCTGATCGGCCGCAGCCTGCGCGCCATCACCGATCTCGGTGTGCTCGGCGAACGCCAGATCACCCTCGACTGCGATGTCCTGCAAGCTGATGGCGGCACACGTACTGCGGCGATCACCGGCGCCTGCGTCGCCTTGCATGATGCCGTCAATCAATTGCTGGCGTCCGGCAAGCTGACGCAGAATCCGCTGCGCGATTTTGTCGCCGCCGTATCGGTCGGCATTGTCGGTGGTGTGGCGGTGCTCGATCTCGATTATCCCGAGGACGCCGCCTGCGACACCGACATGAACGTGGTGATCACCGGCAGCGGCGGCATCGTCGAAGTGCAGGGGACCGCCGAAGGCGCACCGTTCTCGCGCAAGGAACTGGACGCCTTGCTGCAACTCGCCGAGGATGGCATCGCCCGACTGATCACGGCGCAGCGTGCTGCGCTGGGAAAATCCGCCGACCAATAATTCCAAAGCATCCCTGGTTCATCCATGAAACGACTCGTTCTTGCCAGCAACAACGCCGGCAAGCTGCGCGAATTTTCGCAGCTGCTGGCGCCATTCGATTTTGAGGTATTGCCGCAATCGGCATTTGCAATTCCCGAAGCTGCGGAAGTGCATTGCACCTTTGTCGAAAATGCGCTGGCCAAGGCGCGCCATGCCGCGCAACTCACCGGCCTGGCGGCGCTGGCCGACGATTCTGGACTCTGTGTCGACGCACTCGATGGTGCACCGGGTGTTTATTCGGCGCGCTACAGCGCCACGCCGGACATGGCTGCGACGGATGCGCGTAACAACGAAAAACTGCTCGCCGCACTGACCGGACAGAGCAATCGCCGCGCACGTTTTGTCTGCGTGCTGGCGCTGGTGCGTCACGCTGCCGATCCGCAGCCGCTGTTCAGTGAAGGCGAATGGCGCGGCGAAATCCTCGATGCGCCGCGTGGCAGCGACGGCTTCGGCTACGATCCGCTGTTTCTTGTGCCGGGTCTCGGTCTGACTGCGGCGGAACTGGCGCACGAACGAAAGAACGCCATCAGCCATCGTGGCAAGGCGCTGGCGGCACTGATTGCCCGCTTGCGCGCCGCAGCCTGAAGCCTGAATTACACACATCCACATTCAATTTTTCTGGCACGATGCGCACCACCATTCCATTGGCATCATTGCCGACAACCCCGCCAGAGGCGGGTGCTCCGTTGCTGAAAGCCCTGCCGCCGCTGGCACTCTACGTACATTTTCCGTGGTGTCTGCGCAAGTGTCCCTACTGCGATTTCAATTTACATGAAGCCAAAGGTGGCGGCACCGACATTCCGCATGCAGCTTACCTGGCCGCGCTGATCGGCGATCTCGAAGCGGCCCTGCCGCAGGTCTGGACGTCGCCTGTCCAGCGTGTTCATCGGCGGCGGTACGCCGAGCCTGATGCCGGCAAAGATGCTCGATGCGCTGCTGGCGGCAATCCGTGCGCGCCTGCCGCTGATCCCCGATGCCGAGATCACCCTCGAAGCCAATCCCGGTGCCATCGAGGCCGGCCAGTTCGAAGCTTTCCGCGACGCCAGCGTCAACCGAATTTCGCTGGGTATCCAGAGCTTCAACAATACCCATCTCAACGCGCTCGGCCGTATCCATTCGGCTGACGAAGCGCGCCGTGCCATCGACACGGCGCTGCGCCATTTCGATAACGTCAATCTCGACATGATGTATGCATTGCCGCAGCAGACACTCGACGAAGCGCGGCGCGACATTGCCACCGCTGCCGCCTGTGGCACACCGCACCTCTCTGCCTATCACCTGACGCTCGAGCCGAACACGGCGTTTCACCATGCACCGCCGCCGCTACCCGACGATGACCTCGCTGCCGACATGCAGGAAATGATCGAGGCCACGCTGGCCGCGCGCGGTTTTCAGCACTATGAAACCTCGGCCTTTGCCATGGCCGGACATCGCTGCGCACACAACCTCAACTACTGGTGCTTCGGCGACTACCTCGGCATCGGCGCCGGCGCCCACGGCAAGCTCTCCTATCCTGACAGCATCACCCGCGAGACACGTCGTCGCCACCCGCGCGAATACCTCGATGCCGCCGCACAGGGCGACTTCGTCCAGCAGCGTCAACCGGTCGAGCGCGCCGAACTGCCTTTCGAATTCATGATGAATGCTTTGCGCCTGAACGACGGCATTCCACTCGGACTATTCGAGGAGCGCACCGGGCAATCGCTCGCCAGTATCGGTGAACCGCTTCTGCTGGCACAACGCCGCAGCCTGCTGACTATCGACAACGAGCGGCTCGCGCCGACCACGCAGGGACGGCGCTTTCTCAACGACTTGCTGGCGCTGTTTATGGAGGCCGTCGAGAGCAGAGAGTTGTGAGTCGTGAGCAAAGGCAAGGGGTTCCGACGGTTTTACTCTCGGCTCTCCACTCGCAACTCACGACTGCCTCCTGAAAAGCACATCCCACACCCCATGACCGAGGCGCAAACCGCGCGTTTCGAACTTGGTCTGCGGCCGGTAAGCGGGACGCGGCGCGAAACCTTCGGCACCTTCCACACCCTCGGCAGTATTTTTCAGTAGCGGCTCGGCGGAGAGCACCGCCACCATCTGCTGCGCATACTCTTCCCAATCGGTGGCGCAATGCAGATAGCCGCCGGGTTTGAGGCGCTGCGTCAGCAGACTGACCAGCGGCGACTGAATCAGGCGGCGTTTCTGCTGACGTTTCTTCGGCCAGGGATCAGGAAAGAAGATGTGCACACCATCCAGCGATGACAGCGGAATCATGTCGCGCAACACTTCCACAGCGTCGTGCTGAATGATGCGTAAATTGGTTAACTGCCGTTCGGTGATTTCCTTGAGCAAGCTGCCGACGCCGGGGGTGTGCACCTCAATGCCAAGATAGTCGTTGTGCGGATGCGCGGCGGCGATGTTGGCCGTGGTCTCGCCCATGCCGAAACCGATTTCGAGAATCTTCGGCGCAACGCTGTCTGGTCGGCCGAACGTCGCGGCAAAATCAAGCAGCATCGGACGATATGCGACGCCCCACAACGGCATGCCTTCTTCATGGTGACGCTGTTGCGCGTTGGAAACACGCCCCTGACGCAGGACGAAGCTGCGGATGTGGATGGGACGGATGCCGTCCGCGTGTCCAGGTTGATCCTTGTTCAATTGATCAGGCCGGAGGTCGGCGAACTCGGTGCAGCCGAATAGAGTTTTTTCGGCATGCGTCCGGCGCGCCAGGCATCGCGGCCGGCCTCAACAGCCTTCTTCATCGCGCCGGCCATCAGTACTGGATCCTGGGCAAGGGCGATGGCGGTGTTCATCAGCACACCGTCGCAACCAAGCTCCATGGCGATCGCTGCGTCGGACGCCGTGCCGACACCGGCATCGACAAGCACCGGCACCTTTGCATTGTCGAGAATCAGGCGCAGGTTCCACGGATTGAGGATGCCCATACCGGAACCGATCAACGATGCCAGCGGCATTATCGCAACACAACCGATTTCTTCGAGCAGCTTCGCCTGGATCGGATCATCGCTGCAATACACCATCACCTTGAAACCGTCCTTCACCAGCGTCTCGGCCGCCTTGAGAGTTTCCGGCATGTGCGGAAACAGCGACTTCGGATCGCCGAGCACTTCCAGCTTGACCAGATCATGACCGTCGAGCAGTTCGCGCGCCAGGCGCAGCGTACGCACCGCGTCATCGGCCGTGTAGCAGCCAGCGGTGTTGGGCAGGATCGTGTATTGCGACAGCGGCAGCACTTCGAGCAGCGACGGCTGGCCGGGCTCCTGGCCAATGTTGGTGCGGCGAATCGCCACCGTGACAATCTCCGTGCCGGCAGCATCGATCGCCCGTTTGGTCTCGGCGAAGTCTTTGTACTTGCCGGTGCCGACCAGCAAACGCGATGAATAGGCCTTGCCGGCAATGATGAGTGGGTCGTCGTTCATGATTTTGCAGATCCGGGTGGGGCAGGACGGAATATTGTGTGATGTTTAATTTGGTGTGGGTTTGGTGAGATGCACCTATTGGCAGCGGCGGGTTCAGCCACCGCCAACAGCGATGACAATTTCGATACGGCTGCCAGGTTCAACCGGTGTCGCCACATGGCGGCTCTTCGGCACGATCTCGCCATTCATCTCGACAGCGACGCGCTTGCCGGCATAGCCCAGATCATCGATCAATCGAGCGATGCTGGTCTGTGTTTCAAGCTGGCGCGGCGCACCATTGAGGGTGAATTCAATCATCGGCGAATTTTAGCATCGCGGCTCTGCCATCCGGGACACGCTCTGGACAGGCAACAAAAAGGCAGGAAATTCCTGCCTTTTTGGAGAAGGAGAAGCGCAGATTACTTCTTCTCTTCAGGCTTCTTTTCTTCGACCTTCTTGGCCTCGGCCGGCTTGGCTTCTTCTGGCTTGGCTTCCGTCGGCTTCTTTGCAGCCTTGGCTTTGATGGCCTCGGCCTTGCGCTGTGCGATAAATGCCTTCATGGCTGCGGCATCGCTCTCCGGCGTGACAAGTTGGCCGGAAGTCTCAGCGGCCTTGGCAGCCTTGACTTCGGGCTTCGGTGCATCAGCGGCAAAAGCGGGGACAACGAATGCAGCAGCAATCAAAACGGACAGTAGTTGTTTGTTCATGGCGATTCCTAACGTATGGTTGGTTGGCAATGAGGCAGAACAGGGTGAATGCAGCCGGGAAATTATATCCAGAAGCGACACGGCCAGGGCGCTGCAATGGCGATCGCTTGCCCTCTCTTGCCTGCAATCGCCGCTTGAGAAGCTGCCGTTCCGCCATGAAACGGTTAAAATAACGCCCCCATTGCCGGATTCGGCGCTTGATTGTTTTGCGCCGCCGCTCTGCCGCTTCTACCGCCTCTGCCACCTGCCCGCAAAAATGATCCGGGCAGTTTTTGTTTATCTTTTCCGAAACAGGGTTCCTCGCCGTGCTTGTCGCTTCCAATATCACCATTCAGTTCGGGGCCAAGCCTCTCTTTGAAAACATCTCGGTCAAGTTTGGCGAGGGCAATCGTTATGGCCTGATCGGCGCCAACGGCTCGGGCAAGACGACTTTCATGAAGATACTTGCCGGCCTGCTCGAACCGAGCGGCGGCAATGTCGCGCTGGATACCCATGAGCGCATGGCTTTCCTCAGACAGGATCAGTTCGCCTACGAAGATCAGCGCGTACTCGATGTCGTGCTGCAAGGCCACACGGAAATGTGGGCCTGCATGCAGGAGAAGGATGCGATTTACGCCAATCCGGAGGCGGCTGAAGAAGATTACCTGCACGCCGCCGAACTCGAATCGCAGTTTTCCGAGTACGACGGCTACACCGCAGAATCGCGCGCCGGTGAACTGTTGCTTGGCGTCGGTATTCCGATCGAACAACATAGCGGCCTGATGAGCGCCGTGGCACCCGGCTGGAAACTACGCGTGCTGCTGGTGCAGGCGCTGTTCGCCAATCCGCACATCCTGCTGCTCGACGAGCCGACCAACAACCTCGACATCAACACCATTCGCTGGCTGGAAGACGTGCTGAATCAGCGCGACTGCACCATGATCATCATCTCGCATGATCGCCACTTCCTCAACCAGGTGTGTACGCACATGGCCGATCTGGACTACGGTACGCTCAAGGTGTATCCCGGCAACTACGATGATTACATGGAAGCGTCAACGCAGGCACGCCAGCGTCTGCTGTCGGCCAATGCCAAGGCCAAGGAACGTGTCGTTGAATTGCAGGACTTCGTGCGGCGCTTTTCCGCCAACAAGTCGAAGGCGCGTCAGGCAACTTCGCGTGCCAAGCTGATCGAAAAGATCAAGGTCGATGACATCAAACCATCAAGCCGCCAGTATCCGTGGATTCGCTTCGAGGTGGACGATAAAGAGAAACTCCATCGCCATGCGGTGGAAATCGAAAATCTGCGTCACGGTTTCGATCGCACCCTGTTCGAGAATTTCAGTACCTTCATCGAGGCCGGTGAGAAGATTGCCATCATCGGCGAAAACGGCGTCGGCAAAACCACCCTGTTGCGCTGTCTGGCAGGTGAGAAGCTCGGTGGCCTGACATCATTGGGTGGTACGGTGAAGTGGGCGGAGAAGGCGCGGCCCGGTTATTTCGCCCAGGATCACAGCGAGGATTTCGCCAGAGATGAAACGCTGGTCGACTGGATCCAGGGCTGGGCGCGCGAAGGCGAAGACGAGCAGATCGTCCGCAGCACGCTTGGCCGCCTGCTGTTCACCGGCGACGACGGCAAGAAGTCGGTCAAGGTAATTTCCGGCGGCGAACAGGGGCGCATGCTGTTCGGCAAGTTGATCCTGCAAAAACCGAATGTACTGTTGATGGACGAACCGACCAACCACCTCGACATGGAGTCGATCGAATCGCTCAACACCGCGCTCGACAAATACGCGGGCACACTGATCTTCGTTTCGCACGACCGCGAGTTTGTCTCCTCGATCGCCACGCGCATTCTCGAAATACAGGATGGCAAGATCATCGACTACAAGGGCAATTACGAGGAATATCTGAGTAGCCAGGGGATCGAGTGATCGGCCCGGTCTGCGCTGCCCTGCTGCGACTAATAGGCTGGCGCAGCATCTATGCCACGCCGCCGGTGGCCAAGGCGGTGATCGTCGTCTATCCGCACACTTCGAACTGGGATTTTCTGCTGGGCATTCTCTTCAGGTACGCCACCGGTATGCCGATCCGCTGGGTCGGCAAGGATACGCTGTTTCGCTGGCCGTTCGCTGCCATGTTCCGCAGCCTCGGCGGCATCCCGGTGAATCGCCGCATACGCAACGGCTTTGTCGCACAAATGACGGATGAATTTGCGCGGCAGCCCTGCCTGTATCTCGCCATCACGCCCGAGGGAACTCGCCGTATGGTTCCCTGGCTGAAGAGCGGTTTCTATCGGCTGGCGCTGGCGGCGCAGGTGCCGCTGGCCATCGGCTTCATCGACTACGCACGGCGCGAAGTTGGCGTCGCCGGATACCTGGAACTGAGCGGCAATATCGACGCCGATCTGGCAAGCCTTGCGGCCGCCTATGCCGGCAAACACGGCAAGTATCCTGCGCAAGAAGGGCCTTTCATCTTCAAGGATAACGACTCCGAATGATTCTGCTACGTAATCTCACCTTCGCCCGCAACGGCCAACCGCTGGTCGAGGAAGCCAGCCTGCAACTGCATCCGGGCTGGAAGATCGGTCTGATCGGTGCCAACGGCAGCGGCAAGTCGTCGTTCATCGCCCTGTTGCGCAATGAGCTGCATGCCGAATCCGGCGATCTGGAACTGCCGCGCTCGTGGGTCGTTGCCCATGTCGCGCAGGATACTCCGGCACTACCCGATGCCGCACTCGAATTCACGCTCGATGGCGATGTCGAGCTGCGCAGCATTGAGCGCGAACTTGCGACGCTCGAAGCGAGCAGCGATGAGGATCATGATGGTCACCGCGTCGGCGAACTGTACGGCCGCCTTGGCGAGATCGACGGCTACTCGGCACGTGCACGTGCCGCCGAACTGCTGCACGGCCTGGGCTTCAGCGATGCCGACTTCATCCGTCCGGTGGCCGATTTCTCGGGTGGCTGGCGCGTGCGCCTGAACCTCGCGCGCGCCCTGATGTGTCGCTCCGATCTGCTGCTGCTTGACGAGCCAACCAACCACCTCGATCTCGACGCTGTGCTCTGGCTGGAAGACTGGCTCAAGAGCTATTCAGGCACGCTACTGATGATCTCGCACGACCGCGACTTCCTCGATGCAGTCGCCGACCATACGCTGAACCTCGACCAGCAGCGCCTCAAACTCTACAGCGGCGGTTACAGCGATTTCGAACGCCAGCGTGGCGCGCACCTGGCCCTGCAACAATCGATGTACGAGAAACAGCAGCGCGAGCGCGCGCATCTGCACAGCTACGTCGAGCGTTTCCGCGCCAAGGCCACCAAGGCGCGGCAGGCGCAGAGCCGTATCAAGGCGCTCGCACGCATGGAAGAAGTCGCCGCAGCGCATGTCGATACGCCGTTCACCTTCCGCTTCCGCGATGCTGGTCTGGCGCCTGACCCGTTGCTGGTCATCGATGATGCGAGCGCCGGTTACGGCGAACGCACCATCGTCGGTGACATCATACTAACGCTGCGCCCCGGCCAGCGTCTGGCGCTGCTTGGCCGTAACGGCGCCGGCAAATCGACGCTGGTCAAGCTGCTCGCCGGCGAGATCGCGCCGCAATGCGGCACGCGCGTCGAAGGCAAGGGACTGAAGATCGGCTATTTCGCTCAGCACCAGCTCGAACAATTGCGCCCCGACGAATCGCCGCTGCAACACATGATCCGTCTCGACAAAGGAGTGCGCGAGCAGGAGTTGCGTACCTATCTCGGCAGTTTCGATTTCCGTGGCGACATGGCCAGCGCGCTTTGCGGCCGTTTTTCCGGCGGCGAGAAATCGCGTCTCGCACTGGCATTGCTGATCTGGCAGAAGCCTAACCTGCTGCTGCTCGACGAGCCGACCAACCACCTCGATCTGGAAATGCGCGAAGCACTGAACATCGCCCTGCAGGAATATGAAGGCTGCGTCGTGCTGGTGTCACACGACCGCCACCTGCTGCGCAGCACCGCCGACGAACTCTGGCTGGTCGCCGATGGGCGCGCGCAGCCATTCGACGGCGATCTCGATGATTACGCCAAATGGCTGGCGACGCAGCGCGCCTCCGGTGCTGGTGGCACAACGGCGAACCCCGCGCAGCAGACGCGCCGGGAATCCCGCCAACAGACTGCTGCTGCACAGCAAGCGCAGGAGACGCAACAGCAAACCCTGCAAAAGGAATCGGTGAAACTGGAGAAGCAGATCGCATCGTGGCAAAACGAACTCGCCCTGCTGGAAACCCGCCTCACCGACCCGGCGCTCTATGGCCAGTCTGATCCGACTTTGGTTCAGGCTCTGCAAAAACACCGCAGCGAACTGGCGCGCAACATCGAACAGGGCGAAGAACGCTGGCTAAACATCCTCGACGAAATCGAGTAAATATCTCTTAAAAACATTGCGTCTCCGACCCCTGAGACTTCAGCCTAGAACTTTTTTTGCAGCGATTTCATTGGCTACCTGTTTTGGGAACTTTGCAATGAGCCACTTCAATGCTTCAAGCTGGTCCGCTGAAGTTGCCCGGCGAATTTGAATCAAAAGCTGTTTCAGATCAGGGCGAATTAGTGTGGCATTTTGCGCGCCTTCGTTGCAGATCGAGCAAATAGCACGGAGGTTTGAAGGTTCATCAATTCCGCCTTTGCTCTTGTCGATAATATGTCCGATGTGAAGCCGGGTTTTCCTTGTTTGGTCGTATGGATGGGGCTCTCCAGCGACAGCGCCGCACATTTGACAAGTAAAGCCGTTGCGGTCAAGGACAAAGGCGCGTGTTTCTTTTGAAATTGCACGCTCAAAGGCCGGTTGCGGTTTCGAATTTTCCAGCAAATATTGACCGGGTTTCAATTCGCTGCGGTCATTATGTGTGAGGATTAAATAGCCTTCTTCAGTGCGAAGCTCACGAACACGGCGCGCCCATTCGGACTGGTTGTGCGTAACGGTTCGCAATTCATCGGAATCCATGACACGGCCAATGTTGGCCAGAAAGTGTGCGCGAAGTTTTCCGCGCGCACCGCCTCTTTGTTTTTTTCTTTTACCATTGTTACGCTTTTTTAAGTTTTGGTTTTGCGACGGCATTCAGTGCTGCTTGGATTTGTGTGCCCACGGCACAGGCAACGGGAGGGGGGAACGCGTTGCCAATTTGACGATATGCAGCAGTTTTTTTGCCGCTGAATTGCCAGTGATCGGGAAACCCTTGGATGCGCGCGGTCATACGAACTGTTAGGCGTGGCATACCGATAAAGTCTTTTTCTGGCGCAGCATCGGCGATACCCATGCCATCTACGCCAATTGAAGCCCAAGCCTTTTTCGCCCTAGTGGGGCCAAGGTCAGGGCCACCATGTTTTTTACTACCGCCAACCAATGTAGGGGCTATATCACACGCTCTTTCGCACCATTGCTTTGCACCGTGCCAGCCGTTTGCAGCCATGAGGTCAAAAAGCGCCTCGCCGACCGTTGGCGGCGGGGCGATAAGTGCTGACGGCCAATTGAAATATTCTGCGGTACTTTTTTTTAACGCCACGAAGACCACTCGCGGGCGCAACTGAGGAACACCAAAATCGCTTGCGTTAAGCAAGCGCCATTCAGCGACATAGCCAAGCTTTTTTAAGTCGGAGATTATTTTTGCGCGGTACTCATCAAAAACAGAATCAAGCAACCCGCGCACATTTTCGAGCATTACGGCTTGAGGCTTGCACTCAGACACCAATCGAATTGCTTCTGGGAAGAGGTCGCGCTCATCTTCGTTACCAAGTTGCTTGCCTGCCTTTGAAAAAGGTGGGCAAGGTACGCCACCGGCAAGGAGATCAACGCCTTTCCACTTTTCGGCTGAGTAGTGGCGGAGGTCGCCTTCTGTAACATGCCAATGAGTGCGATTGAACCGGAGAGTGTGGCAAGCTGCTGCTTCAATCTCTACGAGGCTGACATGCTCGAAGCCTGCTTGCTCTAGGCCGAGGGCTTGACCACCTGCGCCAGCACATATTTCTAATGATGAAAATCCCATTACTCCCTCCAGATACAGTTTGTGGCGGACGTGTGCCACCTGTGTAATAACAGGCTCATTTATATTCTTAGCGAATTAAAGGTGCCGACTGCGATGTTATCTGGAGCGTACTGACCGATGCCGATCGCATCGAACGTGGACATGTCACCAAGAATGATCTTGAATCCGTGGTGACATCGAAGACGATCAGCTGGGAATGGTATCGCGCCGTTTTTGAAATTTGCCCAGGAAGAAAATCAAGACTTCTGGCGTTAGTTTCGCTGGTGGTAAAGGTGTAGTGGATTGGGAACAGGCGTGAGCCGATGCTGCGCTTGCGCGCCCCCCGACCCAAAATGTCCGAAACGAATCCACCTATGTAGAGCATGATATAAGAGAACACCATGACCTTCAAGATAAATAGACAGATAAATATCGCAGATCAGGTCGTCGTTTCAGCGCTCGACCGCCTAGCGGGAACCGTCGAAATTCTTGGGGGTCAGAGAGGCAATTGTTTCGACAATATTCAAGTCCGCGATGGCTTCTTCGATCAGCGATTGCGCATAAAATATTCAGGGGTCGGAGACGCGACGTTTTTCAACCATCCCACGCAATTCTCTGTCATCCCACTTCCCGCCGCACCGCCGGAATTTGAGTGTTTCGGCGTAGTTGAAGAAGTCGGAGACGCAATATTTTCAGCAAAGGAAAATCAATCAAGCGTGCGCATGATTTTCCGTCTCGACAGAAAGCCGCAGACCAACCGTCTTGAGCACTGCCAGTAATGTCCTGAGCGTCGGGTTGCCTTTGGGTGATAGCGTGCGATAGAGCGTTTCGCGGCTGATCCCAGCTTCGGCGGCTACCGCGCCCAATCCACCATAGGCTTCCGCTACTGTGCGCAGGGCCAGCAAACCTGCAGCGCGGTCATCCGGATCGTCGAGCGACTCCATCGCCGCTTTCAGATATTCGACTGCCAGCTCACGATCGTTGCGAAGTTCTGCAATTTCAGCATCGTGATGCGGCACAACGCCTTTTATTTTTTTCATGACTGCTTCCCTTTCCATTCAGACCATAACTCCCTGGCTCGCTTGATGTCCGCTGCCTGGCTACCTTTATCGCCACCACAAAGTTATGACAAACGCTTCACCGTGCCGGCCGCAGTACACGCGGTAGCCAGCACCGACATGCACTCGCAACTCAATGACGCCTTCGCCTACAGACGCACTGTCACCAAAATTTCCAGCCTGTACTTGCCGCAAGCGAATTCGAATACGCGCCTGGGCCGCTTTGTCACGCAGGGCGTTGAGCCATGCGGTGAACGGTTCACGTCCATCTTCACGCTGATATCGAAAAAGCTCTATCATGGACGGATTGTAGCTTAAAAGCTACTTATTGACCAAAATATTCAGGGGTCGGAGTGAGGTAACCCGGCTTCCCCGGACACATTTGAAGGTAGACAATATCTTTGGAGGTGTCGAATGGGAAAGATCGTCAGCAAAGCGAATCCGGA
>Ga0073899_10000091_pt1 | contig 77102 bp, 73 predicted proteins | sample KloWWTmetaKNB5Ph_FD_88975 | JGI IMG/M metagenome (GOLD analysis project Ga0073899, IMG submission 88975) | Active sludge microbial communities from Klosterneuburg, Austria, studying microevolution and ecology of nitrifiers - Klosterneuburg... | ecosystem: Engineered > WWTP > Aerobic digester >... | reverse complement strand
CAGGCGTGGCTCGGAACCTGGCCCAAGAGTCTTCTCCATCCAGGCAGTCAGGCGTTGACCGATTACACCGAGATCGCGAGTGGATGTTCGCACTTGGGTCATATCTTGTGTTTCCATCATTTCAAAGCGGCTCCTGTTGAGACTTACAAAAAGGAAAAGAAGAAAAAGGCAAGCATGGTTTTGAGTAAAATCACTTATTTCAGATTGTCTGGCCAGAACGAGGAAAGTAATTGTTTTTGGCTACGCCACCGCTGAAAATGCCGCATGATAAAAATGGCTAGGCAAAACTTTAAAAATATTACTCTGAAACCCCTTCTCGTGCAATGCAAAACCCGCGACATGCAAAAGCCGCAAAAGCCGCACTTGGCGAGTGCCGGCAGCACAATTGGAGGTGGAGGCGTCTTCCCTCTTCGACTGATAAATCACCCTCTCTCCAAAAATTGCAGGGCGGGTGCAAAACGGTAAAAATCAAGTTAGTTATGGGTGGCAGGGTGCCAGGCATTTATTGCTGCATTGCACAATAAATGCCTGATTTTCACTACAATTTTAAATTGGGCCGTCCAAATGGACGATGTTATGAAGTAACATGCGCGTAAAGTTTGTAACTTTAGGTAATTGTATGTCGGTATATGTTTCAGCAAGTTTTAACAATTGAAATAATCAATCAGTGGGGGGTGGGATGACAAATAATCAACGCTGCTTTGCGCAGAAGCTGCTACCTGTGTTGCTGACCATGTATGGCGGGTCAGCTTTGGCGTTTGAACAAATCAAGTTTGACGATGGCTCGGTGCTCGATATTTCGGCACAGGTCAGCTATGTCAATGCTAGGCGGCTTAGTGGCGTAGATTCCAGTTTGCTGAAACAGCCCCTCGCAATTAATGTCGCGGGCGCCAAGGATCTGAATGGTGCGGTGAATATGTTGGCCCACCAGCTGGTCGACCAACTTGCCAACAACCAGACGCGCGGAAATTCTGACGACGGCGATCGCAGTATCGGCAGGCACGGTACGATCAGCAACAAGGTCAGCGCAGTGTTCGACGTCAGCCTGACGAAGGATGACTATCGCGCGTTTACTCGCATCAGCACCTTCAAGGATACGATTTATGACCATTCCAATGACAACAATACCCCGGCCTATGTGTCGCCGGCATTGGGTCTGGGTGGCGTGTCGCAAGTCGCCGCCAATTCGGCCGCGACTTTCAATGGAATCGGGCCATCCAATCAGTACAGTCAGGAAGCCAAGGATTTGAACGGCCAGCGTACCCGCGTACTGGATGCTTATATTCAGGGCCAGTGGAAGCTGAGTGATGGATCGAGCGGCACCAGCAACCCGCTGACGATCAAAATCGGCCGCCAGGTTGTGGCCTGGGGTGAGGGACTGATTTTCCAGGGTATGGGCGGATCGATGAACCCGAATGACGCCGTGAAGGCGCAAACCCCGGGGACGCCGCTCAAGGAAATATTCCTCCCTTCCGAGCAAATCTATGGTTCGCTCGGCGTGACTGAAAATCTCACGGCGATGGCCTATTACAAATGGAAATTCCGCGATAACGAATTGCCACCGGCGGGCACTTATTTCAGTCCCGCCGATATTGTTGGCCCGGGCGCTAATTTCCTGGCTGCCGGCGATGTGATGGGCTGTACTGCTCGGCGATGGGCGGCCTTGATATATGGCTGGCCAAAAAGGATGGGGTGGTTTCGCCGCGTTGTCCCGCCTCCGGCACCTTCGGCGCCGGACGCACGGCAGATGTCGGGCGGAAAAATTCCGGGCAGTGGGGTATCGGTGCCAGATATCAATATACCGATGCTACAGAATTCGGTGCGTATTATCTGCGCTATACCGCACTTGTCGGCTTGCCGGAATTCACCTATGCCAGCGGTAACAGCCAGGATCAGATCGGTAATAATGGCGATCCCCGTTTCGCCTATCCATATACGGTTCAAGGTGGCAAGAATGTCAATCTGATGGATACGTGGATTCCCAATGCCCTGCTTCCATCGCTTCAGACCCTGATCCCGTACAGCTACCATATCCGCTACATGAACGATATCAACTTGCTGGGGGGGAGTTTCACGACCAAGCTGGGTGAGTACAACGTGGCCGGTGAATTTGTCTACCGCGATGGCGAGCCGATCATGATGGGGCATGGGATAGATAATCACTATCAACTTGCCCGCGGCAAGGTGCAGAATGCTCAGGTATCGGCGATCAAAACCTGGGGTAGCGGCTTTGCCGACGGTTTGCTGGGGGTGTCCCAGGCAGCTCTTGCTTCGGAAATTGCCATCAGCCACCTCAGCAGCTTCGAGACGCCGGCCTATTCGGGATTTACGAGCGGCAGTAAGTATCCTGACATGTTCGGCATTATTCCAGGGACCTTCGGCAAGCTTCCAACGCCTTCACCGTCGGGCGTGAGTAATTCCATGGCTTACGCGCTTGACCTGATGATGGACTATACGGCGATCTTTCCAGGCTGGGATCTGCAAAACGAGGTTGTCTGGATGCACCAGTTGAAAGGAAACTCCGCCATGCAAAATGGCTGGAACTCCGGCTTGCAGGGCAAGAATGATCGGCGTTTGTCTCTGGGTGCGAAGTTCACTTACCAGAATAATCTGGAACTGGGCTTGAAACTCGTGTATTTCCTGGGGAGCCCCGATATCGACTTCGTCAACATGCGAACCATGGTCGATCGCGACTTCATCGCCTTTACCGCGACGTATCACTTTTGATGTTTGATAACCCGCTTTCATTTACGACAGTCTCGATAGGAAAGACAAAATGAACCTCCAACAACTGAAACTCGTTATTGCCGTTACTGCGGCACTTGGAATAGCAGGCGCTGCGCACGCCAAGGCAACTGCTGACGAACTTGCCCAGATCGGCAAAAAATATACTTGTACCGGCGCAGAAAAGGCCGGCTCGGCGGATGGAGTTGCCGAATTTACCGGCAAGTGGTTCGGTGCCGCGCCTGGCCAGTCTACGGAACCGGGCGTGCATATGGCCGACCCGTATGCCAGCGAAAAGCCGATCGTGGTCATTACTGCGCAGAACTATACGCAGTATGCGGACAAGCTTTCGGAAGGTCAGAAAGCCATGTTCAAGAAGTTTCCGGCCAGCTTCAAAATGAATATCTATCCGTCGCATCGTGATTACCGCCTTAGCGATGCCGTCTGCAAGAATCATGTTCGCAATGCCAAAGAAGCGGAATTGACGGCCGATGGTCTGGATGTTGTCACCGGCTACAGGGGAGCCGCATTGTTCCCGTTTCCAAAGACTGGAGCCGAGCTCGTGTGGAACGGCTTGATGCCGGCACGCGCCAGCGTCGATTTCCGCGACACGGATCTGGCGATCGTATATGCCGATGGCAAAATTCAATGGGGCAAGCAGAATATGTGGTCGCTATCGGCGGCCAACGACCCGAAGCTGCTCGATACCAAGTATGAAGGTGTTTCCGCCTATACGCGGATCGTGACGCTACTGCCGGAACGGGAAAAGGGTCTGATGACCAAGACGCTGGACTTCTTCAACTTCGGCAGGGAGCCGCGCCAAGGCTGGCAATACAATCCAGGTACACGCCGTGTTCGCCAGTTGCCAGGCTTCGGCTTCGACATGCCGAATCCTTCGTCTGGCGGCACGCTGACGGTTGACGATACGCGTCTGCTCAACGGTTCCCCCGAGCGTTACAACTGGAGAATCGTTGGCAAGAAGGACATCTACATTCCTTACAACGGATTCAAGCTTGAAAGCAAAGTGGCCGGTGCTGATAATTATGCCAAGCTGCTGACTCCCGGCCATGAAAATCCCGAGTTTGTGCGCTGGGAATTGCATCGCACATGGATTGTGGAAGGCAAGCTGAAAGAAGGCTTCCGCCATCTCTATGCAAGTCGTACCCTGTATATGGACGAGGATAACTGGCAATTCGCAATGAGTGACAACTTTGATGCGCGCGGCAATCTCTGGAAATTCAACTGGTCTAACAGTACCTATGTTCCGGGCGCAAATGTATTCAATCAGGGTAACGCTTTTTATCACGATCTTGTTTCCGGAAACTACTCGGCATACGATCTGACGCAGGCTCGGCCGAAGACTTTTATGCTGAATGTCTTTGATGCAGAGTATGCGAAACCTGAGTTTTTCTCGCTGGAAAATCTCAAGGCCGGTGGATACTGAGTAAGGCATTGCAATTTAAAAAGGGGGGCTGCGGCCCCCTTTTTTGTGCGAGTTTATCTGGCGCATGGCTCGGCTTCCGGTCCGATATTCTGAACCTTTCATGCTTCTTCTTGTCGAAATCGCTCCTATCGTTGTTAGTGGCGATATAATGCGAAATTCGACAGTATGGGCGGTATGTTCCGTATCCGCCCGAGGCTTGTTTTGTGGGCAACACGGGATTGTTGTCGACATAATCTGTATGGACGATGTACCGCCTCTGATGCATGACTAAAGTAATAACAGAGCTGTACAAAAATAACGATAGCAGGGGGAAATGACAGTGGTAATTTATCTGGACGGTCAGCCAGGGAGGCAGTCATGCGACTGTTAGTTGGTTTGGCCATGTCGCTGATTATCGCGATCGGTGGCGTCATCTCGTTTGTTTCGCGAACTCCCCCCGTATTCCCTGAAACGCGCATCAATGCCGAACGATTTTCCGTCGGTGGTTTGGCGAAGGCCGGGAACCGTATTCTCGCTGCCGGTGCACTGGGTCATATTCTGTATAGCGATGATGAAGGTAAGACCTGGGCAGACGCACAGATCACGCCTCAGCGCGGATCCCCATTGACCCAGGTGCTCTTTCTCAACGATAAGGAAGGCATTGCCGTAGGCAATGATGGCTGGATTCTGCGGAGCACCGATGGTGGCCTTACATGGCAGAAAACCCGATTTGAGACCGAACATTCCGAGCCCTTGCTGGGGATCTGGGGTTTGCCGAAAGGTCCGATATTTGTATTTGGCAGCTTCGGCCGATTCTTTGTTTCGCAGGATAGCGGCCAGACCTGGCAACCGCGCGATGTTGGTATTCAAGACAGGCATCTGAACGGTGTCGCCGGCGATGCCGACGGGCGCATGATGATGGTCGGCGAGCAAGGTATCGTATTGCGATCAAGCGATGGCGGAGTAACCTGGGAAACATTGCCAAAGTTCTACAAGGGATCCTTTTTCGGCGTCATTCGACTGAGTGCCGACGAGTGGATCCTGTATGGTATGCGTGGCCATGTGTTTTATTCACGTGACTTCGGTACCACCTGGCAACAGTCGCAGATGCCGGTACAGTTGAGCATGTTCGGTCATATGGTGAGAGAAGACGGCGCTATCGTGCTGGTCGGCGCTGGCGGGGCGGTTGTTGAATCGCATGATCGTGGAACGAGCTTCACAGCGCTGAAGTCCGGCGGTACTGCCAGCTATACCTCAATCATTCCGTTGCATGACGATCATGTGCTGATCGCCGGGGAAGACGGCGTTCACAAACTGACCATTGCAGCGCAGAGGGGGAACAAATGATAGATCGTCGTTCCAAACAATCAACACGTTTCCGCAGGTTTGTCGATCTCTGCGCCGATCTTCTGATTCAGTACCGGCGTATTCTGCTTGCCGTATTCATCGCCATGACTCTCGGCTTTGGCTATTCCGCAACGCATATTCAGCTTGATCCGGGGTTTCTCAAAATGATCCCGATGAAGCATGAATACATGCAGACCTTTTCAAAGTACATGAGCACTTTTTCGGGCGCTAACCGACTGATGCTGAATGTTCGCTGGAAGGGTGAGGGCGATATCTATAACAAAGAGTTTATGGACACGCTGCGCAAGGTAACCGATGAGGTGTTTTTCACGCCGGGGATTGCCCGGAGCAGGCTGGCTTCGTTATTTACTCCAAATGTTCGCTATGTCGAGGTGACCGAAGAGGGCTTCGATGGCGCTGTCGTCGTGCCGTCACATTTTTCTTCTGATAACAAGGAAGATCTGGAGGTGGTCAAGCGTAATGTAGTGCGCTCCGGAGAAATTGGCCGTCTGGTAGCCACTGACCTGAAGGGTGCGATGGTCATGGCCGAACTTCAGGAACTCGATCCAAATACCGGCGAGCGCGTCAATTATTTCGAAATTGCCAAACAGATGGAGGCGATTCGCGCAAAATTTGAAACCAAGAATGTGGACATCGGCATCATTGGCTTCGCCATGGTTGTCGGCAATGTCGTTTCCGGTTTGCTGATCGTCTTCAGTTTTTTCGGTATCGCCTTCGTTGTGACTGGCCTCCTGCTTTACGCTTACTGTCGATCGGTCAAGCTGACCGTGGTCGCCCTGTTGGTGGCGTTGCTGCCAGTGGTATGGCTGTGCGGCCTGTTGCCTCTGATCAAGATTGACGGACATCCCATGGGTATCGACCCGATGTCGATTCTGGTGCCGTTTCTGATTTTCTCGATCGGCGTATCGCATGCCGTGCAAATGACAAACGCATGGAAAATGGAGATATTGCAGGGCGCTACTTCTGCGCAGGCTGCACACGGAGCAATCCGAAAATTGTTTATTCCAGGGACAGTTGCATTGCTGACCAACGCCCTCGGTTTTCTGGCGATCATGAAAATCGATATTCCGATTGTCCACGAGTTGGGTATTACCGCTTGCCTTGGCGTGTTGCTGATGATCATCACCAACAAGATGATGCTGCCCATCATTCTTTCGCATCTGACTCTGGAACAGAAGGCGCTTAAGCCGACCAAACTCGATGCTGTCGGCAAGCATCGGCTGTGGTGGCGTTTGTCCATCGTTACCCAGCCGGGGCCGGCGCTACTCGTATTTGCCGCATGTCTGGCGCTGCTGGCTGTGGGCGTGAAGGACTCCCTTAAACTGCAGATCGGTGATATCGGCGTTGGCGCACCGGAACTGCGTGACGACTCGCGGTACAACATTGATACAAAAAGTATCGCAAGCACCTACATGATCGGTGTCGATATATTGACAGTGATCGCCGAGACCGACGGTGTGGAGGACGGGTGTTTTAATTATCCGATCATGAACGCAATCGAGCGTTTTGAGTTATACATGCGCGGTGTTGCCGGGGTGCAGTCGGTAATAAGCGCGCCGACGATCGGCAAGATTGTCGTGGCCGGACAGAACGAGGGTAATCCGCGCTGGGGCGCCATCGGCCGTACTTATTCGGCCTTACGACAAGCCGGGCGCGCTTATGACCCTGAGTACGGCATCAACTCGGAAGGTTGTAAAGCCATCCAGATGATGGTTTTCCTGAAAGACCACCAAGGAGCGACTTTGGCGCATGTAGTACAAGAGGCCAAACGTTTCATTGCTGATGAACATATCAAGGGTGTCGATTTCCGACTCGCCGGAGGTAATGCCGGCGTCATGGCAGCAACCAACGAAGCTGTCGAAGCAGCCGAGGCGACGATGCTGCTGTCAATTTTTGGTGCGATTACGCTGCTCTGCTTCCTGACCTTCCGCTCATGGCGTGCGGCAATCTGCATTGTGGTCCCGCTGACGCTCGTCTCCATTCTGTGTAATGCACTTATGGCGCGTCTTGGTATTGGCCTCAAAGTAGCTACGCTACCAGTGGTTGCGCTGGGCGTTGGCGTTGGTGTCGACTACGGCATCTATTTGTTTGAGCGGATTCAGCATCAAATGGAATATATGGGTGCTGATCTGCGCACGGCTTTCTACGAAGCAATGTGTCAGCGCGGAACAGCGGCGGTGTTTACCGCGATTACCATGGCCATCGGCGTAGGTACATGGTCAATGTCTGCCTTGAAGTACCAGGCCGACATGGGCTTGCTGCTGGCCTTCATGTTCCTGGTGAATGTGCTCGGTGCGATCCTGTTTCTGCCGGCGCTGGCGGCTTGGCTGAATATGCCAAGGAAGAATCCTGAAGAAGTGGGAGACAATCCGCCGAGCCACGCATTTTGAAAAACCTGCGTCGGCACAAGCTACCGGTGCGGCTCTTTCTTTCTTGACCGGGACTACAGCGATTTGTAGAATGCAGCGCTCAATGGGGGCATAGCTCAGCTGGGAGAGCGTCTGGTTCGCAATCAGAAGGTCGGGAGTTCGATCCTCCCTGTCTCCACCAGAACACCAAAGCCCGGACTTGCTCCGGGCTTTCTTTTTTAAGGGAAGGTGCGCTTTTAACCTTTGCCATTTCAGACTCCCGCTCCATGCCTTGGCATGTTCCACGTTAACGACAGCGCCTCTGCCTGCTGCAAAGCGCGCCTTACGATCATAGGGATCAGAAACGCTTTCAATCATCTGCGCCCCTTACCCCTCAATTCCCCTATTCGTGGATCATAGTGAGTTTCATTTGGCACACGCCCCCCCAAACATCAATGGCACTTTGGTCGTGAATTTCGCGATTTCGTGACGCGTCTAGGCGGTGGCGTACTCCCGATACGTTGGCTGCCCACCAGAAATCTGCGCCAGTGCTCATTGGCTCAATACAGATATTGGCTTCCTCCGGCTAGCTCATCGCCCTCAATCTATCCTTGATGGCAGTTTTGCGCCCAATTAGGGTATCTTGCAGAAAGTCTATAAAAAGACTATATTAAGTCTCTATTAAATCTGGAGCACAGCCATGCGCTACTCATCTCAAGTCAAGCCGATTAGTTATCTCAAAGCCAACGCGGCTGAGGTTCTGGCACGCCTCACTGAGCAGCGTGAACCCATGGTCATCACCCAGAACGGTGAGGCCAAAGCCGTTCTTCAGGACGTGGCCTCGTTCGAAGAAACGCAAGAAACATTGGCCCTGCTGAAGATCCTAGCGCTGGGTAACCAGGATGTAGCTGCGGGCAAAGTCAAGCCCGTGGCCGATATCGTTGCCCGCCTTCGCGCTAAGCGGGCCACTGTCTGATGGCAGGCGCACCAGGGAGATTCGAAGTTCTGCTTACCGAGGGAGCAGAGCAGGATCTGGAGGCCATCCACGACTACATCGCCGAATTCGACTGCGTAGCCAACGCCAACTATGTGCTGGATGAGTTGATGGATGTTGTGGAGAGCCTGTCCAATTTTCCCGAGCGCGGCAGCTATCCAAAGGAGTTGGTTGCCCTCGGCATAAAAGAATACCGCCAGACCTTCTTCAAGCCGTACCGCGTGATCTACCGTGTCGCAGGCGGTCAAGTCATCATCTACCTTATTGCTGATGGACGCCGTGATATGCAATCCGTGCTGGCTCGCCGCCTGCTTGGCGCTTGACCCGCAGCAACACGCACATGTGCTCATTGGCCCCAATAGCGAGTAGCTTGGTTGTAAACTGAGCACCACCAGAACACCAAAGCCCGGACTTGCTCCGGGCTTTTTTATGTTCGCGAAGTTCAAGTGGTACCGAAGAAGTCCTTGACCTTGTCCATCCAGGATTTCGCACGCGGACTGTGCTTGCCGGCGTCCTTCGCATTGATTTCCTCGAACTCCTTGAGCAATTCTTTTTGTCGGTCTGTGAGATGTACCGGAGTTTCGACCATGACGTGGCAGAGCAGGTCTCCGTGGCTTGAACTGCGTACGCCCTTGATGCCCTTGCCACGCAGGCGGAAGACCTTGCCGGTTTGCGTCTCTGATGGAATCTTCAGGCGCGCGGCACCGTCGAGTGTCGGGATTTCGATTTCGCCGCCGAGTGCTGCCGCGGCGAAGCTGATCGGCATTTCACAATGCAGGTCGTCGTGGTCGCGCTGGAAAACAGCATGCGGCTTGAGATGAATCTGTACATACAGGTCGCCCGGTGGCCCGCCGTTGACGCCATGTTCGCCCTCGCCGGAAAGGCGGATGCGATCGCCCTCGTCGATACCGGCGGGAATCTTGACTGAAAGTGTCTTGTGTTTCTTGATTCGTCCTGAACCGTTGCAGGCGAGGCAAGGATCGGCGATAAAGCTGCCGGTACCGTGGCACTTCGGACAGGTCTGCTGAATCGAAAAGAAGCCCTGCTGCATGCGCACCTGGCCGTGGCCGTTGCAGGTCGGACAGGTCTTCGGTTCGGTACCCTTCTTGGCACCGCTGCCATTGCAGATGTCGCACTCTTCCATGGTTGGAATACGGATGCGGGTTTCCGAACCGCGCGCGGCATCTTCGAGAGAAATCTCCAGGTTGTAGCGCAGGTCGGCACCGCGATAGACATTCGAGCGCCCACCACCACCACCGCGTCCGCCGCCAAAGATATCGCCGAAGATATCCGAGAAGGCATCGCCGAAGCCGCCCGCACCCTGACCGCCCCCCATGCCGCCTTGCTGTTCGACGCCGGCATGGCCGAACTGATCATAGGCGCTACGTTTCTGCGTATCAGAAAGAATTTCGTAGGCGTTCTTGGCTTCCTTGAATTGTTCCTCAGCCTTGGGATTGTCCGGATTGCGGTCCGGATGGTATTTCATGGCCAGCTTGCGGTAGGCCTTCTTGATCTCGTCTTCCGTCGCATCACGGTTGATGCCGAGAATTTCGTAATAGTCGCGTTTGGCCATTTTTAGTCGTGAGCTGAGAGTTGTGAGTCGAGAGAGAGAAAAAGTCGAGGGTCGCGGCGGCCGCGATCTCTCGACTCTTCACTCTCGACTTTCGGCTGAATTTACTTCTTGTCCTTCACTTCGGTGAACTCGGCATCCACCACATCGCTATCGTCTTGCTTGGCTTCACCGCTCGTCCCGCCACCAGACGTTTCCGGGCCAGCACCGGCTGCCTGCTGCTGGGCATTCACGGCTTCGCCGAGTTTCTGCGATGCAGTCATCAGCGCTTCGGTCCTGGCTTCGATGCTGGCCTTGTCAGTGCCTTCCTTGAGCGCGTCCTCGGCTTCCTTGATGGCTGTTTCGATATTGGCTTTTTCTTCGGCGCTGATCTTGTCGCCATGTTCGCCGAGTGATTTCTTCACCGAATGTACTATCGAATCGCACTGATTGCGGGCATCGACGAGTTCGTGGGTCTTCTTGTCCTCTTCGGCATGTACTTCAGCATCTTTTACCATGGCCTGGATTTCCGCCTCGCTCAAGCCGGAGTTGGCCTTGATGGTGATCTTGTTTTCCTTGCCGGTGGCCTTGTCCTTGGCCGAAACATGCAGAATACCGTTGGCATCGATGTCGAAAGTTACCTCGATCTGTGGCATGCCGCGCTGCGAGGGCGGAATATCGGTGAGGTTGAACTGGCCGAGACTCTTGTTGCCAGTCGCCATTTCGCGTTCGCCCTGCAGCACATGGATGGTCACGGCCGATTGATTGTCCTCTGCGGTTGAGAAAACCTGGCTCTGCTTGGTCGGAATGGTGGTGTTCTTGTGAATCAGCTTGGTCATCACACTGCCCAGCGTCTCGATACCCAGCGACAACGGCGTGACATCGAGCAGCAGCACATCTTTGACCTCGCCCTGCAACACGCCGCCCTGGATCGCTGCGCCGATGGCCACGGCTTCGTCCGGGTTTACGTCCTTGCGCGGCTCCTTGCCGAAGAACTCCTTGACCTTCTCCTGCACCTTGGGCATGCGCGTCATACCGCCGACGAGGATTACGTCGGCGATATCGCTGACCTTGACGCCGGCGTCCTTGATGGCGATGCGGCACGGCGCGATGGTGCGCTCGATCAGTTCATCGACCAGCGATTCGAACTTGGCGCGAGTGATCTTCAGGGTCAGGTGCTTCGGCCCCGAGGCATCCGCAGTGATGTAGGGCAGGTTGATCTCGGTCTGCTGCGTGGATGACAATTCAATCTTCGCTTTTTCGGCGGCATCCTTCAGACGCTGCAGTGCGAGGATGTCATTCTTCAGATCGACGCCCTGATCTTTCTTGAACTCGGTGACGATATAGTCGATCAGTCGCTGGTCAAAGTCTTCACCGCCGAGGAATGTGTCGCCATTGGTCGATAGAACCTCGAACTGATGCTCGCCATCGATTTCGGCGATGTCGATGATCGAGACGTCGAAGGTGCCACCACCGAGGTCATACACGGCGATCTTGCGATCGCCCTCTTGCTTGTCAAGGCCAAAGGAAATCGCCGCAGCGGTCGGTTCGTTGATGATGCGCTTGACATCCAGGCCGGCGATGCGCCCGGCATCCTTGGTCGCCTGGCGTTGCGAGTCATTGAAATAGGCCGGTACCGTGATGACGGCTTCTGTGACTTCCTCGCCGAGATAGTCCTCGGCAGTCTTCTTCATCTTGCGCAGGACTTCAGCGGAAACCTGCGGCGGCGCCATTTTCTGGTCGCGCACTTCTAACCAGGCGTCACCGTTGTCGGCTTTGACGATGCTGAAAGGCATCAGGTCGATATCCTTCTGCACTTCCTTTTCCTCGAAGCGCCGACCGATCAGGCGCTTGACGGCGTACAGCGTGTTCTTCGGGTTGGTGACGGCCTGACGTTTCGCCGATGCCCCGCAAAGGATCTCGCCATCGTCGGCGTAGGCAACGATGGATGGTGTGGTACGCGCGCCTTCGGAGTTTTCAATAACCTTGGGTTTGCCGCCCTCCATGACCGAGACGCAGCTATTGGTGGTGCCGAGGTCGATGCCGATGATCTTGCCCATGTTGATTTCCTTTCAGTGTGAATGGGTTGGCGGAGGACGCGGACCGTTACAGCAGCGCGCCTGACGCAATTACTTGAACTTGTTCGCTATCTGGGGCCGGCCTGCGATAATTTCAAGTCGCAGCCTTGGCTTTGGCGACGATGACCAGTGCCGGGCGGATCGTGCGGTCGTGCAGGGCATAACCCTTTTGCAGGACATTGATGACCTGGTTTGGCTCGACGCTGTCATCGGGCGCTTCGAGCTGGCTGATCGCCTGATGCTTATGCGGATCGAACTTTTCGCCGAGCGGGTTGATTTCGGCGAGGTCGGCTTTCTCGAAAGCCGCCGTCAATTGGCGCAGCGTCAGTTCTACACCAGCGTGCAGGCTTTCCGCAGTCTGGTTTTCGTTGGACAGCGCTGCTTCGAGGCTGTCCCTGACAGCGAGTAGTTCAGTGGCAAATTTTTCGCTGGCAAATTTATGCGTTTTGGCGATGTCATCCTGAGCACGGCGCCGCATATTTTCGGTCTCAGCCTTGGCACGCAGCCAAGCATCGTGATGCTCTGCTGCCTTGAGCTCGGCAGTGCGCAGCAATTCTTCGAGGCTCGGCATGACTTCCGGTGGTTGCTTACCAGTTTCGTCGGAGGCGGCTTCCGGATCGGGGTTTGGGTTTTGTTCCTGCATGGAAATCTCTCGCTAATGGTTAAACCAGAGGCCAAGGGCCAGACAGTTGGCAATAATGGGGATAAAAATACGGGTTTCAAGTGTAGGTATGAAATTTTTCAGGCGGTATGATGTCGGTCGCGCTGCTTTTGATCCCTCAGCACGGCATTTTTCCTGTATTTGAAATGACCAAAGACCGAAGTTTTTTTGCCGAGCACGTCCGCGAGACATTGAACCATCCGCGCTACCGTGCGGATATCGATGGATTGCGCGCCCTCGCCGTACTGGCGGTCGTCGGCTTCCACTCCTTTCCGGAATGGATCAAGGGTGGTTTTGTCGGCGTCGATGTCTTTTTCGTCATCTCCGGCTATCTGATTTCCGGCATGATTTTCGAGAGCCTCGATCGAGGAACGTTCAGCTTTGTTAAATTCTATGCGCGACGCATCCGGCGGATTTTTCCGGCACTGATCCTGGTGTTGCTGACAGGGTGGATATTCGGCTGGATGTATCTGTTGCCGGCCGATTTCAGGCAACTGGGCAAGCATATGCTTGGTGGCGCGGGGTTCGCCGCCAATTTCATGTTTTGGAAAGAAGCCGGATATTTTGACCAGGTGGCGGCTGCAAAGCCTCTTCTGCATCTCTGGTCGCTGGGAATCGAGGAACAGTTCTACATCTCCATGCCGTTCCTTTGGTATTTGGCCTGGCGTTTCCACTTTGGCCTAGGGCGGCTTACGCTGTTGCTCGGTGCTGTTTCGTTCGCACTGAATCTGGCCTTGATCCATCATGATCCTGTTGGCGTTTTCTATTCTCCCCTCACACGTATTTGGGAAATTCTCCTGGGTAGTCTGCTGGCAAGTTTTGCGGCGGGCAGGGGAATGGCGGCTCCCACCAGACTAAAGCCATGGAACGCGGCAATCCCGGACAACCTCAAGTCCCTTACCGGACTGTTGCTGGTAGTTATGTCAGTGTTGCTCATACACAAACAGCAGGCGTTTCCCGGCTGGCGCGCTTTATTGCCGGTTCTGGGTACCGCACTACTCGTGGCCGCCGGTCCCCACGCCCTGCTGAATCGTAGAGTACTGGCGAATCGCCTGCTGGTTTGGCTCGGTCTGATCAGCTATCCGTTGTACCTCTGGCATTGGCTGCTGCTTTCATTGACGAGTCGATATTTTCCGGAGGGCGAGCTTGATCTGGAAATTCGCGGTGCCGTAGTTCTTTTGAGCATTGTCCTGGCAGTGCTGACCTATCTGCTGATTGAAAGACCAGTACGTTTCGCTCGGCGCGGCAAGCGCTGGAAAACTATGCTACTTTGTCTAGCAATGCTGTCGACCGCTACAGTGGGACTTGCCACATGGCAGCATGACGGATTTAAATCACGTTTTCGTTTCGATCAGGCAATCCTGAAATTGACGGCCAAGGATGAGCCATTCCGCGAGAAATGGCTTGCACAAATCAGAGAAGGAACCTGTCATCTTGACGGAGAGGCCACGAGGTTTGACGATTGCGTGGAGAGTCGCCGTCCGCTGCTTTTCCTCTGGGGCGATAGTCATGCTGCTGCGCTCTATCCGGGCCTGCGGAATCTGCAGCAGAGAAAATCCTTCGGGATCGCCCAATTTACCCTGGGGACATGCCCGCCGATACTTGAATTTATCGACAGAGATGTGGAGGGTAGAAAAAACTGCCCTGAGGTCAATCAGAATATTCTGGATACCGTTCGCTCGTTGAAACCGGAAATCGTCATGCTGCACGCGCATTGGGAGTCACCCGCATATGCGTTATACGATCCACAAGCGAAACAGTTCGATGTTGCAAGACTGAAGAAGACTATCGAAGCAATTCAGGCGGCAGGGGCCGGCAGGGTGGTATTGATTGGCCCGGTACCTTCATGGAAATGGTATCTGAATGATATTCTGTTCATATACTATCGATGGGACGATCCGGGGCACGAGTTTCCGCCGTTGAGGATGAACGAGGTACATGGCGGGTTGAAAGACATCGATGCATCGATGCGCCGTTTCGCCAGTGACATGCATATTGAGTTTATTTCGGCGGCGGATGTGTTTTGTAACGATGAGGGCTGTCTGACCCGTCTTGGTGATGACTACGTTTCGCTGACAACACTTGATATGAGCCACCTGACCCCGCTTGCTGCGCAATATCTGATTGACCGGATCGCCAGTCGTCTGCTACCGTCGGCGAATCATTAACGCCGCTTGCACGGAATCTCAAATAGTTGCGCCACTCGCCTTGGCGCGCTCGGCGCTGGCCGGATCGCCGTTGCCGGGTAGCATCAGCCAGTGGCCAAGATGCTGCGTCGCCAGGTCGGCGAGTGTAGCGATCCAGGTGTCGTCTTCGTTGAGACAAGGGATGTAATTGAATTCGCTGCCACCAGCCATGAGAAAGGCCTGCCTGCATTCGATGCTGATTTCCTCAAGCGTTTCCAGGCAGTCACTGGCAAAGCCGGGGCAAATCACATCGACGCGTTGCGTGCCTGTGGCAGCGAGTTTCTCCAGCGTGGCCTGGGTGTAAGGTTGCAGCCATTCGGCGCGGCCGAAGCGTGACTGGAAAGTGATTAGCCATTGATCGTCGGCCAGGTTGAGTCCCTCAGCAAGAAGCCGTGCGGTCTTCTGGCATTCGCAGAAGTAGGGGTCGCCGCGTTTCAGCGTGTAGCTGGGCAGACCGTGGAAACTCATGACCAGCTTTTCATTGGCATTCGGTCGCCCATGCTTTTCCCAGTGCTTGCGCAAAGTATTGGCTAGCGCAGCGATATAGCCCGGATGATCCGGAAAGCTGCGGACGAATCGCAATTCGGGCTGGTTGCGTGTGCGTTGCTGCCATGCGGCCACGGCGTCGATGACGCTGGCCGTAGTGCTGGCGGCGTATTGCGGGTACAGCGGCACAATCAGGATGCGTACGCAGCCTTCAGCCTTGAGGCGATCGAGGGTGGCTGCAATCGACGGCTAGCCGTAGCGCATCGCCCAGGCAATGACGATATCGCACTGGTTGCGCAGGCCCAGAAGACCACGCAGCAGCTTGGCCTGCTTTTCGGTATGCACCTTGAGCGGTGAGCCGTCCGTCGTCCAGATGCTGGCGTATTTGGTGGCCGACCTGGCGGGGCGCACATTGAGGATGATGCCTTTGAGAATCAGCCACCACAACGGTCGGGGAATTTCAACGACGCGCGGATCCCAGAGAAATTCGCCAAGATAACGGCGCAGCGCTGCTGGTGTCGGGGCTTCAGGCGTACCGAGATTGACCAGCAGCACGGCGGTTTTTGCTGCACTGCCGTGGCGATAAAGGGGTTCTGGCTGGAAACGCGACATGCTGCTCTACTCTGTGGTTAGCCTGCCGACAGGGCGCTTGAGAGCAGCTTGGCGGTGATGTCGACAATCGGGATCATGCGTTCATAGGCCATGCGCGTCGGGCCGATGACACCAACTGAACCGACCACCTGCCCATCGATTTCGTATGACGATGTAATGACGCTACATTCATCGAGTGAGGCGATGCCCGATTCGCCACCGATATAGATCTGCACGCCCTCGGCACGATTGCTGACATCAAGCAGTTGCATCAGGCTGGTTTTTTGCTCGAACAGCGAGAACAGTTCGCGCAGCCGGTTCATGTCGGAGGACAGGTCGGCGACTTCGAGCAGGTTACGTTCGCCGGAGATCACATATTGCGGCGCACTGTCGGCGATCGCTTCGCCGCTGGCGTTGAGCGCAGCGCTCATGAGCTCGCCCATGTCGCTGCGCAACTGGTGCAGTTCGTTGTGGATGCGCTGCCTGACCTGCGCGAAATCGAGTCCGGCACAATTCTGGTTGAGATAATTGGCGGCTTCGATCAGTTCGCTCGCTGTATAGGCGCGATGAGGGAACAGGATGCGATTCTGCACGTCGCCATTCTCGGTGACAATGATCAGCAGGATGCGTTTTTCCGACAGATTGAGAAATTCGATCTGGCGAATGCGCGGTTGCTGGCGGCGCGGCGCGACGACAACGCCGGCAAAATGAGTGAGTTGCGAGAGCAGTTGCGAGGCGTGACTGATCAGGCGTTGTGGCTGATCAGGCTGGATCGCCCCTTTTATTTCGCTGATCTCGGCGCGTTCAAGCGGTTTCATGGTGAGCAGCGAGTCGACGAACAGGCGATAGCCACGCGCCGTTGGAATACGGCCCGCCGAAGTGTGCGGGCTGGCGATGAAACCGAGTTCCTCAAGATCCGACATGACGTTGCGGATCGTCGCCGGCGACAGATCCAGCGTGGAATTCCGCGCCAGTGTGCGCGAGCCGACCGGCTGACCTTCCGCAATATAGCGTTCGATCAGGGTCTTCAGCAGGGTCTGGGCACGTAAGTCAAGCGGTTGCATAGCGGATATTGTAGTCAAATTCTGCACCTGCTGAAGGAGAACAGCGTTTGTGGTTTAATTCCGGCTATGGAAAACGAATTTCGCACGATTGCCCTGATCGGTAAATACCAGAGTCCAGAGATCGCCGATTCTCTGCGCGACCTTGTCGCTTATCTGCGGGAACAGGGGCGACAGGTACTGGTGGAGGCAGGTACAGCGCAGTCAGTCGGCAGTTTCTCATGTCCGGCGGCATCCTATGCGGAGATCGGGGCACAGGCGGATTTGGCGATTATCCTCGGCGGTGATGGCACCATGCTGAATGCTGCGCGCCAGCTTGCCAGAAACGACGTTCCGCTGGTTGGTGTGAATCAGGGGCGGCTTGGTTTCATGACCGACATTGCCTGTCAGGAGATGTTGACGAGCATTGCCGCGCTGCTGGCCGGCAAATTTTCCAGAGAGCAGCGTTTTTTACTTGATGCCGAAGTGCTGCGCGATGGCAACTCGCTGTTTCGTACCGCAGCGCTCAACGATGTCGTCGTCAACAAAGGTGAGCTTGGTCGTATGATCGAAATGGAAGTGCGCATCGATGGCGAATTCATCTACGTGCTGCGCGCCGATGGCATGATCATCGCAACGCCAACAGGCTCGACGGCCTATGCGCTGTCAGCCAATGGTCCGATCCTGCATCCGGCCGTGCCGGGAATCGCGCTGGTGCCGCTGTGCCCGCATGCCCTGTCGAATCGTCCGATCACTGTTTGCGACAAGAGCCGCATCGAAATTACCCTGCTGCCGAATCATGATGCACGCATACATTTTGACGGCCAGGAATTTTATGACGCGCGTGCCGGTGATTGTCTACGTGTTGCGCGTTCGCACCATACCATCACCCTGTTGCATCCGCCCGGTTATAGCTATCTCGCCATGTTGCGCGAGAAGCTTCACTGGAGCGAAGTCCCGCGACGCTGATTGCCCATGCTGCGCCGCTTGTTCATCCGCGATTTTGTCATTGTCGACAGCCTTGAGCTGGATTTCGCCGCTGGCTTTGGCGCGTTGACCGGTGAGACTGGTGCCGGTAAATCGATCCTCATCGACGCCTTGTCGCTGGCGCTCGGTGAGCGTGCCGAGGCCGGAGCCAGCGTGGTGCGCACTGGTTGCGAGCGTGCCGAAGTCACCGCTGAATTTGATCTGCCCGGTGATAGCCCGTTGATCGCCTGGCTTCAAGCCAACGACTTCGATGCCGAGGACACCTGCCTGCTGCGACGGGTCATCGACAGCAGCGGGCGTTCCCGCGCTTATGTGAATGGCCTGCCCGCGACACTGGCTCAGTTGCGCGAGGCGGCGGGATTTCTCGCTGACATTCATGGACAGAACGTCCATCATTCACTGCTGCGTGTCGATGCGCAGCGCAGCCTGCTTGATGCGCACGGTGGACTGACTGCGCTGGCGCGCGAGGTCGCAGAAAAATACCGGGTCTGGCAGCATCTGCACGAAGCCAATCTGCATGCTGAGCGTGATGCCGCAGCCAGTTTGCGCGAGCGCGAGACGTTGGCCTGGCAGGTCGAGGAATTGAAGGCGCTGGCCTTCAATCCGGCACAGTGGCAGGAAGACAATCAGGAGCATCGTCGGCTGGGCCATGCCGCCAGTCTGATCGAAGGCAGTGAGGCGGTTCTGGCCATACTCGACGATGGCGAAACGGCCGTTGCGCTGCAACTTGACCAAGTGCTGCTGCGTTTGCGCAGCCTGTGCGAGTACGACGCTGATCTGGGCGAGGTCGTCGATCTGCTCGGCAGCGCGCAGATCCAGTTGCAGGAAGGCAGGCATGCGCTGCGCCATTACCAGCGCAAGCTCGACCTCGAACCACAGCGCCTTGCCGAACTCGAGAGCCGGATTGCCGATGTCATGGCACTGGCGCGCAAGCACCATGTCGCTGTCGAACAACTTTCCGAATTGCTGGTGCAACAGCAGGCGCGACTTGATGAGTTGAGCTTGCTCGCAGATCCGGCAGCATTGGCCGAACGCGCCGCTCAGGCGGGCAAGGATTATCTGAAGTCGGCGAAAAAACTCAGCCAGGGACGCGGCAGGATCGCCGCCGACCTGAGCCGGCAGGTCAGTGAAGCCATGCAGCAGCTGGCGATGGCCGGTGGCTGTTTCGAAGTTGCCCTTGAAGTCCTGCCGGAGGGCGCAGCGTATGGTTTGGAGCGCGTCGAATTCATGGTCGCGGCAAATACCGGGCAGCCGCTGCGGCCTTTGGCGAAGGTGGCTTCGGGCGGCGAGTTGTCACGCATCGGTCTGGTAATTCAGGTCATTGCCAGTCAGGCGTCGCGGACGCCAACGCTGATTTTCGATGAGGTCGATGTTGGCATCGGCGGACGCGTCGCCGAGATTGTCGGGCGCATGCTGCATGAATTGGGACAGGTCAGTCAGGTACTCTGCGTCACCCATCTGCCACAAGTCGCTGCGCGCGCTGACTGGCAGTGGACGGTTGCCAAGGAGTCCGGTAACGGCGTCACGCTGTCGCGTGTCACGGCACTCGACCGTGACGGCCGCATCGACGAGCTGGCACGTATGCTCGGTGGCATGAAAATCACCGATACGACGCGACGCCACGCTGCGGAAATGCTCGGCGCAGCCTGATCCTCATTGCCGTCTTACCCCGCCTTCTTACCTGGGCAATCCTTCTTGACGCAATCCGCATAAAGATAAAGGGCGTGCTCGCGGATTTCAAAGCCACGCTTCCTGGCGATATCCTTTTGGCGCTTCTCGATCTCGGCATCGTGAAATTCCTCGACCTTGCCGCATTGCAGGCAGACCAGATGATCGTGGTGGGTTCCCTCGTTGAGTTCAAAGACAGCCTTGCCTGATTCAAAAAAATGTCTTTGCAGCAGACCTGCCTGTTCGAACTGTGTCAGCACACGGTAGACAGTGGCCAGTCCGATATCCATGTTTTCGCTGATCAGGTGGCGATAGACGTCTTCCGCAGTCATGTGCCGTCCCTTGCTGGCTTCGTTCTTGCGGAACAGGTCGAGAATTTTCAGGCGCGGAAAAGTCGCCTTCAGGCCGCTGCTTTTCAGGTCTTTTGGATTATTCATAACGAGAGACCGGGGTAGTCGCAATGGGCTTATGATATAGTTTTCGTGTTTCGCTGGGTATTCCCCCCTCCGGTTTGCCGTGTTCCAACTTACTTGACCCTCATTGAACAAGCCATGAAGCGTTTTATTGCCCCCTCCTTGCCAGTCGTTGCTGCACTCGCTGCTCTTGGCGGATGTTCGAATATTCCCGAGATCACTTCGGTGCTGACCCCGTATCGCATGGACGTACGCCAGGGTAATTTCGTCACCAAAGAAATGTCGATGCAGCTCAAGCCCGGGCAGACCAAGGATCAGGTGCGCTTCATTCTCGGTACGCCGCTGATCAACGATCTGTTTCACGGCGACCGTTGGGATTATGTCTATCGTTTTCAACCGGGGCATGGCGAGCCGCAGCAGCGTCGCCTGGTCGTATATTTCGTCGATGGCAAGTTGCTGCGCGTGGACGGCGACGTGGTAGCCGACGAAAGCCTTGCCGTCAAAGACAAGTTGCTCCGTACAGAGAGCGAGGTGATTGAGATTGAATCTGCAGCATCTGAAGCCGATGCTGCTGCCAAGGATAAGATCAAGAGCAGCGATATGGAAAAGAACAAGGAAAAGGAAAAGGAAAAGGTCAAAATCAAAGTCAATGCGCTGAAGCTTGAACCGCAGATGACCATGCCGGGCGGCAAATAAGCGCAAATTTGTACGGTATGTACCTTCCCCGTTCCATCGTCCATTTCCAAGAGTGAATTCAATAATTTCATGAGCAAGATTCGTATTGCTATCGTCGGCGCTTCTGGCCGCATGGGCCGCATGCTGATTGAAGTGGTGTCGCAATCCGACGATGCTGTTCTTGCCGCTGCACTCGAACAGCCAGGCAGTCCATGGCTCGGCAAGGACGTCGGCGAATTCATCGGCGAACCCTGCGGTGTGATCATTGGCGCTGATATCGATACTGCGCTCGCACAAGTCGATTGCCTGATCGACTTCACGCGCCCCGAGGGTACGCTGCAGCATCTGGCGGCATGTCGCAAGCGCGGTGTGCATTTGGTGATCGGCACCACCGGTTTCGATCCCGCTGGCAAGCTGGCAATCCAGGAGGCCGCACGCGATATCCCGATCGTTTTTGCGCCGAACATGGCGATCGGTGTCAATGCGGTATTTCGCCTGCTTGATGTGGCCGCGCGTATTCTCAATGAAGGTTATGACGTCGAAGTGATCGAGGCGCATCACCGTCACAAGGTCGATGCGCCGTCGGGCACCGCGCTGCGCATGGGTGAGGTTGTTGCCAATGCGCTCGGCCGTGATCTCGCCGAGTGCGCCGTGTATGGACGTGAAGGTCATACCGGCGAGCGTCCGGCGATGCAGATCGGTTTTTCGACGATTCGTGGTGGCGACATCGTCGGTGACCACACGGTGCTGTTCGCCGGCACCGGCGAGCGCATCGAAATCACCCACAAATCTGCCAGCCGCATGCCCTACGCCAGCGGTGCATTGCGCGCCGCGCGCTTCATGCGCGGCAAGACGAACGGACTGTTCGATATGCAGGATGTGCTGGGGTTGCGGTAAGGTTTCTCCCGTTCCTGCGCCAAATCTCCGCCCCACCGGTGCTCTGCGGTAAAATCATTTTTTGCTTCCGCGGTCCGAACCATGAACGGCATTACTATCGCCCTCTCCAAGGGACGCATCTTCGAGGAAACCCTGCCGCTGCTGGCGGCTGCCGGTATTGTCCCGAAGGAGAATCCCGAAGCGTCGCGCAAGCTCATCATCGAGACCAATCGTCCCGAGGTGCGCGTTGTCATTGTTCGCGCCTCGGACACGCCGACTTACGTCCAGTACGGTGCAGCCGATCTCGGCATCGCCGGCAAGGACGTGTTGATCGAGCATGGCGGCGCCGGCCTCTATCAACCGCTCGATCTGAAGATTGCCAAATGCCGGATGAGTGTCGCCGTGCCGGAGGCTTTCGATTATGCGCAGGCGGTCAGGAGCGGCGCACGTTTGCGCGTGGCAACCAAGTACATCAATACCGCCCGTGAGCACTTCGCTGCCAAGGGCGTACATGTTGATCTGATCAAACTGTATGGCTCGATGGAACTCGCACCGCTGGTCGGCCTTGCCGATGCCATCGTTGATCTTGTTTCCAGCGGCAGTACGCTGAAGGCCAACAACCTTGTCGAAGTCGAGGACATCATGCCGATTTCGTCGCGCCTGATCGTCAACCAGGCCGCGCTGAAAATGAAGCGTGCGCTGTTGCAGCCGGTCATCGACGCATTTGCCGGAGCCATTGCATGAAAGCCGGTGAGTTGCGCCGGCTGACTACGCGCGCGCCGGAATTCCTTTCGCAACTCGACATACTGCTGGCCTTTGAAAGCGCAGCCGACGAGGACATCGAACGCAGTGTCGCCGAAATTCTGAAGAATGTCCGCATGCTCGGCGACGCTGCGGTACTCGATTACACGCGGCGTTTCGATCAGCGCGATGTCATGAATATGCTGGAAGTCGAACTGTCGGCCAGCGAACTCGCCGCCGCCTTCGCCGGGCTGCCGCAGCCACAGCGTACTGCGCTGGAACAGGCAGCGGCGCGTATTCAAGCCTTTCACGAGCGACAGAAGGCTGAGTCCTGGGAATATAGTGAGACAGATGCCGCTTTGCACGGCACGCGGCTCGGTCAAAAAATCACGCCGCTCGATCGCGTCGGACTCTATGTGCCGGGCGGTAAGGCCAGCTACCCTTCGTCAGTGCTGATGAACGCCCTGCCAGCCAGAGTCGCCGGTGTGCGTGAACTTATCATGGTGACGCCGACGCCGCGTGGTGAGAAGAATGCGCTGGTACTCGCCGCCGCACATCTTGCCGGCGTCGATCGGGTGTTCACCATTGGCGGTGCGCAGGCCGTCGCTGCGCTGGCTTACGGCACGCAGACGATCCCGCAGGTCGACAAGATCGTCGGTCCCGGCAACGCCTATGTTGCTGCCGCCAAACGTCGTGTCTTCGGTGCTGTCGGTATCGACATGGTGGCCGGGCCTTCGGAGATACTGATCATTGCCGACGCCAGTGCCAATCCGGACTGGGTAGCGATGGATATGTTTGCCCAGGCAGAGCACGACGAACTGGCGCAGTCGCTGCTGCTCTGTCCGGATGCTGATTTCATCGAACGCGTCGCCGCGAGTATCGAGAAACTTCTGCCGACCATGTCGCGCCGCGAGGTCATCACGGCGTCGTTGCGCGGTCGCAGCGCGCTGATTCTGACCCGTGACCTGGCCGAAGCCTGCGCCGTCGCCAACCGCATCGCTCCGGAACACCTGGAACTGGCGGTGGCTGAACCGCGTACTTTGCTTGACCATATCCGCAATGCCGGGGCCATCTTCATCGGCCATTACACCAGCGAATCGCTCGGCGATTACTGTGCCGGCCCGAATCACGTTCTACCGACCTCGCGTAGCGCGCGCTTTTCCAGTCCGCTTGGTGTCTACGATTTTCAGAAGCGTAGCAGCCTGATCGAAGTCTCGGCCATTGGTGCGCACACGCTTGGCCCTCTCGCTGCCACGCTGGCTCATGGTGAAGGTTTGACTGCCCACGCCCGCGCCGCGGAAATGCGCATGGACGGATTGGCAGCTACGCAAAAATCTGCTTAAGGCGTATTTGCCAAAACGGGACAGGTTATCTTTCCGAATGAATCGTGCACAAATGAACTTCGGAAGGTGCGAACAAACGAAATGGAATGTTGCTCATGCCAACACCTCTGCTGGCAATCAACCTGCCACCACCAGGCAGTTGAAAATTACCATTGGAAAATCGTCGTTCTCCCGAGTCTGCCGGCAATACGATCGGCCGCCCCCATGGGAAGGCAATCTGCCCGCCGTGCGTATGACCACAGAATGCCAGGTCAAACTCAGTATCCCGAACAAATTTCAGGCCTAGCGGCGAATGCATGAGAAGAATCCGGTGTTTTCCCGCATTCTGGAAAGTCGCCACCGGATCTGGATCGCCTGCTCCCGGATCGTCCATCCCGCATAACGAGATCGCTTGAAATGGATATGGCAGGTTGATGGATTCATTTACCAGCATTCGCACGCCGGACTTTTGCAATTCATGCATCAGAAATTCATCATCAGCCCAGAGGTCGTGATTGCCGAATACGCCAAAAATTCCCCCCGGTATTTGTAGCTGACCAAAATGCCGGGTAAGCAATCCGATATACCGATGATGGAGCGAGACAAAGTCTCCGCCAAGTAGAAGGATGTGTGCCTGAAATCCACGATGGAGTCCAGCAGGATGTCAAACAGCCTTGGGTCAGTCAGGGGGCCTGCATGAATATCCGAAGCAAAAGCGATCTTGAGCGGCTCAGCAAGATGGGGTCGAATGGGCAGATGAATGTTTCGTCTGTCGATGTGTAACTTTCCCTGCAAGCCCAGCAAATACGCGCCGCGTGCAGCCCATCCACCTGCATAGAGGCGGGTTTGAATTGCATCAAGTATTTTGTGCCTCCGCAAATAATTCTTTCCTCTGCCCATTAGCGAAGAATCTCTCTCAGCGCACTCATCAGGGCAGCGCACTGCACATCGGTGCCGATACTGATGCGCAGGAACTGCTTGATACGCGGCTGTTTGAAATGACGCACGATGATGCTGCGTTCGCGCAGTGCCGTGGCCAGTTTGGCGGCATCGTGTGCCGGATGGCGGGCAAAGACAAAGTTCGCTGCCGAAGGTAGAACATCAAAACCAAGTTTGTGCAGATTGTCGATCAGCGTTTCGCGGCTGGCGACGACCGCGCGGCAGGTCTGCTCAAAATAAGCGCGATCTTCGAAGGCGGCAATGGCACCGGTTTGCGCCAGGCGGTCGAGCGGATAGGAGTTGAAGCTGTCCTTGACGCGTTCCAGTGCTTCGATCAGTTGAGTGTCGCCAACGGCAAAGCCGACGCGCAGGCCAGCCAGCGCGCGCGACTTGGAGAGCGTCTGCACCACCAGCAGGTTCGGATAGCGGGCGATTAGCGGGATCGCCGATGCCGATGCGCCACCAAAATCGACATAGGCTTCGTCGATGACCACCACGGAATCTGTATTGGTCTGCAGCAGACGCTCGATTTCTGAGAGCGCCAGCAGGCGGCCGGTCGGCGCGTTCGGATTCGGGAAGATGATGCCGCCGTTGGCACGCGCATAGTCGTCGATGTGAATTTCAAAATCGTCGTTCAGAGGCAGCGTGGCAAACTCGATGTCATACAGCCGACAGTACACTGGATAAAAACTGTAGGTAATGTCGGGAAACAGAAGCGGCCGTGGTTGCTTGAGCAGGGCAAGAAAGACATGGGCGAGCACTTCGTCGGAACCATTGCCAACGAATACCTGATGCGATGCGATGCCGTGGCAGTCGGCGATGGACTGCTTGAGGCGACTGGCATTCGGGTCGGGGTAGAGACGCAGGGAATCACCATGCTGGCCGATCTCGTCGCGCAGAGCCTGCAACACGCGCGGTGAGGGGGCGTAGGGATTCTCGTTGGTATTCAGCTTGACCAGATTGGCGAGCTTCGGCTGTTCGCCAGGAACGTAAGGGGTTAGCCGACGGGCGGCGTCGCTCCAGAATTTTGTACTCATGACAGATTCGCTCGGTGGATGGCGATGAACGGCAAGTCAGCGTGAATGGCGAATGGTATCAAGCGAAGCGGGAAAGCGGTAGAATTCGCCGCACTTCGCTTCTCATTTTCATTGCCTGATTGCCTTTTCCCGCCCCTTTGCGTAAGGTGGCATTTTTGGACTCGCACGATAACAACATGCGCAATATGCGGCAGAGCGACATTACCAGAAATACTCTGGAAACCCAGATCCGCGTCAAACTCGATCTCGACGGCACGGGTCAGTCCCGACTCGCCACCGGCATTGGTTTTCTCGATCACATGCTCGACCAGATCGCGCGTCACGGCATGCTTGATCTCGACATCGAGGCGAAGGGCGATCTGCATATCGACGCGCATCACTCCATCGAGGATGTCGGCATCACCCTCGGGCAGGCTCTGGCGAAGGCCATCGGCGACAAGAAGGGTCTGTGCCGCTATGGCCACGCCTACGTGCCGCTCGACGAGGCACTGTCGCGCGTTGTCGTCGATCTGTCGGGCCGTCCGGGACTGGTGTTCAACGTTAACTTTACCCGCGCCACCATCGGTGAATTCGATGTCGACCTGATCCGCGAATTTTTCCAGGGATTGGTCAATCATGCAGCCATCAGCTTGCATCTCGACAATCTGCGCGGCGACAATGCCCACCATCAGGCCGAGACCCTGTTCAAGGCGTTCGGCCGGGCGTTGCGCATGGCCGTCGAGGCCGACCCGCGTGCGGCCGGCAGCATTCCATCCACCAAGGGCAGCCTCTGATCCGATCATGGGCAGTACGGTAGCGGTTGTCGATTACGGTATGGGCAATCTGCGTTCGGTCGCCAAGGCGATCGAGCATGTCGCGCCGCATGACCGCGTGCTGGTCACTGCCGATGCGGCCGTGATCGCCGCAGCGGATCGCGTGGTGGTTCCGGGACAGGGAGCGATGCCCGACTGCATGCGTCAACTGGATGAGATCGGTTTGCGCGATGCCATCATCAAAGCTACTGCGGAAAAGCCTTTTCTCGGCATCTGTGTCGGCTTGCAAATGCTTTTCGGCCATGCCGAAGAAGGCAATGTCATGGGTCTTGGCGTGCTGCCCGGCCGGGTGCCGCGCTTTCCACATACGGCAATGGTCGATGCACAGGGCGGCCGTCTCAAGGTGCCGCATATGGGCTGGAATGAAGTTCGCCAGCAGTCGCATCCGCTGTGGAACGGGATCGAGGATGGCGCACGTTTCTATTTTGTGCATAGCTATCATGTTGTTCCCGATCAACCGGCGTTGATCGTCGGAACGACAAATTATGGCATCCCCTTTACCAGCGCCGTGGCACGCGATAATATCTTTGCCGTGCAATTTCACCCTGAAAAAAGTGCACGCGACGGCCTCGCGCTGCTGGCCAATTTCATGCGCTGGAATCCCTGATCTCATTGCCTCCTGACTTTCCTGGAAATTTCATCCATGCTTCTGATCCCCGCTATCGACCTCAAGAATGGACATTGCGTCCGTCTCAAGCAAGGCGCCATGGAAGACGCCACGGTATTCTCCGAAGACCCGGCCGCCATGGCACGTCACTGGATTGAACAAGGCGCACGCCAGTTGCATCTGGTCGATCTCGACGGTGCCATCGCCGGCAGGCCGAAGAACGAGGCAGCCATCAAGGCGATCCTCAATGAAGTCGGCGACGAGATTCCCGTCCAACTCGGTGGCGGCATTCGCGATCTCGATACCATCGAGCGTTGTCTCGACGACGGTCTTTCCTATGTCATCATCGGTACGGCGGCGGTGAAGAATCCCGGCTTTCTTCATGATGCCTGCGGTGCTTTCCCCGGCCACATCATCGTTGGTCTCGATGCCCGCGATGGCAAAGTGGCGGTTGATGGCTGGTCGAAAATGACCGGCCATGATGTCATCGACCTGGCCAAAAAATTTGAAGACTATGGTGTTGAGTCGGTCATCTATACGGATATCGGCCGCGATGGCATGCTCACCGGTGTAAATATCGAGGCCTGTGTCAAACTCGCCCAGGCGCTGCACATCTCCGTCATCGCCAGCGGCGGCATCGCCTGCATGAAAGATATCAAGGCACTGTGCGCCGTGGAAGGCGAAGGCATCACCGGTGCCATCACCGGCCGGGCGATCTACGAGGGCAAGCTCGACTTTCGCAAGGCGCAGGTCGAGGCCGACAAGCTCTCGCAGAAAATGGCTGTCGGCTAGTCCCTCCCTTATCCTTAGCCACTAACCCCTGCCTTTCATCCGATGCTTGCGAAACGCATCATTCCCTGTCTCGACGTCAATGCCGGTCGTGTCGTCAAGGGCGTCAACTTCGTTGAACTGCGCGATGCCGGGGATCCGGTGGAAATTGCCCGCCGCTATGATGAGCAGGGCGCCGACGAGCTGACCTTCCTCGATATCACCGCCAGTTCCGATCAACGCGACATCATCCTGCACATCGTCGAGCAGGTCGCCGAGCAGGTGTTCATTCCGCTCACCGTCGGCGGTGGCGTGCGCGCCGTGGCCGATGTGCGGCGCTTGCTGAATGCTGGCGCCGACAAGGTCGGCATGAACACCGCAGCAGTGCAGAATCCGCAACTCATCGCCGATGCCTCGGCCAAGGTCGGCAGCCAATGCATTGTTGTCGCCATCGACGCCAAGCAGAGCGTACCCGGCCGGTGGGAAGTATTTACGCACGGTGGCCGCAACGCTACCGGCATCGATGCGGTGGCTTGGGCGCGACAAGTGCAGACGCTTGGTGCCGGCGAAATTCTTCTGACCAGTATGGATCGTGACGGTACCAAAAATGGTTTCGATCTGGCACTGACACGCGCAGTATCGGAAGCCGTCGATATTCCGGTCATTGCCAGCGGCGGCGTTGGCAACCTGCAGCATCTTGCCGATGGTGTTCTACAGGGCAAGGCCGATGCAGTTCTGGCTGCCAGCATTTTTCATTACGGCGAATTCACGGTGCGCCAGGCCAAGGAATACCTGCGGTCGCAAGGCATCGAGGTCAGACTGTGAGCACGCCTGCGGGTGTCAGCTGGCTCAATCAGGTTCAGTGGAACGAACAGGGCTTGGTGCCGGTTATCGTCCAGGATGCGGCGAGTGGCGATATCCTGATGTTTGCCTGGATGAACCGCGAAGCCCTCGAACTGACCGCCAGCGGCGGCGAGGCCGTATTCTGGTCACGTTCGCGGCGCAAGCTCTGGCACAAGGGCGAAGAGTCCGGGCACTTCCAGAAGATTCTGGAAATCCGTCTGGATTGCGATGGCGACACCATTCTCCTCAAAGTCGAACAGTGTGGCGGCATCGCCTGCCACACCGGCAGACGCAGTTGTTTCTTCAGGAAGCTCGATGACGGTCAATGGCACGAGGTCGATGCGGTGATCAAGGACCCCGGCGCTATCTACAAATAGCGGCGCACTGTTTTCAGTTTCAATTCACTTGCTTCCTCAGATTGAGGAACATCGTCAACCACGGCGAATCTTCGCCCCAGTCGCTTGGATGCCATGACATCTGCACGGTACGGAATATGCGTTCGGGATGCGGCATCATGATGGTGAAGCGGCCATCCGCAGTGGTGACCCCGGCGATTCCGTTGGGCGAGCCATTCGGATTGAATGGGTAGGTCGTGGCGGTCTTGCCGCGATGATCGATGTAGCTCAGTGCGGTGACGACCTTGTTGAGCGAGCCACTGGCAAATTCGGCGCGGCCTTCACCGTGCGAGACGATAATCGGCAGGCGACTGCCGGCCATTCCGGCGAAGCATAGTGCTGGTGATTGCGGAATTTCCGCCATCACCAGACGCGCTTCAAACTGCTCGCTTCGATTGCGTTGGAATGTCGGCCAGTGCGTCGCCCCGGGAATGATTTCCTTGAGGTTGCTCATCATCTGACAGCCGTTGCAGACGCCCAGGGCAAAGCTGTCGCCGCGGGCGAAGAAGGCGGCAAATTCGTCGCGCAGACGATTGTTGAAAAGGATCGACTTGGCCCATCCCTGGCCGGCACCAAGCACATCACCGTAGGAAAAGCCGCCGCACGCAGCAAAACCATGAAAATCGCCCAGAGAAAAATATCCGGCTTGCAGGTCGCTCATGTGTACGTCGTGGGCTGAGAAACCGGCACGTTCGAATGCCGCCGCCATTTCGAGATGGCCATTGACGCCCTGTTCGCGAAGAATGGCAATCTTCGGTTTGTATCTGGCGATCAACGGCGTTCCCGGGGTGAAGGTCATATGCGCCGACAGGCCTGGATCCTTGGTGTCGAGCAGCGTATCGAATTCCTGTTCGGCACAGATCGGATCGTCGCGCAGGCGCGCAATCTGGAAGCTGGTTTCACTCCACGTGCGCTGCAATTCACTGCGCGTTGCGCTAAAAGCCAGCTTGGCATTGCGCCAGATACGCACTTCGTCTTCGTTGTTGAGCGTGCCAATTACATGCGTCACCTTGCCCAGACCGGCTTCACGCAGGATCGCCATGACATGCTCGCGTTCGGCACGGCGGATTTGCAGGACAGCGCCAAGTTCTTCGTTGAACAGCGCGGCGAAGAGCCGATCGAAAAGGCGGCCGTCGACCACGTCGGGCTTGCGCTCCATACCGTCGACATCGTTCATGAGCGGGTCGTAGCACAGCGTATCGACATTCAGCGATACGCCGATGTGGCCGGCAAACGCCATTTCGCAGATCGTGGTGAATAGGCCACCGTCTGAGCGGTCATGATAGGCGAGAATCATGTTCTTGTTGGCAAGCTGTTGTACGGCGCCGAAGAAGCTCTTAAGCAGTTGCGCATCGGCATCCGGCGGAATGTCGCCGACAGCGCCATATACCTGTGCCAGAGCCGAACCGCCGAGACGATTGCGGCCTTCGCCGAGGTCGATCAGTAGAAGTTCACTGGTATTTTCGGCTTCATCCCTGACCAGTTGCGGTGTCAGCGTGCGGCGCACATCGAGACAGGGCGTAAAGGCGGTGACAATTAGCGACAGCGGCGCGATGACCTGCCGGTCTTCCTCGTAGTCCTGCCAGGTGGTTTTCATCGACAGGGAATCCTTGCCGACGGGAATGCTGAGATTGAGCTGTGGGCAGAATTCCAGTGCCACGGCGTGCACCGTGTCGAACAGCACAGCGTCTTCGTGGCCGTGGCCGCAGGCTGCCATCCAGTTGGCGGAGAGTTTGACCTGTTCCAACCCGGCAACAGAGGCAGCGGCGAGGTTGGTCAGCGCTTCGCCGACCGCCATGCGTCCGGCGGCTGGGCCGTCGAGCAGTGCCAGCGGAGTGCGTTCGCCCATGGCATAGGCTTCCCCCTGCGTTGTGGCGAAGCCGCTGGTTGTGACCGCGCAGTCGGCGACCGGTACCTGCCACGGGCCGACCATCTGGTCGCGCGCCGTCATGCCGCCGACGCTGCGGTCACCGATGGTGATGAGAAAACTTTTCGAAGCGACACTCGGCAGGTGCAGCACGCGCAATGCAGCTTCATGCAGGTCGAGATCGTCGAGATCGAATGGTGTACCGCTGGTTTTGTGACGCGTTGCCGTGCGCGCCATACGCGGTGGCTTGCCGAGAAGAACACCGATCGGCATGGCGACAGCATCGTTGGCAAAGTGTTTGTCATGTACCGTGAGCTGTCCATCGTCGGTAGCGACGCCGATCATGGCGAACGGGCAGCGCTCGCGCTCGCACAGCGCGCGGAACTCCGCCAGACGCTGCGGCGCGATGGCCAGCACGTAGCGCTCCTGCGCTTCATTGGACCAGATTTCGCGCGGCGACATCCCCGGCTCTTCGCTGGGCAGGGCGCGCAGGTTGATGCGTGCGCCACAGCCGGCATCATTCACCAGTTCAGGAAGGGCGTTGGAAATGCCGCCGGCACCGACATCGTGAATGGCCAGGATCGGATTCATCTCACCCATCTGCCAGCAGCGATCAATGACTTCCTGTGCACGCCGCTGCATTTCCGGATTACCGCGCTGCACCGAGGCAAAGTCGAGTTCGGCGGTGTTGCTGCCGGTACTCATTGAGGAGGCAGCGCTGCCTCCCAGGCCGATCAACATGCCCGGGCCGCCGAGGTGGATCAGCAGCGAGGCGGGAGGGAATTCGATTTTGTGGGAATCGCGTGCGGCGATGTTGCCGATACCGCCGGCAATCATGATCGGCTTGTGATAGCCACGCATTTCGCCGGCGAATTCCTGCTCGAAGGTACGGAAGTAACCCGCCAGATTCGGCCTGCCAAATTCGTTGTTGAAAGCCGCCGCGCCGAGCGGGCCGTCGATCATGATGTCGAGCGCCGAGGCAATGCGTTCCGGCCTGCCGTAATCGCCTTCCCAGGGTTGAGAAAAGTCCGGGATGTTCAGGTTGGATACCGAGAAACCACAAAGGCCGGCTTTGGGCTTAGAGCCGCGACCGGTTGCGCCTTCGTCGCGAATCTCGCCTCCGGCGCCGGTAGCTGCGCCGGGAAATGGCGAAATGGCGGTCGGGTGATTATGCGTCTCGACCTTGGCGATGATGTGCGTCAGTTCCTCGTGGTAGAGATATTCGCCATGTGCATCCGGATAGAAACGTTGCGTCATCGTTCCTTCGATGACGGCAGAATTGTCCGAATAGGCGACGATAGTCCCTTGCGGATGTGCTTTGTGTGTTTCGCGGATCATGCCGAACAGCGTCTCGCTACGCGCCTTGCCGTCGATGGTCCAGGTGGCGTTGAATATCTTGTGCCGGCAATGTTCGGAATTGGCCTGGGCGAACATCATCAGTTCGACATCGGAGGGATTGCGGCCGAGCCGGCTGAAGTTGTCGGCGATGTAATCGATTTCGTCTTCCGAAAGCGCCAGGCCGAGGCTGACGTTGGCCTTGGCAATCGTGGCACGGCCGCGCCCCAGCAGATCCACCGTGAACAGCTGTGAGGGAGGGATGTGACGGAACAATGCCTCGGCAGCATCGAGGCTGCTGAGTACCGATTCAGTCATGCGATCATGCAATTTGGATTCTATCTGGGAGCGCTCGCCCTTGCGCTTTGCATTTGCATCGGCATAGAAAGCCGTGCCGCGTTCGATTCGCGCAATGGCGCTGAAGCCGCACTGGCGGGCGATTTCTGTCGCCTTGCTTGACCACGGTGAGATCGTGCCGAGACGTGGTGTGACCAGCAGCAGTGTACCGGTCGGTTCGGCCGAAGCTTCTTCGGGAACGCCGAGCAATTGCTTGAGGCGCCTGATTTCCGCAGCGCTGAGCGGCGCTTTCAGTTCGATGAAGAAGTAACGTTCGGCGATCAGTTGATGCAGTGACGGCACCATACTGCGTGCCTGTTCGGTCAGTCGCGCCATACGGCTGACAGAGAAGGCGGCGCCGCCGCGTAACTTGATGATTTCGGACATAAAAGGAAGCTTTTAGGTAGGTGAGTCTCTTGATCCGGAGAATTATACTCTGCACCTTGAATCATGCTCGGCAACGCAGGTGTGATTACAACAGAGTCCGGTACTCGAATTTGAATTGCATGAAAATCTGCGGCTCTGCTTCTGTCAACGGCTGCCGGTTAATTACTGCCGACCAGCTGCAACGGACGAAATTGTTTGGTGTTCTGATAATAGGCAGGCGCGGAATTTTCTTGCGCGGCGCCCGGGATGCCGAGCAGCGGCAGTGCCTGAAAATCGCGTGGGCTGGCGTGGATCGACAGTTCGCTGCCAAGACGCCGGGCGACGCGAGCGTCAACATCGGCAAGTTGCGCCGTTGCCGGCCGGGTCAACCATTCGTCGTCGATATGGAAAAATGTGGCCTTGCCGCACAGCCCGATATGCGGATGGCGGAGCAGATCGAAGCTGCCATGGCCAAACACGAACACCTTCAGGTGCTGTTCGACGCGCGCGCGCTGTGTCCAGAAGACCTCCTGCCAGCGATGCGCACAGATCCCCTGCCATAGCTCGATATCCGGTGAGGCCAGCACCACGCCGCATTCGTCGAATTGCGTCAACGCGTCGCGCAATGGGCCGCGTCCGGAGCTGGTCTGTCCATCGCGGCGTTGTCCGGCCAGCGCATGGTGGTGGCGCAGATTCAGCACCGCCTTGCTCTGCGGGAATGTCAGCCAGACCAGCGCATTGAAACAGTCATGCCAATTGCCCGGCCGTGTCTCTACTTCGCCAAGCCACCAGGTGCGTTCTTCGTATGACAAGCCGCTGCCGTGCGGCACGACAAAACGCAGTGGCGCTCCGCTGCCGGTGACGATGCCACGGGCAGCCGCCAGATCATTGAGCGTATTGAGGTCAGGCGGTTCTCCCGTATCGGGCAGGTGTTCCAGCAGCGGCAGCAGTGGTGCGTAAAGTGGTTGCCCGGCGAAAATGGAAAGCATGGCGGAGGTATTGGTGGATTCGCGTTGTTCAGCGCGCAGCAAGAATCTGCTTTGTCGATAGTAATGACATCATCTTGATCGGAGAGTTTGTTGCCTTCATGGCCGCAACCTCCAGGCAATTGTTTCCCCTGCGCGCAGCGGCACCAGCGGATCGTTGCCGATGAATGGCCGGGTATCCGGGACGCGCCAGCTTTCCTTGTGTAGTGTGATCGCGCTCTGATTGCGCGGCAGCCTGTAAAAATCGGCACCATGAAAACTCGCGAAGGCTTCGAGACGATCGAGCGCAGCAGCAGCTTCGAAGGCTTCGGCATACAGTTCGATGGCGGCATGCGCCGTATAGCAGCCGGCGCAGCCGCAGGTGGTTTCCTTGGTGCTGCGGGCGTGCGGCGCTGAATCCGTGCCGAGGAAAAATTTCGGATTACCTGAGGTCGCTGCGTCGAGTAGCGCCAGGCGATGCTGCTCGCGTTTGAGCACCGGCAGGCAGTAGTGATGCGGACGGATGCCTGCGCTGAAGAGGGCGTTGCGGTTCAGCAGCAGGTGATGGACGGTGATCGTCGCCGCGACATTGGCGCCGGCATCGAGGACGAATTGCGTCGCCTCGCGCGTCGTAATGTGTTCGAAGACCAGGCGTAGACCGGGGAAGTCCTTGAGCAGCGGCGTCAGTACGCGCTCGATGAACGCCGCTTCGCGATCGAACACGTCGACCGCCGGATCGGTGGCTTCGCCATGTACCAGCAGTGGCACGCCGAGGGTTTCCATGCGTGCAAGGGTGGCGCGACATTTGCCGAGATCGGTAACGCCGGCGGCGGAATTGGTCGTCGCCCCCGCTGGATAGAGCTTCACCGCATGGATGAAGCCGCTGGTCTTGAGCGCATCGATCTCGCCCGGCGGCATTTCGTCGGTCAAATACAAAGTCATCAGCGGTTCGAACGCGAGGCCGGCGGGCAGTGCGGCCAGGATGCGCTGGCGATAGGCGGCGGCCAGCGCTACCGTCGTTATCGGCGGCTTCAAGTTCGGCATGACGATGGCGCGGGCGAACTGTCGTGCCGTATCAGGCAGCACGGCGGCCAGCGCCGCGCCGTCGCGCAGGTGCAGGTGCCAGTCGTCGGGACGGGTCAGAGTCAGCGTTTGCATGTTCGGCAGATTATAGCGCCAGCCTCACTCGCTCTTCTCTTTGAGCATCAGTGCCTGTTCGTAGAGTGCATTCTTCGGCGCACCGCTGATTTCACTGGCGAGCTTGACCGCCTGCTTCAGTGGCAATTCGTCGAGCAGCAGATGCAATGTGCGCAGGGCGGCGACATCGATGGCATCGCTTGCCGGCGGCGCCGAGACGAGCAGCACGAACTCGCCACGCTGCCGGTCGCTATCGGCAGCCAGCCAGGCAGGCGCTTCGGTCAACGGTATGGCGGCGATCTGTTCGAACAGCTTGGTCAGTTCGCGCGCGACGACCAGTGTGCGCTGTGGCTCAAGCAATTCGGCAAGATCGGCAACGGTTTCCACGATGCGGTGCGGTGCTTCATAGAACACCAGCGCTGCCGGAATGGTTTTGAATGCTTCGATCTGCTGGCGGCGTGCTGCTGGTTTACTCGGCAGGAAGCCGGCGAAAAAAAACTGCGCATCGGCGAGTCCCGCTGCCGACAGCGCCGTGACTGCGGCATTCGCGCCAGGCAGTGGGATCACCGGATAGCCGGCGGCACGCACGGCAGCCACGGTGCGCGCACCTGGATCGGAAATGCCCGGCGTACCAGCGTCGGAAACCAGCGCCACACGCTTGCCCTCATTGAGCAGGCCGATCAGCTTTTGTGCCGCACCGGCTTCGTTGTGCTCGTGCAAGGCGAAGGCGGTTGCGTGAATTCCGTGGTGATCGAGCAGGCGCCGTGTATGGCGTGTGTCCTCACAGGCAATGGCATCGACCGAGCGCAGCACTTCCAGCGCACGCAGGGTGATGTCAGCAAGATTCCCGAGCGGCGTGGCGACCACATATAATGCCGATGTCCTGATTGTCTCTGGTGTTTTCATTGCATGTTCCATCATCATCCATCAGCGCCCATTGTCCAGCGTGCCGCCGCGCCATGCAAGTAAAGAAACCGCTTGCTGCGGATTCGGGCACTGCTGCCGAAACGCTTGCCGCAGAATTTTTGCGGCGGCACGGCCTGCGCGTGCTGGAGCGCAATTGGCGGGTACGCGGCGGCGAGATCGATCTGATTTGCGAGGATCGTGGCTGTCTGGTCTTCGTCGAGGTCAGGTTGCGCGGTCACAGGGGCTTTGGTGGTGCGGCTGCCAGCATTACACCCGCCAAGCAGCGTCGCATTGTTCTCGCCGCGCGCCATTATCTGGCCGGCAAGCCAGAATGCAATTGTCGCTTTGACGCCGTGCTGCTCGATGGTCTCAACGAAGCCCAAATCGAATGGATCCAGAATGCATTCATGGAAAGCTAGCCTTGCGCTGCTTCTGCTGCTGACTTGTGGCGACGTCAACGCGCAGACCATCCGTATGCTCGTACAAAGTTCACCGCTGGCGGGTTTTCAGTACCATGCCGGTAGTGAGCTTTGGGAGCAGATGAAGACCGGTGATGCATTGCAGTTGATCCGTGAATCCGATAACCGCCACGACCCAAAGGCTGTGCGCGTCGACTGGCATGGGCAACAGCTTGGCTATTTGCCGCGTGCCGAGAATCACGCCGTCGCCGATGAAATGGATCGGGGCGGGCGGGTCGAGGCGCGCATCGGCAAACTACTCAGACACAAAAACCCTTGGCAACGGGTGCTGATTGAGGTTTTTGTCGTACTCTGAGCGTGGTTCTCAGGTGTTAGAATCGACAGAAATTCAAGTATTCCGCAAATCTATTGAGTCATTGAGTCATCGTCATGAATCTTGCCACCCGCATTGCCCGCCAGTTTCAGGATAGCGCCCAGACCAAGCTGGACGCCGCCGAAATCATGGCTGCGCCAATCGCGGCGGCTGTCGAACTGATGGTGCGCAGCCTGCATGCCAATGGCAAGATCATGGCTTGCGGCAACGGCGGTTCAGCGGCCGACGCGCAGCATTTTGCCGCCGAACTGCTCAACCGCTTTGAGATGGAGCGGCCGCCACTGGCAGCAGTGGCGCTGACGACGGACAGTTCGACGCTGACCTCGATCGCCAACGATTACTGTTATGAAGAAGTTTTCGCCAAGCAGATTCGTGCTCTGGGACTGCCGAACGATATCCTCCTGGCAATTTCTACCAGCGGCGATTCGCCGAATGTCATCGAGGCAATTCGTGCCGCCCATCAGCGCGAGGTGCGCGTTGTCGCGCTGACCGGCAAGGACGGCGGGAAAATCGCCGAACTGCTCAACGAATCCGATGTTCACATCTGCGTGCCGAAACAGGCATCAAGTCGCACGGCGCGCATTCAGGAAGTTCATCTGCTCGTTCTGCACTGTCTGTGCGACGGCATCGACACGCTCTTATTTGGAGAATCCGTATGAAATCACTGCAATTGCCACAATATTCACAATCCCCACGCAATGCCAGGCGCATTATTCTCTGGGCGTTGCTGGCGGCATTAACCCCGACATTGGCCGGTTGTTTTGGTGCCGCAGTGATCGGTATCGGTGCCAGTGCGCTGATGATTGCGGACCGTCGCCCTGCGGAAACCCAGTTGACCGACGAAGGTATCGAAATGCGTGCCGCGAATCGCATCACTGAAAAACTGGCCGACCGGGTGCATGTGAATGTCACCAGCTACAACCGCAGTGTTTTACTAACGGGTGAAATTCCTGACAACTCAGCCAGGGTGGAAGTCGAAAAACTTGTCAGCGGTGTGCCCAATGTCAAGGCGATCAGCAATGAATTGCAAGTTTCCGGTAATAGTTCACTGGGCGCTCGCAGTAATGACTCCTTCATTACGTCGAAGGTCAAGGCGCGCTTTGTCGATGCCAATAAATTCGCACCGCATCTGGTCAAGGTAGTAACCGAATCCGGTGTTGTATATCTGATGGGGCTGGTGACCAAACACGAAGCCGAGGCGGCTGTCGAGGTCGCGCGCACCACCGGTGGTGTGCTGAAGGTCGTGCGCGTTTTCGATATTGTCACTGAAGAGCAGTCACGCCAGATGGACAATCAGCCGGGAACCACCACGGCAAGCCCACCGAAAAAATAAGTAGAAAACCTTTGTCGGAAATATGGTCGCGAATACGGTCAGAACCTAAAAACCATGCTGTAAGCGCTGGTTTTTGCAGCAAAATTTCTGGCGACCCGGTTTGAATCCGCCTACAATGCGGATTTTGGCGCCGCTGCGGACCTCTTCATAATGCTCTATCCAGAACTTTTCAAATCGCTCGAATCCGTGCGCTGGAATATGGCCGACGATGTGCCATGGGACAGTTTCGCACCCGACCTGCTGACCGATGAGCAGGCACTGACAATCAAGATGAACGCGATCACCGAATGGTCAGCACTGCCGGCCACCGAAATGTTTTTGCGCGACAATCGCCACGACTCGGATTTTTCGGCCTTCATGTCGATCTGGTTTTATGAGGAGCAGAAACATTCGCTGGCACTGATGGAATATCTGGCGCGCTTTCGCCCCGATCTCGTGCCGAGCGAGGAAGAACTCCACAATGTGCGCTTCGAATTCGATCCCGCACCGCCGCTGGAAACGCTGATGCTGCACTTCTGTGGCGAGGTGCGTCTGACGCAATGGTATCGTCGTGCTGCGGAATGGCACACCGAGCCGGTCATCAAGGCCATCTACAGCCACATTTCGCGCGACGAGGCGCGACATGGCGGCGCCTATCTGAAATACATGAAGCAGGCCATCGACCGTCAGGGTGACGCCGCACGTGCCGCATTCTGCAAGATCGGCGTATTGATGGCCAGTCCGCACCGCAGCGGAAAGCCGTTGCATCCGACCAATCTACACGTCAATCAAGCACTGTTTCCCAACGACACGGTGCAGGGCCGTCTGCCCGATCCCGACTGGCTCGAACACTGGCTGGATACGCAGATCAAGTTCGACAAGGACTGCGAAGCGCGCGTCATTGGCGGCATCCTGCGTAATCTGTCGAGCCTGTTCGGCCAAGCCTTCACCACTTCCGGCGAACTCAACCGCTATCGCAAATCACTGGCCACCGTATGAGTTTCGCGCCCCCGGCTTTTGAGGCGAAGATCTGTCGACCGGATGAATTGACGGCACGCGTTGCCGCCATCCCTCGTCCGCTGGTATTTACCAATGGCTGTTTCGATATCCTCCATCGCGGTCATGTCACCTACCTCGCCCAGGCGCGTGCACTCGGCGCCGCCATGATTGTCGCGCTGAATTCCGATGCCTCGGTGCGCCGTCTCGGCAAGGGCGCAGAGCGTCCCGTCAACCCGCTCGAAGACCGACTGGCATTGCTCGCTGCACTCGAATGTGTATCGCTGGTGACCTGGTTCGAGGAAGACACGCCGCTCGCACGCATCCTCGATTGTCGGCCGGACATTCTCGTCAAGGGCGGCGACTGGCCGGTCGACAAGATCGTCGGTGCGCCGGAAGTTCTTGCACGCGGTGGACGCGTGGCGTCAATCCCCTTTATCCACCCGTGTTCGACAACAGGGTTGCTGGAAAAAATCCGCCGATTGTAATGCTCAGGTCTTGCGCAGAATCGCTTCGCGCACCAGCCCGATGTGGCCGCGCAGGGTGTACAGCATGTTGGCGAATGACAATGGCGTTTTCATGTGATTGACATCCGCCTCGATGTCGTCGAGGCGCGCCAGCCAGTCGTCGCGCGAATGCCGGCCCGGTTCCAGATCAAGTTCCGCCTCGATGAACTTGAGCTCACCATAGCGACGGAAGATCCGCGAGCGTACGCGCCAGCTGTAGAGCGAGGGTGCGAATTTGACGATGGGAATCAGCAGGGCAAATATCGGCACCAACATCACCACCAGCCGTTCGATCAGCGTTGCCGCCCAGAACGGCAGATAGCGTTGCAGGAAGGTCTTGCCCGATTTGTAATAGCGTTCCGCTTCCTTCGATAGCGGAAAGTCGACCTGTGCCGGGCGCGGGAATTCGCCCGGTTTCTGGAACAGCCCGGCTTCGCCATGCACTTCCGAAGCAGCCAGCAGGAGTAGATCAACCAATGCCGGATGGGTATCCTCGCGGACCAGCAGTGTTCCCATCGGCGCTACCAGGCTGGCATCGTGCGCGGGAATATCGCGTGGCAGATTGACCGCACCACGCGGTAAGGTTAGCCGTTCAAGATACGGAAAGCGGCGTGTGTAGGCATCCGCATGGGCGAGGCTCATTAGTTGCACGCCATCGCTGAACAGCAATGACCAGACCACGGCGGATTGCGTCGGACCGACCACCATGGCGGCATCTATCTGGCTCTTTTGCAAGGCATCGACCACCGCAAGGCCGTCCATATCGAGTAATTGTGTTGGTGCGCTGGCGATGCCATTGGTTTCGATAATCTCCAGCGCCAGCACATGTGCTCCGCTGCCAGGCGCGCCAATGGCGATGCGCCGTCCCTTGAGCTGGTCGATAGCGTCGAGTCGGTGCCCCGGCATCTTTTGTGCCAGCGCGGTGCGGTAGAAAATCCACAAGGGTTCATAGTACAAGCTGCCTAGCGAGGCCAGCGCGTCCTCATCGGTGGCGTGCGCCGTGCCGCCCTGAATGAATCCGGCATCGACCGAATAATTGCTGTCACGCAGGCGCTGTAAATTTTCCATCGATCCCGCTGATGGTTTTTCGATCAACTCAATGTCGTAACGCTTGAGGATGTCCTTGTAGCGCGCCGCAAAACGCTGATAAGCACCACCATCGCCCCCCGACGAAAGAATTAATTGTTTCGGTGGCGCCGGGCGGATGAACTGTGCTGCCAACCAGAAACCGCCGACGAGCAGCAGCAGCGCCGGTAGGGCGATCAGCAACAGGTCGTGCCAAGAGGCATCCCTTAATCGTCGCGGCAGTCGTTTCATTGATGTGGCATGTCGAAAATAGCACAACCAAGTTTGTCGCAGGGAGCATTATGAACCGGAACCCGCATGATTTTGGTGCGTTGATAGGCTCCTGGCCGAAGCATTGCTCCTCTGCCTAGGAAAAATGTACGAATGCCATGCGATCGCTGTCTATTGCCGGAGCGATCGGGGGTTTTCACGTTATCATTACCGCTCTTCCGCATCGTGCGCTGAGGTTCCGAATGTTTGAAAGCCTGCCGTCGTTTTTTGTCTATTGGGGCACGCTGACCCTCGCGCTCTGGCTTTCCAGCGTCCTGTTTCGCGGCATTGTTTTTGACAGCAAGACCGCGCTGCTCGTCGCCGCCCTGTTGCTCGGCTTCGTCAATACTTACGTCAAGCCACTACTGATTCTGCTGACCCTGCCGTTTACGCTGATCACCCTTGGCTTTTTCCTGCTGGTGCTGAACGCCATGATGATCCAGCTGGTTTCCTGGCTGGTGCGCGGCTTCCGGGTATCCGGATTCTGGACTGCATTCTTCGCCAGTATTTTCATTTCCCTGTGCAGCCTGATCGCCGGCTATCTTCTCTCAGGGGGTGATCCGGGCTTTCAGCCGATGCCGTCTGGTGGAACCTGGATTTGATGCCACATTGCGGATATTCGCCGGCTACGTTAAAAGATCGAGTGTGCACGCATGACCACGCATGAGAACTCAGTGATCCGCTTCCTCTTTGAGGATCTTGATATTCGCGGTGCGCTGGTCAATCTCTCCGGTGTCTGGCAGGAAATGCTGCGCGGACGCGATTATGCGCCGCAGGTGCAGGTGCTGCTCGGTGAGATGACTGCGGTCGCTGCGTTAATCGGCAGCAGCCTGAATACACCGGGCCGCCTGACATTTCAGGCACAGGGGCAGGGCGACGTATCCCTGCTCGTTGTCGACTGCGAAGAGCAGGATGGACAACTCAATCTGCGCGGTATGGCGCGCTGCGCAGATGAAGTCAGCGGCGTTTCTGCACTTGAACTGCTGGGCGACGGAAACCTGCAGTTCAGTTTGCAAAGTGCAATGGCCGATATGCCCTATCAGAGCCATGTGCCGTTGGCCGGGGCAAATATTGCCGAGATTTTTGAACACTTTCTCGGCCAGTCCGTGCAACACCCGGCGCGTCTTACCCTGTTCGCTGATGGCCGCCACGCCGCCGGTCTGTTACTGCAAACCCTGCCACCTGCCGACCGCAAAAATTCCGATGAAGACGGCTGGAATCGTATCCAGACCCTTGCTGCGACGCTTGATCCAAATGAGTTACTGCTGCCGGCGGCAACGCTTCTGCGGCGTCTTTTTGTCGATGAAACAATCCGGATGTTCGACCCATGCCCGATTGCCTACCATTGCCCGCGTGACGAAGACAAGGTGCGCGGCATGCTTTCGTCGCTGGGCCGTGATGAAGTTGTCAATATGCTTGCCGAACATGGCGAGATCGTCATCCAGGATGATATCTGCAATCATGAATACCGTTTCGGAGCCGGTATCGTCGACGAACTGTTCCCCTCCGCAGGACAGACCCTGCATTGAAACCTGCGGTGCCGGATTGATTGCCCTGGAAAATACTGGATCCGGATTTCAGGTTTCGGCCTGAATACCCGCCAGGTTCGTTGGTCTGCTGGGTCATTGTTTTAAAGCCGTCCATCTCACGATGGACTCTGCTTATTCCTATATCTTGAGGCCGTATTCGCAGAGCTGGTACGTCGGTGGTCGGTAAATCGCGCACATTGCATCTGTCTTTTCGTTTGACCCGCAGGGTGATAGGCCCTTATAATGAAAAGATTATTTTCGGAACACTGTGATATGCGCACCAAGCTTGTTGCTGGTAACTGGAAGATGCATGGCAGTCTGGCTGCCAACCAGCAGTTGCTGGCCGGCATTCTCGGCGGCCTTGGCGGTTGCAAGGCCGATGTTGCCGTATGCGTGCCGTTTCCCTATTTGGTGCAGGCGCAAGCCGCACTGAAGGGTAGCAAGCTAGCCTGGGGGGCGCAGACGGTTTCCGAGCATGCGCAGGGCGCCTACACCGGCGAAGTTTCTGCGGCGATGCTGGAGGAATTGGGCTGTCGCTATGTGCTGGTCGGCCATTCCGAGCGGCGTGCGCTATACGGTGAGAGCGATGCAGTGGTTGCGGCAAAGTTTGACGCGGCGCTGAAGGCAGGGCTGACGCCGATTCTCTGCGTCGGTGAGACGCTGGCGGAACGTGAAGCCGGTATCACCGGTGACGTGGTGACACGGCAGCTTGATGCGGTAATCGCCAGGTCCGGTATTGCAGCGTTGGGCCGTGCGGTGCTGGCGTACGAACCGGTCTGGGCCATTGGTACGGGCAAGACGGCAACGCCGCAGCAGGCGCAGGACGTCCATGCGCTGATTCGCACCCGCGTTGCTGCGGGCGATGCGACGATTGCGCAAGGTGTGCAGATTCTTTATGGCGGCAGCGTCAAACCGGGCAATGCGCAAGAACTGTTTGCCATGCCCGATATCGATGGTGGCCTGATAGGCGGCGCATCGCTGGCAGCAGACGATTTTCTGGCGATTTGCACAGCCGCCTGATATTTTTTTCAAGTCAAGGTAAAGACGAACTCAAATGGAAAATATTTTGCTTCCGCTGTTGATTACGGTACATGTTCTCATTGGCCTGGCGATTATCGGGCTGGTGTTGATCCAGCACGGTAAGGGCGCAGACATGGGCGCCGCTTTTGGTGGCGGTGCTTCGGGCAGCCTGTTCGGTGCTTCGGGCTCAGCCAATTTCATGTCGCGTACTACGGGCGTCCTTGCTGCGATATTTTTTACTACCAGCCTGAGCTTGAGTTATATGGCCACCAATCGGCCGAAGGCGGCCGGTAGCGTGATTGACACTGTCAAGACGCAGTCGGCACCGGTTTCCACCCAGGCTCCGGCGAAGCCGGAAGCTCCTGCTTCGAGCGATTCGAAGTCCAAAGAGATTCCCAAGTAGCGGAGTAGTTCGTTGCTTCAATGACCGGGTGGCCTGCGCCCGGATGCTTGGTGGAATTTTCGCTTTCGTGGGTGGGGCGCGAGGAATAAATGCACCGGTATTTTTCCCCATCAGGGAATTTTCTGTGCAATCCGGCATGCGTTACAGGCTGTGGGCCGAGTGGTTTTTCTTATTCGGTGCATTGAATTTTATTATGGTTGCTGTACAATTCCGTTCCAGAAAATATGGCCGTTCGGCGATATTGGCTAGTGTGCAACGGATAGTGTATTTGGCCGACGTGGTGGAATTGGTAGACACGCTATCTTGAGGGGGTAGTGACGTAAGTCGTGTGAGTTCGAGTCTCACCGTCGGCACCAGATTAAACATGCGATTTTTGGATTTTCAGCACTGATTCGTCGCACTCAGTGCTGAGTTACATGATTCGCAACAGCAGGCAAACGAAACGAAATGCGGATTACAGGATACAACGCGGCGCCAGCCCGGTCATCATGTTAGAAAATTATTTCCCCGTACTCGTGTTTATTCTCGTCGCACTGATCTTCGGGTGCGTTCCGGTTTTACTTGGCTGGTTCGTGGCGCCACAGCGGCCAGATGCAGCAAAGCTTTCTCCCTACGAGTGTGGCTTTGAAGCCTTTGAAGATGCGCGCATGAAATTCGATGTGCGTTATTACCTGATCGCCATCATCTTCATTCTGTTCGACCTTGAAATTGCCTTCCTCTTCCCCTGGGCGGCGATTCTCAAGGAGATCGTCGCCAGCGAATCCGTCAAGATGTTTGGCTTTGTTGAGATGCTGGTATTCCTCGGCATTCTTCTGGTCGGTTACGTTTATGCCTGGGCCAAGGGCGCCCTGGACTGGGAATGAAAAATGGGCATTGAGGGCATTCTTCAGGAAGGTTTCGTCACCACCTCGCTCGATAAGCTGATCAACTGGTCTCGTACCGGTTCGATGTGGCCGATGACCTTCGGCCTTGCCTGTTGCGCCATCGAGATGATCCACACCGGCTGCGCACGCTATGACCTTGACCGTTTTGGCATCATGTTTCGCCCCAGCCCGCGCCAGTCGGATGTGATGATTGTCGCCGGAACACTATGCAACAAGATGGCGCCAGCATTGCGCAAGGTATATGACCAGATGTCCGAGCCGCGCTGGGTGATTTCGATGGGCTCCTGTGCCAATGGCGGCGGTTACTATCATTATTCATATTCTGTGGTGCGCGGTTGCGATCGGGTCGTGCCTGTGGATATTTATGTCCCGGGTTGCCCGCCGACGCCTGAAGCACTTTTGTACGGCATCCTCCAGCTTCAAAACAAGATACACCGCACTTCCACGATAGCAATCGCCCGAACTTAATTTTTCCGCCGACGATATTTTCATGAGCATCAAGCTGGATAGGCTTTGTCAAAATTTGCAGGATGCGTTGGGTGAACGCATCGTGAGCCTGTCCAATGCGCTCGATGAGTTGACGCTGATTGTGAATGCCGCCGATTATCTTGAGGTGGCAAGAACGCTGCGCGATCATCCTGAATTACGTTTTGATCAATTGATGGATCTCTGCGGAGTGGATTACTCCACTTACGGAGACGGCTCGTGGCAAGGCCGGCGTTTTGCGGTCGTCTCACATTTGCTTTCGGTGGAAAAAAACAGGCGCTTGCGCCTCAGGGTTTTCGCCCCGGACGATGATAGCCCGGTAGTCGATTCACTGACTGAAATCTGGAATGGCGCCAACTGGTTCGAGCGCGAGGCCTTTGATCTGTTCGGCATATTGTTCAGTGGCCATGATGATTTGCGGCGGATCCTGACCGATTACGGTTTCATCGGCCATCCGTTCCGCAAGGATTTCCCGATATCGGGTCATGTCGAGATGATTTATGACCCGGAGCAGAAGCGTGTGATTTACCAGCCGGTGACCATCGAGCCGCGCGAGGTCACGCCGCGCATCATCCGCGAGGAAACCTACGGAGGCGCGAAGCATTAGCGTTCATGGCTGACGATTATGAGTGACATCCGCAACTACACGCTCAATTTCGGCCCGCAGCATCCGGCCGCCCACGGTGTGCTTCGTCTGGTGCTTGAGCTCGATGGCGAGGTCGTGGTGCGTGCCGATCCGCATATCGGCTTGCTGCATCGCGCCACCGAGAAACTGGCCGAGCAGAAGACATGGATACAGTCGCTGCCTTATATGGACCGGCTTGACTACACGTCAGTCTTCATCAATGAGCATCCGTATGTGCTGGCCATCGAAAAGTTGCTGGGCGTCGACGTGCCGGTTCGTGCCCAGTACATCCGCGTGATGTTCGACGAACTAACGCGCATACACAATCATCTGCTGAGTATCGGTACCCATGCACTGGATGTCGGCGCCATGGGCATGGTGCTATATACCTTCCGCGAACGCGAAGACATCTTCGACATGATGGAGGCGGTCAGCGGCGCTCGGATGCATGGCTCATATTACCGCCCTGGTGGCGTGTATCGTGATTTGCCTGATCAGATGCCGCGCTATCAACAAAACAAGTTCAAGAACGCAGAGGACATCAAACGGCTGAATGCTGCGCGGAGCGGTTCCCTGCTTGATTTCATCGATGACTTTACCGTGCGGTTCCCGAGGTATTGCGACGAATATGAAACGCTATTGACTGACAACCGGATATGGAAGCAGCGGCTGGTTGGTGTTGGTGTCGTTTCGCCGGAGCGTGCTCTGCAACTCGGCTTTACCGGCCCGATGCTGCGCGGCTCCGGGGTTGAGTGGGATCTGCGCAGGAAGCAACCTTACGAAGTCTATGAACACCTCGAGTTCGACATCCCGGTCGGCGTCGAAGGTGACAGCTATGACCGCTATCTGGTGCGTATGGAAGAAATGCGCCAGTCGAACCGGATTGTTCGTCAGTGTGTCGACTGGCTGCGCAAGAACCTCGGCCCGGTGATCACCGACAACCGCAAGGTGGCCCCACCGCCGCGCGAGAAAATGAAGGAAGGCATGGAGGACTTGATTCACCATTTCAAGCTCTTCTCCGAAGGCATTCATGTGCCGGCCGGCGAGGTCTATGCCGCCATCGAGCATTCCAAGGGCGAAGCCGGGGTCTATCTGATTTCCGATGGAGCCAACAAGCCCTATCGTTTCAAGGTGCGGTCGGCCGCTTTTGCACACATGGCCGCCATGGACGAAATGGCGAAAGGTCACATGATTGCCGATGCCGTGACCATTATTGGCACGATGGACATCGTGTTTGGCGAGGTCGATAGATAAGTCATGTTGAGCAAAGACGCATTCCGGAAAATTGATTGCGAGGTTGCCAAATACCCGGCTGACCAGAAGCAGTCGGCTGTCATGGCGGCGCTGGCAATTGCCCAGGACGAAAAAGGCTGGCTGGCGCAGGAAACCATCGCTTGCATTGCGGACTATCTTGGCATGGCGCCGATGGCGGTCTATGAAGTGGCGTCCTTCTACAACATGTACGATCTGGCCCCGGTCGGGAAATTCAAGTTGACGGTGTGCACCAATCTGCCGTGCGCGCTTTCCGGCGGTGTGCATGCCGCCGATTATCTCAAGCAGAAGCTCGGCATCGATTTCAATGAGACAACCCCGGATGGACGATTCACGCTCAAGGAAGGTGAATGCATGGGTGCCTGCGGTGATGCACCGGTGCTGCTGATGAACAACAAGCGCATGTGCAGTTTCATGACGACTGAAGAAATCGACAAGCTGCTTGCAGAGTTGAAAAAACCATGAGCATCCAGCCCATTCTCCTGGCCGGTATCGACGCAAAGACAGGCGATCAACGCTGGCATCTGAACGATTATGTCGCGCGTGACGGTTATGTTGCGCTGAAGCGGATCATTGCCGAAAAAATTCCGCCGGAAGCCATTATTGGTGAATTGAAAAAAGCCGTGTTGCGCGGTCGGGGCGGGGCCGGCTTTCCGACGGGTCTGAAGTGGAGCTTCATGCCGAAAGGGTATGTTGGCGACAAATATCTGATCTGTAATTCTGACGAGGGCGAGCCAGGAACTTTCAAGGATCGCGATCTGCTGCGCTATGCTCCGCACATGATTATCGAAGGTATGGCGATTGCCGCCTACGCGATGGGCACCTGCCGTGGCTACAATTATATTCACGGCGAAGTTTGGGCACTGTATGACCGTTTTGAGGAAGCACTGGCCGAGGCGCGTGCCGCCGGCCTGATCGGGCAGAACATACTCGGCTCCGATTTCAGCTTTGAACTCTTCGCCCATCATGGCTATGGTGCCTACATTTGTGGCGAGGAAACCGGCTTGCTGGAGTCCATCGAGGGCAAGAAGGGACAGCCGCGCTATAAGCCGCCGTTCCCGGCCAGCTTTGGTCTGTACGGCAAGCCGACCACTATCAACAATACCGAGACCTTTGCCGCCGTGCCGTGGATCATTAACAACGGTGGCGAGAAATTCCTCGAACTTGGCAAACCTAATAACGGCGGCACCAAAATATTTTCCGTATCGGGTCATGTCAACAAGCCCGGTGTGTATGAAGTGGCGCTGGGCACCCCGTTCCCTGTGCTGCTCGAAATGTGCGGCGGAATGCGCGGCGGCCGCAAACTCAAGGCGGTGATTCCCGGTGGATCGTCGGCGCCGGTATTGCCGACCGACATCATCATGGATTGCACCATGGATTACGATTCGATTGCCAAAGCTGGATCGATGCTCGGCTCCGGTGCGGTCATCGTGATGGATGAGACCGTCTGTATGGTCAAGGCGCTGGAGCGTCTTTCCTATTTTTATTTTGAAGAATCCTGCGGTCAATGCACACCCTGCCGCGAAGGCACTGGCTGGCTGTATCGCATCGTGCATCGCATCGAGCATGGGCAGGGCAGGGTGGAAGACCTCGATATGCTGATGAGCGTCACCGATAACATCATGGGCCGTACCATTTGTGCCTTGGGAGATGCCGCCTCATTGCCGGTGCGTAGTTTCACCAAGCACTTCAAGAGCGAATTCGAGTACCACGTCGAAAACAGGAAATGCCTGGTGCCACCTGATGTGCAGCGCGAAGGCAGCAAGATCTATGTGAGGCCGCCATGCTAGACATCGAAATCGACGGCAAGGCGCTGCAAGTGGCTGAAGGCAGCACCATCATCGAAGCTGCGCATCAACTTGGCACGTATATTCCGCACTTCTGCTACCACAAGAAACTGTCGATTGCCGCGAATTGCCGCATGTGTCTGGTGCAGGTCGAAAAGGCGCCCAAGCCGATGCCGGCCTGCGCCACGCCAGTCACCAATGGCATGAAGGTAATGACGCATTCCGATCTGGCGGTGAGCGCGCAGAAGGGTGTGATGGAGTTCCTGCTGATCAATCATCCGCTCGACTGCCCGATTTGCGATCAGGGCGGCGAGTGCCAGTTGCAGGATCTTTCCGTTGGTTATGGCTGCGGCAGTTCGCGTTATCAGGAAGAAAAGCGCGTCGTGGTCAACAAGAACCTCGGCCCGCTGGTGTCAACCGACATGACGCGCTGCATCCATTGCACGCGCTGCGTTCGCTTCACGCAGGAGATTGTCGGCTTGATGGAACTCGGCCAGTCCTACCGTGGCGAGCATGCCGAGATTATGCCGTTCATCGGCCAGACGGTCGATTCGGAAATTTCCGGCAACATCATCGATCTGTGCCCGGTGGGTGCGCTGACATCCAAGCCTTTCCGCTTCTCGGCACGCACCTGGGAACTGGCGCGCAGGAAATCCGTCAGTCCGCACGACGGCCTCGGCAGTAACCTGATTGTTCAGGCCAAGCATGACCGCGTCATGCGCGCGCTGCCGCTTGAAAATGAAGAGATCAACGAGTGCTGGCTTTCCGACAAGGACCGCTTCTCCTATGAAGCCCTGAATTCGCCGGAGCGACTGACCAAGCCGATGCTCAAGCATGGCGGTGAGTGGCGTGAAGTCGAATGGCCGCAGGCGCTGGATTATGTCTCTCACGCCTTCAAGGATATCGCCAAGAGTCACGGTGGCGCTGCACTGGGTGCACTGGCTGCGCCGCAGTCGACGCTCGAAGAACTCTTTCTGGCGCAGAAACTGATGCGCGGCCTCGGTGGACAGGTCGATACGCGTCTGCGTCAGAGCGATTTTTCGCTCGACGGCAAGCGTAGTGGTGCGCCCTGGCTGGGCATGAAAATTTCGGAAATCAGCACGCTCGATCGCGTGTTGGTCATTGGCAGCTTCCTGCGCAAGGACCATCCGCTGATTGCCCAGCGCCTGCGCCAATCCGCCAAGCGCGGTACGCAGGTGTCAGTGCTGCACTCCACGGATGACAATCTGCTGTTGAAGCTTTTTGCCAGGGCGATTGCCGCGCCGTCGCAGTTGCCTGACCTGCTGGCGCAAGTCGTCAAATTCGCCGCCGAGCAGAAGGGCGTTGCGCTCGATGCTTCGGTTGCTGGTGTCAGCGTGAGTTCGACTGCGCAGCAGATCGCCGCAAGTCTGCTTTCCGGCACGAATGGCGCCATTTTCCTCGGTAACTTCGCGCAACAGCACGCTCAGGCGTCCACCCTGCATGTGCTGACGCAGCAACTGGCGAGCATCACCGGTGCCAGATTCGGTTATCTTGGCGAGGCGGCCAATAGCGTGGGTGCGTATATTGCGAATGCCGTGCCCAATGGCAGCGGCCAGAATGCCGCACAGATGCTGGCCACACCGCTCAAGGGCTATCTGCTGCTGCATGCAGAACCCGAACTCGATTGTGCCAATCCGCAGCAGGCGATAGCTTCCCTGAAGCAGGCCGCGACGGTGGTTGTCTTGTCATCCTTCAAGTCGCAGGCAGCGCTCGAATATGCAGATGTTCTGCTGCCGATTTCGCCCTTTAGCGAAACTTCGGGGACCTTCGTGAATACCGAGGGCCGTGTGCAGAGTTTCAATGCAGTGGTCAAACCGCTGGGTGATACGCGCCCGGCCTGGAAGGTGCTGCGCGTGTTGGGGAATCTTCTTAGTCTGCCCGGCTTCGAGCAGAACAGCAGTGAGGATGTCCGAGCCGAGGCGCTCATGGTTGAAAGCAAATCCGAGTTCATCGTCGATCGCCTGAATAACCAGGTCAATGGCGTTGCACTGACTCTGGCGACAACCCGCCGTGGTCTTGAGCGCATTGCCGATATCCCGATTTATTTTGCCGATGCGCTGGTGCGACGTGCTGCCAGTCTGCAGAAAACTCGCGATGCTGCGGTACCGACGGCACGCATGAATGCTGAGACACTCGCCAAACTCGGCGTTGCAGCCGGGCAGCAGGTTCGTGTCAAGCAAGGCGCAGGAGAAGCGATGCTGGCTGCTGAATTCGATGCCGCCTTGCCCGATGGCTGTGTGCGTGTTGCGGCCGCGCATGCCTTGACGACGAAACTTGGCCCGCTGTCGGGTGAACTTGGCGTGGAGCGCGCATGATGGAAGTGATCAAGCCACTTCAGGAAATGTTCGGGACGTTCTGGCCGCTAGTCTGGACATTGCTCAAGATTGTGGCAATTCTGGTGCCATTGCTGCTGAGCGTTGCCTACATGACCTACGCGGAACGCAAGATTCTGGCTTTCATGCATGTGCGCATCGGCCCTAATCGCATCGGCCCATTAGGTTTGCTGCAACCGTTTGCCGATGCCTTGAAGATGGTTTTCAAGGAAGTCATCATCCCTTCGCAAGCGAACAAGGCCTTATTCATCCTCGGACCGATTCTGGCGTTCGCACCGGCTTTGGCGATCTGGGCTGTTGTGCCTTACGCCGACGGTCTGGTGCTGGCAAATATTGATGCCGGCGTTCTGTATATGCTGGCGATTTCTTCCATCGGCGTCTATGGCGCAGTCATCGCCGGCTGGGCTTCCAATTCAAAATACGCCTTCCTCGGCGCCATGCGGATGGCTGCACAGATGGTTTCCTATGAGATTGCCATGGGATTCGCTCTGGTTTGTGTGCTGATGGTTTCCGCCAGTCTCAACCTGACCGATATCGTGCAGGCGCAGGGCAGGGGCGCATTCGCCGACATGGGTCTTGGCTTTCTCTCTTGGAACTGGCTGCCGCTGCTGCCGATGTTTCTGGTGTATCTGATTTCCGGCGTCGCCGAGACCAATCGCGCACCCTTCGACGTTGTTGAAGGCGAATCAGAAATCGTCGCCGGTCACATGATCGAATACTCCGGCATGACGTTCGCGTTGTTCTTCCTGGCAGAGTACGCCAACATGATCCTGATTTCGGTCATGACGTCGATTTTCTTCCTCGGCGGCTGGCTTTCACCGGTGAGCTTTCTGCCCGACAGTTTTTTCTGGCTGGCGCTCAAGACAGCGGGATTCCTGTTCATGTATCTCTGGTTCCGCGCAACATTTCCGCGCTACCGCTACGACCAGATCATGCGCCTTGGCTGGAAGGTGTTTGTGCCGCTGTGCATGTTCTGGGTGCTGGTCGTCGGCGTCTGGATGATGTCGCCTTTCAACATCTGGAAATGATGCCATGGGTGCGATGAAACAATTTTTAAGCAGCCTGTTCCTGTCGGAACTGCGCAGTGGCATGGCGGTGACATGGCGTTACCTGTTTGCGCGCAAGATTACCATCCAGTATCCGGAAGAGAAGACGCCGCAAAGCAACCGCTTCCGTGGCCTGCATGCATTGCGCCGCTACCCGAATGGTGAAGAGCGGTGCATTGCCTGCAAGCTGTGTGAGGCGGTCTGTCCGGCCATGGCGATCACCATCGAATCGAGTGAGCGCGACGATGGCAGCCGCCGTACCACACGCTACGACATCGATCTGACCAAGTGCATTTATTGCGGCTTTTGCGAAGAAGCCTGCCCGGTGGATGCGATTGTTCTGACGCGTGAATTCGAGTATCACGGCGAGAAGCGCGGTGATCTTTATTACACCAAGCAGATGCTGCTGGCGGTGGGCGACAAGGACGAAAGCCGGATCGCAAAAGACCGCGAGCAGGATGCCAAATACAGATGATCATGGACTTCAAGACCGCAATCTTCTACTTCCTGGCGACCATCATGGTTGTGGCCAGCATTCGCGTGATCACGGCGCGAAACCCTGTACATGCTGTGCTATTTCTGGTGCTGGCGTTTTTCAACGCCAGTGGCATATGGCTGCTGTTGCAGGCGGAGTTTCTCGCCATCGCGCTGGTGATGGTGTATGTCGGTGCCGTTATGGTTTTGTTCCTGTTCGTGATCATGATGCTCGACATCAATATCGAACGCTTGCGACAGGGCTTCTGGAGTTATCTGCCTTTTGGCCTGACGATCGGCATGCTGATGGCAGGCGAGATGGCTCTGGTGCTCGGCGGACGATATTTCGGACTTGAGGACATGCCCAATCCGGCTGATTCGGCGCATGGCTACAGCAATACCAAGGCGCTTGGCCGCTTACTATTCACCGAGTATGCCTATCCATTTGAACTGGCCTCGGTGATTCTGCTGGTGGCGATCGTCGCCGCCATTCTGCTGACGTATCGGACTCGCAAGGATAACAAGAGTCAGAGTCCGCATCAGCAGTCTTCGGTAAAGAGCCGCGATCGCCTCCGCATCGTCAAGATGCCCACGGACAAGGAATAGGGGACAGACATGTCAACGCTGTCACTGTCACACTATCTGATTCTCGGTGCGATCCTTTTCGCAGTGAGCGTCGTCGGCATATTTCTCAATCGCAAGAATCTGATCGTGTTGCTGATGGCGATTGAACTGATGCTGCTGGCGGTGAATATGAACTTTGTCGCCTTCTCTTATTATCTGGGCGATGCCTCCGGTCAGATCTTTGTCTTCTTCATCCTGACGGTTGCGGCGGCAGAATCGGCCATCGGCCTGGCCATACTGGTGGCGTTGTTCCGCAATCTTTCCACGATCCATGTCGACGACCTCGACAGCCTCAAGGGATAGGCCCACCGATGGACATGCATATGCTCTACCTGATCGTGCCGCTGGCGCCCTTGCTCGGCGCCATTCTTGCCGGATTTTTCGGCAAGACCATTGGTCGCAGCGGCGCTCATACAGTAACCATCCTCGGTGTTGCGGTGTCCTTCATCGCTTCCTTTCTGATCTATCAGGATGTGCAAGCAGGGCACACCTATAACGGCACTGTGTATACATGGATGGAAACCGGCGACGCACTTGCCAGACTCAAGCTTGAGGTCGGCTTTCTCATCGATCCGCTGACGGTGATGATGATGCTGGTGGTGACCTTCGTGTCGCTGATGGTGCATATCTACACCATCGGCTATATGGCCGACGATCCCGGTTATCAGCGCTTCTTCAGCTACATCTCGCTATTCACCTTCGCGATGCTGATGCTGGTGATGTCCAACAACTTCCTCCAGCTATTTTTCGGCTGGGAAGCGGTCGGCCTGGTGTCATATCTGCTGATCGGTTTCTGGTACACGCGACCGACGGCAATTCATGCCAATCTCAAGGCTTTCATGGTCAACCGTGTCGGGGACTTCGGTTTTATCCTTGGCATTGCCTTGATCTTTGCTTATTCCGGCACGATGCGTTACGACGAAGTATTCGCCCTGCGCGAGCAACTGGCCGGCCAGAGCATCGAGCTGTTTGCCGGTACGCCCTGGATGCTGATTTCGGTGATTTGCATCTGCCTGTTCATCGGCGCCATGGGCAAGTCCGCGCAATTCCCGCTGCATGTCTGGCTACCTGATTCGATGGAAGGCCCAACGCCGATCTCCGCGCTGATCCACGCCGCCACCATGGTGACGGCTGGGATCTTCATGGTGGCGCGTATGTCGCCACTGTTTGAAATGTCGGAAGCTGCACTCTCCTTCGTGTTGGTGATCGGCGCCATCACCGCGCTGTTCATGGGCTTTCTCGGCATGGTTCAGAATGATATTAAGCGTGTGGTGGCTTACTCGACGCTGTCGCAGCTCGGTTATATGACGGTAGCGCTTGGCGCTTCTGCCTACTCCGTAGCGGTATTCCATCTAATGACGCACGCGTTTTTCAAGGCGCTGCTGTTCCTTGGTGCTGGTTCGGTGATCATCGGTTGTCACCACAATCAGGACATCCGCTACATGGGCGGCCTGTGGAAACACATGAAGATCACTTGGATTACCACGCTGATCGGTTCGCTGGCCCTGATTGGCACGCCGTTTATGTCGGGCTTTTACTCGAAGGACTCGATTATCGAGGCAGTGCATCTGTCGCATCTGCCAGGTGCCAGTTTTGCCTACATTGCCGTTGTCGCCGGTGTATTCGTCACTGCTTTCTACTCGTTCCGCATGTACTTTCTGGTTTTTCACGGGAATGAACGCTACGATCAGGTGCCGCATGCGCATGGCCAACACGATGATCACCATCACGCCGGTACACCGCACGAATCGCCCTGGGTGGTCTGGCTGCCTCTGGTAGCACTGGCGATTCCCTCGGTCATCATCGGTTTCATGGCCATTGAACCGATGCTGTTCGGCGACTATTTCAAGGATTCGATCGTTATTGCACCCGCACACGGCGCGCTGGAAACCATGAAGGAGGAGTTTCATGGCGCTGCTGCCATGGCTTTCCATGGCATGACCCAGTTACCTTTCTTCCTGGCATTGGCTGGCGTGCTGCTGGCCTGGTTCTTCTACCTGAAGCGGCCAGAGATCCCATTGCTGCTGATGACCGTTTTCAAGCCGATCCACACGCTGCTTGAAAACAAGTACTACCTCGACAAGTTCAATGAATGGTTTTTTGCCGGCGGCGCGCGTCTACTCGGTCGTGGTCTCTGGAAGGGCGGCGACCAGATGCTGATCGACGGTCTGGCGGTAAATGGTTCGGCAAAGGTGGTCGGCTGGATTTCTTCTGTAGTGCGTCTCTTCCAGAGCGGCTACATCTACCAGTACGCCTTTTCGATGATCTTCGGCGTCTTTATTTTCCTGACGCTGCTGCTCTTCGGGAAGACCATGTAATGCACGCAATTCTTTCCTCCATGCCAGGACACATGCACCTCGCGCCGCACGCTTCCGCCAGGAATTTACAGAAATGATTGCCTCCAACCTGCTTAGTCTTTCCATCTGGGTGCCTATCTTCGGCGCCATGGTTGTACTCATGACCGGGTCGGATCGCAATGCTGGCCTTGCCAGGTTCATTGCACTGATCGTGGCCCTGCTGGGCTTTCTGGTGACGATCCCACTATATACCGGCTTTGATACAAGCAGGAGCGCCATGCAATTTGTCGAACTGTCACCGTGGATTCCACAGTTCAACATTAATTATTTTCTGGGCGTCGATGGTATTTCGCTGCTGTTCATTCTGCTCAATAGTTTCATCACGATTCTCGTGGTGCTGGCCGGCTGGCAGGTCATCGAGAAAAAAGTTGCACAGTACATGGCGGCCTTCCTCATCATGTCGGGCCTGATGAACGGGATATTTTGCGCACTTGATGCGGCGCTGTTCTATGTGTTTTTCGAGGCCTCGCTGATTCCGATGTACGTCATTATCGGTGTGTGGGGTGGGCCGAATCGCGTATATGCGGCATTCAAGTTTTTTCTTTACACGATGGCTGGATCGTTGCTGATGCTGATTGCCTTGATATATCTGTTTCTTCAATCGGGCGGCAGTTTCAGCATTCTCGACTGGCATGATGTTCCACTCGGCATGTCGGCGCAGACGTGGCTATTCTTCGCTTTTCTCAGCGCCTTTGCTGTCAAAGTCCCGATGTGGCCGGTGCATACCTGGTTGCCCGATGCCCACGTCGAAGCGCCAACTGGCGGTTCAGTGGTGTTGGCGGCAATCATGCTGAAGCTCGGTGCTTACGGTTTTCTGCGCTTCTCGCTGCCGATCCTGCCGGATGCCAGCCATCATTACGCCAACCTGATCATCGTTTTGTCGCTGATCGCAGTGATCTATATCGGATTCGTCGCCATAGTGCAGGGCGACATGAAGAAACTGGTGGCCTATTCATCGGTTTCGCATATGGGTTTTGTTACCTTGGGATTTTTCGTATTCAACCAGATCGGCCTTGAAGGTGCGCTGGTACAAATGATTTCCCACGGCTTCATTTCCGGCGCGATGTTCCTTTGCATCGGCGTCCTGTATGACCGGATGCACACCCGGCAGATCGCCGAGTATGGCGGTGTGATAAATAGCATGCCGAAGTTCGCGGCTCTGTTTCTGTTTTTCTCCATGGCCAACGCGGGCTTGCCGGCGACCTCCGGCTTTGTCGGCGAGTTCATGGTAATTCTTGGTGCCGTCAAGTACAACTTCTGGGTGGGCTTCGGCGCTGCGATAACGTTGATCCTCGGTGCAGCCTATACCTTGTGGATGTACAAGCGCATTGCCTTCGGTGCTGTTGCCAACAAGCACGTCGCCGAATTGATCGATATCAACGGCAGGGAATTCCTGATTCTCGGCTTGCTGGCATTGTGTGTACTCGGCATGGGTATCTATCCGTTTCCATTTACCGATGTGATGCATGCTTCGGTCGATCACCTGCTGAAGCATGTGGCGATTACCAAGCTATGAATGTCATGGGCCTGGCTAAAGAGAACCAAAAATGAACTTCGCCAATTTTGTCATGCCTGATTTTTACCCGGCCGCCGCGGAGATTTATCTCCTCGTGATGGTCTGTCTGATCCTGCTGCTTGATCTGGTGTTGCTACCGACACAACGCTGGATTGTCGCCCTGCTGACTCAGGCAACACTGCTCGGCTGCGCTTACATCACCTATGGCATTTTCGTGTCCGGCGGACAGACTTCGCAAACCTTCAGCAATCTGTTCGTCAGCGATCCGCTGGCAAATTTGCTGAAGCTGCTGGTCTATCTCACCGTATTCCTCATGCTGGTGTATAGCCGTGGCTATCTTGCCGTGCGCAAGCTCGATAAGAGCGAGTATTACCTGCTGGTGCTGTTCGCCACGCTGGGCATGATGGTAATGATCTCCGCCAGCCATTTGCTCAGTCTGTATCTCGGCCTTGAACTCCTTTCACTGTCGCTGTATGCACTCGTTGCACTTGATCGCGATTCGGTCCAGGCAACCGAGGCGGCGATGAAGTACTTTGTGCTTGGTGCGTTGGCCTCGGGCTTGCTGCTGTATGGCATGTCGATGATCTATGGCGCAACGGGTACACTTGAAATTGAGGCTGTCGCGAAGTCCATCTATCAGGGAACGGCCAACCCGCATGTGCTGATTTTTGGGCTAGTCTTTCTGGTGAGCGGCCTGGCTTTCAAGCTTGGTGCCGTGCCATTCCACATGTGGATTCCCGATGTTTATCAGGGTGCCCCGACGCCTGTCACCCTGTTCATCAGCTCTGCTCCAAAGTTTGCCGCATTTGCCATCGTCATACGTCTGCTTGTGAACGGTCTCTTCCCGCTCGTCGAGCAATGGCAGTTGATGTTGACGATCCTTGCCGTACTTTCGATCGCTGTCGGCAATCTCGCCGCTGTTGCCCAAACCAACATCAAGCGGATGCTGGCATATTCAACAATTTCGCACATGGGCTTCATGTTGCTTGGCTTGTTGAGTGGCTTCGTCGCCAATCAAGGTGTTGATCCATACAGGATTCTCAACGCATATGGCGCGTCGATTTATTACATCATTTCCTACGTCATCATGACTCTCGGTACGTTCGGCATGATCCTGCTATTGTCGCGAGCCGGTCATGAAGCCGAAAATCTCGATGATTTCAAGGGACTCAATCAGCGCAGTCCATGGTTCGCCGCAATGATGGGCATATTGATGTTTTCCATGGCCGGTGTGCCGTTTTTCATCGGTTTCTGGGCTAAATTTGAAGTGCTGCTGGCGGTTATCCATACCGGCCAGATATGGCTTGCCATCGTTGCCGTGCTGTTCTCGCTGATCGGGGCTTTCTACTATCTGCGCGTCGTCAAGCTGATGTACTTTGATGCGCCGGTCGATACTGCGCCGATTCAGGCGGGTTTCGATATGCGCCTGCTGCTCTCGGTAAATGCTCTGGCAGTCGCCCTGCTCGGCATTGCTCCGCAATGGCTGATGCACCTCGGTTCGCTGGCTCTGCTGCATTCGTTGCACCCCTGAGGGGTTGTACGGCGCATTCCCGGTTGCCGGACACTGCCGTACTGACATGGAAGACGATCGAAAATTCATCGAAACCTGCCTGTCGAGTGAGGAAGTTTTTACCGGTCGTCTGCTCAAGGTGCGTTCGGATGTCGTGCGGCTGCCTGACGGCACCGAGAGTGTGCGCGAACACATCGCGCATCCTGGCGCGGTGGTGGTGATCGGTGTTCTCGATAACGGCAGGCTGCTCTTCGAGCGGCAGTTCCGATATCCACTCGGCCAGATTTTTCTCGAATTGCCGGCAGGCAAGATCGATCACGGTGAGCCACCGCTCGATACCGCGCGCCGCGAATTGCGCGAAGAAACCGGCTACCGGGCAAAAAGCTGGTTGCATCTCGGCAGCATGCATCCCTGCATTGGCTATTCCAATGAGCACATCGAGATATTTTTCGCTCAGGGGCTCTCGTATGTCGGCCACGAATTTGATCAAGGTGAATATCTCGAAGTCATCGAACTCTCGTTGGCCGATGCTCTGCTGGCCGTGCGCGACGGCGAGATTACCGACGCCAAGACGATCACCGCGCTGCTCTGGGCGGAGAAAACCCTCAGCGGTGCCTGGCCGATTCCGGCTTAAGCCGGGTGCATCGCATCCAGCCAGACGCTGAGCCCTTGCGCGTTGAGTTCGATATCCATATCGAGCAGCCGCAGTGCATCGGACCCTTGCAGTCCCCAGTTGCTTCGCGCAGCTTCTTCCTCGACGAGTTTCTGAATGGCGCGCTTGAGCTGCGCGTGGCGTGTTGCACCGGCATCACGCAAGGACAATGCCAAAGCGACTAGCGCATCGATCAGGCGATGTAGATCTGCACCGAGGCGCGGGATGTCACGGACTTGGCCGTAATGGGTGACATAAATTGCCTGCGGGGAATATTTCATCAACATGTCGATGGACTGGTGCAGAGCGACCGGATCGAACTGTACCGGTGTGGTGGTCGGGAAGGCGAAGCAGCGGCCGTTGCGGTCAAATTCGCGATACGACAGGCCGAAAGTATCGCCGGTAAAAATGTGGCCGGTGTGCTCGTCGCGGATGCAGATGTGGTGGCGTGCGTGGCCGGGTGTGTCGAGCAACCGCAGCGTGCGGCCATTCAGGTCGAGCGTTTGTCCATGCTGCGCTTCGATAATGCGTGCCGCAGGAACAGGCAGGATGTCACCATAGATGCGCTGCACGACCTCGACACCATAAACAGCGACAGTACCTGCCAATAACCTGGCCGGTTCGATCATGTGGCGGGCGCCGCGCGGATGAACAACCAGCTTCGCCTGCGGCAGCAGTGCCATTAGAGTGCCGGCGGCTCCTGCATGATCGAGGTGGATGTGGCTGAGGATCACATAATCGACCTGCTCTGCCCGCACGCCTTGCGCGGCAAGGGCTTCCAGCAGAAGCGGCACACCGCTGTTCATCGCGGTGTCGATGATGGCGACATGGCCTTTCTCGATGACGAAATGTACGGCGTCAAATTGTGGGCGGCCCCCGCAGCCGGAGTCCACTGCCATAATGCCATTGCCGTAGTCGGTGATGAATTCCATGGTCTTCCCTGAAAATTTCAAGCGCTTTTGCTGGATTTTTGACTGCCGCTGAAGCCGGACCAAAACAACCCGGAAACAGTCGCTTAGCTTGGCTGGCCGACTTTGCGCTATGATGCCACATGCGCGCACGGCGGCCACTTGCTGTTCCTGGTCGGCAATGTTGCAGAGCGCCTTCAACGACAAGACGAAGCCCCCCCATGACGGACGATCCAGATCCGCAAACGCTGTAAGATGAAATCCATTGTCATATTAATCTCCGGCCGTGGCAGCAACATGCGCACTTTGCTGGACGCTGATTTGCCGGCATTTCGCGTCGCAGTCATCGGCAACCGCCCCTCTGCCGAGGGGTTGGCGTATGCGCGCGAACGCGGTTTGCCGACAGCGGTAATCGACCATCGCACGCATCCTGTGCGGGAGGATTTCGATGCGGCGCTGGCCGATGAGATCGAAAGCCATCAGCCTGATCTGGTGGTGCTTGCCGGATTCATGCGCATTCTTGGTGAGGCTTTCGTGCGGCGCTTTGCCGGGCGCCTGTTGAATATCCACCCCTCGCTGCTGCCGGCCTACCCCGGTATGCACACACACGCCAGGGCCCTCGCCGACGGGGTGAAGATCCATGGCTGCACGGTGCATTTCGTCACCCCTTCGCTCGATTGCGGACCGATTGTGATCCAGGCGGCCGTACCGGTGCTCGGCGGCGATACCGAGGACTCTTTGGCGGCGCGCGTCCTGACCCAGGAACACCTGATTTACCCGCAGGCGGTGCGCTGGTTTCTTGAGGATCGACTGACATTGACGGCCGATGGTCGTGTGTTACTCGATGGTGAAAGCACTTCGACCGCGGTTTTGGTGGCGCCACTTGCATGATCGGCTGGCAGCGTTTTGCGCTGGCGGTGTTCGCTTCACTGCTCCTGCACCTGGCATTGATCGTCGGCCCAGGCTGGCGCGTTCCCACGCTGAACGACATGCTGCTGCCCGAATCCACGCCGCAACTCGAAGCGCATCTGGTGACACAGCGTCGCAGTGCAGTGCAGCCGCCGCAGCCAGCTACACAGCCGGCTCCCCGGCCCCCGGTCAAACGAAGAAGCCCGAAAGCTCTGGCTGCGCCGCCTGGTGTACTGGCGATGCCGGAGGTTGCCGAACCACAACTGGCGATGAGCGGAATGGCCAGTTTTGCCCCGACGCTGGCGGTTCCGGCCGATCCGACAAAGGTGGCCAATGCGGCCGATACAACCAATGCAGTTGCAGTCGGCGAGTCGAAAGCTGTCGCACCGCCGGATGTGGTTGCACCCCCGGTATCTCCTGCGCACTCTGCCGCCATGCCCGTCGAAATGTCACTGCCACGCAACGGCAGCATTCGTTTTTCCGTCGAGAAGGGTTTTGTCGTTGGTCAGTCAGTGCATCGCTGGAGCCACGATGGCAAAGAATATTCCCTGAGCAGCCTGACACAAACCACCGGTCTCGCTGCATTTTTCCAGCCGGTGCATCTGACCTGGACAAGTACCGGGACACTCGATGGGGCAGGGTTGCGGCCACATGAGTTTCGCGTGGAAAAAAATGGCGTTGCAGGTGATAGCGCCGACTTTGACTGGACAGCAATGCAGCTTGTGCTGTCGGCTGGCGCACAGCAGGATGTACCGCTGGTTTCTGGTGCTCAGGATATGTTAAGTGTTTTTTATCAGTTGGGCATGTTGTTGCCGGCGCTTGCCGACCAGACCTCGGCAGGCAAGACTGCGGCCCGCACCGAGCTCATGGTGGCGACTGGGCGGAAATTCGAGCGTTATGGTTTTGACGTGGTCGGTGAAGAAAAGTTGTCGCTGAAATTCGGCAAGTATCGCACTGTGCATCTGCGCACCGCTTCCGGCAAAGAGGCGACGGAAGTATGGCTGGCACCCGCTCTGCGCAACCTGCCGGTGAAGATCCGTATCACCGATCGCAGGGGCGATAGTTACGATCAAATTGCCGAGAGCGTCGAGTTTGAGGGCATGCCGGGCATCGCCGGGCACCATTGAGAATAATATGACAAAAACATCCGCTACAAGTTCTGCAAGTTACGCAAAATCCGCGACGCCCCGAATCACCGCGCCGATGATCGGCCATGCCGGCGATGCGTTGGCGCGTCTGCTGGATTTCAACCAGCCGGCCGACGCCGTACTCTCGGCATACTTTCGTGAACACCGTACGCTGGGCGGCCGCGAGCGCGGCTTTATCGCAGAGACCTGTTATACCGTGCTACGCCACAAACGGCAGCTTGAAAAACTCGTGCAGCCGGCAAAAAGCCCGCGCTGGCTGATTCTTGCGGCACTGCTGCGCTATGACGGGGTTGCCCAGCGCCAGTTGGCGGAGGTGGTTTCTGCGGCGGAAAAAGACTGGCTGCTTGAATTCAAGTCGCGGCCCGAGCCGGAGTTTTCTCTCGCCGATCAGACTGATCTGCCGGACTGGCTCACCGAGCGTTTGCTGATGCAGTTCTCCGCGAGCGAGTTGCTGGAACTGGCGCGCGGCCTGAATCAGTCTGCGCCCCTAGATCTGCGCGTCAATTCCCTGAAGGCGACACGCGAAGAGGCTCTGGCACAACTTGCCGGCGAAGGCATTGCTGCCGAAGCCTGTCCGTATGCGCCGCTGGGTATCCGTTTGAAAACCAAGCCGGCCTTGCAGAAGCACCCGCTGTATCTGCAAGGCGCCATCGAAGTGCAGGATGAGGGCAGCCAGTTACTCGGCAGTCTGCTGGCACCGAAACGCGGTGAAATGGTGGTGGATTTTTGCGCCGGGGCCGGCGGCAAGACCTTGCTGCTTGGTGCGCTGATGCGCTCGACAGGCAGACTGTATGCTTTCGATGTGTCGGACAAGCGCCTGCAGAAACTCAAGCCGCGCATGGCACGCAGCGGTTTGTCCAATGTTCATCCAGCCTGTATTTCCAATGAGAATGACCTTCGCGTGAAGCGACTTTCCGGAAAGATTGATCGGGTACTGGTGGATGCGCCGTGCAGCGGTCTCGGGACACTGCGGCGCAACCCGGATCTGAAATGGCGCCAGACACCGCAGGGCGTCGCAGAGTTGACGCGCAAACAGCGCGACATCCTTGCCGGTGCGGCGCGACTGGTCAAGCCAGGCGGGCGCCTGGTGTATGCGACATGCAGTATGCTTGCCGAGGAGAACGAGGCAGTGGTCGATGCCTTTCTTGCCGTGCATGCAGATTTCCATCGGCTGAATGCGCTGGAGTTGCTGGCGCAGCAGAGCATCGTCATCAGTGGCGATGGTCCGGACATGCGCCTGTTGCCGCATGTCCACGGCAGCGATGGCTTTTATGCGGCTGTGCTGGAGCGGGTAAAATAACGGATATGACCGACAAGCCCATGCGCGCGAGAATTTTTGCCCTCATTTTGTTTGTGCTGCTGCTGGCCGTCCCTGCGACGCAGGCCTGGGCGCGTGGTCCGCTGCCGGCTAGCGGCAGCATCGAATTTGTCTTCACTCCCGGAGACGATGCCGAGGGCACCATTGTGCATGCGCTCGAACAGGCGCGACAGTTTGTTTATGTGCAGGCCTATTTGTTTACCAGCAGGGTCTTGGCGCATGCCCTGATCGATGTATGGCAGCGCGGGGTCAAGGTCGAAATCTTGACTGATCGTGAAATGCTGGAAAAAGGCAAAAACAGCCTGATTCCCCTGCTGGCAGAAGCGGGGATTCCGATCGGTCTGGAAACCCGTTATGCCGCAGCGCATAATAAGATCATTCTGATTGATCCGCTGGAGGCCACGGGAGCCGTGATTACCGGAAGCTATAATTTCACACATTCGGCGCAGGCGCGGAATGCCGAGAACCTGCTGATACTGCGCGGTAATCCGGCACTGGCAGGCGCTTATCTCGAAAACTGGCAGCATCATCGCGACGAGGCTCTGCCATATCCGGATGGCATGACGGTACGGGAATGATGGCAAACGGCATCACCAGTCTTTTCAGTGAATTCTGGCGCGACCTGCAGCAGCCTGATCTGCTCTGGCAGGCCGCGGTACTGATCCTTTGTCTGACGCTGGCATTTTTTGCCGATCGTCTGATGCGCAGCCGGCGTCGGCAGGCGGAGGGTGTCTGGCGAATCGGCCAGGGCGGTTTGCAGCGCATTACTTTTCCACTGGTCGGTATGCTGCTGGTGATGCTGGCACGCCAGTTTCTGCAACATCTGCTGCATGTGCATCTGCTGTCGCTGGCGATACCATTACTGGGCTCGCTGGTGGCGATTCGTTCGGCATTCTATGTACTCCGGTACACCTTTCGCTATTCCGGCTGGTTGGTGACTTTCGAGCGCGTCTTCGCGATGCTGGTGTGGAGCGGAGTGGCGCTCTATATTGCCGGCCTGTTGCCGGATATGATCGAGATTCTCGAAGATATCGATTTTTCTATCGGCAGGCAGCATCTGAATTTGTGGCTGGTGTTGCAAGGGGTGGCAATCGTCCTGATGACCGTATTGGTAGCGCTTTGGCTCAGCGGTCTGGTGGAAACCCGGCTGATGGCATCGCAGGATCTTGATGTCAATTTTCGTGTGGCATTTGCACGCTTGACGCGTGCCCTTCTGGTATTGCTGGCGGTATTGATCGGCCTGCCGCTGGTTGGCATCGATCTGACGACGCTCTCGGTGTTCGGTGGAGCACTCGGCGTCGGACTTGGTTTTGGTCTACAGAAAATTGCCAGCAGCTATGTTTCCGGTTTTATCATCCTGCTCGATCGCTCGATTCGTATCGGCAATATCATTGCTGTCGGCGGTGAGCGCGGCGAGGTGACGCAGATCACGACGCGCTATACCGTGCTGAAGAATTACTCCGGCATCGAGGCGATTGTGCCCAATGAACTTCTGATTGGCTCAGTGGTGCTCAATGAATCACTGAGCGATTCACGTATGCGCATCGCCCTGCCGGTGCAAGTTGCCTATGAGAGCGATGTCGATCATGCCATGACGCTTATGCGCGATGCTGCGCTGGCTCAGCCGCGCGTGCTTGCCGATCCAGCGGCGTGTGCCTATCTGACGTCATTTGGTGATTCGGGCATCAATCTCGAACTTGGTTTCTGGATTGTTGACGCGCAGGATGGCACATTGAAATTGCGTTCCGATATCAATATGGCAATCTGGCAAAAATTTCAGGCTGCGGGCATCGCGATTCCCTATCCGCAGCGCGAGTTGCGCATTCTTGCCGGCAATACGGACTGAAGTCACGCACAGTTGCCTTGCAGCACTATCGGCCGACGGACTGGCTTCCGCATTGGCGACAAGTTAGAATTGCCACCTGAAATCCGGGTGGATGGCGTAATATCGTGTGCATTGACAAAATGGCGCGTGAAGGGCGCATGCCGTTCCGTGGCGGCATGTTCCGGTAGAAAGGCAGGTATGTCCGATTTTATAAAGAACATCGACGAGCGAACCCGGCTGGCTGGCACCAACAAGCTGGAGATACTGCTGTTCTCTCTGGGAGTCGATCAGCGTACCGGGCGGTGCGAGACTTTTGGCATCAATGTTTTCAAGGTGCGCGAGGTGATGCGTACCCCGCCGATCACCGCTTCTCCCGATATGCCTCTGGCTGTCAAGGGTATGGTCAGTCTGCGCGGCGCGCTTGTGCCGGTCATCGACCTTGCCGAGTACATCGGCATTCAACATGAGACCCCGCGTAAAATCATGATTGTTGCCGAGTACAACGGCCGGACGCAGGGCTTTCTGGTGGAATCGGTGGATATCATCATGCGCCTCGACTGGTCTCAGATGCGCGTACCCCCGGATATGCTCTCGTCGAACCTTGGCGGCAGGGTAACGGCGGTGAGCGAACTTGCCGATGGGCGGTTGGTGATGATGCTGGATGTCGAGCGTGTGCTGGCCGAGACCATCAAGCCGGCAGGTTCTCTGGGATACAAGGAGATCAAACCAGTTAGTAACGGCCCTGCCGGTTTGACCGTGCTCTACGCTGACGACTCCTCCGTAGCACGCGCACAAATTCAGCACACGCTGGATTCTCTTGGAATCAAATATACCTCGGCGATGAATGGCCGGGAGGCTTGGGACGCATTGCAAAATATTGCGTCAAATGCCGAGAAGAGCGGACACAAGGTCTGCGATGTGTTGCACGCAATATTGACTGACGTCGAAATGCCGGAAATGGATGGCTATATTCTGACCAAACATATCAAGAGCGATCAACGTTTTGCCAATATTCCGGTCATCATGCATTCTTCGTTGACGGGCACGTCCAATAACCAGCTTGGCCGCTCGGTTGGCGTCGATGAATACGTGTCAAAATTTGAACCGCAGCATCTGGCTGAAGCACTGAATCGCATTGCCTTGCGTCGCTCCAAGGAAGTTGCCGCTTGATTGAATGCAGTTTGTATGGAAGGTGATCCTTTATGAGCATAATTGATAGCAGCACGGATGGTGGCATGCTTCAAACAGTCGATGCGCTGTTGTCCAGCGGTGCTGGCAGCAACCTTATGGAGATATTGCTGTTCTCGCTGGGAACCAAGGAAACTTTCGGTATCAATGTGTTCAAGGTTCGCGAGGTTAGCAGGACACCAAAAATCACCAAGACACCCAATATGCCGATGGGGGTTGTGGGATTGATCAGTTTGCGGGGCAATGTCATCCCGGTGGTCTCCCTGGCGCAATCGATGGAATTGAGCGATGCACCAGGCGGGCTTGGTGGCTCAATGATGGTTGCCGAATACAACAAGCGGGTTCTGGGGTTTCTGGTGCATGCGGTGGATCGCATCACACGCGTTGAGTGGAGCAGTGTACGTGCTCCCGAGAGCGTCATCACCGGCGGCTCCCATCGCTTTATTACCTCCATTGTCGAATTGCCGGGCAACAAGCTGGTATCGATTCTCGATGTGGAGCAGATTCTTGCCAATACTTTCGGCGAGGAGTTGGTTCCTGAGCTGGAAAGACTCGATGACAGCCTTGAGTACAATGTGTTTTTTGTCGATGATTCGACGATTGCGCGCAAGAAAATTGCCGAGGTGCTCGACCGGTTGGGTGTCAAGCATAAACACGCCCTGAACGGAATGGAGGCATGGACGCGTCTCTCCAATATGGCGTCGCACGCGCAGATGTCCAAGAGAGATCTGCGTGATGAAGTTCAATTGATCATGGTCGATGCTGAAATGCCGGAGATGGATGGTTATGTATTGACCCGGAATATCAAGAACGATCCACGTTTTAATGGCATCCCCGTTGTCATGCATTCATCGCTGTCATCCGAAGCAAATCGCGCCATGGGCAAGCGTGTCGGCGTCGACGCTTATGTTGCCAAATTCGATGCGGAATTTCTGGCGAGTACCCTGCGCCCCCTGTTAATGAAGCACCATAGAGGCTAAGTTGGAGAATCGTATGTCAGATCCAAGCAAGATCAAATTTCTTATCGTCGACGACTTTTCAACGATGCGTCGCATTGTGCGCAACCTGCTCAAGGAGCTTGGCTACACCGAGGCTGACGAGGCGGAGGATGGCGTTGTTGCTATGGAGAAATTGAAGGCCGGCGATTTTCAGTTCGTGGTTGCCGACTGGAACATGCCGAATATGGACGGTCTGCAATTGGTGCAAGCCATGCGCGCTGATGCCAGTCTGAAGCACCTGCCTGCATTGATGATCACTGCCGAGGCGAAGAAGGAAAATATCATCGCTGCCGCTCAGTCCGGCGCCAGTGGTTACATCGTCAAACCATTTACGGCGGCCACCCTGAACGAAAAGCTGCTCAGGATTTTTGATAAGATCGAGAATCCTCCTGCGTGAATCTGACAGATACGGAACGACGGAATATTATGACCAAACCAATCAAATTCGACGAGTCCGGCGATAACGAGGATTTGCAGGCGCTCTTCGACAGCATTGCTGCTGGCAGCAATGTGGTGAAGACAGTGTTTGCCCAGGAACCGCAACCAGCCGATACATCGGGAGACTCTCCTGAATTGCAGGCATTGTTTGACAGCATTGTGGCGCAAGTCAGAGAAGCGGCTCCCGTATCAAGGGTAGAACGCAGTGCGCCCAGTGTATCCAATGTGCCCAATGCGCCCAATGCGCCCAATGTGCCCAGCAGCATATCCAGCGAGGGTTCGCGTCGGGTGTTCGACAAGCTCGGCAAGATAACGCGTGAATTGCATGATGCGTTGCGCGAACTCGGCCATGACACGGCGTCTGGAAATGCTGCACGCGCTGTTCCGGATGTACGCCAGCATCTCTCCCAGATTATTCTGATGGCCGAACAAGTGGCAGGTCGCGTGCACAATGCAACGGGAATTGCCAAGCCGGCCCAGGAAGTATTGCAGAATCAGTCCCAAGCACTTGGCGCACGTTGGGACAAGGTTTTTGACAATCAGATTTCTCCTGCCGAGTTCAAGGCGCTGGCCGCCGACACGCATGCTTTTTTGCGTGCAATGCCGAAGCAGATCGATACCACTAATCAGCAGTTGATGGAAATCATCCTGCTGCAGGATACTCAGCGGCTGATGGCACAGGTCATCAGAAAGGCGGTTGAACTTTCCCTGAGCATGGCGCCTCAGTTGTTGGGCGTGTTGGTCGATGCAATACCAGAAAAGATGCGCACGGAGATTCCCGGAGGGTTGTTGAATGGCCAGGCAATCAGCCAGCCCCAGGTCGATGACCTGCTTGAGCGCCTCGGATTCTGATGGCAAATTTTTGTAGCAGATCAGCGATGAGGTATGCGACATGACGATTGAAAAATATTCTGTTTGTCATGCCCGTTGCGTGAGTGGAGCGAGCAAAAAATGAGCGATTTTCAAGGCATGGAAGATCTGCTGCAGGATTTTCTGGTTGAGGGCACCGACCTCCTGTCAAGCGTTGACAACAAGCTTGTCGAACTGGAGAAGAATCCACGGGACCACGGCTTGCTCAACGATATTTTCCGTGGGTTTCACACGATCAAGGGTGGTGCCGGTTTTCTCAGCGCTGTCGAGCTGGTGACTTTGTGCCATCTGACCGAGAGCCTTTTCGATCGTCTGCGCAACAGTGAACTGATCCTGAATCGCGAGATCATGGATGTGATCATGGATGCCACTGGCAGCGTCCGCGATATGCTCGGCACCCTGGAGCGTGGCATGCAGCCCGGCCCCGCCTCGCCGGATACGCTGCGAACGCTCGAAATGGCCGTTGCTGGAAAGCTTGATGGCAAATCGGCAGCAGCTTCTGCGCCCCAGTCTGCACCTGATTTTTCCATATCTGCCGTTGCTGCCGGAGGGCCGGATTGGGGCTCACTTTTGCAGGCCGTTACCGATGATGCTCCGTCGGCAGCACCTGCCGGTTCAGTTGTTGTAACGCCGGTGCAAGCGGAAGCATCGGCAAGCCAAACGATTGTCGACGAACTTGTTGCCGAACAGATTATTCAGCATGCGGTGGGGCGCCGTTCCATTGACAAGCCTGGCTATCCCGGAATTCAGGCGGGGCGTCGCGATATCGAAAAGATCCGCGACAACACGATTCGCGTCGACACTTCGCGGCTCGATCAGGTGCTTAATCTTTCGGGCGAAATCGGCCTGACAAAGAACCGGCTTAACTCCCTGCGTAGCGAGATTCTAAGCGGCAACAGCAACTCAGACACCTTTGCGGCATTTGATCAGGCGGTGAGCCAGCTCGATATGCTGGTGGGCGACTTGCAGAGCGCCGTCATGAAAACACGGATGCAGCCGATCGGGCGGCTGTTCCAGAAATATCCGCGCATTGCCAGGGATCTGGCGCGTGGGATGGGCAAGGATGTCGAACTGGTTCTGAGTGGCGAAGATACCGAGATCGACAAGACCATGATCGAAGATCTTTCCGATCCGATCATTCATCTGATTCGCAATGCTGTCGATCACGGTGTCGAACTGCCCGCCGAACGACTTGCTTTGGGAAAGCCCGAGAAATCGGAAGTTCGTCTGGAGGCGCGCCAGGAAGGTGACCATATCGTGCTGATCGTTTCCGACGACGGCAAGGGTATGCAACCTGAAAAATTGCGTGCAAGGGCACTGGAAAAGGGACTCATCACTGATGAGGAAGCCAATTCCATGGACGATCGGCAGAGTTTCAACCTGATCTTCCTGCCGGGATTTTCCACCATGGATGTGGTTTCCGACGTGTCCGGTCGTGGCGTTGGCATGGATGTGGTCAGAACCAACATCCACAAACTGAACGGTACGATCGACATCAGGTCGGCTCCTGGCGAGGGAACTGCATTTACCATTTCTCTGCCCCTGACTCTGGCAATTTTGCCGGTGCTGCTGGTGGAACTCGGAGATCAGCCGTTTGCCGTACCCCTGACCCTGGTGCGCGAGATACTGCCAATTGATGTGGATCAGGTTCAGGAAGTCGGCGGAAGCGCCATCATGGTGGTGCGAGGCGAGGTGCTGCCACTCTTGCCGCTTTCCACCCTGCTGGGTTGGCCGACCGAGAAAATTCCGGAATATGGCGTGCTGATGCAGGCGGCAGAAAAGTCATTCATTCTCGCCATCGACGGCTTTGCCGGACGCGAAGACGCTGTCATAAAGTCGCTGGAAGGTTTCCGTCCAGAAGGTGTTGCGGGTGTAACAACGCTTTCGAATGGTCAGATTGTCCTCATTCTCGACATGAAAGAGTTGTTGACTGCGCTCGGCGATATTCGTGGCGTGCCACGCTCGTCCTTTCTTCCGGAAGAATCGATCGCCGCATAACCCAGCGGCTCCGCAACCTGAATTACCTGTTGTATCGTACTCTCAAGTTGCAGGGCGATGCCTCGCCTCACGGACTTCGGGTTGATGATCTCGATCCGATGGTTGTGATGGTTGTAATGATTGCTCAAGAACCCTGGAGCTTCTTGTCCTTGGCATTTCTGGTTTCCTCGGCCAGGCGCAGCTTGAGGTCACGCAGGCGCGCATCGACTTGGGATTGTTCGAAAAAATCTCCATCACCGGCTTTCTGGGCCAGTTGCATCTGTTCAACAGCCATCGGCAGCTGCCCTTGCAGGGCATAGGCCTCCGCCTGTGCACGATGTTGCTGGAGATGTTTGCCAAGAGTCGCATAGACGCGTGCCTGCAGAGCATGCATATGGGCATCGGTGACGTAGATTTGCAGGTCTTCGACAGTTGCGTGCAGGGCTTCCTTTGCTTGTCCTGCGGCCAGCAAGGCTTCAATCTGGGCATAGGCGAGCCCGCGTTCCTGAGGGTAGCGGACGAGTGCGGCACGGATGATCTTCAGGGCACCCGCCGTGTCATTCTGGTTTTTTCGCAAGTCGGCAGCGAGTGACTCGATCATTGCCGAATCGACCTTGAGCTTGCGTAATTCGCCAAGTTCCTGCTCGGCGGCGGCGTATTGTTTGTCACGCGAAAGGGCGATTGCATAACCATAGCGCGCGGCGATTTCACTGGTGAACTTGCGTTCGCGCAATTGCGATGAAAATTCCGTTACGGCATCCAGTGCTGTTCCTTCGCCAGCCTTGAGCTTGGCGTGCACCAGCAGAAAGTCCAGAGAATCCGCCACCTGGCGGTAGGGGCGCGACTGGATGCGATTTTCCATGTCGGCGATACGCTCGGTCGTCAGCGGGTGAGTGCGCAGATAGCCCGGTGCATTATTTTCGTAGAGCCTGCCGTATTTTTGTAGTCGTCCGAAAAAATCGGCCATGCCACGGATGTCGAAGCCGGCGCGTTCCAGCAACTGGATGCCATGGCGATCGGCTTCACGTTCGAAGTCGCGTGAATAATTGAGTTGTCGCTGAATGCTCGCAGCTTGTCCGGTCATAAGTGCGCCCTGAGCAAGATCGGAATTACTGCGCGCCGCCAGAATTGCCACTGCTAACGACAAAAGCATCGGCAATTGTGCCTGGCTTTGTGCGCCAAGCTGGCGCGCCAGATGGTGCTGGGTGACGTGGGAAATTTCGTGGGCAAGCACGGAAGCCAGCTCTGATTCGCTTTGTGCCGCCATAATCAGGCCGGTGTGTACGCCGATAAAACCGCCAGGCATGGCAAATGCGTTGAGCGTGGAGTCTTGCAGCACGAAAAATTCAAAATCCTGACGCGCCTCAAGGCTTTGCGAAACCAGACGCATGCCAAGCCGGTTCAGGTAGCCATTGATTTCCGGATCATCGACATAACTTGGTTCGTGCAGGCGAATGTCTTTCATGGTGGCTTCGCCGATACGTCTTTCCATACTCGGTGAAAAGTCGGCTTGCGAGATTTCGCCAAGATCGGGCAGTCCCTCGGCCAGAACCGCCGGGGCAAGGCCAAGCAGTAGGATTAGAGTTCTGATTTTCATGACGCTTATGATAGCTGTTTCGGGCATTCGTTCCGTTTTTCATGCGAGAATTGCGCTTGCCTGAAAAGATGGATGCCCCATGACCTCCCCCCTGACTCACTTCGATACTGCTGGCCAGGCCCACATGGTTGATGTGGGCGAAAAGGCCGAAACCCGGCGTGTAGCCCGCGCCGTTGGCAGCATTTTGATGCAGCCAGAGACGCTGCTACTGATCCAGTCAGGTTCAGCGAAAAAAGGCGATGTTCTGGGCATCGCCCGCATCGCGGCGATCCAGGCAACAAAGCGCACTGCCGACCTGATCCCGCTATGCCATCCGCTGGCACTGACGCGGGTTGCCGTCGAATTCTGTATCGATAGCGCGCAGCAGAAAATTGACTGCGAAGTAACCGCCGAAAGTTTTGGCCGTACCGGTGTTGAGATGGAAGCGCTGACGGCAGTGAGCATCGGCCTGTTGACCATCTATGACATGTGCAAGGCGGTAGACCGTGGCATGCGTATTGGGGAGATCCGTCTGGTCGAGAAGTCCGGCGGTAAATCCGGGCACTGGCGCGGCGCTTGAGTTATCATTACGCCATTACCATTATCAATCTACTTTTCATGAGGATAACCGAGCATGAATTATGACAAGGAACTCGATGCCCGTGGCCTGACCTGTCCGTTGCCTATCTTGCGCGCAAAAAAAGCGCTCAATGACATGGCTTTTGATCAGGTACTGCATATTCTGACGACCGACCCTGGTTCAGTCAGGGATTTCGCCGCCTTTTCCGAGCAAACCGGCAATCGCCTGCTTTCCAGCGGTGAAGTCCCCGGTGCCGGCGAAAAAGAATTCGAGTTTTACATCAAACGCAAATAAGCGATGCATGACCCTGGTATCGGCATGAGTGCTGTCGATATCGAGGCGCTTGTTCAACGCCGCCTCGACGAAATCCTCCCGCAACGCATCGAGGAAACACTCAAGGCACAAAAGGCCAGCCATACTCAGGCGATGACCATCATCGCCAGTAAAGGTACGCTCGACTGGGCTTATCCACCTTTTATTTTGGCAACGACAGCCGCCGCACTGGGCTGGGACGTGAGCATCTTCTTTACCTTCTACGGGCTCACGCTGCTGAAGAAAGATGTTTCAAGTCTCAAGGTGAGTCCCTTGGGTAATCCTGCCATGCCGATGAAAATGCCCTTCGGTCCCGACTGGTTCAAGAATGTCGATTGGAATATCCCGAACCTGTTGCAGGCCGGCATTCCAGGTTTTGAAACCTTGGCAACCCTGCTGATGCAGCAAACCATCCGGAACAAGGGCGTCGCCAGTATCGAGGAGTTGCGTGCCCTTGCGCAGGAAGCCGACATCAGATTCATCGCCTGCCAAATGACGGTCGACCTGTTCGGCTTCAGTCACGACGATTTCATCACCGGCGTCGATTTCGCCGGTGCCGCCAGCTTCCTTCAGGAAGCGCGGAAAGCGGATATTAATTTATTTATCTAGCTTTTGCGTTAATTTCAAAAATGTATCAGTCGAGCCGGGCAATCTGTCCGCGCAACTTATCGAGCAATGCGACGAAATCCTCCAGCCGTGCGCGTTCCTGTTCTACTACCGCTGCCGGGGCGCGCTCGACGAAGCTCGGTGTTGCCAGTTTCTTCTCGGCCTTGGTGATCTCGCCTTCGATGCGGGTGATTTCCTTGGCCAGGCGCACACGTTCGGCAGCGACGTCGATTTCGATTTTCAGCATCATGCGGAACTCGCCGACGATCTGTACTGGCGCGTCTCCGGCCGGTAGTTCCGTACCAGCGGCGGTGACACTTTCCATGCGCGCCAGCGCCTGCAGGTAGGGCGCAAAATCGTTGACGACTGCCGTGTCGCCACTAATCAGCAGCGGCACCTTTTGTGCCGGTGAGAGGTTCATCTCGCCGCGCAAGCTGCGGCAGGCATTGACCATATCCTTGAGTTGCTGGATGCGTGCTTCCGCAGCCGTGTCGATCTTCGCCGGCACACTCTCCGGGTAGCCCTGCAACATGATGGAATCGCCGCTCACTCCAGCCAGCGGTTTGACCGATTGCCATAGCTCTTCGGTGATGAAGGGGATCAGCGGATGGGCCAGACGCAGCATGGTTTCCAGCACGCGCACCAGGGTGCGGCGCGTGGCGATTTGTTGCGTTTCGTTACCCGTTTGCAACTGCACTTTGGCGAGTTCGAGATACCAGTCGCAGTACTCGTCCCAAACGAATTCATACACCGTACGCGCGGCGAGGTCGAAGCGGTATTCGGCGAAGTGTGTGGCGATCTCGGCTTCGGCGCGCTGCAGGCGGCTGACGATCCAGCGGTCGGCAGCGCTGAAGGTCGGGCAGTTGGTCGGCGAAATATTCAGGCCAACGTCTTTGCCATCGCAGTTCATCAGCACGAAGCGCGTGGCATTCCACAACTTGTTGCAGAAGTTGCGGTAGCCCTCGCAGCGGTTGAGGTCGAACTTGATGTCGCGGCCGGGTGAGGCGAGGCTGGCGAAGGTGAAGCGCAGCGCGTCGGTGCCGAAGGCAGGAATGCCCTCCGGGAATTCCTTGCGCGTGCGTTTCTCGATCTTCTGTGCGTCGCGTGGATTCATCAGACCCGTGGTGCGCTTCTGCACCAGGGCTTCGATGTCGATGCCGTCGATCAGGTCAATCGGGTCGAGCACATTGCCCTTCGACTTCGACATCTTCTGGCCTTCCGCATCGCGGATCAGACCATGCACATAGACGTGCTTGAAGGGAATCTTGCCGGTGAGGTGCTTGGTCATCATCACCATGCGCGCCACCCAGAAGAAGATGATGTCGAAGCCGGTCACCAGCACCGATGAGGGCAGGTAAAGATCAAGCGCATCGTTCGACTTGGCCGGATACTCGGGCGTCCAGTCGAGTGTGGAGAAGGGCCAGAGTGCCGAGGAGTACCAGGTGTCGAGAACATCGGCATCGCGTCTGAGCGGGCCGGTCTGCCCCTTGGCAGCAGCTTGCGCGCGGGCCTCTTCCTCATTGTGGGCGACGTAGAAGTTGCCGGCCTCGTCGTACCAGGCCGGGATCTGGTGCCCCCACCAGAGTTGACGCGAGATGCACCAGTCCTGGATGTTGTTGAGCCATTGGTTGTAGGTATTCACCCAGTTTTCCGGAACGAACTTGATCTCGCCCGAGGCGACGCATTCGAGCGCCTTGGCGGTGATGCTCTTGCCATCCGCGCCAGCTTTGCTCATGGCGACAAACCACTGATCGGTGAGCATCGGCTCGATGACCGTATGGGTACGGTCGCCGCGTGGCACCATCAGCTTGTGTGGCTTGACCGAGTCGAGCAGGCCCTGTGCTTCGAGGTCGGCGACGATCTGCTTGCGCGCTTCAAAGCGCTCCATGCCAATGTATTTCTTCGGTACTAGGCGACCTTTCACTTCATCCTGCAATATCGGATGTCCTTCGGGTGCCCAAAGAAGAGTTGCTGCCGAATTTCTCGCAAGGATTGCTGCATCAGCTGTGTCTAAAATACCTAACGGTGCCATTCGTCCGTCCAGCGACATGACACTAAATAGCGGCAATTCTAGATGTCGCTGCCTGATTGCATAGTCGTTGAAGTCGTGGGCCGGGGTGATCTTGACACAACCGGTGCCGAATTCACGGTCGACATAGGCGTCGGCGATGATGGGGATTTCGCGCCCGGTCAGCGGCAGCTTGAGCTGCTTGCCGAGCAATGCGCTGTAGCGCTCGTCCTCCGGATTTACCGCCACGGCGACGTCGCCGAGCATGGTTTCCGGACGCGTCGTCGCTACCGTCAGATGCCCGGAGCCGTCGGCGAGTGGATAGCGGATATGCCACATGAAGCCGTCTTCCTCGACGCTGACGACTTCGAGGTCGGAGACGGCGGTGAGCAGTTGCGGGTCCCAGTTCACCAGGCGCTTGCCGCGGTAGATCAGACCCTCGTTGTAGAGGCGGACGAAGGTCTCGGTGACGATCGTCGACAGCCCTGCATCCATGGTGAAGCGCTCGCGCGACCAGT
>Ga0073899_10000086_pt1 | contig 78712 bp, 70 predicted proteins | sample KloWWTmetaKNB5Ph_FD_88975 | JGI IMG/M metagenome (GOLD analysis project Ga0073899, IMG submission 88975) | Active sludge microbial communities from Klosterneuburg, Austria, studying microevolution and ecology of nitrifiers - Klosterneuburg... | ecosystem: Engineered > WWTP > Aerobic digester >... | reverse complement strand
GGCGTGACCGACCAGATCGGGCAAGGTCCGGCTGAGGCCGATCAGTCGGTCGATGTCGATCCCGGTTCGTAACCCCAGATCGTGGGCAACGATGGCGAGTTGTTCGGTGGGCAGATTGCCACCCGCGCCCGGGGCAAAGGGTGAACCACCAAGCCCGCCGACGGCGGTGTCGAAGCGGGTGATCCCACGGTCGATCCCGGCGAGGGCGTTGGCGATCGCCAGGCCGCGCGAATCGTGCAGATGCAATCCGATGTCGTCGCGTAGTTCCGCGGGCACCACGTCGAGCACCTCACCGATTCGACGTGGGGTCGCTGTCCCGGTGGTGTCGGCCAACGTCAGACGGGCTTGCGGGATCGCCTGGGCAATGTCGGCGAGGACCCGTCCAACGTGCACGGCATCGGGGACATCCCCGAACGGCGACCCGAACGCGCACGAGACCACCACATCCAACCGCAGCCACTCGCCCATCCCTCCCTGTTCGTGGGTTTCGGCGTGACCAGGGCGCGTTGAAACCCACGAATCGGGCAGGGGGGTGGCGGGGGCGTCGGGGATCAGCGTGGGGAGCGCGGCGATGACCGCGGCGGTCGGTCGTCCGAGGTTCTTCTGGCTATAGCCATCCGACGCGCTGACGGTGATGGTCAGGGCGCGCAACCCGGCAGCGATGGCCAGCTCGGTGCCACGCCGATTGGGGACCAGCGCCCACCAGGTGACGTCGGGGCCGCGGTCGATACCTGCAACAACTTCGGTGGCGTTGGCCATCGCTGGTACCGCGGTGGGCGAGACGAAGGAGACGACTTCGATCTCGGCCAGCCCACAGGCGGCCAGCTCGTTGGCCAGCGCGGCGCGGCGTGCCGCAGCGAGGGGTGCTTCCGATTGCAAGCCGTCGCGCGGGGTGACATCGCGGATCTGCACGTCACGTTGACCACCGGCGGAGACCACGTGGTGAGCTTACGTTGGGAACGACCCCACCTAAGTCTGGGTTAAGGTGCGCGGGTGGCAACCGGGAGAACCGCCCAGTGGCCGGCGATAACCGCGTCACCGCTCGACCCATCGCTCGCCGCCGCGAACGCAGCAGCGATGGACGCGCTGGTTGCCCAGCTTCGCGCCCGTCGCCAGACCGTCGCGCAAGGCGGATCGGCGTCGTCGCGTGACCGTCATCGTCAACGCGGCAAGCTGCTGGCCCGCGAACGAATCGATGCGCTGCTGGACATTGGATCGCCGTTTCTGGAATTGTCGGCGTTGGCCGCGAACGGGATGTACGACGGCGACGCGCCCTGCGCCGGGTTGGTGACCGGCATCGGCCAGGTCCAAGGTCGGCCGTGCATGGTGGTGGCCAACGACGCCACCGTCAAGGGCGGCACCTACTACCCGATCACCGTCAAGAAGCACCTGCGCGCCCAAGAGATCGCTGCCGAAAACCACCTGCCGTGCATCTATCTGGTCGACTCTGGTGGCGCGTTTCTGCCGGCCCAGGATGAGGTCTTCCCCGACCGTGATCACTTTGGGCGGATCTTCTACAACCAGGCGCGGATGTCCGCCGCGGGCATCGCCCAGATCGCTGCGGTCCTGGGCTCATGCACGGCCGGCGGCGCGTACGTCCCGGCGATGAGCGACCAGGCGGTGATCGTCGCCAATCAGGGCACGATCTTCCTTGGTGGTCCGCCGCTGGTGAAAGCAGCGACCGGCGAGATCGTCTCGGCAGAAGACCTGGGTGGTGGTGCGGTACACGCCCGAACCTCCGGCGTGGTCGACCACCTGGCCGCCGACGACGCCGAGGCGCTGCGCATCGTCAACGACATCGTCGCTAGCCTGCCGCCGCCCGACGATGCGCCGTGGCAGGTTGACGAGGTCACGGCTCCGTTGGTCGACCCGGCGACGCTGCACGAGGTCATTCCCGCCGATCCACGCACGCCCTACGACGTCCGTCAGGTGATCGCCCGGATCGTCGATGGCAGCGCGTTCAGCGAGTTCAAAGCGGACTATGGAGCCACCCTGGTGACCGGCTTCGCCCAGATCCACGGGCATCCCGTGGGGATCGTGGCCAACAACGGGGTGCTGTTCAGCGAATCGGCGTTGAAGGGCGCGCACTTCATCCAGCTGTGCGACCAGCGGCGGATCCCGTTGCTGTTCCTGCAGAACATCACCGGGTTCATGGTCGGGCGTGATTATGAGGCAGGTGGGATCGCCAAGCATGGCGCCAAGATGGTGACCGCGGTCGCCTGCGCGCGGGTGCCGAAACTGACCGTGGTCATCGGTGGATCGTTCGGTGCTGGCAATTACTCGATGTGTGGGCGGGCGTACTCGCCACGATTCCTGTGGATGTGGCCGAACGCGCGCATCTCGGTGATGGGCGGCGAACAGGCGGCCACGGTGTTGGCCACGGTGAAGCGCGACCAGATCGAGGCTGGCGGCGGGTCGTGGTCGGTCGACGACGAGGCCGAGTTCCGTGCTCCGCTGTTGGAGCAATACGAGACCCAAGGCAATCCCTACTACTCCACAGCGCGGCTGTGGGACGACGGGATCATCGAACCCGCCAACACGCGTGACGTGGTGGGCTTGGCCCTCGGCGTGGTCGGTGGGGCGCCGCTGGCGCCGATCAGCAACGGCGTGTTCCGGATGTGACCACCTCGCCGCTCTTTCGTCGGGTGTTGATCGCCAATCGTGGCGAGATCGTCGGCCGCGTCGCGTCCACATTGCGTCGGTTGGAGATTGTTTCCGTCGCGATCTACACCGCCCCCGATCGTGGCGCGCTGCATACCAGGGTGTGCGATCAGGCCGTCGCCGTGTCGAACTACTTGGACATCGGCGCGTTGGTCGCCGCCGCGCTGGCCACCGACAGCGAGGCAATCCATCCCGGCTACGGGTTTCTGTCGGAGAACGCCGAGTTCGCCGAGGCATGTGCCGCGGCAGGGCTGAACTTCATCGGCCCGCGGCCGGAAACGATCCGGTTGATGGGTGACAAGATCGCAGCCAAGCGCACTGCCCAGGCCGCTGGTGTGCGCGTGGTTGCCGGCGGGGGAGCGCCGGGCATGTCCGACCAGCAACTTGCCGCGCTGGTCACCGAACTTGGCGCGCCCGTGTTACTAAAGCCGGCCGCTGGCGGCGGTGGCAAAGGCATGCACCGCCTGGATCGCGTGGACGATGCCGACCAGGTGATTGCCGCGATTGGCACGGCGCGCCGAGAGGCGCAGGTCTCGTTTGGGGATGACACGCTGCTCGTCGAGCGCTACGTCCGCGCCCCGCGCCACGTCGAGGTCCAGGTTCTCGGCGACGGCAACGGGACAGTCGTCCATCTTGGCGAACGTGATTGCACGCTGCAGCGCCGCCATCAGAAGGTGATCGAGGAGGCTCCCTCCCCGCTGATCGACGCCGACCAACGCGCCGCGCTCTGCGCCCAGGCGGTGGCGCTGGCCACAGCGTGTGCCTATCGCGGCGCTGGCACGGTGGAGTTCGTTGTCTCGGCCGACGACCCTGACCATCCGTACTTCTTGGAGATGAACACCCGTCTGCAGGTCGAGCACCCGGTCACCGAGATGGTCACCGGCGTCGATCTTGTCGAACAACAGCTGCGCGTCGCTGCCGGGCAACCGTTGTCGATCGCCCAAGCTGAAGTACGACTCGAGGGCCACGCGGTCGAGGCGCGCATCTACGCCGAGAACCCAGCTCGCGGTTTTTTGCCCACGGGCGGAACCGTGATCCGTTGCGATGCGCCACCGGGAGCGCGCTTCGATTCGGGGATTGCCGTTGGGTCGCTGATCGGCTCCAGTTACGACCCGATGCTGGCCAAGCTGATCGTTCACGCCGTCGATCGACGCGCCGCCTTGGCCGCGCTGGACGATGCCCTGGCACGCACCGTGATCCACGGTGTCGTCACCAATGTCGGCTTCCTGCGCCGACTGATCACCGCTCCCGAGGTGCTGGCTGGGCGATACGACACTGGATTCATCGAAGCCCACCCAAAGCTGGCAGTGGTGGAGGCAGATTCGGCACCCGCCGACCGACTGGGAATCGCCGCCGCGGCGATTGTCGAGCAGGCTCACGCCAACAGATCGGGGGCGGGGGTATGGGATCGACTCGACGGGTGGCGACATGGTGACCCGCAGTTGGTGCCGGTCCTGCTGGCCGATGCCCACGGCAATGCGGTCGTCGTCCCCGCCGCCGGATCGTCGGCGACCAACTCGACCAACGCGGCCAACGCGGCGACCGCAGCGGTCGAGGGCGCGGTCACCACCGTGACCGCCGACGAGGTGTGGATCACCCTCGATGGGCAGACCGTCACCGTTGGCCGGCCGGGGCGCGGCAGGCGCTCGCGCAAGCGGACATCGGCCGGCAACGTGGCCACCAGTCCGATGCCTGGCACGGTGGTCACCGTCGCCGTCCAGGTCGGCCAGCGCGTCGTCGCCGGCGACGTGCTCGCTGTTGTCGAGGCGATGAAGATGGAACATCGCATCGTCGCCGGCATCGATGGCACGGTGGCCGCAGTGCACGTCAACGCCGGTCAACGCGTAGCGCTCGACGATGTCCTCGTCGAACTCAACGCGGTTGACGCCAGCGCTGAACCAGAAAGCGAGAAGCGCCGATGAGCTGGGAGCTGTCCGAGGAACACGAGGCGTTCCGCCAGGTTGTTGCCGACTTCGCCGACCGCCAGATCGCCCCGTATGCCGCCCAGTGGGACCGTGATCGCCACTTCCCGCTGGACGTTGTGGCCGCGATGGGTGAGCTGGGATTGTTCGGGTTGATCTTTCCGCACGAGTGGGGCGGATCCGGCGGTGACTTTGCCTCGCTGTGCGTGGCGATCGAGGAGATCGGCCGCGTCGACCAGTCGATGGGCATCACCCTGTCGGCCGCCGTCGGGTTGGGGGCCAACCCAATTTTCCGATTCGGCACCGACGATCAGCGCGCCACCTGGCTGCCCGACCTCGTCAGCGGCCGGGCGCTTGGCGCGTTCGGCCTCACTGAGCCGGACGGCGGCAGCGATGCTGGAGCGACCAAGACACGCGCCCGGCTCGATGGCGATCACTGGGTGATCGACGGGAGCAAGGCCTTCATCACCAATTGCGGCACCGCAATCACCTCGGTGGTCACGATTACGGCGCGCACCGACGACGATGACGGCCGCGGGATCAGCTCGATCGTCGTCCCGGCGGGGACGCTGGGAATGACGATCGAGGCGCCGTACGACAAGCTCGGCTGGCACGCCAGCGACACGCACGGCATCGCCCTTGCCGACTGCCGCGTGCCAGCCACCAACCTGCTGGGAAAGCAAGGCGACGGGTTCCGCAATTTCCTGGCGGTCTTGGACGACGGTCGGATCGCCATTGCGGCGCTAGCCCTCGGGTGTGCCAGGGCGTGTCTGGACGCTGCCGCGGACTACGCCAAGCAGCGCCACGCGTTCGGTGGCCCGATCGGTCGGTTTCAGGGGCTGGCCTTCCCCCTGGCGGACCTTGCCGTGGCCGTGGAAAATAGCCGCAACCTGGTCTACAAGGCGGCGTGGCTGAAAGACCACGGCCGTCCGATCGGCCAAGCGGCGGCGATGGCCAAGCTCTACGCCACCGAAACCGCGGTGAATGCGACCCGCTTGGCGACGCAGGTCTTCGGTGGCGCTGGCTTTATCGAGGAGACCCCGATCGTGCGTTTCTACCGCGACGCGAAGATCCTCGAAATCGGCGAGGGAACCAGCGAAATCCAGCGATTGGTGCTAGCCCGCGGACTGGGGTTACCCACGGGTTAACATCGAGGTCATGACCGGGATCAATGACCTCATCAACCAACTTCCGCTGGACAAGCTCTCGGAGCTGCTCGGCGTCGACCCGGCCACCGCCGGCAGCGCCGCATCGGCCGCGGTACCTGCCCTGGTGCAGGGCATGCAGGCCAACGCCAGGGACCCGCGCGGCGCCGCTTCGCTGGCCGAGGCGCTGCGCCAGCATGCAACGCGCGGCCCCGCCACTCCGACGGCTGACGCGCTGGCCAACGTCGACACCGCCGATGGTGAAAAGATCGTCAACCATGTCTTTGGCGACAACAAGGAGCAGGTCATCAACCAACTCGGCGGGATCGGTGGCGGAAGCTCGCTGATCACCAAGCTGCTGCCGATGCTGGCCCCGCTGGTGATGGGCTTTCTGGCCAAGCAGTTCACGGCGAAGAAGTCCGCTCCGGCATCGGCGTCCGGGGGAAACACCGCGGGCCTGCCTTCGGGCGGCGCGGCGGCCGGTGGTGGGCTGCTGGCGATGCTGAAGAACCTGTTCTCCAAGCTGTTCGCCAAGAAGTCGACCGCCAAGGCGGCCAACACCGGATCGGCGGCGGCCGCGCCGGCTGGCGATGATGGGCTCGGCCTGGACGATCTGCTCGGCGGACTGCTCGGTGGCGGAGGCGGAGGTGGCTTGACCGATCTGCTTGGCGGCCTCCTCGGCGGCGGTCGCCGCTAACCAAGCGGCGCGTCGCGCAGCGTGATGGGTGCAGCAGCGCTCATCACGCCGCCATGGATTCGTCGCTCGCCACGCTGTCGGCGTCGATGACCTACGCGGTGGTGCGCAGATGGCAAGCTGCGCACATATGACTGCACTAGCAATTCGCTTCGATCTGCGGAACCCCGAATTTGCCGGGGTGTCCACCGCCGATCGGTATCAGGCTGCGTTGGAGATGAGCGAATGGGCTGATCGGCTCGGTTTCGACGCCGTGATCCTCTCGGAACATCACGGTTCTGACGACGGCTACCTGCCATCGATCTTCCCGATGGCCGCGGCCATCGCGGCGCGCACCGACAACGTCCAGATCCGTCTGGCCGCCGTCGTGGCCCCGCTGCACGATCCGTTGCGCGTTGCCGAGGACGCGGTGGCCGTTGATCAGATCAGCCGCGGCCGATTGATGGTCGTGGTCACCAACGGCTATGTCGCTTCCGAGTTCGAGGCGTTCGGTGTCGACCTAAAGGATCGCCCGAAGCTGGTTGAGCGCACCGTGCACACGTTGCGCAAAGCGTGGACCGGTGAGCCGTTCGACCACGACGGGCGCACCGCACGGGTGACACCGCGCCCCTATCAGGACGGCGGGCCGCCGCTTGAACTGGGTGGCTCGACGCCGGCCGCCGCACGTCGTGCAGCCCGCCTAGGTGTCGGCTTCTTTCCGGCGCTCACCGAACTGTGGGAGCCGTACCGCGAAGAATGCGTCAAGCTTGGCCGGCCCGATCCAGGCCAGGGGGCGCCGATCCCACCGCTCGGTATCCACTGTGCCAACGATCCCGATGAGGCCTGGGCTCAGGTGGGGCCGTTTGCTCTGCACGAGATGAACGCCTACGGCAAGTGGGCGGCCGAAGCCGAGGCGGCCACCGGCTACACGCCGATGGAGGACACCGACATGCTGCGCTCGTTCAACTTGTATCTGATGATGACGCCCGACGAGATGGTTGAACACGCCAAGCAGACCGGCTACCTGTTGTTCCACCCAATGATGGGCGGGACCCCGCCGAACGTCGCCTGGGAGAGTCTCCGTCTGTTCGAATCCGACGTTCTCCCGCGGATTCGCTAGCTGGAACGCAGCGTCGCTACGGCAGTTGGCCGACGTGGGCCAGCGCCAGACGCAGTAGGCGGTCCTGGCCGCCCGTCATCTCCCGGCGCACGGCCTCGCCGTTGGCTTCCTCGGGCGTCAGCCACACCAGTTCGAGGACCTCCTGCGTGGGCTGACAATCACCAGCCACCGGCACGACAAACGCCAGGCTCACGGCGTGATGGCGCGGATCGTGATAGCCGCTGACCTCGGCGTCGGGGAAGTATTCAATCACCGTGAACGGGGTGGGCGATGGCGGGATTTGCGGGAGCGCCATCGAGCCCAAGTCCTTTTCCAGGTGGCGCATCAGCGCGTCGCGAATCCGTTCGCCCAACAGGACCCGACCGCTGACCACCATCCGGCTGATCGTGCCATCGGCGGCCAGCCGCAGCAGCAAGCCGATGTGCGTGACGACGCCCGCGGCATCGACTCGCACGGGAACGGCGTCGACGTACACCAGTGGTACCGCGTTGCGGATGCTGTCGAGTTGGTCTGGTTCGAGCCAGCCGGTCTTGGTATCGAGTTGGTCGCTCATCAGTCTCTGGGCAGTCGATGCCTGGCACCAACCGCCCGTAGACCGTAGTTGCTGATCGACTCGTCGGCACGGATCGGTGACGGCCAAGGGTCGCTGACTTCGTCATGCCCCACGAACTACGATGCGGCTCGTGCCGGATGGGGATGCGCTGCACAGAACCGCCGCTGCCTTGCGGATTGCCTTGGTTGGCCGTGTCATCTCCCGATTCGACGCCTTCAGCGATGTTGGCCCCGTGCCCGGCGCTGGTCGCGTTGTCGAGTCGGTCGAAGCGCACGGTCGCCAGCTCGACGTCATCTGGGACGACGGGCTGACGCTGCACACCAATATGCGCCTCAGCGGGGTCTGGCATCTGTACCGCACGGGCGAAATGTGGCGGCGACCGTCGTCGTCGATGCGCGTTTCGTTGTCGACCACCGACTGGGTGGCGGTGTGTTTCGGTGCTCCGGTCGTCGAGACGTTTCGCGAGTTCGACCCCCGTCGTCATCCCGGCTCAGGTCGGTTGGGCCCCGACCTGGCCACCGAACCGCGCCGCGCCAGCGAAGCGATCGCTGCCCTGTTTCACTATCCCGAACCGAACACCACCGTGGCTGACGCGTTGCTTGACCTCCACGTGGTTCGCGGCGTGGGCAGCGTGTTCCGCAGCGAGGTGCTGTGGCAGATGGGCCTGCATCCCGCGGCCACCCTGGGCCAACTCGACGACGACGAGATCACCGAATTGATCGACACCGCGTCGTCGATCATTCAAACGAGTGTGCGGCGAGGCCATCGGATGGCGCCGTTGGCGGTCTACCGGCGCACCGGCCAGTCCTGCGGGCGATGCCGCGAAGCGATCGAGGAGCGAGTTGTGAGCGAGCGCCAGCTGTTCTGGTGCCCGGGCTGTCAGGTGCGCCACGACCCCGCCGAACTGACCCCGCCGTCGCTCGATCGGCCGATGGACCCGCACCCGGCCGCGGCGAAGTTCTTGGCTGAACTTCCTTGGCGTCGCGATCCCCTCGCCGGGTGACGGCACGTTTCGGCTAGGCCGGCACGCCCTCCGTCAGTAGGCGAACGACGGTCGCCCACCCGCTGGTCAGCTCGGGGTGCTCGCCCGGCGCGTTCTGTGGATCCAGCCGTTCAGCGACCGCCGCGGCGATACTTTGGGCGACCACGTCGCCAACCTCGTTGGCCAACCGACGGGCGTTGGCCAGTGCATCGATGTGGTCACCTTGGGTTGCCCGAATCAGTTCGGCGACGATTCGGTCGAAGTAGGCGGTGCCGTCGAGGGCGATCATGTCCGTTGCCAGTTCGTCGGCGCGCTGGCGCTGGCCGCTGACGGCTGACAACAGCGCGGCGGCCACGCTGCTGTGGCGCAACAGCGTCGCCTGGTCTCCCAGCGCCGCAAGCTGTTCGGTCGCCGCCTCGACCCGCCCGGCCTGGATCAGCGCGAACACCATCGTCATCGTCGGTTCGGTGAGCATCATGTTGGCGGCGCGCATCCGCTCGATGGCCCGCTCGGCCAACGACAAGGCCGCCTCGCTGTTGCCCCGATGCAACGCCGCATTGGCCACGGCGACGAGGGCAAATGCTCCCAACGGCGACGTTTCGGCCAGTGAGAGCAACTCCTGGCTGGTCTGCTGGGCCTCGTCGAAGCGACCGCGGCTGATCTGGGCGCGGACCAGCACCGAGGCCGCCTGGACGATGCCCAGCGTGTCGCCCAGGCGGCGGAAGCGTTGCCGGGCTCGCTCGGCCTTGTCTAGACCGCCTTCCAAGTCGCCACGCCACACAGCCAAGTGGGCCTGCAGGGTCAGCATCATCGCCTCGGCCCAGTCGTCACCGCGCTCCGATGCGCCTTCGCCGACGTGTTGCGCGAGGCGCGCCGCCTCGGCGAAATCCCGGTTGTAGAAGGCGACGAAGGCGAGCAGACCGCTGGCCCAGCCGACGCCGTTGCGGTCGCCGAGCGCGCTCATCTGCTGCAGGACACTGGTCAGGCGAACCCGCGCCGCCTCGAGATCGCCGGACAGAAACGCGGCCAGGGCGCGGTGCTGTTCGATCCACGCCCGGCCGGCCTCGTCGTCCAGCTCGGCATACAACGAATCCGCCTCGCCGAAGAACCATTCGGCGTCGCTGAGCGAACCGTTGAACAGTTCGATGTAGCCACGCGAGCGCAGCGTGCGGGCAAGCGCTGCGGGAAGCTCGACGTGGCGTAACAGGTCGACGGCCCGGCCAAGAGCGACGCGGGCCATGTCCTGCTGACCATCAGCGTGATGCAACCCGCCCAGGATGCGCAGGGCCTCGGCCTCGGTGGCCACGTCGGGACGCCGGGCGACGTCGGCCAGTACGACATCGACATCGGTACGCGCCGAGGCGAAGTTGCGCAGTTCCAGCAGGGCGTGGGCGCGCATCAGCAGGAGCAGATTGCGTTGAGCCTGCACGCTGGGGTGGCCGGAGACCAACGAGAGGGCGCGCGAGGCGTGATGCACGGCCAGGCGCATGGTGCCCTGACTCAACGCCCGGCGCGCTGCTTCGATCAACAGCTGGATGGCGCTGGCCACGATCCCGGGATCGATGCCGTCCACCTGACCGAGCTCGACGACCAGTTCGGCAGCGGTGGCAGTGTGATGCGCCAGATCGTCGGCCGGTGCCTGGGCCATTTGTGCCAGGGCGCGGGCGATCTCGGCGTGACGTCGAGCGCGCCCCGATTTCGTCATCGTTTGGTACGCGGCGTCGCGGATCGAGTCGCTGCGGAAGCGCCACCGTCCGCCGCCAACTTCCAGCAGCCCGCGCTGCCCCAAGTCGAGCAGGTCGCCGTAGGTGTACGGCTGACGCATCTCTTGGGTGAAGCGCTCGAGGGCCACGACCGTGCCCGACAAGCCCAAGGTGGCCGCGTTTTCCAGGATCCGACGTTCGGTGCTGCCCAGCTGATCAAGTCGCGCCCCGATCAGCGTGCGCAGGGTTGCCGGCAACGTGTACACGCTTTCCCCCGATGCGGCGAGCGCGGCCATCTCTTGGATGAACAGTGGGTTGCCGCCACTGCGCTCGAAGATCGCCGTGGCTAACCGCTGGGTGTCGCCGGCGACCAACTGGTCATCGACGGGTGTGGCCGCTGAGAGTGGATCGGTCAGCGCCGGACCAGCCAGCGGCGGATCAACCGGCGATGGCTTGGAACTGTCGGTGAGCAATTCGGTCGCCATCCGTACCGCGGCCTGCTGGTCGAGGGGGTCCAGATACAGGGCCAGGGCGATCGCGTGATCGACCGACGGCGGCCACGTCAGCTCGCCCTCCGGGCGGTGTCCAGTAATCACCAACACTGGCACTCGACCCAGCAGGCCAACCAGGTACTGCAACAGATCCAGGACCGGGGCGCTGGCCCAATGCAGGTCGTCGACGGCCAACGTCACCGGCCGCAACACCTCGGTCTGGCCGGGCGCGCCACGCAGCGCGCTCAGCAGACGGACGACCGATTGATGGATCGTGGCCTGCGCCGTTGTCGGGTCGAGTTGATCGATCCGCGATGGCTGGCCCAACAGATGCAGCATCACCTCGGCGTTCATCTCGACGATCTTCGAGTCGGCCGTCGGATTCAGCGCGGTCACCGCGGCGATCACATCGGCGCCGATTGCGATTGCGTCGCCGCTCACTGTCAGGCCGAGCCCGGCGCTGAGCGCCGAAGCGATCGGCCACCAGTGATTGGCCTCGCCATAGGGCACACATGATCCATGAAGGACAAGACCGCCATGTGCCGTCTGCAGTAGGCCCGTGAACTCGCTGATCAGGCGGCTCTTGCCGACCCCGTTCTCGGCGACGATCGAGATCAGCGCGCCACGGTTCTGGGTCACGGCCAACTGGAAGACGGACGCGCCCAGCGCCATCTCGTGGTCGCGCCCAACCAAGGCAACGTCGGTCTGTGCTCGACCGGTGCCTGGCGGGGCGATCGGGTGGGTCGCCAACCAGGCATCGACACCCTGCTCGCGGCCGCGCGGCTGGATCAGGCCAACGGGTTCGTAGTTGATCGCGTGAACGGTGGCCAGATGGGTGGTCTGGCCAACCAGCACGCCCCCGGGGGGAGCCATCGATTGCAGCCGGGAGGCGATGTTGACGACGTCGCCCATCGCCGTGTAGTCGGTGCCGACCGTGCCCATCAAGACCTCGCCGGTATTGATCCCGATGCGCATCTGCAGCCCTTCATGAGCGGCGCCAAGCGGGGTGGACTCCAGCGTGGCGGTCAGCGTCGCATGCATCCGCAGCGCGCAGCGCACGGCACGCTCGGGGTCGTCCTCGTGGGCGATCGGTGCGCCGAACAGCGCCAGGATTCCGTCACCTAACAATTTGTCGACGCGCCCACCGAAGGCATCGATGTCGGCGGTGAGATCCTCGAAGCAGACCTCGATCAGTCGCTTGACCTGTTCGGGGTCCATCTCCTCGGCGAGGGCGGTGAATCCGACGAGGTCGGCGAAGAGTACGGTGACGATCCGCCGCTGCTCGGCGGCCACCGCGACCGGATGCCCACAAGACGCGCAGAACCTGGCTCCTTCGGGGAGCATGGAACCGCACGACGAGCAGCGCATTGCCCGGCAGCGTAGGCGCGTTGGGGGTGTCGAACGCCGTCCGCCGCCGCTAAGAATGGTGCATGACATCTGACCCTCGGGCTGATGCCCTGCCTGCAGCACGAGCGATCGAGGCTGTCAAGATCTACGGCCGCGACGACGCCGAGGTCAAAGCCCTCGATGGTGTCACGATCGACTTCGAGCGCGGCAAATTCAGCGCAATCATGGGCCCGTCGGGTTCGGGGAAAAGCACGCTGATGCACTGCATGGCAGGTCTCGATTCGTTGACTCACGGCAGCGTGTGGATCGGCGATACGCAACTGTCGACGTTGAACGACAAGCACCTCACCGAGCTGCGCCGCACCGCGGTTGGTTTCATCTTTCAGGCCTACAACCTGGTGCCCACACTGACGGCGTACGAGAACATCACCCTGCCGTTGTTGCTGGGTGGCACCAAGGGTGACCAGGCGTGGATCGATCGGGTGATCGACACGGTTGGGTTGCGCGACCGGCTGAAGCATCGGCCCAGCGAGCTCTCGGGAGGCCAGCAGCAGCGTGTCGCCGTCGCCCGCGCCCTGGCCAGCCAGCCGACGATCATCTTTGCCGACGAGCCCACCGGCAACCTCGATAGCCGTACAGGGGCCGAGATCCTGCAGTTCATGCAGCGTGCCGTTGCCGATCTGGGGCAAACCATCGTGATGGTGACCCATGACCCGGTCGCCGCTTCGTACGCCGATCGGGTGGTCTTCTTGGCCGATGGTCGGATCGTCGACGAGATGTACGAGCCCACCTCGGACCAGGTGCTCGACCGGATGAAGCGCTTCGGGGAATAGCCCCTATGTTTCGGCTTAGTCTGAAAAGCATTCTTGCCCGCAAGGGCAGGATGATCTTGACCGCGTTGGCCGTGATCGCCGGCACCGCCTTTCTGTCCGGCGTGTTCATCTTCACCGACACGATGCGCGGCGAGTTCAACACGATGTTCGGCGATGCCTTCGCCAAGACCGACGCGGTGGTCCGCTCGGCGAGTTCGGTGAAGGGCGAGTTCGACGAAGCCAGACGCGACCGAATGGCGGACTCGATGATCGCTCGGGTGGCTGCTGCACCTGGGGTCGACGAAGCCGAGGGTGGGGTAACGGCGATCGCCGCGATCACCGTTGGCGACAAGATCATCGGTCAGGACGGCCCGCCGAAGCTCGGCACGTCGTGGAGTCCGTCCGACGCGTCCCCGTTCACCCTCGCCGAAGGTACGGCACCGCACGGGCCGGACCAGGTGGTCATCGATCGCGGCAGCGCCAAGACGGGCAAGCTGAAGGTCGGCGACCAGGTAACGATCACCACCATCAAAGGCGTCCGCCAGTTCACCATCACGGGTATCGCCACGTTCAGCGGCCGCGATAGCTCACTTGGTGCCACCTGGGCGCTATTCGATCTCCCCGTCGCTCAAGAATTCGTCACCGGTGAACCGGGCAAGATCGACGAGATCTACGTCACCGGCGACGGTTCGATGTCTGACCAGCAACTTGTCGAGTCGATTCAGAAGTCATTGAACGATCCATCGGTGGAAGTGATCACCGGCGCGCAGATGACCAAGGAGAACCAGGACACAATCTCGCGAGCGCTCGACGCGCTGATGATCTTCCTGGTCATCTTCGCCCTGATCTCGTTGTTCGTCGGCAGCTTCATCATCTTCAACGTGTTCTCGATCAGCGCCGCGCAGCGCGCTCAAGAAAACGCCCTGCTGCGCGCCGTTGGCGCACGTCGCTCGCAGGTCACCTTGGCGATGTTCACCGAGGCGGTGATCATCGGCTTGATCGGATCGGTGCTCGGCTGCCTTGGTGGGATCGGCTTGGCCGCGCTGGTGCTCAAGTTCTTGACCTCGGCCAACTTCTTGCCGTCCGACACCTCGCTGTCGATGAAGCCCACCGGGTTCGTCATCACGGTGATCGTCGGTGTCGTCGTCACCGTGCTCTGCGCCATTGTCCCGGCCATCCGCTCGGGACGTGTGCCCCCGCTGGCGGCGATGCGCGACGTGGCCATCGACCGTGCCGATATGTCGCGCAAGCGCTTGATCGGCGGCGTGGTCGTGCTGCTCGCGGCGATCGGCTCGATCGCCGCTGGCCTGACCGGTGACAAGCAGCTCCTCGGTTTGGGAGCCGGGCTGTTGTTCGTGACACTGATCGTTCTTGGCCCGCTGCTGGCTGGCCCGTTTGCCCGCGCCCTTTCCCCGCTGTTTACGCGGATCAGTCCGGTCGCCGGTCGACTGGCGGCACGCAACGCTGAACGTAACCCGAAGCGAACCGCGCTGACCGCCGGAGCGTTAGCGATCGTCGTCGCCCTGGTCGTCACCGTGGCCACGATGGGTGCCACGGCGAAGGCGTCGGTGCGTCAGATCTTCAGCGAATCAGTCGTGGCCGACTACACAGTCAGCGGCAAGCAGGCCCAGTTGGGCTTACCTCCGACCTTGATGGCCGAGATTCAGTCGGCTGACTCGATCGACGCGTTGGCCTGGGCGGTGAGCTTCGTCAACATGAAGTCGACGAGCAGCGCCGACAAGCCCGCCAGCGCCCGAGCCACCGTGCTGGATGGGGCGCAGGCGCAGCGCATTCTGCAGGTCAACTTCCAGTCGGGCAGTTTCGCCGCCCTCAACTCCGACACGATGCTGGTGTCGAAACGCAATGCCGACGACAACTCGATCAAGGTCGGCGACACCTACGACGTCACCACCCAGAACGGCGTCACCCGTCAGGTGAAGGTGGCCGGCATCGTCGACACCAATCTGTTCGGAGCGCGGATTCTTTCCCGCGACCTGTTCACCGATAGCGGACAGTTGATGCTCGACTTCGCTGTGTTTGTGAAGGCCGCGGATCCGCAGACGATCACCACGCTGGAACAGATCGTCAAGAAGTACCCCACGGCCCAATTGCAGAGCAGGTCGCAGTACATCAGCGACCAGTCGTCGCAGATCGATGGCTTCCTCAACTTCATCTACGGCCTACTGGGGATGTCGTTGTTCATCGCTGTCATCGGCATCGTCATCACCCTGCTGCTGTCGGTGTATGAACGGCGGCGCGAGATCGGCTTGACCCGCGCCGTGGGAATGACCCGCCGTCAGGTGCGCGCCAGTGTGTTGCTCGAGTCGTTGCTCACCTCCTTGCTCGGTGTGCTGCTTGGCGCGGTGCTCGGCGTTGCCCTCGGGTGGGTGGTGTTCCAGGCGATCAAGGACGAGGGTCTGTCGGTCTACGAGCTGCCGATGTCGTGGGTGATCTACACCGCCGTTGGCGCGGTGCTGCTGGCGTTGGCCGCAGCGTTGTGGCCGGCGCGCAAGGCGGCGCGCTCCAACGTGCTCGAGGCGATCGCTACAACGTGACTCGCCACAGCGACGGTCCCGCTTGATTCGCCTGACGCTGCGCAGCCTGCGCGTCCGCTGGGCGCGGCTGCTGTTGACCGCGCTGGCGATCATCGCCAGTACCGCGTTCCTGTCGGGCACGTTCATCTTCCGCGACACGATCCAACGCACCTACGACGCGCTGTTTGCCGACGTGTACGACCGCGTCGATTCGTTCGTACAGTCGCCGAACACGGTGGAGATCGCCTTCGGCTTCGAGGCTCGCGATCGTCTTCCGATCGACGTACTCGATCAGATCCGGGCGACCGATGGCGTGGCCGACGCGCAGGTCTTTGTGCAAGGTGATGCGGTCGTGATCGCCAAGAACGGCAAGCCGATCGAGCGGGCCACTGGGCCGACGTTCGGCGCGGCGATCAATAGCGGCCCGCTGTCGATGTGGAAGCTGATCGATGGTCGCCCGCCGACCGGCGACACCGAGGTGGCGTTGGAACGCCAGACCGCCCACGATGGTGACTACCGGATCGGCGACACGGTGAAGGTCAATGCCGAAGGTGGATCGCGGCGCTTCACCCTTGTGGGGTTGGCCGAATACAACAGCATCGCCGCGCCAAACAACGCCACCTGGGCATTGTTCGACGACGCCACAGCCGAGGCGTTCATCGCCAAGCCGGGATTCGTCGACGGTGTTCTGGTGCGCGGCGACGGCAGCATCGATGGCGCGGCGCTCACCGCCCGCTTGGCCAGCACACTGAACCCGACGGTGGCCGAACCGCTGACCAGCGCGCAGATCACCGCGCAGAGCCAAACGCAGGTCGAGAAGGCGCTTGGGTTCATCACGCTCTTTCTGGCGATCTTCTCGCTGATCGCCTTGGGTGTCGGCGCGTTCGTGATCTACAACGTGTTCTCGATTACCGCCGCCCAGCGGCAGCGAGAGAACGCCCTGCTGCGGGCGATCGGCGCCAGCCGTCGGCAGGTGACGATGGCGATGCTCGCCGAGACCCTGGCGGTCGGCGTCGTTGGCTCGCTGCTTGGCCTGCTCGGTGGAATCGGCTTGGCGCTGGGGATCCGCTCCGGGCTCGAAGCATTCGGCTTCACCATCCCATCTCGCGGATTATCGCTGCGGATGATCACCCCGGTGATCACGATCGGCGCCGGTGTACTGGCCACATTGGTTGCCGGACTCAGCCCAGCGGTTGCCGCGGGGCGTGTACCACCCGTGGCGGCGATGGCCGCAACCAGCTACGAGCGGGTCACCGGCGGACGCGGCCGGGTGATCGCCGCAGTTTGCTCGGTCCTGGCCGGGATCGCGTTGATCGCTGCGGTGATGGTCGGGGTCGATGCGATGTGGTTGGGTATCGCCGCGCTGCTGATCTTCGTCGGCGTGATTCTGATCGGTCCGGTGATGGCCAAACCGATGGCCCGCCTGATCGGGGCTCCCGTGCAGTGGGCCCGTGGGGTTACCGGCGAGATGGCGCGCGGCAACGTGCAACGCAACCCGAAGCGAACGGTGCGCACCGCCGCACCGGTGCTGATCGGCGTCGCCCTCGTCACCGGAGCCACGGTCTTTGCTGCGTCGATCAAGTCGCAACTGACCGAGACGGTGGGGGCGACTTTCCTTGGCGACTACGCGATCAACTCGACAAATGGTGGTGCGCTGAGCTTTAGCCAGGACTTCATCGATCGGCTCAACGAACTGCCCGAAGTGGGCGCGGCCACCGGGCTGGGGTTTGCCCGCGTCGAGTTCGCCAACGGCGACGGGGCGTTTGGGTCCACCGTCGATCCGACCACCGCCGATTCGCTCCTGAACTACGACTTCGTCGCCGGCAGCTTCGCCGACTTGACGGTCGACGGCATGCTGGTCAGCGAAGGTGAAGCCAAGCGACGCAACCTGCAACTTGGCTCGACGATCGATGTGCGTCTGGATGACAAGGTGATCCCGCTGACGATCGAGGGGATCTACCGCTCGGACCAGTTGGCGCAGGCCCGCGTGTTCCACCGCGACCTGTTCAATCGCAGCGGGCTGACCAATACGGCGGGCATCGTCGTGCTGACACGTGGCGAGGGCGTGTCCGACGCGCAGTTCCGCAACGTGGTTGGTGCGGCGGTCAAGGACTACGGCATCGGCGAGTTGCAGAACCGTGACCAGTTCATCGCCAGTCGGGCAAACATCGTCGATCAGAGCCTGACGTTCATCTATGGCCTGCTGGCCTTCTCGGTCGTCATCGCCGCATTCGGCATCGTGCTGACGCTGCTCCTGGCGGTCTACGAACGACGTCGTGAGACCGGCTTGCTGCGCGCCGTCGGGATGTCGCGCGCCCAGGTCCGATCGACCGTGCGTTGGGAGAGCGTGATCACCAGCGTCTATGGCGCGGCGGTCGGTGTGGTGATGGGTCTGGTGCTCGGCTACGTGGTCATCATCGCCCTGCGCGACGAGGGCCTAACCACCTACACGGTCCCCGTGGCGCGCATCGTGCTGATCCTGGCGATCGCTTTCATCGTCGGCGTCATCGCCGCCGTCATCCCAGCCCGCCGCGCCACCCGCGTCGACGTCCTCCAAGCCCTCGCCGCCGACTAACGCGTAACCCCCGGGGACGCGCGTTCCCCGGCGTTACGGTGGTGGCGTGGGGATCGAGGTGGTTCCGTCGGGGCAGGCCTGCGGGGCCACCGTGCGCGGAGTCGACCTGGGCGCTGCGTTAGACCCTCAGCTCGTTGCCGAGATCCGAGCCGCGTGGCTGGCCCATCGTGTGCTCTCGTTCCCGGATCAGCTGCTTGATGACGACGTTCTGGAACGCTTCACGTGCTACTTCGGTGGGTTTGGCGACGATCCCTACATCGCCCCGATCGCCGGGCGCCAGCATGTGATCGCCGTCAGCCGACGAGCTGATGAAACGGCGCCATTGTTCGCCGAGAACTGGCATTCCGACTGGAGTTTTCAAGCGACCCCGCCGGCCGGGACGTGTTTGTATGGAATCACGATTCCGCCGGTTGGTGGTGACACGTTGTTCGCCGATCAACACCGCGCCCTAGAGGCGATGCCCGATGCCCTGCGCGCCAGATTGGACGGCGAGCTGGCGATTCATTCGGCCAGGGGTGGCTACGCGCCCAGCGGGATGTACGGCGCTCGCGATCAAGCGACCGATCGCAGCATGAATATCCGCCCGTCCGAAACGGCGATGGCGACCCAGCTGCATCCGATCATCCGGGCCCATCCCGAGACCGGTCAGCTCGGGCTCTTCGGCTGTGTCGGCTACGTGATCGGCATCGACGGGATGGCCGACGATGAGGCGGCGGCGCTGCTCGGCGAGTGGTACACCTGGCAAACCCGCGACGAGTTCGTCTATCGCCACCAATGGCAGCCAAACATGCTGCTGATGTGGGACAATCGCTCGGTGCTGCACCGTGCCACAGGCGGCTACGACGGTCACGACCGCCTCCTCCACCGCACCACCATCGCCGGCCCCTAACCGCCAACGCTACGTACCCGGCACGCAGCGTTCGCGGGTCATCGCAGCCGCCGGGCGCTACCGTTGCCCGACGATGTCCTCGACCGCCACCATCACGGGATTGACCGAAGCCGAGGTCGCCGAGCGCGTCGCCCGCGGACAGACCAACGACGTCCCCGAAGCGCCGACGCGCACCACCGGGCACATCATTCGCAGCAACGTGTTCACCCCGATCAACCTGATCGTGTCGATCCTGGCGGTGTTGGTGATCATCGCCGGGTCGCCGCGCGATGCGTTGTTCGGCGGGCTGATCGTCGCCAACAGCATCATCGGAATCGTCCAGGAGCTGCGCGCCAAGCGCTCGCTCGACAAGCTGCGCGTCGTCAGCGCGCCCAAAGCGCATGTCCTCCGTGATGGTCAGCTCGGCGAGATCCCCGTCGAACAATTGGTCTTGGACGACGTGGTCGAGCTGCGCGCCGGTGCCCAGGTAGTCGCCGACGGGACGGTCCTGCAGTCCGACAGCCTGGAGATCGACGAGTCGTTGCTCACCGGCGAGGCCGACCCGTTGGATAAGACGCCGGGTGATCAGGTGCTGTCCGGGAGCGCCGTGGTAGCTGGCACGGGGCTCGTGCAGCTGACCAGCGTGGGCGCCGACAACTACGCCGTCAAGCTGGCGGAGGAGGCGCGCAAGTTCACCCTGGTGAACTCGGCGTTGCGCAACGACATCAACTCGATCGTCAAGTTCGTTGGATGGGCGATCATCCCGGTTGGACTGCTGCTGGCCAGCAGCCAGTTTCTGCGCCGTGATGAAGGCTGGCAGCAGGCGATCATCAAGACCGTCGGCGGGCTGATCGGGATGGTTCCCGAAGGATTGATCTTGATGACCAGTGTGGCCTTCGCCGTCGGTGTCATCCGCCTCGCGAAGCAGCGCTGCCTGGTTCAGGAACTGCCGGCGATCGAGGTGCTGGCCCGCGTCGACGTGCTGTGCTGCGACAAAACTGGCACGATCACCGAGGGCGCGTTGGCGTTGGCCGGTACCGAACTGCTTGGTGGTCTTTCGCAGGGCGACATCGATGCCGCGCTGACCGCGATCGCCGTCAACGACCCCGACCCCAACGCCACGTTGCTGGCCGTGCGCGCCGCGCATCCGAATGTCAGCGCCTGGAAGACCACGGCCCGCGTTCCGTTTTCGTCGGCGCGCAAGTGGAGTGCAATGGAATTTGCCGACCATGGCGGTTGGGTGTTGGGCGCTCCGGAGAATGCGCTGGGCGACGCGTACCAAGGGCCGCTGCGCGATCAGGTGTTGCAGCACGCCGAGCAAGGCCAGCGCGTCCTGGTGCTGGCCAAGGTGGAAGGTGCGTTCCCCACCGAGCACGCCGCCCTGCCGCCGGTCACGCCCGCGGCACTGGTGCTGTTCGAAGACATCGTTCGCCCGGATGCCCCGCAAACCTTGGAGTTCTTCGCCGCCCAGGGGGTGACCTTAAAAGTCATCTCCGGTGACAACCCGATCACCGTCGCTGCCGTCGCCGAACGCGCCGGTTTGGCCGACTGGAAAGAAAACGTCGACGCCCGCGAGCTGCCCAACGCCACCGACGACGAATCCGCCTTCGCTGATGCGGTCGTCAAGTCGGCGGTGTTCGGTCGGGTCAGTCCGCAGCAGAAGCGGGCGATGGTCCAGGCGCTGCAGTCGCGTGGACACACGGTGGCAATGACGGGCGACGGCGTCAACGATGTGCTGGCGTTGAAGGACGCCGACTGCGGGATTGCGATGGCGTCGGGCAGCGAGGCGACACGCGGCGTCGCCCAGTTGGTGCTGATGGATTCCAACTTCGCCGCGTTGCCGCCGGTCGTTGCCGAAGGGCGGCGGGTGATCAACAACATTGAACGCGTCGCCAGCCTGTTCCTGTGCAAGACGACGTACTCGATCATGCTCTCGGTCCTGGCCGGGATCTTTGCCTTTTCGTATCCGCTCCGGCCGATTCACCTGACGTTGATGAACTTCGTCAACATCGGTGCCCCGGCGTTCGTCATGGCGCTGGAACCAAATAGCGACCGGGTCCATCGCGGCTTTCTCCTTCGTGTCCTCCATCGGGCGATCCCCGCTGGATTGGTCACCGGCGCTCTGGCTTTGGCGGTGTTCCAGATCTCGCAGACCGATTCGGCGGTCAGCGGTGATCAGGCCAGCTCGATCGCGGTGCTGACCGCTGGCAGCATTGGGCTGATCTATCTGATTCGGGTGGCGTTGCCGCTCAATCCGGTGCGGCTTGCCTTGGTGGCGACGATGTCGGTGCTGTTCGCCGTGGCGTTCCTGGTCCCGTTCGGGCGCAAGACGTTCGCCCTGCCCGTGGCTCCGGCTTGGACGTACGCGCTGGCCGCCGGGGCAATCGTTCTGGCGATCCCGCTTCTCGCCCTCGGTGCGCGGGTCAAGTTGCCCAAGCGCTGGGAAAACCGCCTCACCGCGTAACAGAGAAGGCGCGTCCCCCGACGTAACGCGTAACGCCGGGGACGCGCGTTCCCTGTTAAGCGGCCAGGGTGGCAACGAGGCGGGCGGCGGCGCCGGGTTCGGTTTCCAGGAACAGCGATGGTTCGACCAGCTCGACCTCCAACACCATCGGGCCGTCGGTGTGGGGAAGCAGATCGATCCGCGCGTAGGTCAGCGGACCGAATCGCCGAGTGATCCACCGGTTGACCTGATCCGCGACGCTGAGCTCTTCAGGCGAAGGAAGGCGCGCACTGATCTCCTCCCGCAGGTACAGGCCGGCCACCTCGGTGCGTTGGGTGCTGAGCAGCGGTCCCTTGCGCGCTGCGTGGGAGAACGCGGCGCCGAAGTACAGCATCGCCGTCTCGCCGGCCTGGTCGACCCGGTCGAGGTACGGCTGGATCATCGCCGTTCGCCCGGATTCGGTGATCCGCCGGACATGGGCCTCGATCGCCTGTGTCTCACCGCTCCGGTAGCGGTCCGTATCGCGGGACCCAGCCGAGATCGTTGGCTTGACGACCACCCAATCGGCCGCCCAGGCGGGCAGCGTGGCATTCGCAGGGTCGTGCGGTGCGACGTAGACCGTCGGCACGGTGGGGATCCCCAGCGCCGCCATCTCGCCCAGGTAGTGCTTGTCAAGGCTCCAACGCAGTGCCGGCGCGGGGTTGTGCAGCGTGCCCAGCGGAGCGACACGGTCGATCCACCCCAAAAAGTCGTTGATCCGTTCGACGTAGTCCCACGTCGAGCGGATCAACAACACTCCATATGACGACCAATCGACGCCCGGGTCGTCCCACAGCACCAGCTGGTGGGCCAACCCGGCATCGTCCAACGCTCGGTGGAGCAGCGGCAGATCGGTGTCGTTGTCGGCCGCCGCAGCGGCGGTGATCACGGCGATGCTGGTCACGCCGTCATTCAACCCGCTGTTCCGTCGGCCAGCTCGAAATCGTCAGCCCTTCGGCTGGGGGACCGTGCGCAGGTACGGCTTAACCGTGGTCCAGCCGTCGGGGAACAGTTCTTTGGCTTCGTCGTCGGACACGCCGGACCCGATGATCACGTCATCGCCGTCGTTCCAGTTGACCGGCGTGGCGACCTTGTGCTTGGCGGTCAACTGCAGGCTGTCGATGACCCGCAAGATCTCGTCGAAGTTGCGACCGGTCGAGGCCGGGAGGTGATCATCAGCTTGACCTTCTTGTCGGGACCGATGACGAACACGGACCGTACGGTCAGGGTGTCGTTGGCATTCGGGTGGATCATCCCGTACAGGTCGCTGACCCGGCGGTCCTCGTCGCCGATCATCGGGAAGTTCACCGGGGTGCCCTGTGTCTCGCCGATGTCGCCTTCCCATTTCTCGTGGGACGCAACGTTGTCGACCGACAAGCCGATGACCTTTACGCCACGCTTGTCGAATTCCGGCTTCAGCTTGGCGACGTAGCCCAGCTCGGTGGTGCACACCGGGGTGAAGTCCTTCGGGTGGCTGAATAGGACACCCCACGAATCGCCGAGGAACTGATGAAAGTCGATCGGGCCTTGGGTGGTGTCGGCATGGAAATCGGGGGCGGTATCGCCGAGACGAATCGTCATGAGTTGGGTTCCTTCCGTGTTGGTCGTTTCCGTGGGGCTCCGGCAGGGACAGCCGGTGGAAGCGTTGGCACGAAGTCTACCGCTAATCCCGACCTCTGCGGTCGGGAATTGCCGAACGCTCATTACCGGGTCATGAGCGTTGGCGATGTGCCGGAGTCGGTCGTCGGCCCTATCGTCGCGGCCGTGCAACGTCCCCGCGCCACTCGATGGCGGTTCCTTCTCGCCCTCGCTGGGTTGCCGGTCCTTGGCGCCGGGCTGGTTGGCTGCGACAGCGGGGCGACCTCCACACCGACAACGGTGACAATCGGAGCCGCTGGCGCCGATGGTCCAACGAGCGCGGCCCCAACGACGACGGGCGTCGCTGCGTCGGCTGCCGCGCCGACCGTGGCCGCGTCGCCACAAACACCACCGCCCACGTTGGCCGCAACGACACCGGACTCGACCACGCCGGTGTCGCCTGCAACAACAGCAGACGCGACGGTCGAAACAGGCGTGCCGCAGGTCGACGCCAAGGCATATGTCGTCTTCGACGGCCAGTCGGGCAAGGTCCTGGCGGAACAGGCATCCACCGAGCGCCTGCCAATCGCCAGCCTGAACAAGTTGTTCGTCGCCCAACTGGTCTTCCACTCCGGCGACTTGGAACAGCAGATCACCGTCCCGCCGTTGGAGGTCGATCCAAAGGAGTCACAGATCGGTCTGATCGCCGGCGAGAAGCTCTCCAGGGCGATCCTGCTGCGGGCGATGATGATCGTCAGTGGCAACGACGCGGCGCGCGCCCTGGCGATCGGCATCGATGGCAGCGAGACGGCGTTCGTTGAGCGGCTGAACGCGATGGTCGCTGAAATGGGTCTGACCGACACGGTGTTCCGCAACGCTTCCGGCCTCGACGCCCCCGGCCAACACTCCACCGCCGCTGATGTGCTGGCGATGTCGCGGGTGCTAATGGGCAACGAGGTCTTCCGTCAGGCCGTGGTCCGCCGCACGGCGTCACTTCATGGCAATACGTACCCGGCGACGAACAAGCTGCTTGGCACCTACCCCGGTATGGACGGGATCAAGACCGGACACACCACGCAGGCCGGGCATTGCATCGCCGCGTCGGCCACCCGTAACGGCCGCCAGGTGGTCGTCGTCGTCCTTGGCTCAACGACCAGCGAGGGCCGTTTCGCCGCCGCTCAACGCCTGCTCGACTGGGCCTTCGCAACGACCTCCGCCGGCTAGTGGGAGGTCACGGAGCGGCGGATCGCTGAGCGGCGCGGGTGTCCGCAACGCTGCGTAGGCTTCAGCGGCGAAATCGTCGTGGATGTTCAGTCCCGCCTCAGTAGCTCAGTGGATAGAGCAACCGCCTCCTAAGCGGTAGGCCGCAGGTCCGATTCCTGCCTGGGGCACTCAACCCGGTACCGGTGTCGGTGGCGGCCGTAGGATCGCGCCCGATGGCGATGACAGACGGTCCGCGCGGTGTCGCCGATCGACGCGGCGCGCGACGCGACGGCTGGGTCTGGTGCGCGCTCGCTGCCGTCTTGTTCGGGGCGGCGACACCAGCGACCAAGCTGGTGGTCGACCGGGTCGGCTCTGTGGCTCTCGCCGGGCTGCTGTACCTGGGTGCGGCCGCAGCGGTTGCACCGTTCGCCATTTCCCAACCGCGTCGGGCGTCGACCGGGCGTCAGCGCAGTCTGCTGCTGCTGGCCGTTGGATTGGGCGGGGGACTGGCCCCCGTACTGCTCGTCCTGGCGCTGGATCGCACGCCCGCTGGGACGGTGGCGCTGCTGCTCAACTTGGAACTCGTCGCCACTGCGGTGATCGCCAGAGTCTTCCTCCAGGAACAAGTCGGGCGTCGCGCCGGTCTGGGCATCGTCATCGTCGTCATCGGCGGGGTGATCCTGGCCGGGACGTCGTCGGCGGGGATCGCCACCGGCACGTTGCTGGTCGTCGCCACCTGCGTGTGCTGGGGGATCGACAACGCGATCACCGCCAGCCTGGACAACTACACCCCGGCGCAAATCACCTTGGCCAAGGGGTTGGTCGCCGGCTCGGTCAACTTGGTCCTCGGTCGTGCCCTGCATGACGCCCCGGCGTGGCGCTTTGCGCTCGCCGCGCTGGCGATCGGCGCGCTGGGCTACGGGGTCTCGATCACGATGTGGATCACCGGCGCCCGGTTGATCGGCGCGGCGCGTGGCCAGGCGATCTTTGCGCTTGCCCCGTTTGTTGGGGCTGTGCTGGCCTGGCCGATCAACGGCGACAGGCTGTCCACCACCACGATGACGGCCTTCGTTGTCTCGCTGATCGGCGTGCTGGTCGTCGCTACCGCCCATCATCGACACCCGCACGCCCACGGCGTGCTGGAACATGTTCACCCGATCGACCCGTCCGACGACCACCATCGGCCGGAAGCGATCGCCGTCCTGGCGGGCAACGGCCATCGACATTTGCCGTTGACGCACGACCACGAACACCTTCCCGACATTCATCACCGTCACGTCCATTGAGCGGTCACGGGCGAGAAAACGCCGAGCCCGGCTCGGCCTACAGTTGGGCTGATGAGCCAGCCGCCGCCGCCGCCTCCGGGTGGCCCGTTCGGGTCCGTCGGGACGTACCCACAGGAGCCGCCGCAGCCCAACGACCACGACCTGTCGCGCCCTGCCTATCAAGCCAGCCGTTACCAGTTCGGCAGCTCGCCAGAAGCTGACCAGGTACTGGCGACGAACCCTCGGCGACGATCCAACGCTGCCGTCCTCGGTCTCAGCCTGACCGGCTTCATCGGTGCCGCGCTGGTGGCCGTGTCTGCATTTCTTCCATGGACGGGCGGCGCGTTGGCCGACGACGCAGCCGCAAAACCCGGTGACCGCTCGATTCGTTGGTTGTGGGACCTGAAAGCGCTGACCAGCGGTTCGCCAAAACTGATCGTCCCGATTCTGGTCGCCGCGGCGCTGGTCGTCGTTGGCGCGGTGGTCCGTCCCGGACGATGGCTGCTGGCCGTCGGCGGTGTGGCCGCCGTGATTCTCGGCGGGCTGCACGTCAAACAGCTCAACGCCTTGACGGTGCCGAATGACCCGTCCTTTCTGCGCCTCGTGGGAATCGGGGCGTGGCTGTGCATCGTCGGTGGTCTGCTCGCCATCGGCGGATGGTTCATTGTCCGCAGAGATCGCTAAACCGTTGATGCTGGCCTGCGTTGGGGAGTTGGTCGAAGACATCGTCGTCGATGTCGCCGACCCGCTCAACATCGGCTCGGACACCACTGCCGTGGTGCGTCGACGGCGCGGCGGCAGCGCGGCCAACGTCTGCGTCGCCGCAGTGATCGCCGGCTATCCGGCGCGGTTCATCGGCCGAGTCGGCGACGATCCGATCGGCGACATGCTCTGCGCTTCGATGGCAGGTGTCGATCTAACCGTGCAGCGTGGCGGTCGCAGCGGCACGATCATTGTTCTTGTCGACCCCAGCGGTGAGCGGACCATGCTGCCGGACCCCGGCGCCAGCGCGGAGCTGACCGATCCGCAGCAATCGTGGCTCGACGGCGTGTCCGTGTTGCACATCCCCGCCTATTCGATCGTTCGTCAGCCGATCGGTGACAGCGCAGCGACACTTGCGGGATGGGCCAGCGACCGCGGCATCCCGGTCAGCATCGATGCCTCATCCGTGGGTCTGATCAACGCCTACGGCCGCGACCGGTTGGTTGCCGACCTGGCCGCACTGCGCCCGACGGTGCTGCTGATGAACGCCGCCGAGGCGGACACGTTGTCTGATTGCCTGGCGCGCATTGGCGCGCCGATTGTGGTGACCAAACGCGGCGCGCAACCGGCCACGGTGGTGTGGTCGGGAGGCTCGGTCGATATCCCAGCTGAACATGTCGCTGGGCTGACCGACACCACCGGTGCCGGCGATGCCTTCGCCGCCGGATTTCTGACGGCGTGGCGTGGCGGGTCCGACCCCGCTGACGCCGTCGTCAGCGGCCACCGCTTAGCTGCCGAAGTCATCGCCAACAGCGTTCGTCGATAGTGCGGCGGCCGGTTCCGGCTGGGCTCTGACAGAATCGGAACATGGCACGACTGCAAGGCACCCCCGCGTGGAAGCATTTCGCTGTGGGTGGCACGGTGCTGTGCGCATCGGCACTTGGCTTCTTGGGCGTCGTTGGCCAGCCGAAGCTGAACGAGCAGTTCGACGCCAAGCAGATCGTCATCGTTCCAACCGGCACCGATTCGCTGCGGGTCACCGAATACGTCGATCAGGACTTCGGCACGGCGAAGAAGCACGGGTATCAGCGGATCATCCCGATCGACTTTGGTATCCCCACCGACATCCAGGCCAGCTCCCCGGATGCACCCGATCGGCTCAGCACCTCGCGCCAGTACAACGACCTGGTGATCCGCGTTGGCGATCCAAACACCACCATCACCGGCCAACATCGCTACGAGCTGAGCTACACGTATCCGTCCGCCCATCTGTCGAGCGGCCAGTTGGCGCTGGACGTCGTCGGCAACGCCGAAACGCTTGAAACCAAACGGATGGAGATCATCGTCGGCGGGCTCGAGTTGAGCGACCCGAAGTGCAACGTCGGCCGTCTCGGCGCGTCTGGCGGGTGCGAACTGACGAAGGACACGATCGACGGCCAGACGGTGTACCGCGCCGTGATCGCCCCGCTCCGGCCGGGCGACGGGGTGACGATCGGCGGGACGATCACCGGGCGCACGGACAGCCCGGCGATCAGCGCGCCGCCGATCCCCAAGCGTCGCTCCTCGACCAACCTGGCAGTCGGCGCGACGATGTTGCCGATCGGTGTGCTCAGCGCCGCTGGTGTGTTTCTGTGGGCTCGCCGCCGGGGACGCAACGAGGTCGCTGGCGCCGGCGCCGCCGATGCGGCGTACGCAGATAACCGACCGCGCCCGCAGTTGCCGGTACCACCACCACCGCCTCCCGCCGGGTCCGCCCAGCCCGGACTCCCCGGTCTGCCCGATGGGATCCCGGGGATACCCGGCGGATTGCCGGGGATGCCCGGTGGCCTGCCCGGATTCCCCGGGTCGGGGCAACCCGCCGCGCCACCGGTCGCCGCTCAGCGAGGTCAACGGTCGTCGACAGCACGCCTCGACCCCGCGCTTGCCGGGGCGTCGACCCGCAGGGTGACCGACGCTCAGCTGGCCAAGATGGCGACGATCGAATTCGTCCCGCCGAAGGGTCTGCAGCCGTGGGAGGGCGCCGTGCTGCTGTCCGAGCGGGTCGACAACGCCAGTGTCAGCGCCTGGTTCTCCGGACTGGCAGCGCGCGACATCTTGACCTTCGCCAAGCACGACGGCGACACCGTGTTGTCCCCGGGGCCGCGCTACAACGACGCCAACAGCGTCGACCGCGCCGTACTCGACGACCTGTTCAACGGGCGCGCGTACGTCGAGTTGGGCAAGTACGACAAGCACTTTGCCGATGCCTGGACGCAGGCGCGCAGTCTGGAACGGCGCTCGATCGCCCAGTCGCAGTTCTGGTCGACGGCGGTGCCCGGCAGTTCGGTGAACGCGTCGGGTCTGGCACGGGTTGTCCCGTTCCTTTTCGTCGCCCTGTGGATGATGGTTGCCGGACTCGGCTCCGCCGCGGTGGCGGTGTTCAGCTTCTTGCGTGGCTACGCCGCGGCGGGAATCTTCGCGATCGTGGTGGGCGCTGCGATCGCCTTTGTCCTGTACCGCAAACTGCTGCCGGCACGCACGGCTCATGGGTCGGCGTTGGCGTTGCGTACCGAATCGTTCCGCCGCTTCCTGGAGTCCAGCGAAGCCAAGCACGTCACCTGGGCGTGGCAGCACGGTCTGCTGCGTGAATACTCGGCGTGGGCCGTGGCGCTTGGCGAGGCCGACGCGTGGAAGGGAGCGATGGAGGCATCCGGTATTCCCCGTGCCGAGATCGATAACGGACCGATGCTCGTCTATTATTCCACCCCGTCGTTCAGTCGCACCTACACGCCACCTCCGTCCAGCGGTGGAGGCGGGGGCTTCGGTGGTGGCGGCGGCTTCGGCGGATTCAGCGGCGGCAGTGTCGGTGGTGGTGGCGGCGGCGGTAGCTCCGGCTCCTGGTAATCCGAACGCTACTGGCCCGGCGCGTAGCGTTCGGATGAGGTCACGGCGTCGATCGGGAGTTCGCCGTAGATATGTGGGAAGCGTTCGCTGTTGGGGTTGTCGGCCACCGCCGGTTCGTCGATCACGGCGATACCGCGCCGGACGAGCTCGTAGCGATCGATCGCCAGCAGCACCATCGGCTCGGTGACGTCGGCATAGAACCGTTCGGCGACGCCCTGGACCTGTTCGGCACGTGCGGCGTGAATGAAACCAACCTGGTCCAAGCTGAGACCGCGTGTCGAGATGCGGTACGCGCCGTGTTGCACGGCGGCATCCCAGTCGGCGGCCAGCGCCAGATGGAAGATCGGTTCGGTGACCGCTGGGTCAGTGGTGGGCGCGCACAAGACGGCCCGGGCGAGCGCCCGTATCGGTGTCGTTGCGCCGGGTGACCACGCCGTTGACGATCGTGGCGACGTAGCCGTCGGCGTCCTGCAGGATCCGGCGCCCACCAGCGGGCAGATCGTCGACCGGGCGTGGCGAGTGCAGCGTCAGGTTGTCGAAGTCGATCACGTTCACGTCGGCGCGCTTGCCGACTTCGATCGTGCCTCGGTCGGTCAGCCCAACCGCCGCCGCCGTCCCCGCTGCCTGCTTGCGCACGACCTCTTCCAGTTCCAGCTTCGGTCCGCGCTGGCGATCGCGCGCCCAGTGGGTCAGCAGGTAGGTGGGCACCGATGCGTCGCAGATCATCTTGACGTGCGCCCCGCCGTCGGACAGCCCGATCACCGAGTCGGGATGACCGATCATCTCGGCCAGGTGATCGGCGGTGCCGGTCGAGTAGTTGGTGAAGGCACCCAACAACAGGTCGCCACCGGCGATGCAGTCGTACAGCACCTCGAACGGATCCTTGCCGGTGGCTTCGGCGATGCCGGCAATCGAGCGCTCGTGGGTTGGTTCGTAGTCGGGCTCGTCGCCCAACACGTAGGTACGCGCAAACAGATGGGGGCTGTTGTCGCTGATCGTTTCGAATTGGCGGCGCGGGTCCGGCGGCAGGTCGTCCTCGGACAGGATTGCCGCTTTGACCTCGGGCTTGGCCAGTTCGACGAGCAAGTCGTCGTACGACAACTCGGATTCCAGGCGACGGAACGTCGGTCGGCGCATCAGCCCGTGGTAGCTGGCCACGCCGATCAGCATGCCCCCGGCCCGTCCGGCAACCTGGGGGATCAAGGTCGCTCCAGCCTCGTTGGCGGCCCGGACGATGTCCATCTGCTGGCGCCACAGATCGGGCGCTCCCATCGCCTGCATCATCAGGAACGAGACCGGCAACTTGGTCGCCTTGGCAACTTCGGCAAGCAATTCGATCTCGCCGAGTACCAATTCGGGCTGCGGCGCGGATTCGCCGGACGGGACGGCTTCGAACAGCCCACCGCCAGCGTCGACCACCGCATTGGCCAGCCCAACGAGTTCATCGAGCGTGGCGAAGGTGCCCGGCACCAATTCGCCGTCCAGCGACTTGTGGATCAACGAGCGCGACGTAGAGAATCCGATCGCTCCGGCGCGGATCCCATCGCGCACCAGCGCGGCCATCTTGGCGATGTCGTCGGCGGTTGCTTCCTCGTTGCGTGCGCCGCGCTCGCCCATCACGTACAGGCGCAATGGGCCATGCGGCATAAACGCGGCGACGTCCATCGCGTACTTGCGCCGATCGAGTGCGTCGAGGTATTCGGGGAACGACTCCCACGACCAGTCGATGCCTTCATGTAACGCCGTGCCCGGAATGTCCTCGACGCCTTCCATCAACTCAACAAGACGGGCCTCGTCGCCGGGCCGCACGGGAGCGAAGCCGACGCCGCAGTTACCGAGCACCACGGTGGTCACACCGTGGCTCGCTGACGGATCCAGCACCGGGTCCCAGGTGGCCTGACCGTCGTAGTGGGTATGGATGTCGACGAACCCGGGCGTGACGATCATGCCGGTTGCGTCGATCGTTTCCTTGGCCTCGCCGTCCAGGTTGGCGCCGATGGCGACGATGACGCCGTCGGCGATGGCCACATCGGCGATGAACCGTGGCGTGCCCGTCCCATCGACGACCGTGCCGTTACAGATCTTGAGATCGAACATCTGGCAACCCTAGAACCGGCGAGTCACCGGGTGGCGATCGGGAGTCAGCCCGATCGATGGTCGCGCTGCAGGATGACCACGGGTCCGACGGTGTCGACCTGATGAAAATCCCTCTGCAACACCTTCTCGGTTCGGCCGGACGGGTCGCAGGCGTTGACGCTCTGCACCCTGGCCACAAAGTCCGGGCCGCGTTGATCGTCAGCCAGATAGTCGGCCAGTCGTTCAGCGGCGTAGCGTCCATGGCGAACCTCGGCGAACCACAAGTACGGATAACCGGGGATGGCGTTGGTCGAGGCATACATTCCTGCACTCGCACACATCACATACAAGTTCGGCTGGCCGATGTGTCGGTGGGCGAACCAAAGGCCAACCTCTTCGTTGAGATGTGCCCGCCAATCGCCGGTGGCGCGCTGCGACCAGTCGGTTCGCGGCGCCGTGTAGACCCACACGGCGAACGCCAGTGTCGGGCCCAGCGCGATGACCAGCACGGCTTGTCGATGGGGTGCGCGCAGTTTGGCAAGTTCCGTGGCGGCCAGTGCGCTGAGCGGGGCGACCAGTTGCACCCAGTAGTGATGCCAGAACCCGCCGCCGCTCAGAAAGCCGATGATCGCCGCGCCCAGCCAAATCCCCAGCAACGCCTGTGGGCCGATCACCCATCCAGGTCGTCGCCAGACGCGGCGCGCGCCTCGTACCAGGGTGACGACCGAGGCGATTGCAGCAACGGCCAGAATCGGCGCGGCGAATTTCGCGGTGCGTTGGAGATTGCCCCAATCAGCCGAGGCCCACAGACTTTGCGTTTGCGCCCGGTAGGCGTAGATCGCCCACCACCAACGATCCCAGCCGATGATCGCCGCGTGGATCAGCAGCCCGCCGATGGGGATCGTGCTGCCGACGGCGAACGCCACCAGTCGACGGACCGCGTCGCGACGCGTGGCCTTGGTGATTGCCCGCACGATCAGGAACCCAGCGAAGGCGACGATCGCTTCGAAACCCGACTGCTTGAGCGTCAGCGATGCTCCAGCCAACACCCCGGCCACCAACCAGTCGCCCATCCTCGCACCACCCCGATTGGCCACGAGCGCAGTAGCGATCGATGCGGTCACCAACGCGCCGGTCAACAATTCGCCGTTCGCCGCGTAGCCCTCGATCACGGGGCAGGCGCTGATCAAGCCGGTCAGCACCGCGGCGATTGCTGCGGCGCGCTGGCCGGCGACGGCGTTGACCGCGATGCTTGTGGCCACGATCATCACGCACCCGGCGAGCAGCCCCATCACTCGCACCCCGGCTGGATTGCCACCGCTGATCCAATCGACGAGGCGGTAGAGAACGAGCAGACCTTGGGGGCGGTCGACCCAAGCATCTGCGTACAGTGCCCTTCCCTGGGCCCACGCCCGAGCGATCGCCAGGTAGCCGCCTTCGTCAGCGCTGAGTGGTCTGGCCACCATCGGAGCGCGCATCACGATCGACACCAAGGACGGCACCGATCACCCAAGCTCGGCCGCCGCGCCAGGTTGATGGTCGAGCGTCCATTCGCCCAGAGTCTGCCCCCTGGCGGGAGACCGGAGGCGTCGTCGTTGATGTCGAATCGTTACGGTGTCGCGATGGCGCCATTTGGATTCGAATCAACCACCGACGACGTGCTCGCTGGTCTTGACCTGACCGGAAAGCGCGTCCTGGTGACGGGCGCCTCGACGGGCCTGGGCGAGGAGACGACGCGGGCCTTGGCGAGTCACGGCGCGGCGGTCACCTTGGGCGTGCGCGATGCGCAGCGTGGCGAGGCCGCGATCCAGCGAATTGCCGACGCGATCACCGCCGACGGTGGCGACGTCGCCGATCTTGAACTGTTGGAGATGGACCTTGCCGACCTGAACAGCGTGCGCCACGCCGCCACCCAGTTCTTGGAACGGCATCAGCGCTTGGACATCCTGATCAACAACGCTGGCTTGATGGCCTGCCCGTACGGCACCACCGTCGATGGTTTTGAACTGCAGTGGGGCACCAACCACCTCGGCCACTTCCTGCTGGCCAACCTGCTGTTGCCTGCCTTGCGCGCTGGCAGCCCGGCACGGGTGGTGTCGCTGTCCAGCGGTGGGCACACCTATTCCGACATCGACTTGGACGACCCCGGCTTCGAGCGTGGCGAGTACAACCCGTTCACTGCCTATGGCCGAGCCAAGACAGCCAACGCGCTGTTCGCCGTTGGCTGGGATCGTCGATTCGGCGACAGCGATGGGATCCGTGCGTTCTCGGTACATCCCGGAGGGATTCACACCGAACTTGGGCGGCATATGACCCCCGAGGTCATCGGTGAACTGCGCGCCTCGCTGCAGGATCGCGCCGACAAGGCCGGAACCGCCAAGTTCCGTTGGAAAACCGTGCCTCAAGGCGCGGCGACGTCGGTGTGGGCGGCGACCGCAGCGGAACTGGACAACCACGGTGGTGCCTATCTTGAGGACTGCTCGGTGGGGGTCGAAGTACCGGAGAAGTGCGGCCATGGCTATCTGGCCTACGCGCGCGAGCCAGACAACGCCGAACGGCTGTGGGCGTACTCGTTGGACGCGGTCGGGCTTCCCGCCGAGTCACCAGAGCACTAGCGCCAATCCTCCGTCTCACGATGGGTCGCGGCTCGACTCCGGCAACCAAGCAACTCGACGCAGCGCGATTGCCGTTCGTCGTCCATGCTTTTGATCCGTCGACCGCCGATGACGGGGACGGGTATGGGCTGGCGGCGGCCAAAGCATTGGGTGTGGACCCCGACCGGGTCTTCAAGACATTGATTGCCCTGGTCGACGATCACCCGGTGGCCGCCGTGGTGCCGGTCAGCGGCAAGCTGTCGTTTCGACACTTGGCGACGCTGGCCCACGGCAAGCGGGCGGAGATGTGCCCACCGGCGCGTGCCGAACGGATCACCGGGTACGTGGTCGGCGGGATCAGCCCGTTTGGTCAGAAGCAGCGCCTGCCGGTGTACCTCGATGAAACGGCCGAGCTGTTCGACACGATTCTGGTCAGCGGCGGCAAGCGCGGGATGGACATCGAAGTCGGCATCGCCGCCTTCACCGAATTCCTCGACGCCACCATCGGCGCCCTCGTCGCGTAACAACGTGGGGCGCGTCGTTCCGTTCAGCGCAGCGCAGTCGAGGACGTCGGTCGGCGGGCGCGCCAGGCGATGCAGGACCCCGCCGGTTGAGCTCGCTCCGTCAGCGCGAGTTGACTGTTTCGAACGTCACGGCACCGCAAAGACGGGTAATTCCCGGCTGGCCGATCGTCTCCGTTCGTAGACTCTGCCACGTGAAGAGAACCTCTGCCCGTCTTGCCGCCATCGCCCCGTCCGCCACGTTGGCCGTCGACGCCAAGGCCAAGGCGTTGCAGGCCGCGGGCGAGAACGTCATCGGTTTCGGTGCCGGCGAGCCCGATTTCCCCACACCGGCGCACATCGTCGAAGCGGCCGAGGCAGCCTGTCGGACCACCAAGTACCACAAGTATTCGCCCGCCGCTGGGCTGCCCGATCTACGCGCCGCGATCGCCGTCAAGACCGCCCGCGACTCGGGCTTCTCGTGTACCGACTCCCAGGTGTTGGTGACCAACGGCGGCAAGCACGCGGTGTACACCGCGTTTGCCGCGCTGTGCGACGAAGGCGACGAAGTGATCTGTCCGGCCCCGTACTGGACCACCTACCCGGAGGCGATCGCCCTGTCCGGTGGTGTTCCCGTCGTCGTTCAAACCGACGAGTCGACGGGGTTCCGGGTCACGGTCGAGCAGCTCGATGCGGCGTTGACGCAGCGCACCAAGGCATTGCTCTTCGTCAGCCCCGATAACCCCAGTGGGTCGGTGTACACGCCCGAAGAAGTCGAGGCGATCGGTCGGTGGGCCGTCGACAACGGCGTCTGGGTGGTGACCGACGAGATCTACGAACACTTGACCTACGGCGACAACCGCTTCGTATCGATGCCCGCCGCCGTGCCCGAGGTCGCCAATCAGTGCCTAATCGTCAACGGAGTCGCTAAGACCTATGCGATGACCGGATGGCGCGTCGGCTGGTTGATCGGCCCCGATGACATCATCAAGGCGTCGACCAACTTCCAGTCGCACGCCACCTCGAACGTCTGCAACGTCGCCCAAGCGGCAGCGTTGGCCGCGGTCAGCGGTGACCTCTCTGCGGTACACACCATGCGCGAAGCGTTTTCGCGTCGGGCCGACACGATGTACGCAATGCTTGGGGAGATCCCTGGCGTGTCGGTGATCAAGCCGCAGGGTGCGTTCTATTGCTACCCGAACTTCTCCAGCCTGCTCGGCCGCCCGCTGGGCCCGAATGGCACGGTGTCAAACACCACCATGGAGCTGGCCGACACGATCCTGGGCGAAGCAAAGGTTGCCTTTGTCCCAGGCGAGGCATTCGGCACGCCGGGCTACGCCCGCTTTTCGTTCGCCATGGCCGATGCCGATATGGAAGAGGGCATCCGTCGGATCGCCAAGTTCGTCTCGGCCTGATTGCCTGTTTCGTCCGTCTCGCAGCGATGAACGATCCGTCGGTCGCGCCAATCGCAGCACGGCAGGCGAATGCTGATGGCTGAGCTGGTCACCGCCGATGGGCAGGTACTGGCCGCAGATCTAGCAGACCCGATCGGTCCGTCGCTGGGGTCTGTGGTGCTGTGTCATCCACACCCGCAGTACGGCGGCAACCGGTTCCATCCGCTGATCGACACCCTGCACCGGTCCCTGCCCGACGCTGGCTTCGCCACGATCCGTTTCGACTTCCGCGACGCATACGGAGCCGGGCGAGCGGAGCGGCTGGATGTCGTCGCCGCACTGGACGAGGTCGGCAGTGCGGAGATGCCCTGCTTCGTCGTCGGCTATTCCTTCGGCGCGGCGGTGGCCCTGTCTGTCGACGACACCCGGATTGTCGGTCTGGCAGCCGTCGCGGTCCCGCTGCGCGAGTCGGTGGATCCGCGGCCGCGAGCCGTGCCGACGCTGCTGCTGTCGCCGCGCCATGATCAATTCTGTCCGGCGGATCGCGCTGTCGAACTGACCGTTGGATGGACGAACACCACCGTGGTCGCTGTCGAATCGACCGATCATTTTCTGCACGGCAGGATCGGATCGATTGCCGCGCAGGTCGTTGCCTGGCTGCAGACCCAGGTCGCCTGACCCGCTGGCTAACGGCGAGCACACCGCAGCAGAGAGATGCGCTACCGTCCGCGGTGGCCGCATCGATGCTGACGCTGGCCATCACGCAATCACAAGAAGCTGGAGATCAACAATGGCCAAGGATTGGGCAAGTGATGTCAAGAAGTACGCACCGGATGCCGACGACAAGGTCATCGCCGGGATCGTTCGTCACTGCGGCATCGCCTTGCAAAAGGTCGACTCGTCGCTGGTGTCGTTCAGCGACAAAGCGGAAACCGACCGTGTTCGTGAAGGCTTCCTGAAGAAGAAGCTGGCGCTGACCGATGACGATGCCACGTTGGACAAGGCGATCGCCAGCGTCGGTGAGACGATGAAGGACGACCGGACGAAGAATCGCGTCACGGTCTACTACCTGCTCGCTGACCACTTCGGCAAGCTCAGCCTGTTCGGCGGCTGATCGCCCATCCGCCGACGTGGGCACCGAATTACCCGATCGACGGGTAATCCCGTGCCCACGTCGGCCTGGAGCACCTCGCGTGCTTCAGTCGTCTGGATGGCCGGCCTGGATATCGGTCACGGCGTCCAAGCGCAGCGGGCTGACGGTGGTCCGGCTGGCGGCGATCGGAGCCAGAACGAAGCCCTGATGATCGCCCCCGGGAAGCTTGCGCTGGATGCGCCCGACGAACCATGCCGGACATTCTGCGAGCAGCATGGCGCCGGTCGAGTGCCGCCGGGTGCGAAGTTTGCGCATCTTGTCGGGATCGTCGTCCTCGGTGACGCTGCCGAGTTGCACCGCCAGGTCATGCTGTTCCGCCGACAACAGGTGCACCGCCAAGACCGCGCAGTCACGGGCGAGACGCGTGGTGAGGTTCATCTTCGACAGCCACACGACGTATTCGGGTGGGTCGATGCTGGACTGTGAGTGAAACCCAACGAGCGCCGCGTCGATCCGTCCGTGTGCGCTGGCGGTGACGGCGATCATCGCCGAATTCGCCGCTGCGACGAACTGAGCAAACGACCCGGCCACAACGCGGACGCTACCTCACGGTGTTACGTGGCGAGGGCGACGAGGACGATCAGGGTCAGGATTTCGGCGACTTGTTCGGTGGCGCCCAGAACGTCGCCGCTGATCCCACCGAGCTTGCGATGAGCCAGCAATCCGACGATCGTCGCCGCGGCGATCGACACTCCGATCAACGGACCGATCCACCAGCCGGTTGCCATCCACGCCAGGGTCAGCGCCGTCAGCACCAGTCCGGCCAGGCAGCCGACAGTGGCGCGGCCGGCGGTGGTGGACCGGCCGAAGTCGGTGCCCAGCCCGGGATTGGTGCTCATCGGGCCGAAGCCGGCCAGGCCGACGGCGGCGACGCGGCCGATCGTGTGCGCGGCAATCGCCGCGGCGAACATCATCGCCGGACCGGGCAGGGAACCGAGGGCGACAATTCGCAGGATGATCGACGAGCCAAGCGCGGCCACCCCGTAGGTGCCGTGTCGTGAATCCTTGAGGATCTCCAAGCGGCGCTCCACCGTCCACCCCCCGCCGAAGGCGTCGGCGCAGTCGGCCAGACCGTCTTCGTGAAACGCCCCGGTGATCAGCAAGCCGACGATGACAGCAGTGGCCGCAGCGAGCAGCGGTGGGACGAGGTGCCACATCCCAGCGGCCACACCGCCGACCATCGCGCCGATCACGGCCCCAACGATTGGAAACCAGGTAACCGAGGCAGGCAGCGATGGCGCGCTGCGCAGCCGGATCGGGACGCGGGTCAGGAACTGCCACGCGGCGAACGGCCCCCAGGGTGGCAGACCCGTGCCGGACGAGTGTGGCTGGTTCACGTCGGTGCGGAACCGAACCATTCGGAAAAGGTGGGCACGTTGGTGATCCCGACGCAGGCCATCCGTACCAACGGCACGGCGGCCATCGCCCCCAAACCTTCACCCAGCCTCATCTCCAAATCCAGCAGCGGAAGGTGGTCGATCCGTTCCAGGAGGCGCCGGTGGCCGGGCTCGGACGAGCAATGCCCGACCAGACAATGGTCCAGCGCCCGCGGGTCGACGGAATACAGCGCCAGCGCTGCGGCAGTGACGACGTAGCCGTCGATCAGCACGGGAAGCCGCCGCTGGCGGGCAGCCATGATCGCCGCTGCCATCGCCGCCAGTTCGGCGCCGCCAACTTCGCGCAATACCTCGATCGGGTCCAGGATTCCGGCGACGCGGTTCACCGCCTGGCGCACCGCGGCGCGCTTGCGTTGCATCCCGTCGTCGTCCAGACCGGTGCCGCGACCAACCCAGGCGGCGACCTCGCCGCCACCCAAGGCGGCGGCCACCGCAGCGGCTGCGGTGGTGTTACCAATGCCCATCTCGCCAAGGATCAACAGGTCGGTGTCCAACGACTCGACGGCTCGGCGTCCGGCGTCGAGCGCCTCGTCGAAACGGTCGGGATCCATCGCCGCTTCGGTGCGAATGTCACCCGTCGGTCGTCCGACGCCGACGTCGATCGCCTCGACGGATGCGCCAGCGATCTCGGCGAACGCGGTGATTGTCGACTTCCCGGCGCGGTAGGCCTGCAACATCGCCGCCGTGATTTCCATTGGATACTTCGACACGCCGGCGTCGGCCACGCCGTGGTCGGCGGCGAAGATCAGCGCCGCTGGCCGGTGAATCGCCGGAGAGTCGCTGCCCTGCCAGGCGGCTACCCATTCGGCTACCTCGTCCAAGCGCTGCAAGGCTCCGGTGGGCCGCAGGATCTCGGCGGCGCGCTGGCGCACCGCGGTGGCGGCTCGCGTATCCGGTTGCGGCATCGTGGCCAGTGCTTCGCGGATCCAGAGCTTCATCTCACGCTTCTTCCTGATCGTGGGCGGTGGTTGCTAGAACGTCGTCGATCGATTGCAGCGGCAGGGCCATCCCGGCGAGCATCAACATCGTCCGCTGCGCGGTACGGGCAATGAGCTGGTTCACCCTGCCCAGTTCGTCCCGGTAGACGCGGCTCAGTTCGTTGTCGGGGACGATGCCCAGTCCGACCTCGTTGGAGATTACCACGGCCGGGCCTGCACGCCGACTCAGCGCATCGGCCACCGCGGTCGCGTCGATCATTCGATCGTGATGCATCATCGTCGCCACCCACACGGTGAGGCAGTCGATGATCAGCAGGTCGTCATCGGGTGCCGAGCTGATTGCTCCTGCTAGATCGATGGGTTCTTCGACCGTTGGCCACGCGGGTCGCTCGTCTCGGTGGCGTTGGATGCGCGCCCTCAGGTCCTCGTCGAAGGCCACCGCGGTGGCGATCACCGTGACGCGGCCGCGTTCGCGCTGAGCGTGTTCGTGGCCAAGGCGCACCGCCAGCGTTGACTTCCCGCTGCGTGCCCCGCCGATCAGGAACGTGATCTCGCCCATCGATCGTCTGCGATGGTTGTATCAGTAATCGATGCCGCGCTTGGCGGCGATCTTGCGCTGGTAGGCGTGCTTGATCTCGCGCATCTCGGTAACCGTGTCGGCGATGTCGATCAGTTCCTGCGGAGCGTCTCGACCGGTGATGACGATGTTGACCTTCGACGGTCGGTTGCGGATCACGTCGACCACCTCGGCCGTCGGTACCCAGCCCCAGGCGCACAGGTAGGTCAGCTCGTCCAGAATCACCAGTTGGTACCGATCGGAGTTGATCAGCTCGACCGCGGTGGCCCACGCCTTGGCGGCAACGGCGCGGTCATGTTCGGGGTCTTTCGTGTCCCAGGTGAATCCCTCGCCGAGGGCATGCCATTCGACGCCGAGCTGGCGACCGATCTTTTCCTCGCCGACCTTCCACTCGCTGGACTTGATGAATTGGGCGACGACGACGTTCCAGCCACGCGCAACCCCGCGAATCATCACCCCGAACGCCGCGCTGCTCTTGCCCTTGCCGTTGCCGGTGTTCAACACCACCAGCGAGGGGACCCGCTGTAGGTCGTCGTGGACCGGGGTTTCCTCCAACGGGGCGGTGGCGGTGTCGTCGTCGTTGGTCGCGGTCATCGCTGGGCCTTCATGGGGTCGGACTCTATGGGCCGCGCCGCTATGGTTGCACCGTCCGTTCGACCGAGCGGATGATCGAGGTGTAGCGAAGCCGGTGAGATTCCGGCGCTGTCCCGCAACGGTGGTCCGTGATGTACACGGCAAGCCCGGTCGCCTGGCCTCGATCGCGAAACCTAGACCCTCGAGGCAAGGGCGGTTCGCGACGGCGAAAGCCGTCGGCGGATCATCTTGTCCTCCAATCGGAGGAAAACATGTCCAGACTCACCCGCTTCGCAGCCCTCGCCGCGGTGGCATCCGTTGCGCTCACGGCGTGCGGCGACGACAACCAGGACGCTGGCAGCAGTTCGACCAGCGTCGTGGCATCGTTGTCGACGGTCACCGGCGATTCGACAGCAGTCGCCCCCGGTGGATCCACCGCCGGCACCGTCGGTGTCGACGGAGGCCTGGAGATGCGCGCCAAGATCATCTCGCTGTCGCCGTCGGCCACCGAGACGTTGTTCGCGATCGGCGCGGGCAGCCTGGTGATCGCCGTCGACGATCAGTCGAACTATCCGGCCGAAGCCACCAAGCTGCCACACGATCTGTCCGGCTATCAGCCGAATGCCGAAGCGATCGCCGCACTGAAGCCCGACGTGGTGATCCACGATGGGACCACCGAGCTGGAGGCCCAGCTGGACAAGGTGGGGATCAAGAGCTTCATCGGCGCCGCGCCGAAGTCGCTCAGTGACGTCTATGCCCAGATCGAACAGCTCGGAGCGCTGACCGGACACGTTGGCGACGCCACCGAGCTGGTGTCGAAGATGACCGCCGAGATCGACGTAGCCGTGAAGGGTGCGCCGCAGAACCCGGGCCTGACCTACTTCCACGAGCTGGACAACACCCTGTACTCGGTCACCTCGGCCAGCTTCATCGGCCAGATGTATGCCCTGTTCGGACTGAAGAACATCGCCGACGACACCGCTGGTGGCAACGACTACCCCCAGCTGTCGGCCGAGAAGGTGATCAGCGCGGACCCCGACCTGATCTTCTTGGCCGACGGGATGATGGGTGAATCACCGGCAACCGTCAGCGCCCGGCCGGGCTGGTCGGCGATCACCGCTGTGCGTGATCAGACGATCTTCACCCTCGACGCCGACACGGCGTCGCGCTGGGGTCCGCGTCTGCCGGAGCTGGTCAAGGCGATCGCCGAGGCGTTGACCAAGGTCCCGTCGAAGGTCTAAGCGGTCAATCAGGATGGGTCGCCGTGGCTGGTTCGCCTGGTTCCTCGGAGCCTGCGTCGTGCTGGTCGCGGCGATCGTCCTCGGTGCGATGATCGGTCCAGCGGGGGCGATCTCCAAAGCCAACTGGAACGTGATCTGGAACCTGCGCCTGCCGCGAGTCGTGTTGGGTGGGATCGTCGGCGCAACGCTCTCGCTGGCCGGCGCCAGCTACCAAGGGGTGTTCCGAAATCCGCTCGTCGACCCCTACCTGCTGGGAGTCGCCGCCGGCGCAGGTCTGGGGGCCACGCTGGTGTTCGCCACCGGTTTGTCGGGTTCCAGCATGGCCTTGACCGCATCGGCCAATAGCTGGCCGATCGACCCCCTGCCGTTGGCGGCGTTCTTCGGTGGGCTGGCTGCGGTGCTGGTCACCTATCTGGTCGGTGCCAGCTTTGGCGGCAGCAGCGCGACGTTGGTGCTCGCCGGTGTGGCGGTCGCTGCGCTGGCGACGGCACTGCAGACCCTGATCCTGCAGCGCAACAACGAGGTGATCCGTCCGGTCTATAACTGGATGCTCGGCAACCTCTCCAGCGCCCAATGGTCCGATGTCCGCCTAATCACCCCCTACGTCGCGGTGTGCGCCGTGGTGCTGTTGTTGCACCGTCGCCAGCTCGATGTGTTGCGTGTCGGCGACGACGAAGCGGTGGCGCTCGGTGCCCCCGTGGCACGCGTCCGGCTGACCGTCGTATTGGCGGCGACGATGGCGACCGCCGCGGCGATCAGCGTGACCGGGTTGATCGGATTCGTCGGGATCATGGTTCCGCACTTCGTGCGCATGCTGTCGGGGCATTCGTACCGCTCGGTACTGCCGATGAGCATGGTGGTCGGCGCCGCGTTCTTGATCCTGGCCGACATTCCCAGCCGCAGTCTGCTGGGTGGCGCGGAGTTGCCGATCGGCGTGGTTACGGCGATCCTCGGCGCGCCGTTCTTCATCCTGTTGCTGCGCACCAAGCGGGCTGGCGTATGAGCTCGCTAGCGATCGACCGACTGTGTGTCGAGTACGGCGACACCGCGGCAGTGGTCGACTTCACCGAGATCGTCGCCCCCGGAGCATGGCTGTGCTTGATCGGCCCGAACGGTGCCGGCAAGTCCAGCGTGCTGCGATCGCTGGCAGGCTTGGTGGAGTATCGCGGCTCGATCGTCGTCGACGGCACGGATTTGGCCATGCGGTCGTCGCGTCGTCGCGCCGGGCTGGTTGCCTACGTGCCGCAGCACCCGCAGCTTCCGGCCGAGATGACCACCGCCGAATACATCCTGTTGGGTCGCAGCCCCTACGTCGGCTATTTCGCCCGTGAGACACGCCACGACTGGGCCGTGGTCGATTCGGTGATTGCTCGGTTGAAGCTGGAACGCTTTGCCCGGCGGCGGCTCAGCGAACTGAGCGGCGGCGAACAGCAGCGCGTCGTCATTGCCCGGGCATTGGCCCAGGAGGCACCGATCTTGTTGATGGACGAAGCGACCAGCGCGCTGGATATCGGCCATCAGCAACAGGCGTTGGATCTCGTCGATCAGCTGCGCCGGGAGCAAGGCCTGACGGTGATCTCGGCGATGCACGACCTGACCCTGGCTGGGTTGTACTCCGACCGGCTGACGCTGATGCATCAAGGACACGCGGTGGCCAGTGGCACCGCCAGCGAGGTGCTCCGTCCGGAAACGCTCAGCGAGTTCTACGGCGTGCGCGTCACCGTCCATCACGACCCCGACGGCACCGTCGTCGTCATCCCCCGCCGCGCCTGACGGACAATCCGTTACATCCCGTGCCGGGTTCCCGATGTAACGCCCCGTACCGGGACGCCAGCGGTCAATCGGGGGAGTGGCTGTACCAGTCGTCGCCGTCGAGGAGGGCTACTGCTTCGGTGGGACCCCAGGAACCGCGGAAGTACGGCAGCACGGGGCCGGGGTTGTCGAGCGCCGGTTGGACGATGCGCCAGGTCTGCTCAACGATGTCCTCACGGGCGAAGCGCCGAGGTGATCCGGCCAACGCGTCGGCCAACAGCCGTTCGTACGCTCCCTTTCGTTCACCCAATGCGGCGGCGAAGTCGACGGAGATGTCGACGTTCTGACTGTCCAGATGCTCGCCGGGTGTCTTGGCTTGCAGCGTGAACGTCACGCCATCGTTGCTACCCAAACGCAAACGAATCAGGTTGCGTTCCGGCTGCGGCCCGCCTGCCTCGTCGAACAGCAACGCCGGCGGCTCGCGGAACTCCACAACCACCTCGGTCGCGCTGGCCGCCAGCGCCTTGCCGCAGCGCACGTACCACGGCACGCCAGCCCAACGCCACGAGTCGATCTCCAGGCGGGCAGCGACGAACGTTTCGACCTGCGAATCTGGAGCAACGCCGGGCTCGTCGCGGTAGCCGACGTACTGACCGCGAACCATCTGCGCCGGATCGATCGAACGGGTCGCAGCGAACACTTTGGCCTTTTCGTCCTGCAGGAATCGCGAATCAGGTCCGACTGGTGGCTCCATCGCCACCAGCGACAACACCTGCAACAGGTGGTTCTGCATCACGTCACGCAGCGCCCCGACGCTGTCGTAGAAGCTGCCGCGCCCCTCGACACCGATCGACTCCGACATTGTGATCTGCACGCTGCGCACGTAGCGCCGGTTCCACACCGGCTCGAGCAGCGTGTTCGAGAAGCGGAAGACCAACAGATCCTCGACGCTCTCCTTGCCCAGGTAATGGTCGATGCGGAAGATCCGCTCTTCTCGAAAGACGCTGTGCAGTGTCTTGTTCAACTCCGTTGCCGACGCCAGGTCGCGGCCGAACGGCTTTTCGACCACGATTCGGCCGCGCTTGTTCAGCCCCACCGACGTCAGCTTTTCGGCGACCAGCGGGAACATCGATGGCGGGATCGCCATATAGAACACGGCCACCTTCGAGCCGACCTTGTCGAGCTTCTTCTTCAGCGTGTTCCAGGTGGTGTTGCTTGCGTAATCGCCCTGGACCAGATCCATCCGCTTCTGCAGGCGGGCGATGATCTCTGGCTTGGCATCGCGTACGTTCTGGCGGATCGACTCGTCGCAGTGCGTTTGAAAGTCGCGATCGGTCCAGTCGCTGCGGGCCACGCCGATGACAGGCACGGTCAACACCCCGCTGGCCTCGAGGGCGTAGAGCGCGGGAAACAGTTTGCGCTTGGCCAAGTCGCCGGTGGCGCCGAACAACACCAACACATCGGCCGGTGGCTGCTGGCTGATGTCGGCGAGCACCGCCGGCGGGGCAGTGCTGCCCGGCGGCACGGCCAGATCGGTTGCCGGCACGGAGGGCGCGACAGCCGGATCGGACGAGGTTGGCGGCGGCGCCGGCGCCTTTTTCGCCGCTGTCTTCCTGGCTGTGGGTTTCTTCGGTGCAGCCTTCTTTGCTGCGGTCTTGCTGACGGCAGCCTTCTTCGCTGCTGGCTTGGCGGTGGGGGTGGCGGGTTGCTTGCGCTGGGCCATCAGTGATCGCCCTTCGGCCGCTCGACGTGTCCGCCGAACCCAGCGCGCATCGCCGACAACACCTTGTGGGCTAATTGGGCACGGTCACGGGAATACCAACGATCGAACAGCGCCGCCGACAGCACGGGTGTTGGCACGCCCTCCTCGATCGCCGCCAGCATCGTCCAGCGTCCCTCGCCGGAATCGGCGACGTTGCCCTGGTAGCTGCTCAGCTGGGGGTCGGCGGCGAACGCCGCGGCGGTCAGATCCAGCAACCAGCTCGACACCACGCTGCCGCGCCGCCAGACCTCGGCGATTGCCCCCAGATCGAGATTCAACCGGTAGTACTCGGGGTGCGTCAGCGGGGCGGTCTCGGCGTCTTTCGGCCGATCGAGCGCACCGATGTTGGCCTGGGCCAACACGTTGAAGCCCTCGGCGAACGCGGCCATCATCCCGTACTCGATGCCGTTGTGGACCATCTTGACGAAGTGCCCAGCACCGGATGGGCCGCAGTGCAGCCAGCCGTGCTCGGCCGGCGTCAGCTCGCCAGTCAAACCGTCCGTGCGCGGCGCGGCATCCGCTCCGGCGCTGAGCGCATCGAAGATCGGGCTCATCCGCGCCACCGCATCGTGTGGCCCACCGACCATCAAGCAGTAGCCACGTTCTAGGCCAAACACGCCGCCGCTGGTACCGACGTCCAGATAGTCGATGCCCTGATCCGCCAAGGGTCCGGCGCTGTCGATGTCGTCGCGGTACCACGAGTTGCCGCCGTCGATCAGCGCGTCGCCCTTCGCCAGCAGGGGGGTGATCTTGTCGATCGTGCCCTGCACCACGGCGGCGGGGACCATCAGCCAGATGTTGCGCGGTGTCGGCAGCGCATCGACCAGCTCCTGCAGGGTCCGCGCCCCGCGGAAGCCCTCGGCCTCCATTGCGGTGACGCTGTCGGGGTTGATGTCGTAGGCGACGCAATCGATGCTGGCGGCTTTCAGGCGGCGAATCATGTTCGCCCCCATCCGGCCCAGGCCGACCATGCCGAGCTGCACAGCGGGGGGAGTGCTCGATTTCATATTCGCAAGGTTGCCACGAATCGTCACGAGTACCGTCGTCACCGTGCAGCGCGCCGAGTTTGATCGTCAGTGGGAAGCGGTGCGCGCCTCGCAGCACCGCCTGGAATCGCTGATCGAGCCGCTGACCGACGATGACGCTCGCCGGCCGAGCCAACTTCCCGGCTGGACGGTCGGACATCTTCTGACCCATCTGGCACGCAATGCCGAGGGGTTGACCCGCATCGCCGACGGTGCTGGGCAGGGGATCGAGGCGGAGATGTACCCGTCCGGGGACTACCCCGATGGTCAGCAACGCCGTGATGCCGACATCGAAGCGGGCGCCGGACGCTGCGCCGATGAGCTACACGCCGACATCGCCGATACGGCACGCCGCCTCGACGAGTCGATCAGTCGGCTCACCGACGGACAGCTGCACGGCTTTGGTCGGACGCGGTTGGGGCGTCGCCCGATCGGTGATGTGCCGATGCTGCGCCGTCGCGAGATCGAGGTACATCTCGTCGACCTGGGGATCGGCTACCAACCGGCCGACTGGCCTGACGACTTCGTCCGCAGCGAACTGCGCACGTTGGGGATGCTGTGGGACAGCCGCCGCCCGCTGGGCATGACCGGACTCCCCGCCGCAGCGCTGGTGGCGACGCCCAGCCATCGCCTGGCCTGGCTGTTCGGCCGTGCGTCGATCGACGGCCTGGACCCCGCCAACGTGTACACCGCCTGACCGCTCCGTGACCTGATGCGCCAGCGTGTGGCGTGGCAGGCCACGGAGGTGCGCGCGGCCGCTGGTCCGTGACCTAATGCGCCAGCGTGTGGCGTGGCAGGCCACGGTGCGGGGCGGGTCACGGAGCGGGGGTGGAGCGCAGCCAGGCGGAGGTTTGGGAGCGGGCCTCGTCGATGATCGCCCCGGCGTTGCCGATCGCAAAGGTGGTCACGGTCGACGCTGCGGCGGGGATCTCGATCACGGTCAGTCCCTCCGGTGGGCGGGCCAACACGGTGCGGCCGTGGGCTTCGACGCCGAAGGTGGAGGCGCGCAGCAGAATCTCAATTGCGCCGCGCGGCGACGGGCCTTCGGGATGGCTGGGCACCTGGATGATCAGCGCGCCCTTGGCGCCCAGGTCGACGGCGATGTCCAGCGGGATATCGGCCACCACGCCGCCGTCGATGTACCACCGTCCGTCGCGTTCCACCGGGGGATAGGCCCCGGGGAACGCCGAACTGGCCAGCGCCGCGCTGACGACCTCGCCGGAGGTGAACGCTTTGGCCCGACCACTCTCCAGATCGGTGGCGACGATCGCCAGCCCGATCGGCGAATCTTCGATCCGGCGCACGCCCAGGTAGCGCTCTAACCAGCGCTTGCCGTAACGATTGTCGATCATCGACGGCCGCCGCCCACTGAGCGCCATGACCATCCGGCCCGGATGCAAACGGAGCAGATCGCGCCGTCGCAGGCTGCGCCAAATCTGTTCCATCCGGCGCAGCCCATCAGCGCCTTGGTTCCAGGCAAACAGGGAAGCGTTCACCGCGCCCGCCGATACGCCGATCAGCATGTCGGCGCGCACACCAGCGTCGGTCAACGCTGCGAGCACACCAACTTGATACGCGCCTAACGCGCCCCCGCCGGGAAAGACGAAGGCCAGCGGTCGGGGAAGGGCCTGCAGATCGGCACGCACATGCTCGATCATGCCAAACAGATCGACCAACCGCGCTCCGGCTACCGACACAGCGCCGCGGCCTCGCCGAAGTTCAGCGTGTTGGCGACGACGATATTGACGTTGGCGCGCTGTTGCTCGGTGAGTTGTGGGTCAGCGGACAACGCCGCCATCCGCTCTTCGATCTGCTCCGCTTCGCAACCCTCATCGAGATCGGACAGGTCCAACCGTCTCGTGAAGCCGGCAGGAATCCCGCCGCTGTGCTCGACCATCGCTAAGCCGAGCGCAACCAGATAGACCTTGCCGTCCAGCGTCCTTCGCAGCCATTGCTCCTTGGCCTGATCGTCGACCATCTCTGCGGTTGGCGGGAGCACATTGTTGGCCCGCGCCCAGTCGACGACGATTTCGATCGCTTGACCGGCAGTCTGCTTGGCGACCTCGCCCATCGCCGGGTTCTTCATCGCGATGAGCTCGGGGAGATGCGAGGTCAGCTCGGTGAAGATGTCGCCAAGGAGCACAGCCGACTGAGCGTCGCTGACATGCTCGGCGCGCATCCGCTCGTTCACCACCGTCAGCGTCTGGGAGAGCTCGCGCATCACGATCGGATTCGGACGCCCGGCGGTGTCGACCAACTGCTGATCGGCGAGCCGATGCACCCATGCCTCGCTGCTGGCTACCAGCACCTGGCGTGACTCCTCGGTATCCACCAGGATGCTCAAGTATCGGTCACGGTCGGCTTGCTTGTCCCAATCGAATCGTTCATAGCGGGCGCAGATCCAACCCAGCCACGGTCCGGCCATCATCGCCAGTGCGGCCTGCACCTGAAACTCGCTGCCGGGTGGTGGAGAGTATGACTGGTGATGGTCGCTGTAGTCGTCCAGATACGTGCCGATCAGCGCCATCGCCGCCGTCGGGTCGGTGTGTTGATTGACGCCGGCGACCATCACCCGTTCGGTCAGCGACGTATCGAGCGATGCGAAATACAGCGCTCCCGGGTCGACCGCGAGGTACTGCAGCAGACTCGTCGTCCATGACGGATCGGCCAGGATCGGAGGCAGGAGCACATCGCCGATTCGCTCGATGTCGACGTGCTGGCGGGGCTCGTTTGGATAGCGCAGGATCAGCGAGGCGCTCAGTCGGGCACGGGTGCCGGGGTCGAGGTCCATCTGGGCGACGAGCAGCGCTGCCGCGTACGGATCGAGTCGGTCGACTATCACCGGCCACGACCCGTCTCGCGACCGGGCCGTTCTGGCGATGATGCTCGCCACGCCCGAGGTCATCGCCTCGAGTGCTTGCAGACGTCGCTGCCATCGACCGTCGACCTGACCGGTGCGTCGCTCGCGGTGTACCTCGTCAAGCAACTGAAACCGGCGATTGACCAGGCGTTGGGTCAGCCGCTCCCAATCGTCGAAGACGGCGATGAACGCGGCGCGCAACACGGAATCGGCGCCGATCGTGGCCAGCGCACCGGCCAGCCAGACGACCTCGTCGTCCTCGTCGGTCAGGCGACCATCGACGTCGCCGGCCAACCGCCCAGCCAAGGCGATGGCCTGCGCGCCGGTCATCGACACGGCACCCTGCATTGGATCGACGGTGACCTGCCACCCGGGAGCGATCAGCTCATCGAACACGGCGCGCTGGAGATCGGTCGGCGCCAGGCGGCGTGCCTCGTACTCGGTGAGTGCGGTCGAAGCGAGCACCCGGTTGATCAACGGAACCCAGTCGTTGACCAACCGTGACGACAGGCTGCGCAGCATGACATCGGCGTCGGCGGCCAGCGGGTCGTAACAGCGCAGCTGGGTGGTCGCTTCGAGCAAGGTCGCGGCACGGCGACGAGCAGCATCGAGCTGGAGGGGGTCGAAGGCCAAATAGTTCACGTCGGCGACACCCCCAGCGGGTTGTTTTCGATCATCTCGGCCTGGGCCAGCAATCGCTCGGCATGGAAGCGAAGGTCGTCCGCGGCGTTGGCCGTCCGGCGTGCCGCATCCTGAACCTCTTGGCGACATCGCGATGCGCTCGGACCGATCCAAGCCCGCTCGTCCAAGGCGCGGGCGAGCAGCAGCACCGGCAGGGCGTCGATCGAAGCAGCCAGGTCGCGCAGTTCAGCGGCTTGTTGTCGGAGCACGATCGGATCGTCGGACACATCGAACTGAAGGACCACGATGGCGCTCCACCGGCAAATGCGTGCCACACTCGTCCGATTCGACCGCCGCTCGATGGAGGCCACAATGCGTCACAGCAACCGTTTCGTCGTTCCGCTTGCGATCGCCGCACTGATCCTCGGCGCCTGTAGCGACAACGACAGCGCCGCACCGGTGTCGGACGCGCCGTCGTCATCGACCGCCGCGTCGACGACCACGGCACCATCAACCGACCCGTCGACAACAGCGGCCTCGACAACAGCGGCCTCATCGACCGCCGCGTCGACGACCGCCGCGTCGACCACCGCGGCCGAGTCGACCACCACGGTCGCTGGCTGCACCACGGCGGCCAGTGGGCCGCTGCGGATCCTGCTGGTCAATGACGACGGGGTGATCAACCCGGCGATCGATGTCTTGATTGGCGCGCTGAAGAACAACCAACGATTCAGCGCCGAGGTCACCGTGGTGGCCCCTGCCGAGGAGCGCAGCGGAAGCTCCGACAAGACCACCTCTGGCGGGGCGACCTACCAGCAAGCGACGACGCCTGGCGGAAATGTCGCCTACGCGGTGAATGGCTTTCCTGCCGATTCCGTCCATGTCGCCCTTGACCAGCTTGGGTTGAAGCCGCAGCTGGTGCTGTCGGGGATCAACCCCGGGCAGAACGTTGGGCCGTTTGCCCAGATCTCCGGCACCGTGGGTGTCGGGCGCACGGCGATCCGTCGCGGCCTCCCGGCGTTGGCCGTCAGCGCCGGAATGCAGCTCGATCAGGCCCAGTTCGACTTTGGGGCATCGCTGGCGATCAATTGGATCGCCGAACATTGCGCCGACCTGATGGCCGGTACGGCGCAGACCGACACGGTCAGCAGCATCAACCTGCCCACCTGTCCGCCCGCTGCGATGGGCCCGCTGTTGGCTGTCGAGCGGGCGACGACCTTCCCCGACGGTGCCAACGTGTTTGCATCGAGCTGCGACCTGTCCGGCCCAACGCCAACGGACGACGTCGCTGCGATCCTGGTCGGCTATCCGTCGATCACCCAGGTTCCCGCTGACCTGTGAGCGGCGCCGATCGGCGAACCCTCTACAGGTTGCGCACGAGCAGATGATGGGGCAGCTGGGTAATCGGATCGACGAAGCCCGGTTCTGTCACGACGAATCCTTGGCGCACGTACAGGTTGATCGCTGCGTCGCGGGCTTTGCCCCACACGCTGAGGTAGCCGCGGCGCTTCGCTTCGGCCAGTCCGCTGGTGAGCAGGATGGTCCCCAGCCCAGCGCCCTGGTGGGCTGGTTCAGCGGCCATGCCGCGCAGGTGCAGCGATGGCATGGCTGCGTCGAGGCCGTCGGGTGCAGGCTTGGGGATCCACGTCGACACGGCGATGACCTGGCCGTCGTCGACGATGCCAAGGTGAAAGACGCCGGGCACGTCGTCCCCTGACCAATTGACATCCTGCACGGCCATCCCGGCGCGCAGCACGGAGCGTCGCAGCGGACGGACCTGGTCAACAGTCAATTCGACGATGCTCGGTTCCTTGCTCATTGACCCACCAGATTGACATGTCGCGAGGCGATCGTCGCTGCTTCGTCGTGGTCGTGGGTGACCAACAAGGCGGTCGTCCCGTCGGCGCGCAACAATGCGCCGACATCGATGGCCAGCCGATCGTGCAGGTCGCGGTCCAATCCGGTGAGCGGCTCGTCGAGCAGCAGCACCGCCGGACGTGGGGCCAGCGAACGGGCCAAGGCGATGCGCTTGGCCTCCCCGCCGCTCAACCGGCTCGTCGCTCGACAACCCATGCCGGCCAACCCGACCAGTTCCAACAGCTCGTCGACCCGCTTCGCTGTCTCCGCTTTCGTCCAGCCGTGCATCCGCGGGCCGAAGGCGATGTTCTCGGCGACATTCAGATTGGGGAAAAGCTGCTCGTCCTGAAAGACCATCCCAACATTGCGGCGATGCGTGGGCAGGTCGGTGACGTCGCGATCGTCCAGCCACACCCTGCCCCTGTCCGGGCGGATCAATCCAGCGATGACCCGAAGCAGCGTGCTCTTCCCACTACCCGAAGGGCCCAGCAGGGCAACGACATCGCCGTCGGCGACCGTCAGATCGAAGCTGTCCAACACGGTCCGCGGTCCAAAGCGAACCGTGACATCATCGACGCGCAGCATCAGCCGAGCCTTGAGCGTGTGTTGGATCGGGCCAGGTCTACCATCACCACGGTCGTCGCGCAGACCACCATCAGCACCACCGCCAACGCGTAACCCTGAGCGCGTGGCAGGTCGCCGGCGCGGCCGAGCAGGGCGTCGATCGCCAATGGCACCGTCTGGTTGCCGCGTCGGCTGAGCACCGAGGTGGCACCGAACTCGCCGAGCGAGACGGTGGCGGCGATCCCCGCGGCGAGGATCAGCGGACGACGCAAGGCGCGCACGTCGACGTGCCACCAGGCGCGGGTTGGCGACGCGCCGAGCGTCGCCGCGGCGGCGCGCAGATCGCCAGGGATCGCCCGTGCTGCGCCGAGCATCGAACGTACCGCAAACGGGGTGGCGACAAGGACGTGCCCGAGCGGCAGCATCCACCATTCGGCTCGCCAATCGATCGGCGCGACGTCAAAGGTGATCAACATGCCCAATCCGATGGTCACCGCCGAGGTTCCAAGCGGCAACGCCATCCCCGCATCCAGCAGCCAACCCCAACGGCGCAGGGCCACGATTGCCAGTGTCGCAACGCCCGCCAACAACGCGGTGCCGACGGCTGCCAGCACGGCGAACCACAGCGACGTGCGCAGCGCGCCGATCGGGTCGACGCCCAGGGAGATGCCCCGGCGAACCTGGGTGGTGCCCAGTTGCGTCCAGCCGCGCAACGTCCATCGCCCTCCCAGGCGAACGCTGCGGGTCACCAAGGCGACGAGCGGGGCAGCAAACAGCACCCCGAACAGCAGTGAGCAGATCGCTGTGGGGCGGGAGGTCGGGACATGACGTGGACGTGCCTCGCCGACCAACTGGATGCGGCCGCGCCGTTGCAACGTGGACGAGATGGCGATGACGATGCCCAGGAAGGCCAACTGCAACAGCGACAACATCGCCGCCCCGTCGACATCGCCAAGCCCGGTGGCGCGGCGGACGATCTCGACCTCCAGCGTGGCGTAGCGCGCCCCACCGAGCAGCTTCGCCGCGCCAAACGAAGTCAGGCTGAACAGAAACACCATCGTCGCCGCGCTGAGCAGTGCCGGGCGGATGATCGGGAGCACGACGTAGCGCGCCACACGCCATGGATTGGCACCCAACGTGCGCGCCGCCCCGGTGAGATCGGTGGGCAACACCTCCCACATCGCCCCAACCACGTAGACCACAACGGCCACGTTCAGGTAGACGTGGGCGGCGATCACCGCCCATGGCGTGTTGTGCATCGAGCGTGGCAGCAACGACAGGAACGCCGCACCGACCACCACCGTGGGCAGAAAGAACGGCACCAACGTCGTGGCCAAGACCACGCGACGTCCCCTGAACCGGTAGCGGTGCAGGAGGTAGGCGGGCACGCTGCCGATCGCCAGTGTGGCGACGGTGCTGAGCACCGCCTGCCACACGGTGAACCAGATCACCGAGCCCAGTCCTGGACGGTTCAGCGTTGAAGAGACCGTGTCAGCGCGAAAGACCGTGGCAATCAGGTTGGCGACCGGGGCGATGTAGAACAGCAGCAAGATCGCCGCCGGGACGACCACCAATGTGACACGCAGCCGAAATGGCAGGCGGTTCACGGCGATGCTTTGGTGGGCCGCAGCGCCCTTACCGCAGAACGGTTTGTGTCCATTTGTCTTGCCACTTCTCGCGGTTGGCGTCGATCGTTGCCGGGTCGAGGCTGAACGGTTTGTCCGGCTTGACGCCGAACTTGACGAATTCCGGTGGCAACGTCACGCTGGACAGCACCGGGTAGACGAACAGCGTCAGTGGCAACTCCTTCTGGAATCGTTCGCTGACCAAGAAGTCGACCAGCTGCTTGGCGGCCAGCGGTGTCTTCGTGCCGCGCAAGACTCCGGCGAACTCCTCCTGATGGAAGCAGGTCTCGGTGGCGACGCCGGTGACCGCTTCGTCGCGCGGCGGGTCGGCGAAGATCACCTCGGCGGGTGGGCTGGTTCCATAGCTGACCACCAGCGGCCGATCGCCGTTGCCTGAGCCGCTGAACCGTTCGTAGTAGGCGACGTCCCACGAATCGACGACCTCGACGCCGTTGGCGCGCAACTGCTTCCAGTACTCAACCCAGCCATCGGCGCCCTTGGCCGCGATCGTTCCCATCAGAAACGCCAGGCCGGGGGAGCTGGACGTTGGGTTTTCGACCACCAGCATGTCCTTGTAGTCCGGCCTGATCAGGTCGTCGAAGGTCTGCGGCGGGGCGACGCCCTTGTCGGCGAAGTACTGCTTGTCGTAGTTCACGCACACGTCACCGGAATCGATCTGCCGTGGCTGGCCGTGAAACACCTTGCCCTTGTTCGCCGCTGAGAGGAACGTGTTGTCGACGCCGAAGATCACGTCACCTTCGGGATTGCCCGAGGTCAGCACGGCCTTGGTCACCATTGTCCCCGTGTCGCCGGCGTTGAGAATCTGGACCTTGATCCCGGTGTCCTTGGTGAAGTCGGCAAACGCCTCGTTCAACGCTGGGCTGTCGTCGGGGAACGAGCTGTAGGCAACCAAGGTCAGCGATGCCGGCTTGGTTTCGCGGGGCGTGTCCGTCCCGCAGGCGGCCAGCAGCAGTGCTGGACCTGCCAGCAACGGGAGGAGGAAACGTCGGGTCTTCATCGGTTGAATCGTCATGGAATGACCACCGTGATCGGTGTGGCTCCTTGGGGGTACGGGGCGACCGAGACGGTCGCCTGGTGGGTGATCAGATTGCTGACGCCGCGGGTGCTGCCAGCATGAAGGGTCGCGTCGTGGAGTGGCCAGCGCGCCCCGACCACGGTGACGCCTGGACACGCGCCGTGCAGCGCCAGGAGCGAGAACGTGGTGCCCTCGGTACCGTCGAGGGTGGCTGTTCGTCCGGGGAACACGGTAGAGATGTGGATGGTCCCGAGCAGGGCGTTGATCGATTCGAAGTGTTGGTTGGCGTGGTCGCCGAGGGCCAGGATCGTGCCCATTGTGTGATCGAGGCGATCGCCGTCGCCGCCCAAGACCAGCAGGTGACGGCCCCCGCTTCGGCGGGCCGCGTTCAATGCCAACGCCGTGTCGGTGTCGTCTTTGTCGCGCGGGTGGGCGCGCACTTCAACGTCGTGGTCTCGTGCCCAGTCCAGGCCAGCTCGGCTGATGCTGTCCATATCGCCAACCACCATCGACGGCTTCAAGTCAGCGGCACGTGCGTGGTCGAGGCCCCCGTCGGCAGCGATGATCAGTGCGTTGTCGTCGATCGCCGCGAGACTGGCGGCGTTGAGTGTTCCCCCTCCGACAACGACGATTACTTGCGACACTGACGCTCCCTCCGCTGGCATTACCCAGATCAGGTTGTGGGTCGGTGGTGGCGGCCACCCTCTCAGCCCGCCGTGCCTGCGAGCTCCCCAGTTCTTGCTGTGACGGCCTACTCTACCGCCGCGCTTCGAGCGATGTCCGGCTCGATGTACACGGTCTTGGCTGCCGGCACGGCGGCGCGCAGCCGAGCTTCGGTGGCGTCGATCGCTTTGGCCAGTTGGGCGGCGCTGAACGAATGATCAAAGTCGACCTTGGCGGCCACGATGATGTCATCGGGGCCCTGCTGCATTGTGCGCAGGTGAATCAGCCGATTGATCCCGTCTCCTTCGGACAGCGCCTTGGTGATCGCTGCCTGGTCCGCGTCGGATGCTCCCTCGCCGATCAGCAGGCCCTTCATTTCGATGGCCAGGATGATGGCGATCACGACCAGCAGGATGCCGATGGCGACCGAGCCGACGGCATCCCAGCGGGCGTTTCCGGTGACCTCGGCGAGCGTCAATCCGCCGAGGGCGAAGATCAACCCGAGTAGGGCACCGACGTCTTCCAACAGGACCACGGGCAGCTCGGGGATCTTGGCGTTGCGAATGAAGTGCCACCAGCTCTTCGAACGGTCACGCACGTGGTTGGACTCGATGATCGCGGTGCGAAGTGACCACGATTCGAGCAGGATCGCAAGGATCAGAATCGAATAGCCGACGATCGGTTTGTCGATCTCGTGTGGATGCCCCAACTTTTGGATGCCTTCGTACAGGGCGAACAGTCCGCCCATGCTGAACAGCACGAGGGCCACAACGAAGCCCCAGAAGTAGCGCTCCGGTCCATAGCCAAACGGGTGAGAGCGGTCGGCGGGGCGATTGCCGCGCTTCGACCCGAACATCAGCAGCGCTTGGTTTCCCGTGTCAGCCAACGAGTGGCCAGCCTCAGCCAGCAGGCCCGCCGAGCGGGTGATCAGGAACCCCACAAACTTGGCGATGGCGATACCCAAGTTGGCGAAGAATGCGGCCATGATCGCCTTGCGGCTTCCTTCTTGCATGCCGCCAGGTTTGCACACCCAGGACCGCTCTGAACGAACGTCGCTAGCCTGGCTGCCATGAGTTCTTCGGCCCCGCCGACCCACGCGCCGATCATCACCGTGACCCCCGCGGCGCTGACCGAGTTGGTCACGCTGCGCGCCGACGAGCCCGACAGCGATGATCTCGCGCTCCGTCTGGGGATTTTAAGTGGGCCTGGCGAGGACTTTCGCTATGACCTGGGCTTCGAATCACTGGACACGGTGACCTTTGCTGACCAGGTCCGCACCCACGAGCACGAGGGTCTGCTGCTCAAGGTGATCGTCGCTCGCGCCGACATCGAGTCGTTGCAGGACGCCACCTTGGACTTTTCGGAATCGCAGGGCTTGGTGATCCGCAACCCGAACCGGCCGAAGGCGCCGAAGGTCGAAGGCCTGGTGTCCGACGATGAGATGAGCGACCTGATCCGCGCCGAGCTCAGCGGCGAGGTCAACCCGGCGCTGGCAGCCCACGGCGGGTTCGTCACCTATGTGGGTCATGATGGCCAAGGCACCGCGTATTTGACGATGGGCGGCGGCTGCCATGGCTGCTCGATGAGCATGGTCACGATGCTCGAAGGCGTGCAGACGATGCTCACCGAGGCGATCCCCGGTGTCGAGCGAGTCCGCGACCTGACCGATCACGCCACCGGCCAAAACCCCTTCTACCGCTAGACGTAACCCCGGGGGACGCGCGTCTCCCGATACGCCAACGCTAGGTACCCGGCACTGAACGTTCGCTTAACGTTCGCGGTCAGGCGAGGGCGGCGAGGAGGTCGGCGAGCAGGTCGGCGGGGTCTTCGAGGCCGACCGAGACGCGCACCAAGCCATCGGTGACGCCGGCGACGGCAGCTTCGTGCGCAGTCAGACTGGCGTGGGTGGTGGTGGCTGGATGGCAGACCAGCGTTTCCGGGCCGCCCAACGAGGTGGCGACACGCAGGATCCTCACCCGGTCGAGGAAGGTCCTGACTGCGTCCGTGCCGCCAGCCAGATCGATTGCCAACAGCGTTCCACCGTTGGCCATTTGGCGCTTAGCCAGGTCGTGCTGCGGATGCGACGGCAGTCCCGGGTAGTGCACGTCAGCGAGCGCCGGATGACCTTCCAGCCGTTCGGCAAGATACAGCGCACTCGTCGCTTGATGGTTGGTGCGCACGGCCAAAGTGCGGATCCCACGTAGCCCGTTCATCGCATCGAATGGCGATGGGGTTGCCCCATGGAGCACGGAGTACGCCCAAATCTCGTTGAGCAAATCGGCCTCGCCGGCGATCACCCCCAGGGTCGCGTCGTTGTGCCCGGCGATTCCTTTGGTGGCCGAGTGCAGGGCGATGTGTGCGCCATGAGCCAGTGGCTGCTGGGTAATCGGGGTGCCCAACGTGGAGTCGACGACGATCAATGGACCACGAATCTGGCTGAGTTCGTCTAAGTCGACGAGGTCGAGCCGCGGATTCGACGGGGTCTCGGCGATGACGAGCATCGTCTTGCCGGGCTGCACGGCACCGGCGAACGCTCCGGGCTGGGTGGCATCCACCACGGTGTGAGTGATGCCGAAGCGCGCACATGGGCCCTGGATGAATGCCAGCGTGCCGGAATAGATCTGCCGGGGGACCACGATGTGGCTGCCCGACCCGCACAGCGCCAGGATCACGGTGGCCACCGCGCCCATCCCCGAGCCAAACGCCAACGCATCCTCGGCTCCTTCGAGTTCGGCGATGGCCACTTCGAAATCGCGCACGGTTGGGTTGGCGTATCGGCTGTAGAACTCGTTTCGTCGCACGCCGGTCGCTCGTTGCCGGGCATCGTCCATCCCGGTCGACTCCCACGTCGTCGAGGCCCACATCGCCGGAGCTAGCGATCGACCGCTACTGCTGCGTCCGGCGGCGATCGCTCGGGTGGCCGGCCGCCAATCGGACGACGAAGGATCAGGGGAAGTCATCACCCGAAAAGCTAATCCCTGCTCCGCTACTTCGACCTTCCTGATTCCCAGCGCCACACCCTTCGATCGTGGGTTTCAACGTGACCTGTGCACACCGAAACCCACGGACGGCGGGGTGGCACTTGGGGTTCTATAGCAACGCTGCGGACAGGGCAGTGGCGAGATCGGCGTGGCGCGACTCGTGGAGTTGTGGTGAATCTCGCTGGTTGGCACAGCGGACGTAGAAGACATCGACGACCTCGTGGCCGAGGGTTGCCACCTTGGCGCTGACGATGTCGAGCTCGAATCGATGGAGGACGTTGGCCAGGCGGTACAGCACGGCCTCGGCATCGGGCGAACGAACCTCGATCATCGTGGTCGATCGGGACTCGTGGTTGCTGACGACGATCTCCCGCTGGGCGGGGGCGGCGGCGAGCATTCGGCGGCGGGTTTGCGAGGTGATCCGCTGGGCGACGCGTTCGTCGACATCGATGGTCTCGTCGAGGGCATCTTCCAGGAAACGCTGCAACTTGGCAAGGTCGGCGATCGTGCGTCGAGGGATCTGGAACTGGTCGACGGCCACGCCGTCGGCGGTGGTCCACACATCGGCGGCGATCACCTCGATCCCGTGACACGCAAGGCTTCCGGCGACCGTGGCGAACAGACCGGGCCGGTCGGGGAAGGCGACGGCAATCGTGTCGACCCCTGCCCCGCGGCCCCTGCTGACCTGCACGTTGGCGGTAGCGCGAACTTTGTCGACCAGTTCGGTGACATCGTTGGGCGGCACTGGGCGAGGTCGTGGCGCCGGGCCGTCCAGGAGGCACTCCGCCGTGCGCGCCGTCAGCAGGTTGATCAGCTCGGCTTTCCAGTCGTTCCATCCGGTCGGTCCGGTGGCCTTGCTGTCTGCCTCGGTCAAGGCGCGCAGCAAATGCAATCGGTGGAGCGAGCCGACGCGCTCGGCGACCAGCTGGGCAGTGCGCGGGTCGTCTAGGTCTCGGCGCGTCGCCGTCTCGGCCAACAGCAGATGCGTCTGCACCAGAATCCTGAGCGTCTCTGTGTCGTCAGCGTCGAAGCCCATCCGTTGGGCGATCGGTGCCACCAAGGCAACCCCCGCTTCGGTGTGATCGCCGGGAGATCCCTTGCCGATGTCATGCAAGAGCGCGCCCAACAACAACAGGTCGGGCCGGCTGACCGTGCGCAGCAGCTGGTGAGCTTCAACCACGGTCTGCAGCAGATGACGATCGACGGTGTAGACATGGAACGCATTGCGTTGTGGTCGGCTACGTACCGCCGTCCACTCCGGCAGGAAGCGCGACAGCAGTCCGTGATGCTCTAATGCGTCGGCCACCCCCATCAGCGGCATGCCGGCACCCAACATCCCGAGGAATGCTTGGCGCATCTCCGTCGTCCAGTCCTGTCCAGCGCCGATCGGTGCGTTGGCCAGCTGCACCAGTGTGCTGCGCGCCAAGCGCAGACCGTGACGCGCTGCCGCCTCGGCGGCGCGGAACGTCAACGATGGATCGGTGAGGTCTGCCGACGCCGCCAACTCGACCTCGCCGTCACGGCTGATCAGGGCGCTGGCCAGGTGACCGATTCGCTGTCGGCCGCGCTCGCCGCCGTGACTGCCGCGAATGCCGCGACCCCGGCGGTCGATCATCCGGCTCGCCCGATCCCAGAACCGCTCGCTCAGCCACTCAACCTGGCGTGCCGCGGCGGAGACGGTCGCCATCATCTGGTCGGCGTCGTCGTAGCCAGTGGCCGCGGCCACAGCGTCCTGGTCCTGCAAGAGCAAGATGTTCGCCGCTCGGCCCGTGACGCGATGCAGTTCAGCACGCACCGCGGCGATCGTCGATGCGGCGACGGCGGCATCATCGATCGGCGCGTCAAATGCCCGCTCAACGTCGGCTCGGCCAGTCAGCAGTGCCCAGCGCAGCGCGTCGACATCGCGCAACCCGCCGCGCCCATCTTTCAGATTCGGCTCCAAACGCGAGGCGACATCCCCGCTTGCTTTCCAGCGATTGCGGTTGGCGTCGAGCAGACGTTCCAGCCACCGCCACGGGTGCTTGCGCCACAGACCAAGTGCTGCGTCGCGGACGAACGCCACTGCGTCGGCGTCGCCGGCGACGAGGCGCAGCTCCAACAACGAGGTCTGCGTGAACAGTTCGGCATTTGCGAGCTGCAGCAGGGAACGGTCGTCGTGCACAGCGGGCGACAACTTGATCCCCGAGTCCCAGAACGGGTACCACAACCGGCGGGACATCGCCTCGACGTCGGTTGCCGACGCGCCTCGGGGGTGCAGAAGGAGCGCGTCGACATCGCCTGCCGGGTACAGCTGGCCGCGGCCGTAACCGCCGGTGGCAGCCACAGCCCAGCCGTCGGGCAGATCGCTGGCCAAGCTGATCAACCAGCCGTCGACCTGATCAGACAAGCGTCGTGTCAATGTGAGGCCGTGCAGGCCGGTATCGGCCACGACGGCTTCACGCCCCCGCCGCATCGTTGCCCCATCCATGGCGAGGTGTTAGATGGCCGCGTCGCCGGTTTCGCCGGTGCGGATCCGGACCACCTCGCCGACGTCGGTCACCCAGATCTTGCCGTCGCCGATCTTGCCGGTGGCCGCCGATGCGATGATCGCGTCGACGATCGCTTCGTTCTGCCCATCGGCGCAGAGCACCTCGACGCGCACCTTGGGCACGAAGTCGATCTGGTACTCGGCACCGCGGTAGGTCTCGGTGTGGCCGCCCTGGCGGCCAAAGCCGCGCACCTCGCTGACCGTCATGGCTTCAACGCCCGCCGCCTTCAACGCGTTGCGCACGTCGTCCAGCTTGAACGGCTTGATGATCGCGGTGATCAGTTTCATTGGATGTCCTCATTGCTGCTTGCCATCAGATGTCGGTTGGAGCGTGGTAGGCGGTCTCGCGGTGTAGTGCCAGATCCAGTCCGGTGGATTCGTGCTCGGCGGAAACCCGGACTCCAATCGTTCGTTTCAGAAGGATCATCAGTCCCATCGTCAGACCGAACGACCAGATGATCGCCACGGAATTGGCCAGGGTCTGCTCGAAGAGCAGGCGCAGTCCGCCGCCGTAGAACAGGCCTTCAGGGAACTGCTTGGCGAAGAAGTTCGGGTTGGCGAAGAGACCGATCATCAACGATCCGACCAGACCGCCGACACCGTGCACGCCGACCACATCGAGCGCGTCGTCGTAGCCGAAGCGGGCCTTCAGGCGGACCGCGTAGCAGCACGTCGCGCCGGCCGCCGCACCGATCAGAATCGGGGCCACGCCGGACACGTAGCCGGCCGCCGGGGTGATCGCCACCAACCCGGCGACGATGCCCGAGGCGGCTCCCAACGTGGTGGCATGTCCGTCGCGTCGCCATTCCACGCCGACCCAGGCCAGTCCGGCGGCCGCCGCGGCGACGAACGTGTTCAGCACCGCTTGGGCAGCTTGCCCGTTGGCGCCCAGCGCTGACCCGGCGTTGAAGCCGAACCATCCGAACCACAGGATTCCGGTGCCGATCATCACCAGCGGCATCGAGTGCGGCGGATGTGGGTTGCCGCGGCGTTTGCCCAACACCAACACCGCGGCCAGCGCAGCGACCCCGGCGTTGACGTGGATCGCCGTGCCGCCAGCAAAGTCCAGCGAGCCGCGGTGCGCCAACCATCCGCCAAACACCCACTTGAACACGGGGACGTAGACGATCAGCAGCCAGACCGGGACGAAGATCGCCCACGCCGAAAACTTCATCCGGTCGGCGACCGCGCCAGAGATCAATGCTGGGGTGATCGCCGCGAACATGCCCAGAAACGCCACGGTTGCCAGCGCCGAGCCGTCGCCGGCCGTGGTGATGTCTTTCAACATGAACGAGCCGATCCCGCCGAGGAAACTGTTATCCACCGGGGTCGAGGACAGCGAATAGCCGATGATCACCCACAGCACCGGCACCACCAGCACGCAGTAGAAGTTCATCATCAGCATGTTCAAGACGTTGCGCGTCCTGTCCATCCCGCCGTAGAACAGGGCCAGGCCCGGCGTCATGAACAGCACCATCGCCGCCGACACCATCACCCACGTGAGGCTTCCCGAATCCATGACGCCGAGTGTGACGGCCGCGTGTTTCGCAAGTGTTTCCGCGCTGCGTCGCTCCCGTGAACTCGCGTAACACCCGGGGACGCGCGTCTCCTGTTACGCGTAACAGCAAACGCGCGCGTTCCCCGGTGCTACGCGAGGGCGGCGATGTGGTGGTGCAGGTAGCCGTTCGAGCTGATCGCCGTGTCGTGCAGGTGGGTGCGTTGGCCGTGGCGATCGGTAAATGTGCCGCCAGCTTCTTCGACGACGACCATCACCGCGGCAAGATCGTAGGGGGCGACACCGACCGCGTCGATCGCCAGGTCGATCGCCCCTTCGGCAACCAACATGTGCTGCCAGAAGTCCCCAAAGCCACGCGCTCGGTACGCATGTTGTTGCAACTGCACCAATTCGCCAGTGAGGCCGAGGTCATCCCAGCCCGGACTGAACGTCACGCTGACCTGCGCCTCGCCGATCTCCGTGACGCTGCTGACTTGGCAGCGGCGTCCATCGGCGAACGCCCCCAGATGCCGCGCCGCCCACCAACGTCGGCCCATCGCCGGTGCGCTGACCACACCGACCACTGGCTCGTCGCGGAAGGTCAGGGCGATCAACGTCGACCACACCGGGATGCCGCGGACGAAGTTCGAGGTTCCATCGACCGGGTCGATCACCCATCGCCAGTCCGAAGCGGTGTTGCCGACCAGGCCATGTTCCTCGCCGAACAAACCGTGGTCAGCGCGTTCCGCGAGGATCATCGCGCTGATCGCCGACTCGGCCTGCCGATCTGCTTCGGTGACCTCGGTGCGGTTGTCCTTCCAATGGACGTCGAACGAACGCCGCTCGTAGAACGGCACCGTGATCTGATCAGCGGCATCGGCAACCCGCCGGGCCAGGTCAAGCTCGGCGTGCAGATCGCCCAGTTCTGAATGCGCTGCGTTCACGACAAGCGACGGATGGTGGCGGCCAACCCCTCGGCGTCCAGCCCAGCCGCGGCCAGAATCTCGGATGGCTTGGCGTGAGGAATGAAGCGGGTCGGCAGGCCGAGCACCTCGACCTGCCGCGCAGGGTCGATGGCGTGAACCTCGGCAGCGATCGCCATGCCGATCCCGCCGTCACGCAGGCCGTCCTCGCAGGTGACCACCGCGCCATGTCGGGCGGCATCGGCGATCATCGCCGGGTCCAGCGGTGCGCAGCAGCGCGCATCCCACACGGTGATGTCGATTCCTCGTTCGGCCAGCGTCTCGGCCGCCTTGAGGGCAAAGCCGACCAACTTGCCGATGGCGATCAGGCAGATCGACCCGTCGCCCTCGCGTAGCCGGTGGCCGAGCAGGCCTTCGCCGACCTCCAGCTCGCCCACCTGGCGGGCCTGGCCGCTGGGGTAGCGAATCGCCACCGGACCGTCGTCGGCTAGGAGCATCGCGTCGTGCAACATGACCTGCAACTCCTGGGCGCTGGATGGTGCAAGCACTCGCATCCCCGGCACCTTCGACAACAGCACCAGGTCGTAGACGCCGTGGTGCGACGGCCCATTGTCGCCGGTGATCCCGGCACGGTCGATGCAGAACACGACGGGGAGGCGGTGCATCGCCACGTCGAACACGATCTGGTCCCACGCCCGATTCAAGAACGTCGAGTAGATCGCAACCACCGGCCGCAGACCGCTCATCGCCATCCCCGCAGCCCCGGTCACCGCGTGTTGTTCGGCGATGCCGACGTCGAAGAAGCGATCGGGGAACCGCGCCTGGAATGGCAACAGCCCGGTGGGCCCGGGCATCGCTGCGGTCAACGCCACGATGCGTGGATCGAGCTCGGCTTCCTTGATGATCCCTTCGGCGAAGGCTTGCGTGTAGCCGGTGGGCACCGCTTTCGGCGGGCCGACTGCCGGATCGAAGACCGGTGCGTCGTGCAGGTGCTTTTCGTCGTCGTCCTCGGCGGGGGAGTAGCCGCGGCCCTTTTGGGTGACGACGTGGACGACGATCGGGCCCTCGGTGGAGAGCTCGATCGCGTTGGTGAAGGTTTGCTCCATCTCGGCGATGTCGTGGCCGTCGATCGGGCCGATGTAGCGCACGCCCAACGCTTCGAAGAACGAGGGAGGCTGGAGGAACTCGCGCACTGCGGCCTTGATCGCCTCGACGCCCTTCTCGGCGTGCGGGCCGACGTACGGCAGTTCGCGCACGAAGTGCTCGAGCTTGCGTTGGCGGCGCACGTACACCGGGTTCTGGCGGATGCTCGTCAGGCTTTGGGACAGCTTGTCGGTGATTCGGTCGGGCAAACGGGGGTGCTCGACCGGTGGACGCTCCATCGAGGCTGGCACGGCGACCAGGTTGGAGATCGTTGGCGCGTAGCTGCGCCCGTTGTCGTTGATCACGATGATTACCCGCTGATGCGAGTGGCCGATGTTGTTCAGCGCCTCGTACGCCAGCCCGCCGGTCAGCGAGCCGTCACCGATCACGGCGACGATGTGGCGGTGCTCGTCGATCCCCGCGCTACGGGCGACCGACATCCCGTAGGCGTACGACAACACGGTCGAGGCATGGCTGTTTTCGATGAAGTCGTGTTCGCTTTCTTCGCGGCTGGGGTAGCCGCTGAGCCCGTTGGCCTGGCGAAGGCCTTCGAAGCCCTGCTGACGACCGGTGACGATCTTGTGGATATAGGCCTGGTGCCCGGTGTCCCACAGGATCGCGTCGCGTGGTGATTCGAAGACGCGGTGCAACGCCAAGGTCAGTTCGACCGCCCCGAGGTTGCTGCCGAGATGTCCGCCGGTCTCGGCGACGGCGCGGACAACGAAATCGCGGATCTCCCCGGCGAGTTCGTTGAGCTGGTCGATGTCGAGCCCGCGGAGATCAGCCGGTTCACGAATCTGACTCAACTCCATGGACTTACCAGGCTACCCCCGACGCATGGCGCCGGGTTATCCGGTTCGCCGGATCGTCGCCCCTGGCTGCCTGCTCCGTCGCTCCCGAACGGGCAACGCATCGGGGAGTTCGTCTTGGCCGACTGGCCGGTCAGTCTGGCTAATCGATGAATCAGCAAGTCGCATCGGACGAGCCCTGTGATTAGGTTCGCCGACCGTGTCTACTTCCGCTCGCGCCGCGATGATCAGCCCAGCGATCGCCGATTTCCTGGACACGAGGTCCGCCCCGACCCCGTTTGTGGTGATTGATCTGGGCGTTGTCACCTCACGGTATGACGATCTGGCCGCGGTTCTGCCCGGCGTCGAGCTGTGTTACGCGGTGAAGGCCAACCCCGGCGAGGCGGTGGTCGATCGCCTGGCACAGCGCGGCTCGTCGTTCGATGTCGCTAGCCCCGGCGAGATCGACCTGGTGCTCGGCCTTGGCGTCGATCCGGCGCAGATCTCCTACGGCAACACGATCAAGAAGCAGCGCGACATCGCTTACGCCGCGGCCCGCGGGATCCGGCGGTACACCGTCGATAGCGACATCGAGCTGGAAAAAGTGCTGGCCGAGGTGATCGACCCGATCATCTGCGTGCGGCTGTTCCACGACTGCAACGGGGCCGATTGGCCGCTGTCGCGCAAGTTCGGCTGTGGCGCCGCCGACGCCGCCCGTCTGGTCCGCCGTGCCGCCGACGCTGGCTGCGAGGTGGGATTGTCGTTTCATGTCGGATCGCAGCAGCGTCATCTCAGCGCTTGGGATGAGCCGCTGCAGGTCTGCGCGTCGGCCGCCCGTGCCGCCGGGGTGACGCTCGACTTCGTCAATCTCGGCGGCGGATTTCCCGGTACCTACCTGGACGAGATGCCGCCGATTTCGGCGTACGGCGCGGCGATCATGGGGGCCGTCGACGACGCGTTTCCTGGCGGCCGTCCGGCGTTGCTGGCCGAGCCCGGCCGCTATCTGGTGGCCGACGCCGGCGTGTTGCACAGCGAGGTCGTTCTTGTCAGCCGGCGCGATGTGGACCCGCGACTTTGGGTGTACTTGGACGTCGGCGTGTTCGGCGGCGTCGCTGAATCGCTGGGCGAATCGATTCGCTACCGGTTGCGGCCGACGTGCGCGGCGCCCCTGTCGGGCGATGACGACGAGGTCGTGCTGGCCGGGCCAACCTGCGACTCGGCCGACATCATGTATGACAAGACCGGCTACCGGATGCCCGTCGAGCTGGCCCCAGGCGACACCGTCGACCTGATCTCGGCAGGTGCGTACACCACCAGCTACTCGGCCGTCGGCTTCAACGGCTTCGCCCCTCTCGGCCAGTACCACGTCGGCTAATCGGCCAAGCTCGCCACGGTTGCCCGGCGTGGGCACCGTATTACCCGCCAGACGGGTAATACCGTGCCCACGCTGAGGTGTGCGGAGGTCTAGGCGACACGGATCACGCTCGCCGGGTACCGTTCGACCATGGAGACGAGCTACGACATGAGCCCCACCGAGGCGGGGCAGTGCTTCTTAAGCGGGCATACCTTCACCGACGAGAAGCTGTTTCATGCGGCGGCCAGCACATTGCGCCGCGAGGACCCGGTGCATTGGGTCGAACACCGCGACTTCAATCCCTTCTGGGTGATCAGCAAGCACGCCGATGTGCACGAGATCGAGCTGCATCACGAGCAGTTTCTCAGCGAGCCGCGCTGCGTGCTGGGCGACCGGAAAGCCGACGAGATGCGCGAGATGCAGGGTCACCTGATCCGCTCACTGGTCCAGATGGACGACCCCGAGCATCGCCACCATCGCAATCTGACCGCGGAATGGTTCCTGCCGAAGAACATCGCCAAGTTGCAGGGGCGCTCCGACGAGTTGGCCGCCCGCGCCGTGCAGCGAATGGAGGAACTCGGTGGGGAATGCGACTTCGCGTCCGATATCGCCATGCAGATGCCGCTGTACATGATTCTGGCGATCCTTGGTCTGCCCGAGGCGGACTACCCGCGGCTGCTGCAGCTGACCCAAGAGCTGTTTGGCCCGCAAGACCCCGACTTCATGCGTGACCCCGACGCGATGACCAGCATCATCCAGACCGTTGGCGAGTTCTTCGCCTACTTCGACGGGATCACCGCCGACCGGCGGGCGAACCCCACCGATGACTTGGCCTCGGTGATCGCCAACGGGATTGTCGACGGGTGCCCGATCGGCCACAAGGAACAGTTGGGCTACTACATCATCACCGCTACCGCCGGCCACGACACCACGTCGAACACGATGTCTGGTGGGCTGCAGGCGCTGGCCGAGAACCCCGACCAACTGGCCCGTCTGCAGGCCGATCCGTCGCTGATGCCGCTGGCCGTGGAGGAGATGATCCGCTGGGTGACGCCGGTGAAGCACTTCATGAGCACCGCCTCGGTCGATTACGAGATCCGCGGCACGACGATTCGCAAGGGTCAGGACGTGCTGCTGTCGTACTGGTCGGCGAACCGTGACGAGGACGTCTGGGCCGATCCGTTCACGTTCGACGTTGGTCGGGAAAAGAACAAGCATCTGGCCTTCGGTTTCGGTGTGCATTACTGCCTGGGCGTGATGCTGGCGCGGATGGAGATCCGCTCGCTGTTCACGGCGCTGATTCCTCGGCTGCGCAAGGTCGAGCTGGCTGGCGAGCCGAAGCTGGTTCGCAGCACCTTCGTCAGCGGCCTGAAAAGCCTGCCCATCCGCTACGAACTGAACTAGCCGCGAACGCTAATGACCCGGCACCCAGCGTTCGCGTAACGCCGGGGGACGCGCGTCCCCCGGCGTTACGCGACGCTGGGTAGCGTGGGGCGGGTGATTGAACAGGACGTTTTGCAGCGTGTGTTGGGCGAGGCGGTGCGCACTGGGGGCGAGTTCGCCGAGGTGTACGCCGAGGACAAGCGGTCCACATCGGCCGGGCTGGACGACGGCAAGGTCGAGCAAGTCAACTCCGGACGCGACCGCGGCGCCGGGATTCGCGTCGTGCGCGGCGAGACCACCGGGTTCGCCTACACATCCGATCTCAGCGAGGACGGGCTGCTCACCGCGGCGAAGGCGGCTGCCTCGGCCGCCGCGCAGGGAGGCGATCAAGTCCGCACGATCAACCTGACCCGGGCCGTCGAGCACATCGTCAGCCCGATCGAGCAATGGCCGGGCGACATCCCCAAGGCCACCAAGGTGGAAATGCTCCAGCGGATGAACGACGCCGCTCGCTCGGCCGGCAGCGAGATCGTCCAGGTCAGCGCCAGCTACGCCGACGGCCAGAAGCGGATCCTGGTGGCCAATACCGAAGGGGTCCTGGCCACCGACACCCAGAGCCGGCTGAACGTGCGTGTCCAGACCGTGGCCAACGGCGACGCCGGGATGCAGACCGGGTTCCAATCCGCCGGGCACACGATGGGTTTCGAGATGTTCGACCACGTCGACGTTGAAGCGCTGGCCCGCGACGCCGCCCGCCAGGCGATCGTCAAGCTCAACGCCCGCCCGGCGCCGAGCGGGACGATGCCGGTGGTCATCCGTCGCGGCTCTGGCGGGGTGCTGTTCCACGAAGCGTGCGGCCACGGCCTGGAAGCCGACCTCGTTGCCAAGGGTGGCTCGGTCTATAAGGGCAAACAGGGCCAGCAGGTGGCCAACCCACTGGTCACCTTGATCGACGACGGGACGATGACCGCCGAATGGGGGGCGATCGGCATTGACGACGAGGGCCACGTCAGCCAGCGCAACGTGCTGATCGAAGACGGCATCCTGACCGACTACATGTGGGACTACCTGCGGGCCCGCAAGGAGGGCCGTCGCCAGTCGGGTAACGGCCGCCGGCAGAGCTACCACCATCTGCCGATGGTGCGGATGACCAACACCTTCGTTCTTGATGGGCCCGACGACCCCGACGAGATCATCGCCCAGACCGAGCGCGGCGTGTATGTCGCTGAATTGGGTGGTGGCAGCGTCAACACGGCCACCGGCGACTTCGTCTTCGGGATGGTCGAGGCCTACCTGATCGAGAACGGCAAGATCACCGCACCGCTGCGCGAAGGCAACCTGATCGGGAACGGTCCGAAGGTGTTGCAGGACATCGACTTGTTGGGCAACGACTTCGCCATGGGTCGCCCCGGCACGTGCGGTAAGGACGGCCAAGGGGTGCCCGTCGGCGACGGCCAGCCGACGCTGCGCGTCAAAGCGCTGACGATCGGCGGGACCGCAGCATGAGCGAGCTGTTGGACATCGCCGACCGGGTGATCGCTATGGCCAAGCCGGGCGAGCAGGTCGAGGCCTTCGTCTCGCGCGGCACAGAAACCGACGTGCGCGTCTATCAGGGCGAGGTCGAACACTTCGTCAGCGCGCAGAGCGAAGGGATCGGGATCCGCGTGATCCGCCACGGCAAGACCGGGTTCGCTTATGCGTCCACCCTGGACCAGGCGGCGATCGCCGAAGTGCTGGCTGACGCTCGCGACAACGTCGCCTTCGGTAATCCCGACGAGTGGGCAGGTGTGGCCGAGCCCGACGGCGTGCCGGTCACCGAGGTGGATCTGTGGAGCGAGGTGCTTGAGCACTTCCCGACGGAACGCAAGATCGAGCTGGCCAAGGAACTGGAGCAGTTGACTCTGGCCGCCGACAATCGGGTCCGCACCGAAGATTCCAACTACTCCGACGGCGCCGTCGAGGCTGCCGTGGCGTCGACCAACGGGATCCGTCACGTCGGTCGGGAGAACGGCTGCTACCTGTACATCGGGACGTTGGCCGACGACGGTGACGAGTCACAGACTGGATTCGGCTTCACGGTGGGCCGGTCGCCCGACGAGTTTGATATGGCGAAGGCGTCGGCCGACGCGGCGATGCGCGCCACCCGCTTGTTGGGCGCCAGCAAGCCTGCATCGAAGAAGACGACCATCGTGTTGAGCCCGTACGCCACGGCGATGCTGATGGGGATCATCGGCGGAACGCTGAACGGCGAAAGCGTGACTAAGGGGCGCAGCTTGTTCGCCGACCGGCTCGGCGAGATGGTCGCCAACCCGCTGGTCACCCTGATTGATGACCCCACCAACCCGTTGGCCTACACCGCCACGGACCTCGATGGCGAGGGCCTCGCGGCGCGGCGCAATGTGCTGATCGAGGCTGGTCGGCTGAATCAGTTCGTGCACAACAGCTATTCGGCGCGCCGGGCCAAGGCGCGCTCCACCGGCAATGCCACCCGCGGCGGATTCGCCAGCGTTCCCGGCGTCGGTTGTCTGGCACTGCAATTGCAGCCGGGGACGCGCAGCCAAGAGGAACTGATCAGCGGGATCGACGACGGTGTTCTGATCGATTCGTTCTTCGGCTTGCACAGCGGCGTCAACCCGATCAGCGGTGACTTCTCGGCGGGTGCCTCGGGGCTCTCGATCACCGGCGGGGCACTCGGCGCGCCGGTGCGCGAATTCACCGTTGGGTCCACGCTGCAACGGATGTTGCTCGACGTGGTCGAGATCGGCGCCGACGTCGAGTGGCTGCCGATGAGCGCCGCCGGCGTCAGCCTGGCGATCGGCGACGTGATGATCAGCGGCTCGTAAGAAGGTCGCTGACCGACTGTCCGCCCGGCCAACCGATAGAACTACCCGGTGCCAATCCTTCATGCGATTGTCCTGGGTGCCGTCCAAGGGCTGACCGAATTCTTTCCGGTGTCGTCCAGCGGACACTTGCTGTTGGTGCCGTGGCTGTTCGGCTGGAATGACTTCGCCGGGGACGCATCGCTGGAGAAAGCGTTCGACGTCGCCCTTCATATCGGCACGCTCGTGGCGATGGTCGCCTACTTCCGCCACGATCTGATCCGCTACATCCGTGACGGCCTCGCCGCCGTCTTCCAGCGCAGCAAGCCGCTGACCACCGACGGCAAGTTGGCCTGGCTGTTCGTGCTGACGTCAATACCGGCGGCGATCGCTGGGGCGGCTGGCGAGAAATTCTTCGACGAGCAGTTGGGCAAGCCGTGGATCATCGCCATCTCGCTGATCGTGTTCGGCGTCCTGCTTGGCGTCGCTGACCGCCGGCGGGGCGACCGAACCCTGACCGACTATTCGATGCGTGACGCGCTGACGATCGGCGCGGCCCAAATCATCTCGCTGAACCCGGGCACATCGCGTTCCGGGATCACGATCACGGCCGGCCGGTTCCTTGGTCTCAGCCGCGATGCCGCGGCCCGAGCCAGCTTTCTGATGGCCATCCCGGTGACCTTCGGCGCCGTTGCCTTCAAGCTGCTCAAGCTGGCCAAGGACGGCATCCCCGACGGGATGGGCACACCGATGATCGTCGGTGTGATCACCGCCGGAATTACCGGCTGGTTTGCCGTGTGGGGAACGATCCGCCTGGTGCGGACGCGCAGCTTCGACATCTTCGTGATCTACCGCGTCCTGCTCGGCCTGACCGTGCTGGGCCTGCTGGCCAGCTCGTTCCGTTAACCGCCAAGCACGGTGAGGCACTAACCCCTGGGCAGCGTGGAACGCAATGCCACGGAGACCGCCGAGCGGGTGTTGGCGCTGGCGATCGACGCGGCGACGTCGCGATGCACGCTGACCATGATCGCTCGGTCGCCGGTGGCGACGACGACCCCGTCGGCCGAGAGCGATTCGGCGAGCACCACAACGGGGTCGCCGACGCGCAGAAACTTGTCCGCATACGTCAGCGTCATGGCGACGTGGTCGGTCAGGACGAGTCCGCTGATCCCGGATCGGCTGACATCGTCAGCGATCACGACCTCGCCCCGGCCGATGGGACGCATCGCCAGTTGGCCCGATGGGTTGCTGACGGCGCGCCGTTCAGGGACCATCGCCGCCGGATACTGGCGAGCGGTGACAACGACCGGCTGGCCAGCAGCGATATCACCCGTGGCAACCCACACGGCGACCGTGTTGCCCCACGATGCTCGCTGGCGCTGGACGGCGCGCACGTTGCCGACGATGATCAGGGCGACCAGCGCAGCAGCGATCAGCACCATGCCCCAGTAGATCCACGGGCGACGGGCGAACAGCATCCGCAGTCGTGGCAGAACAGAACCGAGCTGCACGGGGAGCCTCCCGGAAGAATGTGTGTGGCGCCGGGGAAGCGTGCGGGGGAGCCCCGCAAAGGCTAGCGAGTCAGCTCGATGATGCTGACGAGTTGGACGATGAAGATCCAGCCGCCGCGGACGTCGACGTCGAGCTGCCGGTCGACGAACTGGACGTCGACGAACTGGACGATGACGAACCGCTGCTGGACGAGCTGTCCGAACCGGACCCGGTGCTGCCTGGTGACGAGTCGGACGAGGTGCTCGTCGAATCCGACTTAGTGGTCGACGACTTCCCGCCGCGGCTATCGGTCTTGTAAAAACCGCCACCCTTGAAGGTGACGCCCACCGGCAGAAAGACCTTGCGCACGGCCATCGTCTCGCCGGTGCGCGGGTTGGCCAGCTCGGTCAGCGTGTCGTCGGTGAACGCCTGCTGGACCTCGATCGTCTCGCCGGTGTCGATGAACTTATACACATAGGTAGGCATGGCGGCTAGCAGTCTATGGCCACGACTGCTAATCGGACCACCGAATCGGCACCTATCCTTCGGGAATGCCAGTGACCACGGCGATCATTCCCGCTGCCGGGATGGGTACACGCTTCTTGCCGTTCACCAAGGCGGTCCCCAAGGAACTGCTGCCGCTCGGTGCCGTGCCGGCGATGCAGAGGATCCTTGACGAATGCGTCGGTGCCGGGATCGAGCACGTGGTCATCGTCACCAGCCACGACAAGCCAGCCTTGCGGGACTACTTCGCCGAATGCGCCGATCTCGTCGAATCACTGCGCGATGCCGACAAGCACGACGCGGCCGACGCTGTGCTGCAGATCGGGTCCGGGTTGCGGATCAGTTTCGCCTTTCAGGACGAACCGCTCGGGTTGGGTCACGCTGTTGGTTGCGCACGACAGGTGATCGATGTCGAAGACGTCGCCGTGCTCCTTCCCGACGAGATCATGGGCGATGCTTCGCAGCTGCGCCAGATGATCGAGGTCTGCGAACGCACCGGCGGCGGTGTCGTGGCACTCCGTCAGGTCCCGCGCGACACGGTGCATCGCTATGGCGTGGTCGTGCCCGACGGCCCGATCGATGCCGGCGGCGTCGTGCGCGTTGTCGACATGGTCGAAAAGCCCACCGTCGAATCCGCACCGAGCGACCTGATCATCATCGGTCGCTACGTGTTGACCGGCGACATCTTCGAACGCCTCGCCAACACCGCACCCGGGTCTGCCGGAGAAATCCAGCTGACCGACGCGCTGCGTGGTCAAGCGGCCAGCGGTCCGTTTCACGGGCTGCTCAGCGATGTCAGCCGACACGATACCGGCAACCCGCTGGGCTGGTTCAAAGCCGTGGTCTGGGCGATGGCCAGCGATCCCGAACTTGGCGAGGACGTGCGCGCCTACCTGGCTGCCGGGGACTATTCCTAAGCGTTCGTTTGCCTCGCTCAGGCGGTGATCGTCACACCACGTTTGGCAAGATCGGTCAAGGCTTGATCGGCCAGCTCGTCGGTGACACCCACCGCCAAGTCCGCCAAGACCGTGGCGCGCAACCCGCCGTCGATCGCCGAGCGGGCGGTCGCCGCGACGCAATGACTGGTGGCGATCCCGCACACGTCCACCGCCGTACACCGGTGCTCGGCGAGGATCTCGCTCAGCGACCGTCCGTGCCGGTCGTGGCCCTCGAATCCGGAATAGGCAGCGGAATCCTGACCCTTCGAGACCACGACATCGACCAAACCGTCCTCGATCAGGCGAGCCACGGCGGGCAGAAACGCTGCCCCGGTCGTGTCCTGCACGCAGTGCGCCGGCCAGCTGTCCAGATAGTCGGGCTGGTCGGCGAAGTGCGCAGGCAGGCCCACCGGGTGCCAGTCGCGAGTCGCCACGATCACTCGGTAATCGTCGTGGCGACGGCGCACGTATTCGGCGATCCGTCGATCCAAAGCCCGTCCGCCCTCCACCGCCAGACTGCCACCCTCGGCGAAGTCGTACTGCATGTCGACAATCAACAGCGCGTTGTGTTTCACGGCGCCTCCCTTTCAGAAACGTCGGACCCAGTAGTACCCGAAGGTTTGCTCAGCCACGCCGCCATGCGTCGGGATAGTCGAGCACCAAGCCGAACTCGTCGACCGCCAATTCGGTGGTGAAGTGCGAGGTGTGGTGCTGCCAGCGATGGTGATCGAGGCGCGTGTAGCGATGCTCGACCTTGCCGGTGGCCAGCGTTTCGGGGTCGATGGTCAGCACCGGCACGATCGCCGTCTCACCGTCGCTGAGCGGAAGACGGCGGATCGGTAGCGAGTGGGTGAACGGTGTGCAGACCAGGTCGAGATCGATGCATCCATCAAGCTCGGGGCGGTGCGCGCCGTTGACCTCGCCCCAGTGGCCGGCACCGTCCGTGCCCAACCAAAGGTCGGGCTCGTCCAGGTCGCGAAAAAGGAGGAACTGGCTGACCCGCCACGTAGCGGTCAGGCGAATCACGTACTGAATCGCTTCCTGGCTGACCTGCCCGCTGACCGTCCAGCCCTCGTTCTCCCAGGTGATCGTGGTCACTTCCTCACCTTCGCCGTCCCACGTGCGCCAGCGCACCTGATGTCCATCGGCGGAGAACGGTTGATACGACATCGGATCAGTCTGCCGGGTTCTGACGGTCGGCAGTCGTGCGCGGCCCGGTACTGTCGAATGGGTGATCAGCGACGCCGAGGCCCTGCAGTACGTGCTGCACCATTGCGCGCCCTTGGCCGCCACCGAGGTATCCACTGCAGATGCTGGCGGGCGCGTCCTGGCGGTCGCGGTGGCCGCTGCCGAGGATGTCCCACCGTTTGATAACAGTGCCGTCGATGGATACGCCGTGCTGGCCAACGACGTGCGCGGCGCCAGTCCGACCAATCCCGTCGAGCTGCGCGTGATCGATAAAGTCGCTGCCGGCTCGGCCTCCTCAGCCACGGTCGTGTCGGGCACGGCGATCCGGATCATGACCGGCGCTCCGATGCCGGCCGGCGCGGATGCCAGCGTGATGGTCGAGGACACCATTCGCGACGATGCCCGTGGCACGGTGTCGATCCGCGCTGCCGTCGAGCCAGGGGCAGCGGTTCGGCGGGCTGGTGACGACGCCCGTCACGGCGCCGAGGTTGCGCCGGCGGGCACGGTGGTCACCCCCGCAGTCGCCGGCGTGCTGGCCAGCGTCAACGCCCGAACGGTGACGGTGATCCCCGCGGCCCGAGTGGCGGTGTTGTCCACCGGCGACGAACTGGTCGACGACGGAAGCCCGCTGCGGCCGGGCCAAATACGCGAAAGCAATCGGACGATGCTGTTGGGCATGGTTGCCGAGGCTGGCGCGGTCGCCGTGGACTACGGAATCGTCGCCGACGACGAAGCGCTGCTCGAACAAACGCTGCGGCGTGCCGCCGCCGAATGTGATGCCATCGTCACCAGCGGCGGGGTCAGTATGGGCGACTTCGACGTGGTAAAGGCGGTGCTCGCCCGGATCGCGCAGATGCGTTGGATGCAGATCGCGATCAAGCCAGCGAAGCCCTTCGCCTTCGGCACGCTGGCGGTGTCCATCGACGCCGCCGAGCGTCACGTCCCGGTGTTTGGGTTGCCGGGGAACCCGGTCAGTTCGCTGGTCAGCTTTGAGCTGTTCGCCCGTCCGGCTCTGCGTCAGATGATGGGCCATGCCAATCTGCGCCGCCCGCAGGTCGCGGCGATCGCCGATCATCCGTTGCGCCGCCGGGCCGATGGCAAGACACATTTCGCCCGAGTTGTCGCCCGCTTCGCCGATGACGGACGGGTCCACGTTGCCCCGGTGGCCGCACAAGGCAGCCATCAGTTGGTCGCGACGTCGATGGCCAACGCGTTGGCCGTGCTGGTCGACGGTGACGGCGTCGACGCTGGCGGCGAAATCCCCGTCATGGTGCTGTCGATAGCCTGAGGGCTTATGCCGGAAGCACTCGTCGACTCGTTCTCACGGACGGTTCGCGATCTGCGCATCTCGGTCACCGATCGTTGCAACTTTCGTTGCACGTACTGCATGCCGGCCGAGGGGATGACCTGGCTGCCGCGCAGCGATGTACTGACCTTCGAGGAGATTCACCGACTGGCGACGATCTTCGTCGAGCGGTTCGGGGTCGACGGGCTGCGGCTGACTGGCGGCGAACCGACGGTGCGTGCCCACTTGCCGGTGTTGGTGGCCAAGCTGGCCACATTGCGCCTCCCGGCCGATGCTGATTCGCCACTGGCCGGCAAGGCCCCCGATCTGTCGATGACCACCAACGGCTCGTCGCTGCGACGGATGGCTACCGAGCTGCGCGATGCCGGATTGCAACGGGTCAACATCAGCCTCGACACGTTGCAGCGCGAACGCTTCCTGCAGATGACCCGCCGCGACGAACTCACCAACGTGTTGGACGGGATCGACGCCGCGCTTGACGCCGGGTTCAGTCCGGTGAAGATCAACGCCGTCGTCCAGCGTGACGTCAACGACGACGAGATCGTCGATCTGTCCCGTTTCGGACGCGAGCGCGGTGTGGAGATGCGCTTCATCGAGTTCATGCCGCTCGACGCCAGCGGCAAATGGCTGCATGACATGGTCGTCACCCAGGACGAGATCGTCGATGCGATCCACAAGGTGTTCCCGCTCGAGCCCGTCGGCCGCCGCGGCGCAGCGCCTGCCGACCGGTGGCGTTACCTCGACGGGCGCGGCATGGTCGGCGTGATCCCCAGCGTGTCGCACCCATTCTGCGGGGACTGCGATCGCGTCAGGCTGACCGCTGAAGGCGACTTCCGTACCTGCCTCTTCGCCGTCGACGAATTCGATCTGCGCGGTCTGCTGCGCAGCGGCGCGACCGACGACGAACTGGCCGCCGAGATTCGTCGTGCGGTCGGGTTGAAGTGGGCGGGTCACCAGATCAACCAGGCCGTCTTCGTCCGCCCGAACCGCAGCATGAGCCAAATCGGTGGCTAACCCGACTTTTGGTGCCAGGCACCAAACGTCCGACGTTTGGTGCCAGGCACCAAACGTCGGGGGGGGGGGGGGGGGGGCACCCCCGGGGGGGCGGGGGGAGGGACACGGTTTCACCCCCCCTGACCCCCCCGGCCCGGGGGAGACCCGAAAAGAGTGCCTGCTAATCCACTGTAATCTCGCAGGTGAACTCAGTGTTCGGCGTCACCGGTGATGTCGTCCCCTTCACCATCAGGCTGTGGGTGCCGCTCCCGAAGCGCCACTTACCGATCTCCGCCGTGCGCCCCGCTGGCACCACGCGGGTGACCTCGTCATTGAGCCGTGAGCCGTCGACCGCGTCGAGATCCGCGCGGATCGTCACGTCGATGCCCGGGGGCTCGGTCACTCGGCCGCGTACGTCGGCGTATCGACCGAGCATAACCCCTGCGTAGAACGGGATGTCGATCTCCTCCCGCTTCTCGAAATTGCCCTGTCCATCTGTCGTGGCCTTCAGTATGAGCTTCACAGTTCTCTCTCCTTCGACACAGTGACGATGAGTAATCCAGCGCTGCCTGGCCGCCGATCTTGTTCAGGTCAACGCCAGCTCCCACCCGTTCGCTCCCGAGCCCACGTGCAAGCGGGTCGGCTGCTGTCCAGCGGCCAGCGCCGTCAGCAGTCGCTGGCTCAGCAGCGGCGTCAACGAGCTGCGCAGGATGTGCTCGACGTTGCGGGCCCCCGTCTCCACTTCGGTGCATCGGGCTGCCAGCTGATCGAGCAACTCCGGTGCGAAGGTCGCGGTGATGCGGTGGCTGTCCCACAGGCGCCGCGCCAGTACCGCTAGCTTCAGCTCCGTCACCTCGCGCAGCACCTCGGCCGGCAGTGGCAGGAACGGCACGATCGTCATACGCGCCAGCAGGGCCGGCTTGAAGTGCTTGCTCAGCACCGGGCGGATCGCCGAAGCCAGCGCCTCGGCCGGCGGAGGCGCTGTGCCCTCGGCCGTCAGCTGCATGATCTTGTCGGATGCCAAATTGCTGGTGAGGATCACCACCGTGTTCTTGAAGTCGACCACGCGCCCCTCGCCGTCGGACAGCGTGCCCTTGTCGAACACCTGATAGAACAGATTCATCACCTCGAGGTCAGCCTTCTCGCACTCGTCGAGGAGCACCACCGAGTAG
>Ga0073899_10000085_pt1 | contig 79197 bp, 74 predicted proteins | sample KloWWTmetaKNB5Ph_FD_88975 | JGI IMG/M metagenome (GOLD analysis project Ga0073899, IMG submission 88975) | Active sludge microbial communities from Klosterneuburg, Austria, studying microevolution and ecology of nitrifiers - Klosterneuburg... | ecosystem: Engineered > WWTP > Aerobic digester >... | reverse complement strand
CAGGTGGTTGCGTGAGCCGCGTTCGAGGTTCGAGTAGACGAGATCGACGTCGGCCTTGTCCGACGCCCGCGAGCGCAGGTCGACGATGTCGAGTTCCTCGATCTCGGCACCGACACTGAGCGCCTCGGTCAGCGAGGTGGAGCCCTGCTCGACGAGTTTTGCGTACAGCGCTTGCAGTTCGGCGTTGGTGAACACACCGGCGGCGTTGCCTGCGGCCGGGTCGGTGAGGTTGTAGCGTTCGAGCAGCAACTGGACGGCGTCGGTGTGGGTCTGTTCTGCCGATGCGATGTTGGTGAACACCGGCAGGGTCCAACGCTCGCCGAGAGCCAGGTAGACATCGTGGGCCAGCTTCTCCTCTTCACGCATGTACAACAATCCGTCCGCCTCGTGCGTCGTCAGCGTTCCGACGGGCATCTCTGAGAGTTGCTGCTGCATCCCCTGCTGATTCATCCGCGTGGTCCCGTCGGCATCCACCCCGGCACCCCGGCTGTTGGCGTTGGCGTGCATCGTGCTGGCAGTTGCCGGACGATTCTTCGCCCCCGTGTCATTACCTCGGTTGGTGTCGTTCGCGCAGGCCGCCAGGCTGAGCCCAAGGATCAGGGCTGCACCGGCGAGCTTGGTGTGCATCTGTGGTTGGTAGCGCATGGTCAACATCCCTTCTTAGATACCCCATAGGGTATTTGCCGGAATGCCAGGAGATCGTTGGAGAACCGTGAGAATTCGGTAAGGCCATGCGCCGGACCGGGTGGTGCGAGGTGTTCACCGCCGGCGCGGCAGCAGGCCCCTACCGAGTCGAGCAAACCCTGCTTGGACGAGGACTGGTAACGGTGTTGCGTGTACGTCGGACAGCCACTGCTGGATCGAGGCGCGCATCACCGCCAGGGCGGCGGCGGCAAGCAGGCTCGGTTCGGGTTCGTTGGGAGGAGCGTCGAGGCGAACCCGAAGATCGTCGGCCAGGGACGCTTCCCAGCCGGCCTGAATGTGCAAGCTGCGCGCCGCGACCGACGGACTGCTGGCGATGATTCGGAACCGCCGCAGCAACTGCGCCGACGCCTCTTCGTAGTCGGCGGCAACGGCGGCGAAGGAGGCCTGCAACGCTGCCCATGCCGGCTCGCGCTGCGGACGGTCGCGCAACGTGTCACGGATGCGCTGGAGTCGGTGGGCGTAGTCCGAGAGCACCACGTCTTCTTTGGTCTCGAAGTAGGAGAAGAATGTGCGCGGGGCGATATCGGCGGCGGCGGCGATCTGCTCGATGCTGATGGCATCGAATCCGTTCCGTTCGAACAGATCGATGGCGACGCGCTCGATTCGTTGACGCCGCTCGTACTTCTTGCGTTCACGCAGACCAAGGATTTCCGGCACACCACCACTGTAGGAAATCGAATGCAGCAACTGTAGTTTTGCAGCGACTGCACTATTTAGGAGGTCGTCGTGGCATCACTGCTGTATCGGTTGGGACGGTGGTCAGCGGCGCATCGCCGGGCCGTCGTTGTGTTGTGGGCCATCGCCGCTGTTGGCTTGATCGGCATCAGCCGGATGGCGGGCACCTCAGCAGTCGACAATTTCGAGGTGCCTGGTGTCGAATCGCAGCGGGCCACCGATCTGCTCAAGCAGCGCTTTCCCGAACGTGCCGGAGCGACGGCGATGATCGTGTTCCACACCGTCGACGGCCCCGTTACCCAAAGCACTACGGCAGCCGGCGTGGCGGCAACGGTGGCCGAGGTCAAAGCCCTCGACCATGTTGTCTCCGTCTCGGATCCGCTCGCCGGACCACGATCACTGTCGGCCGACGGACACACCGCGGTCGCCGCGGTGCAGTTCGACGCCGCCGCGGCCGAGTTGGGCAGGTCAGCTCTCGATGCGCTGACCGCCACAGCCGGCCCGGCCCGGCAGGCGGGTGTCCAGGTCGAGTTCGGCGGCGAGCTCCCTGTGGTCCTCAAAGAACGCCACACCGGCCCAGCGGAGATGATCGGGATGATCGCCGCGCTCGTCGTGCTGTTCTTCACGTTCCGCAGCGTCTACGCCGCGGCGATGCCGCTCGCGGTGGCCGTGATCGGCCTCCTCGTCGGGCTGGCCCTGGTGGGTCTGCTCGGCGGTTTGATCGACATCCCCTCGGTGGCGCCTCGGCTGGCAACGATGATCGGTCTCGGTGTCGGGATCGACTACGCCCTGTTCATCCTCAGCCGTCACCGCGACCAGCTGGCCGCGGGAATGGACACCGAGGACTCGATCGGGCGAACCAACGCCACCGCTGGCCACGCGGTCGTCGTCGCCGGCGGCACCGTCGTGGTCGCCATCCTCGGCCTGCAGCTCGCCGGGATCCCGTTCGTCGCCGCACTCGGCTACTCGGCGTCGCTGGTCGTCGCCGTCGCCGTGCTCGCAGCGACGACACTGATGCCGGCGCTGCTCGGCTTCGTCGGCCACCGCGTGCTCACCCGCACCCAACGCGACACGCGCCCCGCCGTCGTCCAAACGATCACGCCCGATGAGCACAGCGGATGGGTACGTTGGGCGCACTGGGTTGCACACCACCCGTGGCGCAGCGCACTGGCCGCGACCGCCGTGTTGGTCACCCTCGCTGTGCCGATGTTGCACATGCAACTCGGCCAGGCCGACGCCGGCACCGACCCCACCTCAACCACCCACCGGCGGGCCTACGACCTGCTCGCCGACGGGTTCGGCCCCGGATTCAACGGCCCGCTACTGATCACCGTCGATCTCGGTACCACCAACCATCCCGACGGTGGCAGCGCCGTCGTCGAAGCGATCACCACCACCGTCGGTGCCGACCGCGGCGTGCGCGCCGTAGCCCCCGCGGCGATCAACACTGCTGGCAATACCGCCGTGCTGACCGTGATCCCGACCAGCAAACCCCAAGACCAAGCAACCAGCGACCTCGTCCACCGCCTGCGCGACACCACCCTGCCCGCGGCCACCGCCGACAGCGGGGCAACTGCCTACGTCGGCGGGCCGACCGCCAGGTTCATCGACCAGTCCGACAAGATCTCGTCCCGGCTGCCATGGTTCATCGGCGCCGTCGTCGCCCTGTCGTTCCTGTTGCTGATGACCGTGTTCCGCTCGATCCTCGTGCCACTTAAAGCAGCACTGCTCAACCTGCTGTCGATCGGCGCCGCCTACGGCGTCGTGGTCGCCGTCTTCCAGTGGGGCTGGGGACGATCACTGATCGGACTGGACGAGACCGTGCCGATCGCCTCGTTCGTGCCGATGATGATGTTCGCCATCCTGTTCGGCCTCTCCATGGACTACGAAGTGTTCATCCTGTCGCGCATCCGCGAGGAGTACCACCGCGGCCACACCAACATCGACAGCGTGGTCGAAGGACTCGGCGCCACCGCCAAGGTGATCACCGCCGCAGCATTGATCATGATCAGCGTGTTCCTCGGCTTCGTCGCCAGCAGCGACCCCGTCGTCAAGATGATGGGAGTCGGACTGGCCGTCGCCGTCGCCGTCGACGCAACCATCGTCCGCATGGTCCTCGTCCCGTCCACCATGGCCCTCGTCGGCGACCCCAACTGGTGGCTCCCCAAATGGCTCGACCGGCTCCTCCCCCGGCTCGACATCGACAGCGATCCGGAACTCGACACCCGATGATCGCCCCGTTCGAGAACGGCGAACTCCCCAACCACACGGTCGGCGCCCGCCCTCGCCACGAATCGAGACCGACCTCGGCCTCAGCCGCTATGCCATCGCCGGAGGTAACTAGGCACGAACCGCCGATCGCTAAGACCTGCTCAGCCCGCGTGCCCGGGGCGGGGTTCGAACCCGCACTTCGCTCTCGCGAAAGGGGGGTTTAAGCCCCCCGTGTCTGCCAATTCCACCACCCGGGCGTGGCGCAAGCTTACGAACTGGGCCGGGCACCACGTCGGAATGAAAGTAGCGTTCCGAACGTGGAGTGGTCGTTGCTGACTACGGTCTCCGAGGAGACACGTCGCCATGTATTGGCTGGCGCGCAACGACGTCGTTTTCGCCGCGGGGAAACCATCGTTCGAGCCGGTGAACGGGCGGACAGCTTGCATCTGGTCTCGTCGGGGCGTTTGGCGGTGCGGGTGTCGACCGAGCGCGGCGGTACGGCGCTGCTGAACGTGCTTGTACCGGGCGACTACTTCGGCGAGATTGCGCTGGTCGATTCGGAACGTAAGCAACGATCGGCCACCGTCGTTGCCCTGCAGGCCTCCGAGACACTGTCGATCAGCCGTGACGCATTTCAGGCACTGCGCGCCGCACACCCTGCGGTGGACCAGCTGGTCGTCATGTTGCTCGCTCGGCGAGTCGACGAGCTGAGCACCCGGCTGGTCGAGGTCATGTACGAGCCGTTGGAGATACGAGTCCGCCGACGCCTGGATTCGCTGGCGGCGCGCTACAGCGGCGACCGCGGCACCGACATGGTCAGGCTGTCGATCACCCAGAGCGATCTCGCCGAGCTGGTTGGAGCCACCCGGCCGGCGGTCAACGTCGTCCTCCGGTCGCTGCGCGATGCAGGGGCGATCGCGCTGGAGCGCGGCCATGTTCTGGTCGACCGAGTCGCATTGCGCCATGGACCGGCCGGGCAGACAGCGACTCCGGTTGATCAGAAGGCCAGGCGGTGCGACGCGGCATCCTCGGCGATCGCCAACGACTCGCCACGGCCGCTGATTGCCTCGATGAAGTCATCGCGGCCGATCGCCAGCAACGCGGTGTCCACCTGCGCGGTCACCGTTGCCGTACGCGGTATGTCGCGCAGAACCCCGATCTCGCCGAAGAACTCACCAGGGCCCTCATAACGCAGGAACCGCGAACCGACAGGGCTCGCTTGGGTTACCTCCACCTGGCCGTCGACGATCAGATAGAAGCGATCGGAGTACTCACCTTCGGCAACGATCGTCGTCCCGGCCGGGGCGCTGACGTGCGTTACCCGGCGTGCCAGTCGCTCCAACGTCGCCACGTCCAAACTGGCGAACAGGGAGATATCGCCCAGGATCGCCAGTTCAGCGGGTGGACGCAATTCCACGTCGAGCCCACGGAACCGACGCAGCAGGGCCAAGCTGCACAACCCGACCAACCCGCCGAACGTCGTCAATGCGCCGCGCACGCCGCCCTGCTGATGGGCGTACAGAGCGATCGCAGTGGCGTAGGCCATATCTCCGAAGCGTGATGCCAATCCGGCGACCGTCAGCCGCCGAAGGGATGCGTTGGCGGCGACGACCCGAAGCGACGCACCGACCGAGCGGAGCCCGCTCACGCCTCCCCTTCCCACGTGTTCGCGATGCAGCGGATCGTAGACCTCGAAAATCGACCAGGTGCGCCACGGTGGACGCCCTGGGCAACTCTCGCGCACCCACTGAGTACACTGCCGCCTACGGCCCTCGCCGGATCGTCGCTACCAGCGACCCCTGACACGTTCAAGATTCAGGAGGTGCTGTGATGGCACGATCCCGCACGACCAAGCCCATCCACGAATTCGTTCCCGCGCCCCCATCGCCAGGCGACGACAGCTGCAACGGGTGCGCAGGGATGCATCTGATCGAGACCGAGTGCTCCGATCATCCAGCGTTCCGCTGGTATGACGTCGGCGACTTGATGGTCATGGGTGCGGAGCGCCGCCCAGGGCACCCGCTGCTGTACCTGTACAAGCATCGCGAAACACGGCGGTACATGAACATCGACGCCGATGGGGTGCCATGGCGCTACGTGGCCCCAGCCGACGACGACTGGGAGAGCGAGGGCAGCTACGTTCGCCTGCCCTCGTTGGACGCCGCGCTCGACGGGCTCGCCCTGTGGGAGTTGCCGATCATGCGCAACGCCCCGATCGAAGAAGTCCGCCAGGCGTACGCCGCCGTGCCAAAGAGCCGCTACCGATCCTTCACCGACGAGTTCCCCGAGGACGTGCTTCTCGACGACGAGTCGGACGACGACGAGAACGACCCGTTCGACGACAACATTGAGATCTGGGAAGACGGTGACCAGTAAGGGGTTGCCCACATGACAGTTCTGCCCAGGTAGCGCTCACCCCCGCCAGGCGTTCGCCCTCACGGCCAGCAACGTACGATCCGCATCGTGAATACGTGGTGGCAAGTAATCGGCTGGGTGGGCTCAGCCGTGCTGATCGTTTCGTTGCTGCAGACCCAGGTGTTGCGCCTGCGTCAGCTGAACCTGCTGGCCAGCATCACGCTCACGGCATTCAACGCGGCCATCAAGGTCTGGCCGATGGTGGCGATGAACGTGTGCATCGCAGCGATCAACGTGTGGCATCTGACTCGGCTACTTCGGACGCGCCATGACCCTGACTCGTTCGAGGTGGCCGAGATCGGGCCCACCGAGGACTACTTGCGCATTGTCCTTGCCCGTCATGCAACAGACATCGCCCGGTTCAATCCCGATCTCGACTGGAGCCACGACGACCCGGGGGCGATGGCCTTCGTGGTGCTGCGCGACGGCGAAACGATTGGAGTCGTCCTCGCCCGCGACGTCGGTGGTGGCGTTGCCCAGATCGACCTCGACTACGTGGTCCCCCGGTTCCGCAACTTCACGCCCGGCGAGTTCGTCTATCGCCGCAGCGGCTTGTTCACCGACCGCGGGTTCCGGCGGGTGATCGCGCCGCGCACGATGCGCGGCGCCGAGAAGTATTTGGCCGGCGTCGGCTTCCGTCGCGACGGCGAGGACCGGGTGCTCAATCTCCCTCTTTCATTGGACTAGAAATTTAGATCGAACTGATGTTGCATTCGCGCTGAGTCGCTGCTAACGTGTTGTATACGGCTTCCCTGCTGTAATCAAGAGTTCATTCTTTTTGACCGCTGGGAGGTGTTGCCGTGGAGCTCGATCAGATCATCGACCTTGTGCGTGCCTCGTTTGCCGTCGACTCCTCGACCACCGACGCGGGGTCGATCGAAGTCGCCCTGGCCGCCCATGGACGCCTGGAGAACGTGCTCGCCGGGCAACGATTGGTGCTCGCCGGCGCATTGCGCCGTGTCTCGCCGACACCCGAGTCTGATATCGCCGCGACGACGCGCAGCGACCGGAAGGATGCACGCAAGACGTTGGAACGCGCTGCGCTTACCGACGAGGCACCACAGTTCGCCGTCGCCCTCGGCAACGGCGAGATCCGTCCCGAACACCTCGACCGCCTCGGCGGGGCACTCGGCCGACTCAACGGCCTGCAAGGCCAGCGTCTCCTCGATCAACCGGACCTCGCCTCGGTCGCGGCGACGATGTCCCCCGAGGACTTCGACCGCGAGCTCAAGCATCGTGAACGGCAGATCACCGCCGACGATGGCCAAGCCCTCTACGCCCGTCAGCGGCGGGCCGTGCGGCTGCGCAACTGGATCGACGACGACGGTATGTCGCGTTGGACATTGCTCCTCGACCCGCTCACTGGCGCACGCTTCACCGCGCTGGTCAGATCAGCGACCGAAACGCTGTTTCATTCCGGCGACGAGCCGCCCGACGGTCCAACCATGCCGCGCGATCGTCAGGAATTTCTCCAGGCCCATGCGCTCATGAACCTCCTATTCTGCGAAGGTCCTCGGTCGAACATCGGTCGCCCGGAGATCACGGTGGTCATCGACACGCGTGTGCCGCAGGGTGCGGTCCCGGTCGTCGACTGGGGCATCCCGGTCGACCTACCCGCCAGCGTCCTCACCGAACTCGCCGCACGGGCGAACACTCAGACGGTGATCGTCGATGGCGATGAACTGATCTGCGCCCCCGGACCGCTCGACGTCGACCGTCGGTCGCGTCTCGCTACCCCCGCTCAACGTCGGGCACTGCGGGCGATGTACGCGACGTGCGCGGTGCCAGGGTGCTCGACACGCTTCGACTACACCGTCATCCATCACATCATCGAATGGCTACCCAACGGGCTGACCAACCTGAACAACTTGATCCCCGTCTGTGCGACCCACCATCGACTGATTCATCAGAAGAACTGGCAACTGACGCTGCAGCCCAGCAACCGTGCCCTGACCATTCGCTTGCCAGACGGTCGAACACTGCACGGCCGGCCCAACCGAGCCGCCGACACCGACAAGAAGTGTCGACCACCGCCGAGGTTGTGACATCGCCGTCGCTTACAGCGTGATCCGCATCCCGCTCGTGCCTGGTTTGGGCACGTCGAACGTTGCGCCAACCGACTGGGCACGCTGGATCCACGGTCCCGTGCGCGTGCTGTTGTAGTTGCACGAGAAGCGCACCGGTCCGGGCGACGAACGGATCGCGCGGGCGATGGCCGTGTCATCGGGGTGGCCGAAGTTGTCGCCGTTGCTCGACACCAGGTAGTGGCGACAGTCGATCGCCTCGACGACGGCTGTCGACAGGTTGGCGCCGCTGCCGTGGTGGGCCAGCTTGAACGCGTCGATTCGCGGCCGAGGCTCGCCGACCATCTCCCCATAGCGAGCCAAGTTGGCGGCCAGCACATCGGCGTGAGCGTCGGCACCCAGCAGCACTCGCTTGCCGTCGACGCAGAGCAGGAAGGCAATGCTCGATCCGTTGGCCTCCGAGCCATCGTTCTGCTTGGTCGCCGCCAAATCGTTCAACGTGGCCTGGTCGATCGTCGACGGAAGCTCGGCGACCGGTTTGGCGTGCGGCTTGGGGCTTTGGCGGCCCAGGTCGGTGCCCTCGCCAGGCACCAAGCCGTTGTCGGCGGCGACCTTGGCCCACACCTTGGCCATCTTCTTCAGCTTCGGGCCATTCGGCGAGAGGAGCACCACCTGGGCGCCGCCTGGCAAGTCGATGGTCGGCAAGGCACCGCTCGACGGAACGACGGCCGGTCCGCCCACGCCGGGGGTACGCCGCGGGACGAACGGCTCGTTCCACAGGTAGTCGCCCTCGGCGATCCTCTGGGTGAGTTGCTCGCCCTGGACCGGGCCCAGCACGCTGCCGCCGCGCGCGCAATGGACGTAGCCGTTGAACCAGATGTGCTGGACGCGATGGCGCAGCGAGTCGTCGTCCAACAAGGCAATCGCTCCGCCGATGTGGTCTTCATCGACGTGGGTGACGACGAAGACGTCGTAGCGTTGATCCTTGCGAGCCACCAGCCGCTCCCGTACGCCTGGCCACGAGTGCACGGTGCCGGCGTCGATCAGCAGACGGTGCTTGGCCGCGCCCAACCCGTATTCGACCATCAGGCAATCGCCGTGACCAGCGGGGAGCATGTCGATCGACAACATCAGGCGCCCATCACCACATCACCATCACCATCACCATCACCACATCACCATCACCATCACCATCACCACATCACCCCATCACCCCATCACCACATCGACGTCACCGTGGGCAACGAGCAGCAAGCCGAGCAGTGTGCCCTGGCGAACGAGGGCACGCCGGGCGTCGGTCAAACAAGCACTCAGCGGACGTCCGGCGGCCCCGGGTTGAGCGATCGCCGTCAGCACTTCGACCGCGGCGCGGGCTCCGTGACGGCCGGCCAGCTTGGTCAGCGTGCCAACGACCGCCGCCGCCCCGTGCGCGGTGAACGATCCAGGCAGGTTGCCGAACGGATCGCTGACCTGGGCCGACGAGCAGGCCATCAGGACCACCACCGGCGAGGGACCATCGTCGGCGCGAACCAAGGCCTCGGACACGTCGGCGCGCGCCAAGAACGACCTGCGTCCGATCTGCAGCTTGGTTTCGCCACGCTCACGCTGCGTGTGCGCCAGCACGACCAGCACACCGGGCTTCTTGTCGCGCACCGACGCTCGCCAGGCCCGCCAGCTGGTCACTCGGGTCACCGCATCGGCTCCGAACGTGGCCTCGGCGGCGTGTTGCAACTGTGCGGTTGGCAGTGGCGGGGCGCTGTGCGCGTCGGCCGCATCGACGGCCGCGTACAGCACGTCCCCGCGACGCAAGCGCATCGCCGATCGCGGGACAGCCGAGTCCGACTGAACGGTGCGACCGATCCGTTTGCTCATCCCCCAGAAGCCGTAGGGACAGACCGTGGCCGTTGTCATCTTGGTGCACCGTCCCGCCGGTGGGTCACCGGCCGCGTGGCGGCACACGTGCGCGGTCTCTCTGGGTGCCGGCCCGTCGTAGACCAACTCCAGTGGGAGCACACGGGTCATCGGCGTGACGAGCAGCTCGATACTGGCCGCGTCGCCCAAACGCATTCCGTCCAGCGTCGTGCGTAGCTCGCTGCCGCGCCGGGCCATCGTCACCAACAACTGCCGCGCTCGATCGTCGTCCAAGGTGTCGGGGGCATCGTCGGCGCCAAGGGTTTTCGAGACCGTGGCCTCGATCGCATCCAGCAGCTGGGCAACGTCGGTCAACAGGATCAACGAACCGGTGGCGTTGTTTCGAAGTTCGGCGCCGCGGGCGTCGAGCAGGACGTCGGCGGCGCTGATCGCTTGGCTCGGCTCGGGTGGGGCGCTCAGTCGACGAGGGCGCAAGGCCAGTCGCTCGCCCGGGACCGACGTGCTGCGCACGGTGGCAGTCAGTAGCGCCGACTGAAGTGGGCGATTGGCGAAGGACACGGTGATGTCGAACTCGACGACGCCGTCGGCCGGTGACTGAAAGGCGAACGCGGCGTGCGTGCTGGGCGCACACCCATCGTCCATCGGCAGCGAGATCTCGGCGTGCTGCGGTTGGGCCCACACACGTGACGTGACCGCCACGTCGAGCAGCGCGGTCGACACGTTGACGAGCGGGGCGGGGAAGGCCAGCCCTGCAGCGATCTGGCCAAGCTCGGGCACGGCGATGAACACATCGAGAACCAGATCGGTCGTCGGCGGCAGCACCGTGCGGCACTGCTGTTGGCCATTCCACACCTCGCAGATCAGCTCGCGGGGCTCAGCTGGGGACTCAGCCGGGGTCTCAGCTGGGGACTCAGCCGGGGACTCAGCGGGTCGTCCCATCGCTGCCGTGCGGCTACCGACGAACACCTCGATGGATTGTCCCGCGGCCGTGCGGGCGCGTGACCGGCCGACGAGCACGCCGGCGGCGTGATCCTCATGGTCGAACTGCAACGCCTCGAGTCCGTCGATCAACGTGTCGTCGCCCAACTGTCGAGCGGCGACCACGCTCCACCGTCCGACACCGGTGACGTCGGCGACCGCCGAGTCTGCGGCGACCACCGCGGTCGGTGCCGCACCGAACAACGCGGCATCGATCGGCGTGTCGTGGCTCAACTCGACGAGCACCTGGGGCCACCACGACATCACGTCGCGGGGCATCACGGCGGTGATCGAGGCAGTTCCATTGTCGATCCCGGCGGCAAGCGCGCCCGCGGGACCCACCGCCGATTCAGTCGCGGTCACCACGATCAGACACGTCGCCCGCACGGTGCCAATCCGGTCCTGCCAACCAGCCGCGTCGCCGTCGATGATCGCGATATCAGCCTGCGCAGCGACCTGCGCAGTGACCCCTCCCGCAGCGTCCCCCGCAGGGAGCAGCGTCGCCGAGAACAGTTGTCCGGCGAACGGTCCGGCATTGAGTCGCTTGACCGTCTCGACCGCGGCGCTGTGGTCGCCGGAATCGATCACGCCCACCCGAAGTGGCCATTGCCAAAAGGCCACCCGAGTCCGCTGATCGATCACCGCGGTGACCCGCCGACCACCCACCGCACCGAGGGCATGCACCTGTCGCGCACTCGCCACGTCGGCGACCTCGACGCGGATCAACGCGGACGTAGACGTCGACGTGGACGTAGACGTCGACGTGGACGTAGACGTAGAAACCGCGTCGACGGCGGCCTCCCACACTCGCGTCAGGCGTTGATCGGTTGCCGTGTCGATCTCGATCGCCTGCCACCGGGCCAGCCGATCGGGATAAAAGTCGCGGGCCCGCCCGGAATAGCGCACACCAAATCGCTCCCACAGCACCGACGGATTCAGCAGGTCACGAAGTCGCTCGCCAAGCTCGGCATCCGAGGCAGCCTCGAGCGACGCCACGGAGTCGCCAAACAGTCCGGCAGCGAATGCTCCGGTTGCGCTTATTTCAGCCACGCCTGTGACTCGGCGATCGTCGGCACCGCCAGCAGTGGGTAGTCCAGCAACACATGAGCGTTGGCCATCGTCAGCACGTAGGCGTGGCGCAGCAGCGACGCGGCCCGCTCGGCGGGGATCTTCGACAGCGTTGTGCCTACACCTTTGTTGGCGTCAGCCTCTCGCTGCCAGGCGGCCTCGTCCCCCAGCACGCCGAGGACAGCGCGGGCGCGTTGGGCCCGGTCGGTATCACCGTGGCGCCACTGATTGGGCAGTTCGTACGGTGAGCGATCGATCTGAATCGTCGCCCCGCGCAGTCCGTCGTTCGCCAGACCGCGCGGGATCGAGTCGGCGTACTGGGCGATGCGATAACGGGTGTTCAGCAGACGTCGCCGCAGCGCGGTGGTCTGGTCGTACATGATGTCGGTTACCGCTAACAGCGTCTTCAGTTCTCCAAGGATTGGCGTGCGGATCGACGGGCGAGCCGATGGTTGTTTGGCCGCCGAGGAATTGACGATGATCACTTCGTCGACCCGGTTCGGAGCCGGCGTGGGTGGCATGGTCGCTGGCTCGAATGCCGATGAGGCACGCAACATCCACTCGGTGCCCATGTTGTCGTACACGCCGCCGTCCGACAGGAGGAACGACTTCAGTGCCGTCGGCTTGGCGAGCCCGAGACCAGTCTTCGGCACGGCAACCGGAGGGAATGCTCCCGGCAGCGCGGCCGAGGCCTGCGCGGCGGTGGCCACGTGAATGTCGCCAACCCCACCGAAGCCGTCACGCCAGGAGTAGACGAAGCGGCCGGAGAAGTAGGCCGCCTCGGCGGCTTGGAGCTCGGTGGCGACCAGCACATGATCGACGGAATGATGCATCTGCGCCAAGCGGCGACCGTGAAACAGCGACGACTCGAAGGTCCGCCGGGCAACCCAACTGCGCCGTTGAGCGACGATCCCCGTCAGCAACAGGGCGATCGGCCAGGCGATCACCGTGCCGCGCAGCCCGGTGCACACCGTGGCCACGACTGCGCCGAGCACCGGCAAGGCCATCGCTGCGAGCAACGCATACACCAACCACGACGACCACAGGGTTCCCTTGCGAGCGATGCGTACCGCCAACCTGCTGGCCAGCGAGCGAAACGCGGCGGGCGACACCGTGGTCAGATTGGTCTCCAAGCTGACCCACCCATTGGTCAGCGAGCCACCGGAGACCGAGGCGACTGCGGCGAGCTCCGGCCCCTTCCCGGCATCGATCAGATACATCAGCGCGCCAAGCCCAAAGAGCGATGCTCGATGGCCGCCGCCGCTCATACTCAGACCGACATGCTGGACGCGACCCTGCGAATCAGACATCGATGTGTCCTTCCCCCCGGCGTGCACTGCCCCACAGGACGCCGACGGAATCGTACACGGGAAGCCAACGACGGGAGTCAGCGACGGGAGTCAGCGGATCGCGATGACCCACAAGCTGGCGCTGCCGCGTGGCCGGCCCGAAGCGGTGGCAGCGAGATAGCCGTCGCCGACCGGAGCGAGGGCCGAGATCGGGGCGAGGTCGACTGGTACATCGCTGACCTGGCGCAGCGTGAGACGGTCCCCATCCACCAGCCACAGCGTCGTGCGGTGATCGTGGTTCAACCCCTGGCGGGTGACGCTGAGGAGTACTCCCGCTGGGCCATCGGACACGGCGATCTCCCCAAGCTCGTCAGGCGAGTCCGCCGATGTGCCATTCAGTGCGCCGACCGGGATGGCATTCAGGGTGATGCCGTCGCGGCTGGACCACACTCGTAACGCGCTCACACCATCGCCGAGGAGGCGAGACACGAAGACCGCGCCGTCGGTGGTCGACGCGGCGGCGACGAATGCCGTCGAGTCAGAGCGAGTCGGCGGGAACACCTTTGAGGTAACCCAGTTGCGTCCATCGGCCGAGGCCCACATGGCAGCGATCCCCTTGTTGCCATCCGTGCTGCCATAGGCGATCACCTTGCCGTCGAAGGTGGTGAGGCCGAACACGTGCGTGCCCAAGGCATTCAGTGGTTGCGCAACCTGTTCCACCCAATCGACTCCATCGGCCGAGCGGATGATCAGCGAGCGAGTCTGGCTACCCGACTGGTCGCCCGTGTTCTCGAACACCGAGATCATGAAGCTGTCGTCGGTGGCCACCGCGCCAGTCACCGAAAGACGCGGGTTGGGCGGAACGGGCATCGTGTGGCGTGTCCAGTGGTCACCGTCGTCGCTGACCCACGAGGTGATCTGGCCGCCGTTGTCACCCACCGCATATCCCACTGCGACCAGACGTTTGCCGCGGATCATCAATCGGACGATCGACCACCCGTAGCTGATGCTCGGCGACTCGATCGGCGCGGTCTGCAATGCACCGTCGGCAACCCTGGTCCACGTCATCGCGTCGTTCGATCGCCATACCGAGGCCTCGGCGCGAAAGCCGACACGGGTCGTCCCCACGGCGACGTAGCCATCGAGATACGGCACGATCTGGGCGACTCGCACCGAACTGCCAGCGATACGCGTGTCCTGGCCGACGACAATCCGGTCGGTGTGCGCGGACGCGGCGAACACACCACCAGGATCGGCGACCGGGCGTGGCCCGTCGAGGCGCGGCACGGCAGACGCGTCGGTGGCCGTCGCCGTCGGGGTGGCCACGATGGAGCCTGCCGAACGATTGTCGGAGCGCTGCGTGGCAACGACCGCGGCGATCGCCGCGCCGCCGATCACAAGCGCCAGCGCGGCAGCCACACCGACGATCGTGCGCCGACGGTCGTGGACCTTCGGATGGATGTTGACCACGTCGGGCTCGGCGTGCGCTTCCACCGTCGTGCCAAGTATCTCGTCGAGTCGGCTCTGCGGGCGGCAGGCCTCGGCGCGTTGGTCGAGCATCTCGGTCAATCGCTGTTCTACGTCGATCATTGCAACTCCTTCCTCATCGCCGCTAACGCGCGCGAAATCCATGGGCCGACCGATCCGGGTGGGCAACCAATCGCGGTGGCGATCTCGGCCTCCGACATACGCGCGTAAAACCGCAGCACCACCGCGGCGCGCTGGTTGAACGGCAACTCGGCCAAGACATCCCATAACGGGTCCTGGTCGACAACGACCGTTCGATCATCGCCGCGATCGGCGCTGCGGCGAACCGCTGCCTTGGCCCGCTGGTCGCGGCGGGCCACGTCGCGACAGCGGTTCAGCACGGTGCGATTCAGGTAGGGGCCGGGCTCGCGGATCTGGTCCCAGCGACGGAACAGGGCGACGAATGCATCGTGCACGGCATCGGCCCCAGCCGCTTCGGACCCCAGGAACAGCGCTGCTCGCCGGACCTGACCGTCGAATTCGCTGCGATAGAACTCGGCAAACTCAGCGTTGCTCATCCACTTCCCCACGTTCGAGCCCGACGCTTTCATACAGTGAGCAGTCATGAGACTCGGGATCCATCTTCCTCAATTCGGACGAGCGGCCGGACCACAAGCGATCGCCCGCGCCGCACGTTTGGCCGAGGACCTCGGCTATGCCGACGTGTGGGTCAGCGATCACGTCGTCCAGCCCGCGTCGCAGGGGTATCCCTCGCCGTACCTGATCGATCCGTTCCTGACCCTGACTTGGGCCGCGGCGGCGACGAACACGGTCGGGCTGGGCACCAGCGTGCTGGTCGCGGCCCAGTATCACCCGCTGTGGCTGGCCAACGCCACGGCCTCGCTCGACCTGCTCAGCGAAGGACGCCTGCGACTGGCGATCGGCGTGGGCTGGAGCGAGGCCGAGTTCACCGCACTGGGCCAGGACTTTCATACTCGCGGCAAAAGGACGGACGAGATCATCGAGATCCTGCACCGTTGCTGGACCACGGACCCGACCTCGTTCGAGGGACGCCACTATTCGTTCGACGATCTGCGCGTCCTCCCCAAGCCGGCGCACCCGATCGAGGTCTGGATCGGCGGCGGCAGCGAGCCCGCCTATCGTCGGGCGCTCACCGCACGGGCGAGCGGGTTCCAGATGATCGGTCTGAAACCAGACACCGTCGTCGAGCCAATTCGCCGTCTGCGCGCCGACCACCCCGATCCGCAGCGCTTCACGATCTCGCTGCGCACGGGTTGGGACCCGCAAGGAATGGACCCGGCCGAGATCGCCGCCGAAGCAGACGCCTTCGCCGCCGCTGGCGTGCAACACGTGGTGGCCGCGCCATGGCGGACGACGATCGACGACTGGCTGCGATCGATGGAACTGTTAGCCGAGATCGTTCTGTAGAGGGCGCGACAGCCGCGCCGCGGCGTCAGGCTGCTGCGGCGGCGGCGTCTCGAGTGACCTCCTCCCACAGTTCGCTGCGGACCCGGTCGGATTGCGGCGGGGATAATCGGTTGGCGGCGACCACCCCTTCGATCATGTCGGCCAGCACGGCAGCCTGGGCACGATCACGCAGCACGACGGCCACGGTGGCGGTCTCGCCATCGTCGCGGCGGAATCGACGCAGCGAGCGGGTGACGCCAACGATGCGTGGTGGGCTGCGAAAAGACGGGGCGATCAGCCCACGCTGGCGCGCCGCGCCAGCCAGCAAGCGGGCGATGTGGGCAAACTCCAAGGCGGTCGGCGGTGTCGTCATACCCACACCATGGCAAAGGGGTGTGGCGCGGTTGTTTGGACCGGCCGCGACCCGGCGGCGGCCCGCTACTTCGCCCCGGTCTTCGCCTTGCTGTAGGCGGCCATGTAGTCGCGCACTTCGCGGTGGGACTGCAGACCGTTCTGATTGCGGATTTCCAACGCCAGCGCTGCTTCCAGGGAGGGCGCGGCGGCATTGTGGTTAAGCACCTGCTTCGTGCTCAGCAGCCCAACCGCGGTATAGCCGGCCATCGTCCGTGCGGCCGCCATCGCCTGGTCGACGACGGCATCGGTCTCCACCACTCGCGAGACCAGCCCCATCTGCTTGGCCTCCTCGGCGTCGATGTCGCGGCCCGTCAGGATCAGGTCATAGGCGTTCGACGCCCCGATCAGTCGGGGCAGCAGATAGGTGACTCCGATGTCGGTGCCGGACAACCCCGTGCGGATAAACGCCGAGCAGAACGTGGCCGAGCTGGCGGCGATGCGGATATCGGCCGCGCAGGCCAGCGCCAATCCCCCGCCGAAAGCCGCCCCGTTGACGGCGGCAACGATCACCTGCGGCGTATCGCGCATGTGCACGGTCAAGTTAGACATAAATGTCTGGGCGTCGACACCGACGGGCATATGCCGGTGCGTTCCGGTCGCCGGCGGGGTGCCGAAGTCGCGCAGGTCGAGCCCGGCACAAAACCCCCGGCCCGCGCCGGTGAGGACCACCACCCTGCAATCAGGATCTCCAGCCACCACGTCCAGCGCGTCATGCAGGTCGGCGACCATCTCGAAGGTCAGGGCGTTCAGTCGATCCGGGCGGTTCAACATGATCGTGGCGATGCCCGGCTCTTCACGTGTCACGTGCACAGTGCCATGGGGCATCAATCCAGAGGCCGGTTGCGTGGTCGATTCGGTCATCCGGCCACGTTAAGTCGTCCCGGTACGCTGCCGCCCATGGAGCACGCGCCGGAGCTGACGTGGCCGAGCTGACCCCGTTGCAGCGCTCGACGTTGGCGTTGATCAAACGCCCGGCTGAGCCCCAGGTGTTCTCGACCGAGCTGATCGCCGAGCTGCGCGAGACGATGACCGAGGCGTTGGCCCATTTCGCCGATCGGGCCGGCGGCCGGGAGTTATTCGTCACGAAGCACAATCTCGGTGCGGTGCATGGCTGCGAGACCAACTTCATGAGCCCCGACGACTTCGCCTGGTCCCCGGCCAGCGCTCGCGGCCAGGTATCGCACAAGGCGATCCAGCTGATGCTCACCTGGCGCGGCGAGCCAACCCCGATCGAGCTCGTCGACAGTGCACTGGCCCGCCTGGCCGATGAAGAAAAGAGCCTGGGGAACTACATCGCTGCATTGACCGCAGCCGACGAGGCCGACTTGCGCGGTCAGGCCGCGGACAGGGTCACCAAGTTCATGGAATGTTTCCCGCCGTTGGATTGGCGTTCCCGACCGGTGACGGAGTCGGCTGTGCAGTTCCCGATGGCCGGACCGATTCTGATGCGTGCTCGGGTCGACCTGATGATCGGGCGCCCCGAAGGCGACGAGGCTCGCAAACTGATCATCGACTTCAAGAGCGGACGGGTGTCCCCACGGCACCGCGAAGATCTGCGCTTTTACGCGCTGATCGAGACGTTGCGCAGCGAGGTACCGCCGCGCTCGCTGGCCACGCTGTATCTGGACAGCGGGCAGCCGCACGTCGAACAGGTCACCGAGGGCGTGCTGCGCGCCGCGTTGCAGCGAACACTCGACGGGGTCAATCGCATGGTGCAGCTTCAAGTCGAGGAACACACCCCGGGCGTGTCGCCTGGTCCACCGTGCCGCTGGTGCAGCCTCCTGGAGACCTGCGCGGCCGGCACCGCCTACGTGCGCGGCGACGACTGGGACGGCGACGAGTAGACCCTGGCGGTGAAGTCGCGTGCCTAGGGTGGGGCGATGGCCGACAAGATGCCCAACCGGTTGCCCGACACCGTCACCGAGGCGATCTCGTTGCTGCGAGACCTCGGCTACACCGCCGACTTTGAGCTGATCGATGGACAGATGTGCGTCGGCGAGATGTATTGCATACTCGACAAGGTGACCGTCGATCGCGTCTTTCGCTTCGAAGGCCCAAGCGATCCCGGCGACCAGATGATCGTTTTCGCAATCACCGACACTGACACGGGTACAAGGGGAACCTTGGCCAGCGCCTACGGAATCGACGCCGATCCCGACGAGCGCGACTTCCTCACCGGCCTGGCGACCCGATTCGACCGCTGGGCCAACCGTCAGCCCTAGCTCGCTCAATGACCCGATTGACCGCATCGCGCCTGGACGTCCCGGCTGTGATCACCACGGCACGGTTACGGCTCGTGGAGAGCGATCCGGCATGGGCGCCACAGTTTGCCGCGGCGATGGCCGCCTCGTCCGACAGTCTCCGGTTTACGCCCGGCTGGCGCGAGGCCGCCCAGCCCAGTGTCGCCGCCGCGTCTCTGCAAACGTCACTTGACCGAGCCGCCGACGACGTCGTCCGCCATGCCTTCGTGGGCGATACCTATGTCGCGCGGATCGATCTACACAGCTGGGACGACGAGGTACCGAAGTGCGAACTCGGCTATGTGGCGAACGCCGCGATCCTCGGGCACGGTCTGGTGACCGAGGCGTGCCAGACGATGATCGATATTGCCTGGTCGATGGGCGTCGTGCGCGTCCAGGCCGTGTGCGACAGCCGCAACGAACGGGCGATCCGGATGGCCGAGCGGCTCGGGATGCGCCGAGAGGGCGTGCTCCGGCACAACGACCGCGACGAGGCGGGCAGCTTGGTCGACGAAGTGATCCTGGCGATCACCCGTGGCTAGCGGATGAAACCGGCCATCACGTTGATCGTCAGCCCGACGATGAACGTGGCGAAGACGTAGGAGATCAGCGTGTGCTGGGTGACCAGCCGGCGGATCGTTTTGCTGGTGACGTTGGTGTCGCTGATCTGGAAGGTCATTCCCAAGCAGAACGAGAGGTAGCCGAAATCCTGGTAGTCCGGCGGTTCCCCGCCAGGAAAGTCGATCCCGCCATCGGGACCCATGTAGTACAGGTGGGCATAGCGCAGGGCGTACACCGTATGCACGCTGAGCCACGACACCACCACGGCGGCCACGGCGAAGATGATCAGCAGGGCCTTCCACGGCTGGGCCGACTGCTCGGCCTTGATGATGCCCAACACCACGCCAGCCAGGCTGACCACCGAGGCGATGACGGTCACCGTGCCCGAAATCATCCTCCCGCTGTCCTCACGAGTTGCCACGTGCTGCACCTCGGACGGGGGCATCGGTCGGACGCTGAACCACACCATCGACACGAAAAGTGCCCCGGCCAGCACCCAGCCGCCGAGAACGGCGAACTGCCACGGTGCTACCAGGGCACAGATCACTGCCGCGACCACACCGGCAGCTGCACAAATCAGCAGCCGCGGCGTGGACGAAATCATTGTTGGGTGCGGTTAGCCGCGACCCATGTTCGGCCGCTTGCCATGATTGGCCTTGGAACGGCGCAAACGCGCCTTGCGCTTCTTGGTCTTCTTCGACATAGGGCAGCAATGCTACCGGCGGGGTCTGCCCTGCCCTACCCCGCAGCCACCCAATCCAGCAGCTCGTCGACCGAATACGTGTTGATGACCCGATCGAGCGGGACACCCACCTGGGCGGCCCGGTCGCACCCGTGCGGCTGCCATTCCAGCTGGCCCGTTGCGTGGGCGTCGGAGTCGATCGCGAAGTAGCAGCCGTAGTCCATGGCGATCGTCATCAGTTCACGCGGCGGATCGAGCCGTTCGGGACGGCAGTTGATCTCGACGGCGGTGTGGAACTGAGCGCACGCGGCGAACACGTAATCTGGATCGAAGTCCGACGGAGGACGCTTGCCGATCATCCGTCCCGTGCAGTGACCAAGGATGTCGACGTGCGGCGAGGCGATCGCCTGCACCATCCGCTCGGTCATCTGCTGAGCACCCATCCGCAACTTGGAATGCACGCTGGCGACCACCACGTCCAACTCGGCCAGGACATCATCGCTGTGGTCGAGCGAGCCGTCTTCCAAAATGTCCACCTCGATCCCGGTCAGAATGCGGAACGGAGCGAACTGGCGATTCAACTCGGCAACGTCGACGACCTGCTGCTCCAAACGCTCCTTACTCAACCCATGGGCGACGGTCAGCCGCGGCGAATGATCGGTGAGCACCATGTACTCGTGGCCAAGCTCGATCGCCGTGCGGGCCATCGCCTCGATCGTCGCCCCACCGTCGCTCCACCGGCTGTGCATGTGCAGATCGCCGCGCAGTGCATCGCGATACCGCTGGCCATCCGGCGTCATCGGCACCTGGGTCGTGGCTTCCAAGTTGGTCAGGTAGTCCGGCGTTGTCCCGGCGAGCGCCTGGGTGATGACCTCGGCGGTGGAACCGCCGATTCCCTCCAGTGTCGTCAGCTGATCTGCCTCCGCCAGGCGCTGTAACGCATCGACCGGCGTGGAGCGGACGACGTCGAGCGCCCGGACGAATGCCTTGGTCTTGAATCCACCCAGGTGAGCGCGATCCAGGCAGTGGACGATCCGCTCAAGGGCGCTCACCGGGGTGATCGTCGGCGGCGTCGAGCTCATCCGACCAGCCTAGGACGGGCTTGACCCGGCGGCGGAGCGTGCCCAGCAGGCCGACCCCGCCGACCAACGCCAAGGTGGCGAGGTAGGCGACACTCATCGAGCCCGGACCGGTATTGGGCAACCGCGGCGGCGCTGGTGGGATCACCGGCGGCTCGGTCACCGGCACGATCGGCACCGTCGTCGAGGTCGTTGTCGTCGAGGTCGTGGCTGGCGGTGGTCCTCCAGTCCCCGGTGGCAACGTGGTCGATGTCGTCGTCGACTGCGGCACGGTCGATGTCGACGATGTCGACGATGTCGACGATGTGGTCGAGGACTGCGGGACGGTGGACGTGGTGGTCGTCGATTCCGGCACCGTGCTCGACGTCGACGTGCTGGTCGTCGTACTCGTCGTACTCGTCGTACTCGTCGTACTGGTCGTACTGGTCGTCGTGGTCGTCGTCTTCGGCACGGTGCTGGTCGTCGTCGTGGTTTCCGGAACCGTCGGCGTGGTGGTCGTCGCGACCGGGGCGAGCGTCGACTCGGCGCGCAGAATCTGCGCGGTGCCCGCCGTTGCCAGGGTCTGGGACATCGAGCCGGACGGGCCCGCAGCAACGCCGCTGTAGATCTGCAGCGGGCCAGGACTGTTCACCTCGGCAACGATCGCCGTGTCCGTCTCGGCGGACGTCACCTGAGCGAGATCGGCGCTCGCCGTGCCGTCCTTCTTGGTCGCCAGGACGATCGGATTGCCGGCGCCGATCCGGATGCGCACCTCGGCACCCTGGATCGGGCCGAGCGCATTGGTCACCTTCACCGTCGCCCCAGTTGCCCGATCAGCGGTCAGCGTGACTGTCCACGGGCCCGCGTTGCGTTCCGCTTCGGCGTCCATCGCGATCGCTCGCTCCTGCAGCTCAGGGCTGCCACTGCTGGAGGCGATCCGTCCCAACGACGGCACAAGTGGCGAATACGGATCGTTTGCCTGGTAGGTGCCGGCAGCATCGAGTGCGTAATAGTGGAACACGGCCCAGGCCGCAGCGGCGTCGAACGACCCGGCGTCAACGCCGTAGCGCCACGCCAAGTAGGCACCCTTGGCCGACGTCGGGTCGTTCGGGAAGAACTGCGAACTGGGCGACGATGGCACGTCGGCCGTTGGGTGAATCCCACGGTTGAACGTGCACGTCCCGACCCGATACCGGCCAGCCTCGTCGACGAACAGCCACTGACCAGCCCAGGCCAGGCCACGGGCCAGCTCGACGCCGTCGGCGTGATATTTGATCGCCATCCCGGCGCAGCGGTAGTCGCCCGGATAGTCCTCGCCACCCGAAAACGGGGTGTGTGGCACGCATCCGGCAGGCATCTGCAACCGAGGGAGCGGTTCTGCGGCGACGCGCAGCGGGTCGGCGGTCAGCCATGCCCCACTGACCATGGCAGCCAGCGCAGCAGCGGAGATCGGGAAGATCGAAGGTTTCACGACCGTGCTGAGGACGTCGACATCGCCGATCCGGCAAACGATCGCTACAAACGATCACCGTCCCGGCATCATCGATATAATTGATAGTCGCTGCGTTGCACACATAGACGTACAGCAGTACGATCCATCTATGACACAGCAAACGCATTCCGAGGACTGCTTGGAGGAAGTCGAAGCGCGTATTGCTGAGCTGATCGGGATGATCAATTGTGCGTACGGCAAACTCGTCCAACTGATTGCCCAGGTCAAGGACGGCGAGCTCTGGTCCGGTCCTGGGATTCGCTCAGTCGAACATTGGTTGACCTGGCAGGCGGGCGTCTCGCGCGGCACGGCGGCCCAGCTCAACAAGGTTGCAATTGCGCTGGAATCACATCCGCAGACGACCTCCCTGCTGGTCGACGGACGATTGACGTTGGACCAGACCGCGGCCGCCGTCACCGCGCACCCCGATCACGACGCCGAGATCGCCGTCCTTGCCCCAGCGGCGATGGTGTCTCAGCTGCGCACACTGGCGCGTTGTTCGCGGCCACCGAAAGAGCCGACCAGCGACGAACCATCGTCGATGATCGAACAGCTCCATTTCAGTCGCGGAGACGACGGCTGGCTGCATGGCTCATTTCGTCTCGCCCCTGATCATGCCCAGACGTTTCTTCAGGCCGTCGACGAGGCTCGCGACCGGATGTTCGCTGACGGTGCCACGCAACTGTCGTGGACGGACGTACTGATCGACGTCTGCGAACGTTCGATCGCCAGCCAGTCCCCCGAGCGCATCGCCCGCTATCGGACGTATGTCTTCGTCGACCCAGCGCAACCAGTGCCGGCCAGTTGGCCGGACGGAGTGACCGTGTCCGGAAGTCTGCTTCGTCTGTTCACCTGCGACGGCATGATCCAGCCGGTCATCGTCAACAACGGTGTCCCGGTCAGCGTTGGCCGCACGCAGCGCACGGTGCCAGGACGCACCCGGCGACTCGTCACCCACCGCGACCACGGCACCTGCCAGTCGCCGTGGTGCAACAGCACACGCGGCTTGGATGTCCACCACATCATTCATTGGGAGTACGACGGCCCGACCGACACCTGGAATCTGATCCTGCTCTGCCGCCGCTGCCACCGGGCGCTGCATCGTGGCGAGTTCTCGATCGTCGGCAACGCCGACCGGCCAGAGACGCTGCGCTTCATCAACGACCGCGGTATCGACATCGTCCGTCCGCAGCCAGCGCCGGATCCCGTCCCGACGTGGAAGCGTCTCCCCCACCAGCGCTTCCAACGTCCGCTGGGCGAGCCGATGACGACCCACTGGCTTGGATTCGCCCCACCCAGCCGGGCCGGTTGATCAGGTCGCGGCTACGGCCGCCTCGCAGCTGGCAACCATGCTCCGCGACACGTGCCTCGGTAGCCTGCATCGTCTCATGGAACGATTCGGCCTGGTCGGCCTTCCCAACGCGGGCAAGAGCTCGCTGTACAACGCGCTCACTGGCGGGGGCGCGCTGGCCGCGCCGTATGCGTTCGCCACCAAGGACCCGAACATCGGCGTGGCCAAAGTCCCCGATGATCGGCTCGACCGCCTGGCGGTGATGTCCAAGACCAAGACGATCGTCCACGCCGCGGTGCAGGTCGTCGATATCGGCGGGCTTGTCGAGGGAGCCTCGAAGGGCGAGGGTCTGGGCAACAAATTCCTCGCCAATATCCGCGAGGTCGACGCGATCGTGTTCGTCCTGCGCGCCTTCGAAGACGACGACGTGCCGGGCCCCTCCGATCCGCTTGAGCATCTGCGTGTCGTCGAGATCGAGCTGGCCTTGGCCGACCTGGAAACCGTCGAGAAGCGGCTCAACCAGGCGACCCGTCAGGCCAAGCTGGACAAGGGTGCGGCCGGAGAACTGGATGCGCTGCAGGCCGCGTACGACGCACTCAGCGAAGGCAAGCCGCTGTACCGCGCTGGGCTGAAGCAGGAATGGCGCGAACAACTTGCGCCGTACTTCCTGTTGACCAACCGGCAAGTGCTGGCCGTCGTCAATGTCGGCGAGAACGATCTTGACAACATCCCCGCGGTCGAAGAACGAGTCCGCCAAGAGATGCAATCGGCTGGCGACAACGTCGAGGTGATCGGGATGTGCGTGCAGCTCGAGGCGGAAGCAGCGACGATCGAGGATCCCGCCGAGCGGGCCGAGATGCTCGACGGGTTCGGCCTCGGCGAAGGCGCCCTATTCCGCATGGTCCGCAGCGCCTATCACCTGCTCGGTCTGCGTACGTACTTCACGACAGGCGAAAAGGAGACGCGGGCCTGGACGTTTTACGCCGGCTCCTCGGCCCCGGAATGCGCCGGACGAATCCACAGTGACTTCCAGCGCGGCTTCATCAAGGCCGAGACGATCCACTGGGACGACCTGCTGGAAATCGGTTCGTGGACCAAGGCCAAAGAACTCGGCAAGATCCGCATCGAAGGCAAGGACTACCACCCGATCGACGGCGACGTGATGGAGTTCCGCTTCAACGTGTGACTCTGCTCAGGCGATCCCGGCCGAGGTACCGTGGTCGGCATGCGTGGGGTGGCGGTTGCAGCGATCGTGGCGATCAGCGCCGCGCTTGGCGCGTGCACTGATTCACCCAAGACGCCGGCGTTGCCCGATGGTGCGGCCCCGTACGTCGCCGCCCTGAGTAAGCGACTGGAGGGCCGCGAGCATCCACCGATCCTGACGCCCGAGCAAGAGCATTGCGTGGCCTCGGCGGTGGTCGCTGGTATTGGACTGGACGCCCTGCGCGCCGCACAGATCACCCCCGAGACGATCAGCGAGACCCCCCTGCCGAAGCTTCCGGCATCCGTGACCACCCCAAGCAATGCCACCGAGATCGCCAACGGAATTGTCGACTGCGGCGTCGGCGGCAAGTTCGCCGGACTGTTCGCCAGCCGAGAACTCGCCGGGAAACCGGACAGCAACACGATTCAAAAGATCATCGATTGCATCGGTACCGAGGTAGAAGCAAGTCAGGCGCGAACGATCATCGCCACCTATTTCTTCAATGTCCACGCCACCGGCGACAACGCCGAGATGACGCGGGCGATGGTCGAGGACTGCGGGTTCGAAACTCGCTGAGCCGCGGCGTTACGTTGCGACGATGAGCAATCCACTTGCAGGCAAGGTTGCGGTGATCACCGGCAGCGGCGATGGCATCGGGGCAGCGATCGCCCGGCGCTTGGCCAGTGATGGCGCGACCGTGATCGTCTCCGATGTCAACGACACGAACGGCGAAGCGGTCGCTGCCCAGATCAACGCCTCCGGCGGCCGCGCCGTCTACCAGCACGCTGACGTCACGGCCAAGGCCGACAACATCGCCCTCATCCAGCGCGCCGTGGACGAGTTCGGTTCGATCGACATCCTCGTGAACAACGCCTGGGGAGGCGGGGCGGCGGCCTTCGGGGCGGTCCACCAGAAGGATGATGCGACGCTGGAGCACGGAATGGCGATGAACTACTACGGCCCGTTCTGGGCGATGCAGGCCGCGTTTCCGCACATGTATGCCAACGGTTGGGGCCGAGTCGTCAACATCTGCTCACTGAACGGTGTCAACGCCCACATGGGCACGCTGGAATACAACGCCAGCAAAGAGGCGCTGCGCACGATGACGCGCACCGCAGCTCGCGAATGGGCTGCCACCGGAATCACCTGCAACGTGATCTGCCCGGGGGCCAAGACCGCCTCGTTCAGGAACTTCGAAAAGCACAACCCCGAAATGGCGGCGGCCACGCTGGCGGTCCATCCGATGAAGCGGATGGGCGACCCCGACGCGGACATCGCCCCCGTCGCCTCATTTCTGTGTAGCGACGAGTCGCGTTACGTCACCGGCAACACGCTGTACGTCGATGGTGGCGGGCACATCAACGGCGTGTCGTGGGCCCCGGAGCTGACGCTGTAGCGCGCTTCACGTACATCAGATCGACCGCGGTCCGCCCGGCGGCGATTCCCTTGGTTTCGTAGGCCGTGACCGGGCGCCACGCTGGGCGGGCGACAACTCCCCCGGTCAGACGCACCTCGGCATCGCACACTGCCTCCATCTGCGTGGCGTAGTCGGCGATATCGGTGGCCAGATGCAGCGTGGCCCCGGGCGCCATCCGATCGACCAACGCCTGGACCACGTCAGCGGCGACCATCCGGCGATGGCGCTGTTTGGCCTTTGGCCACGGGTCAGGGAACCAGATCCGCACGCCGCTCAGCGAGTCGGCGGGTATCCGCGGCAGAAACTCCAACAGGTCCCCGGCGACGACACGGACATGATCCAGACCGTGCAACTCGATCGCTTCCAACACGTGGGCAACGCCGGGGGTATGGACCTCGACACCGATCACGGCGGTGGCATCAGCGCAGGCCAGCTCGACCAAGGCCGCGCCGTATCCGAAGCCGATGTCCAGGATCGCCCCGCGGGCATCGATCGTCGGGCCGTCGACCGCGTAGCCGTACGCGGCGAGACGCCGCTCGAAGTCGGCGTGACGGGTCGGACCGAGCTTGCGCCGGCGAGGCTGAAACGTGCGCGTTGGGCGCATATCCTGCCCAGTATGGCCGCCCCGGCAACAGCATGGTTGGTCTGCGAAGGCCACGTCCTGGCAACCGCCGACATCGCCACCGATCGGCGTGCGAAGCGGCGTGGACTGCTCGGCCGCGACGACTACGAGGGCGCGCTGGTGATCGAGGGCTGTCGATGGATTCACACCATGGGCATGCGTTTCGTGCTGGACGTCGCCTACCTGAACGAGTCCGGGCACGTCCTCAAGACGGTGCGCATGGCGCCCAACCGGATCGGCCTACCCGTGACCAAAGCGGCGCGGGTGATCGAGGCGCAGGCCGGGGCCTTCGCCCGCTGGGGTCTGAATGTCGGCGCCGACATCGAGATCCGCACGTGAACAGGGCATGAGCCTCGTCCTGGTGACCACCCCGATTGGCAACCTTGGCGATATCAGCCAACGGGCGATCGAAACGCTGCGCTCGTCGTCGCTGATCTGCTGCGAGGACACCCGCCATTCCGGGAGCCTGCTCGCCCGGATCGGTGTCAGCGGCGTACCGCTGGCCGTCTGCAACGAGCACAACGAGTCCCAACGCGCCGCCCAGGTGATCGAGCGGTTGGCCGCTGGCGAGCAGGTCGCGTTGATCACCGACGCGGGGACGCCAGGCATCTCCGATCCGGGCGCCCACCTGGTCGCCGCGGTCATCGCCGCCGGTTATCCCGTCTCGGCCGTTCCGGGTCCGGCGGCGCTGATCATGGCGTTGGTGATCAGCGGGTTGGACACGACGCGTTTCGTCTTCGATGGGTTCTTGGCGCGCAGCGGGAGCCAGCGCAGCGCTCGCCTCGCCGAGATCGCTGCCGAGCGCCGGACCACCGTGCTGTACGAGGCTCCGCATCGCGTTGCCCGAACGATCGAGGATCTCGCCGCCGCATGCGGTGACGATCGCCGGGTGGCGATCTGCCGCGAGCTCACCAAGTTGTACGAACACGTCTGGCGCGGCACGCTCGGCGACGCAGCAGCGGCGCTCGGCGAGCCGCGCGGCGAATACGTGCTGGTCATCGAGGGCGCTCCCCCGGCCGCCGTGGCCGACGACGATCAGCTGGCCGACGAACTCCGCCAGATGATCGCCGCTGGCAGCGATCGCAAGTCAGCGATCGCCGCCGTGGCGGCGATGCACCAGGTTCCAAAGAAGCGGGTCTACGCCCTCGCCCTCGCCCTTTAGCGCGGCATCAGGCCCAGCTGGCGGCTCTGGGCGACCAGCGTCCCGGCGCTGTCCCACACCTCGGACTCCTCCTCCAGGCACCCGTTCTGCACAAAACGCGTCCGGAACACACAGCGCAACGGGCCAGGTGCCGGTCGGGCACGGACGTGGACCGTGTATTCGACCGTCGGCACCCAACCCGGCGTGATGTCCAGATTGAACACCGCCGGCGGAAAGCAATCGCAGACCAACAGCAGGGCCAGCGGATCGAGCGCTCGACCGTCGGCAAACGAGAAGTAGCCAGCCACCTCGGCGACGCCGCTCGGCGTTCCGGCGGCAAAACCGGTGTCCTGCGGACGCAGATCGACACGGATTCGGTCCATCAGCGGCACGCTCGTTGCTTCCTGCACACGTGGCCTGCCCCGACACTCCTCGATCGGCGGGAGCGCCGGTGGACCGCCGTTGGCATAGGCAGGTCCACCCTCCATCGCCGCCAAATCACCGAAGCTGCCGAGCACCTGCAGGATCGCCGTATCGCCGGCGCGCATCGACGCCTGCACCGTGGCGAAGCGCCGACCAGCCTTGACCACCGCGGCATCGATCTGTACCGGCCCAGGTTTGCCCGGCGACAAGTAGTGACCGGTGATCGTGATCGGGTCGGGACGCCCAGCCACGGCGATCATTCGCCGGGCGACCATCGCCAGGAGATAGCCGCCGTTGGCGTTGCCGCCGATATCCCAGCCATCGACGATCCGCGCCGACCCGTCAGGTGCGACCTCGGTCGCGTTATCAAACTCGCTCGTATCACTCATCGCCCGTATCCTTCCGTCATCAGCTACTTCCTGACTACTCCGATCTACTACGTCACGGCCAAGCCGCATCTCGGCCACGCCTATACGACCATCGTCGGCGACGCCTTGGCCCGCTGGCATCGCCTGCTGGGCGAGGACGTTCACTTTCTGACGGGCACCGATGAGCATGGCCAAAAGGTCGCCCAGGCTGCCGAGACGGCGGGCAAGTCACCGAAGGAGTTCGTCGACTCGATCGCCCCGCTGTACGCCGACGCCTGGCAGCGGCTGCGGATCAGCAACGACGATTTCATTCGGACCACCGAGACCCGCCACCGGGTCGGCGTGGAAGAGCTGCTGCAGCGCTGCTACGACGCCGGGGACATCGAACTGGACGTGTATTCCGGCAAGTATTGCGTGGCCTGCGAGGAGTACTACACCGACGACGAACTGGACCCCGGCGATCTGTGCAAGATCCACCGTCGCCCGGTCGAGACCTACGAGGAAGAGAATTACTTCTTCCGCCTCAGCCGATTCCAGGATCGACTCCTCGACTGGTACGCAGCCCACCCTGGCGCGATCCAGCCCGAGTTCCGCGGCAACGAAGCCCTCGGTCTGATCCGTGGCGGACTGCGCGACTTCAGTGTCAGCCGAACCAGCCTGTCGTGGGGCATCCCGATCCCGTGGGACACCAAGCACACCGCCTACGTGTGGTTCGATGCGCTAGCCAACTACATGACCGCCGTCGGCTACGGCAGCGACCCCGACGAGTTCGCCCGGTGGTGGCCGGCGGTCCACCTGATCGGCAAGGACATCATCCGTCACCATTGCGTGTACTGGCCGGCGATGCTGATGTCCGCCGGGATCGAGCTCCCCGCCGGGTGGGCGGTGGGCGGGTGGCTGCTGATGGGCGGCGAAAAGATGTCGAAGACCGCCGGCAACGTGGTCAACCCCCTCGAGCTGATCGACCCGTCGAATCCGGACGGCGTCGGCGTCGACGGATTCCGTTACTACGTCCTCGCCGAGACGCCCTACGGCCACGACGGCGACTTCACCTACGAGGGTCTGATCGGCCGGTACAACGCCGACCTGGCCAACAACATCGGCAACCTGCTCGCCCGCGTCGCCACGGTGTCCGCCAAGAAGTGCGGCGGCGTCGGCACAGCGCCATCGTCGACGTCGGCATTGGCCGAGGCCGCTGGAGCGGCGGTCGAGGCGAACATCGCCGCGTGGGCCAGTTATCAGCCGCACCGTGCGCTCGACGCCACGATGGGACTGGTGCGCGCCACCAACGCCTACCTGGAGACGCACGAGCCGTGGAAGGCCGAGCCCGGCGCAGCGCTCGACACCGTGATCGGCGACGCCCTCGAGGCGTTGCGGATCGTCGCCATCCTGGCCACCCCGGCGATGCCCGACACCTGCCAGACGATCTGGGAACGGATCGGCTTGCCGGGACGTGCCGACGAGTCGCGCATCGGGGTGGCCACCGTGTGGGGCGGCTACCAGCCAGGTGCGGCGGTGGTCAAGGGTGACCCGTTGTTCCCGCGCAAGACCTTGTGAGCGCAGCATCGTCGGGCTACACCGACAGCCACTGTCACCTGTACGACACCCGTCAGGCGACGCTTGACCAGGTCCTAGACGCGGCGCGCGCCGCGGGCGTCACGACAATGATCACGGTCGGCTGCGACCGAGCGACAACCGCGGCGGCGATCGAGATCGCCAGCGCTCACGACGGCGTGTTCGCCACCGCCGGGTTGCATCCCCACCAGGCCACTGATGGCGTCGATTCGATCGTCGGGTTCCTCGACGATCCGCAGGTCATCGCCGTTGGCGAATGCGGACTGGACTACCACTACGACCACTCGCCGCGCGACGTGCAACGACGGGCCTTTGCCGAGCAGATCCACCTTGCTCACCAACGCGACCTGCCATTGATCATTCACACCCGTGAGGCGTGGGACGACACGCTGGCGATCCTCGACAGCGAAGGGATGCCGACGCGCACGGTGTTCCATTGCTTCACCGGTGGGCCCACCGAGGCGACCGCCTGCCTGGAGCGCGGGGCGTACATCAGCTTCAGCGGAATCGTCACCTTCCCGTCGGCCACCGACGTGCAGGCCGCCGCCCAACTGTGCCCGATCGACCGGATCCTGGCCGAGACCGACAGCCCCTACCTGGCGCCTGTTCCCCATCGCGGCACGTCCAACCAACCGGCCTACGTCACCCACGTGGTCGCCCAACTCGCCGCGCTGCACAACCAGCCCGTCGAGGTGCTGCGCGCCGCCACCGTGACGAATGCCCGAACGGTCTTTCCGGGGCTGCGCGGATAGCGTCAGGGGCCAGTTATGGAACCCGCAGACAGGCGTCGACTCGGATGGGCCACGGTCTTGACCGTGGTCGCCCTGCCGGCGGTGTGGATGATGGGCACCAAGGGCGATGACAGCCACCCGGCGCTCGGCGCTGCTGGGGCGCCGCCGATCAACGCCCAAACGGTGACGTCCGAGACCTATCAGTCGCCTCTCCCCGTCTTCCTCAACGGGCGGCCACTGGCGCTGCCACCCGCCGAGATCGATGTCGCCGTGCCACCTGCTGGTAGCGCCAACGACAAGCCGGGGCTCGCCAGCTACCGATGGATCGGGCGTTCCACATGTTGGACGGCCGTAGCTCCGCACGGCACGGCGATCACGGTGACGAACGTCGCCAATCGGCAGAGCATCCGCTGCGCCAGCTCGGCGGCCAGCACGCCGGCCGGCGTCGATGTCGTCATCGACACCAACGCCTTCGCCACCATCGCCGACCTCGCCGACAGCCCGATCCACGTCCGGATCACCTGGTAGCGCGTGCATTCGCGGGCCGCACTCGCAGCCCTCCTGGAACGGGTCGATCGCCAGCCACGCCGCGACCTCGGACAGAACTTCCTGGCTGATCCGAACACGGCGCGCCGCATCACCCGCCTGGCGGGGGTCGGACCCGGTGATCAGGTGATCGAAATCGGCGCCGGGCTGGGGTCATTAACCCTCGCCTTGGCCGACGCGGGCGCCTCGGTTCGCGCCATCGAGGTCGATCCCGTCCTGGTGTCCGTGCTTCGCGAGGTAACTGCTGGGCTGGCGGTCGAGGTGATCAAGGCCGACGCGACCACCGTCGATTGGAACGCCGTCGCCACGGCGGATCGGCGCTGGATCGTCGTCGCCAACCTGCCGTACAACGTGGCCACCACGTTGATTCTTGACCTGCTCGACGACGTTCCTCAGGTGCAGCGAATGCTGGTGATGGTCCAGCGCGAGGTTGCCGAACGACTGTGTGCCAAGCCACGCACCAAGGCCTACGGAGCCGTCACCGTCAAGGTCGACTACTGGGCCACCGGTTCGATTGCCGGGCTGGTTCCGGCCTCGGTCTTCATGCCCCGGCCGAACGTCGAATCGGCCTTGGCCGACATCCGCCGTCGCCCGGCTCCTGTCGTCGACACACCGCCGCAGGCGATGTTCGAGCTTGTTCGCACGGCATTTGGCCAGCGGCGCAAGATGTTGCGCCGCTCGCTGGCAGGGATCGTCGAGGAAGCCGTGTTCGCCACATCAGGAATCGATGGGACGCGCCGCCCTGAGGAACTCGGGGTGGTCGAATGGGGGGCGCTGACCGACGCATGGCTGCGGCGATGAGCGTCACCCTGTCCGCCCCTGCGAAGCTGACACTCAGCCTGCGCGTCACCGGGGTGCGTGACGACGGCTATCACCTGATCGATGCCGAGATGGTCACCCTGCGTTGGGCCGATCGGTTGACGATTCGTCCGGCTGATGTCACCTCGTTGTCCGCATCTGGCCCCTTCGCTGCGGGGATGCCGTTGGACCAGCGCAATCTGATCTGGCGGGCGCTGGATGCCGTCGGGCGCACCGCCACGGTGCACATCGACAAGCAGTTGCCGCACGGCGGCGGGCTCGGCGGTGGGTCGGCCGATGCCGCCGCGGTGTTGCGCTGGGCGGGCTGCGATGATCTGGCGGTCGCCGCTCAACTGGGCGCCGACGTGCCGTTCTGCCTGCGCTGCGGGGTGCCTGGCGGACGAGCCAGGGTGCGCGGCATTGGCGAACTGGTCGATGTCCTCCCACCGCTCGAGCAGACGGTGACGTTGGTGATTCCCCCGCTTGCCGTTTCGACGCCCGCGGTGTACCAGATGTGGGATCAGCTGGGAGGTCCGAGCGGCGAATCATCCAACGATCTGGAGGCCGCGGCGATCGCCGTCTGTCCCGAATTGGCGGAATGGCGCGACCGGATCACGGCAGCATGCGAACAGCAGCCAACGCTGGCCGGCAGCGGCGCAACGTGGTCTCTGTTGGGAGATTTCGGGGGGATCGCAAGCGCGCTGCCGACAGCGCGCGTCGTGGTGACGCGCAGCTAGCGACGCTGGTGACGCGTCCGACGAAGCATCTTCTTGTGCTTCTTCTTGCGCATCCGCTTACGACGTTTTTTGATCAGCGATCCCATAGCTCGGGCAACACTATCGGCCGATAACCTCGTCGCGACCTTCCGGGGTCGTCCAATGGCAGGACAGCGGGTTTTGGTCCCGTTAATAGGGGTTCGAGTCCTCTCCCCGGAACTGAGCTAGAACTGACACGTGACCGTTTCTGCCGTCATCCTGGCTGCTGGCGAGGGAACGCGGATGCGTTCCAGCCGCCCGAAGCCGTTGCACATGATCTGTGGGCGAGCGATGGTGATGCACGTCATCTACGCCCTCGAACAGGTCGGCGTGGAACGCACCGTGATCGTTGTCGGCCACGGCGCCGAGCGGGTCCGCGGCGATGTGGCCGCCAAAGCGCCGAGCTGGGCGCACGTCGAGTTCGTCGAGCAGATCGGCCAACATGGCACCGGCGACGCCACCCAATACGGACTGTCCGTCTTTCCCGGCGACGACATGGACGACCGATCGACCGTGCTCGTCCTGCCCGGCGACACCCCGCTGCTGCGTCCCGAGACGCTCGACGCGCTCGTCGCCGAACATGTCGCCCAGGAAAATGCAGCCACCCTGCTGACGTCCGAGCTCGACGATCCGACCGGGTACGGACGCATCGTGCGCGCTCCGGCCAAGTCGGGGCGGGGGCGGGTGTTGCGCATAGTCGAACAGCGCGACGCATCGCCCGAGGAACTGGCGATTAAAGAGTGGAACACCGGCATCTACGCCTTTCGCCGCGACCTACTGGGCCCGGCGTTGCGGCGGCTGAGTCCCGACAACTCCCAGGGCGAGTACTACCTGACCGACGTGATCGCCAGCCTGGCGCGGATGGGTCATCCGATCGATTCGATCACCGCCCCCGCCGAGGAAACCCAAGGTGTGAATGATCGCTGGCAGCTGGCACTGGCCGAGCGCGAGCTGCGCAACCGGACGAACCGCCACTGGCTGCTCAACGGGGTGACGATGCTGGACCCACGCCAGACGTTTGTGGATGTCACCGTGCGCCTTGGACGCGACGTGACGTTGTATCCCGGCACGCTGCTCCACGGCTCGACGACCGTCGCCGACGGGGCCCAGATCGGGCCGAGCACGCGACTGATCGACTGTGCAGTCGGTGCCGACGCAGTGGTCGAGTACTCGGAGGGGCGTGGGGCGACGATTCCACTGGGGGCGCACGTCGGCCCCTTCGCCTCCGTCTGAGCGCGCCCTACACTGGCCAGCGGATGGAGGCTGCGCGATGGAGAAGGTGACGACGAAACGGCTGGCGTTGTATTCCGGCCGGACACACCCTGCGTTGGCCGAGGAGGTCGCTGCCCATCTGAATGTCGAGTTGGGCGACCCAGGGCTTGTCGAGTTCGCCAACGGCGAAATTCGGGCGCGCTACGCCGAGAGCATTCGTGGCAACGATGTCTTCATCATGCAAACCCACGGCGAGTCGGGCGATCGGAGCATCAACGACTCGATCATGGAGCAGTTGATCATGATCGATGCGGCATATCGAGCGTCGGCCAAGCGAATCACCGCAGTCTGTCCGTTCTACGGCTACGCCCGCCAGGACCGCAAGGCCGAAGGGCGTGAGCCGATCACTGCCCGCCTCGTCGCCGACCTGTTCAAGCAGGCTGGCGCAAAGCGGATGGTCTCGATCGACCTGCACAGCGGTCAGATCCAAGGCTTCTTCGAAGGGCCGGTCGATCATCTCACGGCGATGCCCGTGCTCGAGCAGTACATCCGCCAGCACGCCCACGAGCCGGTGATCGTCTCGCCCGATGCGGGACGGATCAAGGTCGCCGAGCGGATGGCTCAACACCTCGCCGATAAAGGTGCTGACCTGGCGTTCATCTACAAGCGTCGGCCGAAGGGGTCGACCAACGTGGCTGAGGCCAAAGAGGTCATCGGCGACGTCGACGGACGGCTGTGCATCCTGACCGATGACATGATCGATACCGCCGGCACGATCTGTTCGGCAGCCGACATCCTGCACGCCCGCGGCGCAACCGAAGTGTGGGCGATGGCCACCCACGCGGTGCTCAGCGGGCCAGCGATCGATCGATTGAAGAACTCCAGCATCCAACGGTTGGTGCTGACCAACACCCTGCCGATTCCATCGGAAAAGATGCTGCCGATGATCGAGGTCCTCTCGATCGCGCCGCTGATTGCCGACGCGCTGTCGGCGGTGTTCGACGACACCAGCGTCAGCGAGATCTTCGGTGGTGAGAACCAGGGCTGACCGCTAGGCTGGACCGCCGTTTACGAATCTCTTGTCGTTCGTCGTCTCTAGTTTGAGGTCCCACTCATGTCGCAATCGAAGCTCGTCGCCACCGCAGGTCGCCAGACCGGTTCGTCAGCGTCCCGTCGGCTGCGCGCCGAGGGCCACATCCCCGGCGTGCTGTACGGCCACGGGATGGATCCGCTGAGCCTGACGGTCGAGCGCCGTAACCTGCGCGTCGCCCTGAGCGGCCCGGCGGGCGTCAACACCGTGCTTGCGTTGCAGGTCGATGGCTCGTCGTTCAACGCCGTGATCAAGGAGATCCAGCGCCACCCCGTCAAGCGCACGGTCAGCCACATCGACTTCCTGCAGGTCAACATGAACGAGGAAATCACCGTGTCGATCCCGGTGCGGGTCGAGGGCGAAGCTCGTGCAGTGCTGGCCGAGGACGCGATGGTCGATCCCGCGGTCGACACGATCGAGGTTCGTACCACCCCGGCCAACATTCCGCCGGAGTTCGTCATCGATGTCACCGACATGCAGCCCAGCGACGTGATCCGTCTGGCCGACGTTCAGATGCCTGCCGGCGTCACGCCCACGGGCGATCCCGACATGCCAGTGATCACGGTGATCTTCACCGCTGCTGCAGCGGCGGAGATCGAGGCGATGGATAGCGCCGTCGCCGAAGAGGCAGCTGCCGAGTCGGCCGAGATCGCCGATGGCGAAGCGACGGCCGAAGGCGACGCCGACGCCACCGAATAGCAGCCTCCGATGGTCGACGCGCTGGTCGTTGGCCTGGGTAATCCGGGCAAGGAGTTCGCCAAGTCGCGACACAACCTTGGTGCGGACTGCGTCGCCCTGCTGGCGGCACGTGCTTCTACCTCGCTGAAGTCGGGGCGAGATCGCGCCTTGGTCGCCGACGTCCACCTCGCTGGGTGCCACGTCATCCTGGCGTTCCCGACGACCTACATGAACGAGAGCGGACAGGCGGTTGCCGCGCTGCTTCGGCGCAACGGGTTGACGGGTCTCCCCGATCCCCAACAGCTGATCGTCGTCCACGATGAACTCGATCTGGAGCCGGGCGTGGTACGGATCAAGGTCGGCGGGGGTTTGGCCGGCAACAACGGGCTGCGTAGCATCACCCAGCACCTGAAGACGCAGGACTACATCCGGGTCCGGATCGGTATCGGCAAGCCGCGATCCAAGGAGCACGGCGCCAAGCACGTGCTGTCACGGGTCAGCAGCGCCGAGCAAGCGATCTACGACGTCGCCATCGCCGTCGCTGCCGACGCCGTGGAGGCGATCCTGGCCGACGGTCCCGACGCAGCGATGCGCAGGTTCCACGCCCCACCCCCAGCAGAGTGACCGACCGCGCTGCGCAGCTGATCGAGCGCGGCCGCGGCTATCTCGCCGACGGGGCGTTTGAGGTTGCCGCAACGTTCTTCGCTGCCGGCGCCGACGCCGGGCTGACCGAGTCCATCGACGACCTACTCGCCACTCGCCACGCTGCCCTGACCAGCTACGGCGGGTGTGACGTCGTCGTCCTCGCCGGCGGCGGGAGCACCCGGTGGGGCTCCGGCAACAAGCTCGAAGCGATGCTCCGTGGACACTCGCTGCTCGACTGGGCAGCGGTTGGCGCAGCAATCAGTCCGCATCCGATCATCGTCGGGCGCGAGCACGGCGGTGGCCCATTGGCCGCGCTCGGCGCCGTCGCCAACCGCCTGTCCGCACCACTTACGTGGGTGGTGGCCGGTGATCAACCGTTGGTGGTCGGCGCCGCCGCCGCCGTCCGATCCCGACTCCTCGCACTTCCGCCGCGCTTCGCCGCCGTGATCGCCACGACAATCGCACCACCGCGCGGCCGCCACGAAGGTCGGCGGAATACAACCGGGGTGCTGTGGCGCACCGACCACCTCCGCCGCCAACTTGAGCGAGCGGGCATCGCCGGTCCGCTGCTCAATCGTTCTGCCCAAGAGCTCTACAACGACTGCCTGACCGGGGATGTGGTGGTCGATTCGTTGCTGACACACGACTGCGACGCACCCGCCGACCTTCGACTGGTCGAGCAACAGCTCACCATGGCGGACCTGGGGAATTGCCCAGTCCCCCACCCCTACGCCTGACCGGGGATTCATTCCTCGCCACCCCCCTTCCGAATCGTCAGTGACGAAACTCCGTCCGCGCAAGCGGGGGCCGGCGCGGCCGGGCCGAGGGCGGGGCCCGAGGGGCCGGCGCGGCCGGCGCAGGCCGCCGCCACCTCGTCTGGTCCAGTTTCGTCACTGACGATTCGGAAGCAGAGCGACGGTGTTCGGTACCTCGGAACACCCCCTGATCAGAATTCGGGCATGGACATCGACATCGACGGCAACGACGGCAACGACGGCAACGACGGCAACGACGGCGACGACGAAATCGACCCCGGCCCAGTGCCTCGGTCCCATGACAGCCCGACCCGGGTCAGGCCCTGCAGTTGGTGCGCAGCCGACGTGGTCCAGGTCTGTCGACCGGGGCGACCTCGGCTGTACTGCCACCACGCCTGCCGCCAACGGGCTTACGAGCACCGCCACGGGCTGGAGCACCGTCGCACGCATCGTGTTCTGCCTGGGCAGTTGAACGATAGGACGCCGCGTACCGACCCTGACCGGGCGTGGATGGGACGCGGCAGCGGATACGAACGAGGGGGATGGATGGTGCGCTTCGGACGCAAAATTCACGCCTTGCGTCCGGCTGTTCGTTCGGACGGATTTCGCCGCGAAACCGTCTGCGGGTTGCTCGTGCCAACCCACATGGGCAGTTGGTTCACCCAGGCCGACGGCGAGTCCTGCCGATCGTGTCAACGGATCGTGGCAGCCAATCCCTTGACGCTTCCGGTCGAGGCGTCGAACGACTTGGCGCGGCTCCGTGCGCTGATCGACGAGGCCGTCGAAGGTCGTCTTGAACCGGCGGCTGCCTTGGATTGGTTGTGGCGCAATGGCCGAACTGACCGACCCGACCGACCCGACCGCCCGTCGGCGACACAGAGTCGGAATCGGCAGCGACGGTCAGGCCATCGACGACGGGCTGTCGCTGCCGAACCGGTACCCTGAATCCCCGCCATGTCGTCGCTCGCGTCCCTCCCCCGGCTCCTGCGCGACGACCCCATCCTGACGTCGGCGATCGGCGACGAAGCAGGGTTCATCGCCGTCCCCGAGGCCGGACAAGCGTTGACCATCGCCGCCCTGGCTCAGCTGGGGGGACGACGCCCGATCGTCGTGGCCTGCGCAACCGGCACTGCCGCCGGCCAACTGTATGACGACCTCAGCCAGTACATGCCGGCTGACTCCGTCGCGCTCTTCCCGGCGTGGGAGACCTTGCCGTTCGAGCGGGTCAGCCCGAGCATCGAAACGATGGGCCGTCGCCTGGAGGTGCTCTGGCGGCTACGGACACCGGGACACCAGCCAACCATCATCGTCGCCGGCGTACGTGCTCTGTTACAGCGCCTGGGGCCGGGAACGACGCGGTTAGACCCCGTGGAGATCCGCCGGGGCGACGTCCTCGATCCTGACGGGGTGATGCGTACCCTGGTCAGCTACGGCTACCGGCGCGAGGAGCTGGTCGAACACCGCGGCGAAGTCGCCCAGCGCGGGGCGATCATCGATGTCTTCCCGGCGGCCGCAGACGCGCCGATCCGCATCGACCTGTGGGGCGACGAGGTCGACCGGCTCACCGAGTTCGACGTCAGCGATCAACGCTCGACCGATGACATCGACTTCGTCCGAATTTTCCCCGCCCGCGAACTTGTGCCCAACGCAGAGGTTCGCCAGCGCGCCGAACGACTGGTCGGCGCCGAGCCATGGGGCCGCGAACACTGGGAACGGCTGGCCGAGGGACAGATCTTCGATGGCATGGAATCCTGGCTGCCGTGGTTGGTCGATGGCGGCGAGAGCGACAACCATCGCGGCCAGCTGCTGACCGACCTGATCCCCGACGACGGCAAGGTCATCCTGTTGCAGCCGCGCCGAATCCGCGACCGCGCCGACGACCTGCTCGCCGAAGAGGACGATCTGGCCCGCACGCTGGCCAGCACCTGGGCCCGCGACGCCGACCGCGTCTTTCCTCGCCTGCACGCCGCCAGCGATCGGTTGATCGGTGCCAAGCAGGCGATGTGGACCATCAGCCCGACCCCGGAAACGCCTGACTCACCGCTGATTGGCGCATCCGGTTGGGGGCCAATCACCGGCGATGGCAGCGGTCTGGTCAATCGGTTGCGGGAATTGCTGGCCGACTCCTACCGGGTGATCGTCGCCGCCGACGGCATTGCCTCCGCCGGACGACTGTCGTCGCTCCTCCTCGACCACGGGCTGGACTTTCCGACCGTCACCGGCTCCCCCCTCGATCCGCCACAACTCACCAGGCCGGGCGGCTACATCACCGTCGCCCCATTGCATCGCGGCGTCAGCATGCCCTCGGCGAAGCTGGCCGTGCTGTCCGAGGGCGATCTCACCGGTCGTCGGCGCACCCATCGTCAACCGCGGCCACGCAAACGGCAAGGCGCCGGCGTCTTCGAAGACCTCAAGCCGGGCAACTACGTCGTCCACGTCCAGCACGGCGTCGGCAAATACGAAGGAATGGTCAAGCGCACGATCGGCGGTGTCGAGCGCGACTACCTGCTGCTGTCCTACAAGGGCGGCGACAAGCTCTACGTCCCCAGCGATCAGATCGACACGCTGCGCCAATACGTCGGCGGCGAGACACCCGTGCTCCACCGGCTCGGCGGGGCCGATTTCGCCAAGGCCAAATCTCGTGTCAAGAGCGCGGTGCGCGAGATCGCCCAAGAGCTGGTCGTTCTCTATCAAAAGCGGGTCAACGCCGAAGGTCACGCGTTTGCGATGGACACTCCGTGGCAGGCCGAAATGGAACAGGCTTTTCCGTACGTGGAGACACCCGACCAAAAGACGGCGATCGACGCGATCAAAACCGACATGGAACGCCCCTTCCCGATGGACCGCCTGCTGTGCGGCGACGTCGGGTTCGGCAAGACCGAAGTCGCGATCCGGGCCGCCTTCAAAGCGATCCAAGACGGCATGCAGGTAGCGGTGCTGGCGCCCACCACGCTGCTTGCCAACCAACATGGCAACACCTTCGCTGACCGTTTCGCTGGATACCCGATCCGGGTTGAAACCCTCAGCCGGTTCCTGACCAACAAGCAAGCCAAGGACGTGATCAACGGCTTGGCCAGCGGCGAAATCGACTGTGTGATCGGCACCCACCGTCTCCTCCAAGACGGGGTGACCTTCAAGAACCTGGGGTTGCTGATCGTCGACGAAGAACAGCGCTTTGGCGTGCAAGCCAAAGAGGCGATGAAGAAGTTGAAGACCAATGTCGATGTCCTGACGCTGTCGGCCACTCCGATCCCGCGCACGCTGGAGATGAGCCTGGTCGGCATCCGCGACCTGTCACTGCTGCAGACACCGCCCGCCGATCGGCAACCGACCCTGACCTATGTCGGCCCATATGACGAACGCGTCGGCGTCGAGGCGATCCGCCGTGAGCTGCTGCGCGAGGGCCAGGTGTTCTGGGTCCATAACCGGGTCAAGACCATCGAAGAAACGGCGATTCGGCTGCGCGAGCTGGTCCCCGAAGCACGCATCGCCATCGCCCACGGTCAGATGGACGAAGGCACGCTCGAGCAGGTGGTCATCGACTTCTGGGAGGGTCATTTCGACGTCCTTGTGTGCACCACGATCATCGAGAGTGGCATCGACATGCCCACCGTGAACACGCTGGTCGTCGAACGCGCCGACCTGCTCGGCTTGGGGCAAATGCACCAGCTGCGAGGCCGCGTCGGTCGGAGCGGATCTCGCGCCTACGCCTATCTGTTCCATCCGCGTGATACCCGGCTGACCGAGGACGCCTACGAACGACTCCGCACGATCGGCGAAGCCACCGACCTGGGCAGCGGGTTCAAGATCGCGATGCGCGATCTCGAAATCCGCGGTGCTGGCAACCTGTTGGGCGAATCGCAGTCGGGGCACATCGCCGCCGTTGGCTACGACCTGTACTGCCAGATGGTGACCGAGGCCGTGGGTGAGATGAAGGGCGAGCCGGTCAAACCGGTCGCCGAGATCAAGCTCGATGTGCCGACCGACGCGTTCCTACCGAAGGACTACGTGTCCAAAGAAGAGTTGCGCCTCGAGGCCTACCGCCGGCTGGCGGCGGTCACCTCCCTTGCCGAAGTCGACGACATTCGCAACGAGTGGAACGACCGCTACGGTCCCGTACCACCCGCCGCCGAGGTGCTGCTCGAGGTGGCCATGCTGCGCGCCGAATGCCACCGCGTGGGGATCCGCGATCTGTCGATCGTCGGCGGCCAGGCTCGGCTGTCGCCGATCAGCCTGTCGGTCAGCGAAGAGCTGCGTCTCAAGCGAATCAGCCGCGATGCGATCATCAAGGCCGACGCGCAACAGTTGGTGATCGGGATTCCCCGCCAGAAGACGCCGGCATCGTTCCTCAGCGGACTGCTCGGCGAACTGCGGCCGGCGCCGACTCACGACTAACGTTGCCCCGTGCCTCACCCGTCTCATTCGTCCCTTGTCCGCACTCGGGCCACTCGCCTGGTGGCCGTTCTGGCCGCGACGCTGTCATTCGGTCTCGCCGCCTCATCGTGCGCAACCTTCGATCAGAACCGGGTCGCCGAGGTCGGTGCGACCAAACTCTCACGCACGGATCTCGATGCGATGTTGACCAGCAAGCTGAGCCACACGTTGTTGGGCATCGACGAGACGAATGGAGCCGTCGACGGCGAAGCGACCCGCACGCTGCTCACCGTGTGGGCCCAGACGCAGATCGTCAAGCAAGCGATCGACACCCCGCTTGACACCGCGGCCACCGAGCAGTCCACAGCCACCCAATACGGCGAGGATTGGCAGGCGGCCCCGCAGACACTGCGCGACCTGGTGGTCGACTACGCCGTGATCAACGAACAAGCTAACGCGGGGACGTTGGACCGACAGACGGTCAGCGAGGCGATCAAGAACACCACGGTGTACGTCGACGCACGGATCGGCACGTGGGACCATACTGCGGGCAAAGTGGTCGCCGTCGGGTGATCAGCGCCGTGTCCGCTGATCGTGCCCGAGTCACCATCGTTGGCCTCGGTCCGGGCAGCACCGACCACGTCACCGAGCAAACCCGTCAGGCGATCGCCGCGATCCCCCACCGCATCCTGCGCACCAGCCGGCACCCCAGCGCCAGCCTGGTCACCGACGCGCCGGGTGAAACGACGACCTGCGACGACCTGTACGACACGGCTGACGACTTCGACGCGGTCTACGCCAATGTGGTCGAGCGAGTGGTCGAGATGGCCACCCGCCACCGACAGGTCCTGTATGCGGTGCCAGGGTCGCCGCTGATTCTGGAGCGCACCGTGCGTTTGTTGGCGGACGATCCGCGCCTCGAGTGTCACATCCTGCCAGCGATGAGCTTCCTCGACGTGGCCTATGCGCGCTTGGGTATCGACCCGATCGAGTCGTCGCTGACGCTGATCGACGGACATCGCTTCGCGACCGCGGCTGCCGGGCGACGCGGCCCGCTGCTGATCGCGCACACCCACGCCAACTGGGTGCTCAGCGAAATCAAGCTCAGCCTCGATGATGACCAGGTCGGCGAGACGCCGGTGATCATCCTTCAGGGTCTCGGCACCAACGACGAACGGATCATCGAGACCACCTGGGCCGAGATGGACCACGTCATCGAAGCCGACCACCTGACATCGGTGTATGTCCCGTCGATCGGCATCGACCCGGCCAGCGATTACACCCGCCTTCACCAGCTGACGCGCACGTTGCGCGAGCAATGCCCATGGGACCAAAAGCAGACCCACGCCTCGCTGATCCCGTTTCTGCTGGAAGAGACCTACGAGGTCGTCGATGCGCTCAGTGCCCTGGATTCCGATGACGAGCAGACCGACGAAGCCTTGATCGAGGAGCTCGGCGACCTGCTGTTCCAGGTGGAGTTCCACGCCACCATCGCCGAACAGGCGGGGCGTTTCACGATCGCCGATGTCACCCGCGGGATCCACGACAAGCTCGTCCGCCGACACCCTCACGTGTTCGGCGACGTCCAGGCCGACGACGCGGCCACCGTGCTGACCAACTGGGATGCGATCAAGCGCGCCGAGAAGAGCCGCACCTCGGTGCTCGATGGTGTGGCCAACTCGCAGCCGGCACTGATGTACGCCTGGGCGGTGCAGCGCAAGGCCGCCAAGGTCGGATTCGACTGGGCAGACGTCGACGGCGCGTTCCCCAAGATCGGCGAGGAGACCGCCGAACTGCACCAGGCGATGTCCGCCACCCACCACGACCACACCGCCGGCGAACTGGGCGACCTACTCTTCGCCGTGGTCAATGTGGCTCGCCATTTGGGGATCGAACCGGAGACCGCGCTGCGCAACGCGACACACAAATTTCGTCGACGTTTCGAAGGCGTCGAACGCCTCGCCAGCCAGCGCGGCATCGACATCCACGATGCCACCCTGGCCCAGCTCGACGGACTCTGGGACGAGATCAAAGCCACTGAGTAACGTCGCGATCATGAGCGAGATCGTCAGTGTCATCGGCCGCGAAGTCCTCGATTCGCGAGGCAACCCAACCGTTGAAGTCGAGGTCATCTTGGACAGCGGAGCCAGCGGACGGGCGATCGTCCCCTCGGGGGCGAGCACCGGAGAACACGAGGCCGTCGAACTGCGCGACGGCGGCGACCGCTTCGGTGGCAAGGGCGTGCGCGCCGCGGTTGGTTTCGTGAACAGCGAGATCGCCGACACCCTGGATGGCGTCGATGCCTTCGACCAACGGCTGATCGACCTCGCCCTCGGCGACCTGGATGGCACCGACAACAAGGCCCGCCTCGGGGCCAACGCGATCCTGGGAACCAGCCTGGCCGTCGCCAAGGCAGCCGCCGATGACCTGGGCGTGCCCCTGTTTCGCTACGTCGGAGGGGCCAACGCCCACGTCTTGCCGGTGCCGATGATGAATGTCGTCAACGGAGGTGCCCATGCGGACAACACGATCGACATGCAGGAGTTCATGATCATGCCGGTCGGCGCGCCGACCTTCGCCGAGGCGCTGCGCTGGGGAACCGAGACGTACCACACGCTGAAGACGGTGCTCCACGACCGCGGCCTGTCGACCGCGGTGGGCGACGAGGGCGGCTTCGCCCCCAACCTGGACTCCAACGAGGCGGCGATCAAGATTCTGATCGAGGCCATCGACAAGGCTGGCTATACGCCCGGGGAGCAAATCGCCATCGCCATGGACCCGGCAATGAGCGAGCTGTACAAGGATGGCAACTATCACCTCGCCGGCGAACATAAGGTGCTGTCCCCCACCGAGATGGTCGACTATTGGGCGCGCCTCGTCGACGCCTATCCGATCGTCAGCATCGAAGACGGGATGGCCGAAGACGACTGGGACGGTTGGCTGGCGCTGTCCGATCGACTGCGCGCCAAGGTGCAGTTGGTCGGCGACGACCTGTTCGTCACCAACGTACGCAGGCTGCAGATGGGCATCGACCGGCGGATCGCCAACAGCGTGCTGGTCAAGGTCAATCAGATCGGCAGCCTGACCGAGACGTTGGACACGGTGGAGCTGGCAACCCGCCACGCCTACAGCAGCGTGATGAGCCATCGCAGCGGCGAGACCGAAGATTCGACGATCGCCGATCTGGCGGTGGCCACCAACTGCGGACAGATCAAGACCGGCGCGCCGGCGCGCAGCGACCGCGTTGCCAAGTACAACCAGCTGCTGCGGATCGAGGAATACCTCGGCGACGCGGCGGCCTTCCGCGGTCGCGCTGCGCTCGCCGCTGATTGACGCCCGCTCGCGCGCCTGTTCTGCCACACTGGTTTGGTGACCACCCGGACGCGCGAGACGCATAAGACGGCGGCCATCCGCCGGCCAAAGCGCGACGTGGTCTCACCGACCGCCGCCACCAAGCGGTCCGGTTCCGCAACCGGCGCAATCCTGCGCGATATGACCTCGCCGATCCCCGTCGAGCGGCGACTACTCTCGGGGGGCGGGCAACGGCTGCTGATGATCTTGGCCGGCGCGGCGGTGTTGATCGCGCTGATCGCCGCACTGTTTGTGTTGCCCGTGAAGGCCTGGATGCGCCAGCGTGACGACATCTCCCAGCGGCGCACAGAACTGGCCCAAATGCAATCAGCCAACGCCGACCTGGAACGGGAGGTCGCTCGGCTGAAGACCGACGAGGGCATCAAGCAGGCCGCCCGCCAAGAACTCGGCCTGATCCAGCGCGGCGAGCAACGACTGACGATGGTCGCCAGTACCACCGGCTCGCCAACGTTGCCCAGCGGTTGGCCGTATGCCACGGTGACCCAGATCCTCAGCCTGCGCACGGGCACTCCCGCGCCGCCACCTGATCTGACGCCCGCAGCGAGTACCGACGTCGCCGTCGAGCCTGCGGCTCCAGCGACTCCGGCTCAGCCGTACTCGCTCCCCTAGCCATGCCCGAGGATCCGATCAAGCGATTGAGCACCGGTGAACAGGTGGCCCTGCACGTTCGCCAGTTGATCTTCGATGGCGCGCTACGCCCCGGCGAGCGAATCCCCCAAGACGACATCGCCAAATCGCTGGGCATCAGCCGAATTCCGGTACGTGAGGGCCTGATCGCGCTGGAACATGAGGGCTGGTTGACAACCGAGTTGCACCGTGGTGCGTTCGTCGCCGTCATCGATCGTGAAGCGGTCATCGACCACTACGCGCTGTTCGGGGTGATCTATGGCTTCGCCGCTCGGCGGGCGATCGAACGCGGCAGGGCGGCAGCGCTCAGTGCCGCGCTCGCGCCGATCCTCAGCCGGATGGACAACGAACAGGATCCAGTGCGCTTCACCCGTCTCGTCGTCGACTTCCATCGTCAGGTCATCGAGCACTCCGAGTCGTCGCGCATCGCGTTGACGTTGCGCAACATGGCCCTGCTGGTACCGGGCGACTTCATGTCGACCGTGCCGGACGCGATGATCTCCACGCGCCGCACGCTGGGGGCGGTGACCGCAGCGATCGGCGAGGCCGACATCGACACGGCGATCGAGTGCTACGCGCGGATGACTGCCGAAGTCGCCGAGCTGGTGGCCGATCTGTTGGAGCAGCGCGGCCTGTTGGGCGCTACTGCTCGCTGACGGGAGCGATCCACCGCGGCTCGCGCTTTTCGGCAAACGAAAGTGGACCCTCGGTCTGGTCGGGATGGCCCCACATCGAGACCAATTCCTTGGCGCCCGATTGGCACGCCGCGGTCAAGCCCATCTCGAGCCCACCCCACAATGCCCGTTTCGTGGCAGCCATCGCTGCGGGAGAGTTCTTGGCGATCTTTTCAGCCAAGGCCTGCGCCTCGGCGCGCAGATTTTCCGGGGGATCGACGATCTGGCTGACCATCCCCAGCTCATAGGCGCGCTGGGCGTTCATCCGCTCATAGCGGCCAACGAGCGCCATCCGCATCACCGATTCGGCGGGCATCTTGCGCAGCAGACCGATCATCTCGAACGCAGCAACTTGGCCGACCGACACGTGCGGATCCATGAACTGGGCGTCGGACGCGGCGATCACGATGTCGGCGTCGGCGACCCAGTGAAAGCCGCCGCCAGCGCACATTCCGTTGACCGCCGTAATCACCGGCTTCCACACGTTCTGGTGCCACGACGTGAAGTGCAGATCGAAGTCCTGCACCGACTGCCGATAGCGCTCCATTCCCTGGCCGTCGGTCGCCAATTCGGTGACATCGGCGCCGGTCTGGAAGGCGCGGCCTTCGCCGGTGTGGACGATGACGCGTACGTCGGGATCGCTGTCGAGTTCTTTCCAGGCCACGGCAAACTCATCGCGCATCTGCGCCGACATCGCGTTCAGCTGTTCAGGTCGATTGTTGATCAGCCAGCCGACCGGGCCGTTGACCTCGATCTTCAACGTGTCGAAGGTGGAGTACTGATAGCTCATTGGGTTGGTCCTTTGGCCTAGCGGAAGAGCAGCGAGTCGACACCAGTGCCGAATAGTCGGGCCGACAGGATCCCGTGCAGTTGGGTGGCGTCCCACATCTTTTCACCGGACGACACCGACGCCGCCTCGCGCCAGCCATGCATCCAATAGATCGTGTCGTAGATGTTGCGCAGCACCTGTCCGGTGACCATCGCCGAGCCGTCGCTGGCCAGCCAGGCAACCAGCGGCGAACAGTTCGCCGGGTTCAACGGGTGGTACTCGCCCTCCGGAATGTCGTCGGCATTGATGATTTCGTCACGCCCCGGAATCGTCGCCGTGATCCGCGTCGCCCCCGCCGGGCCGATCGCATTGGCGGTGACGCCGATCGACTTCAGTTCGATCGCCAGCGTCTGCGTCAGCCCAACGATCGCCGCCTTGGCGGTGGCGTAATTGGTCTGCCCGAAGTTGCCGGTCAGCCCCGCCCCGCTGGTGGTGTTGATGATTCGCCCCTGCAGCTTCTCGCCGGCCTTGGCTTGGGCCCGCCAGTACTTGGCGGCGAAGTGGGACGTGCTCCAGGTGCCGCGCACGTGGACCTTCATCACCAGGTCGAAGTTTTCGACGGGCATGTTCCAGATCGCCGCGTCGCGGGCGATTCCGGCGTTGTTGACCAGAATGTCGAGGCGCCCATAGGTGTCGATCCCCTGCTGCACCAAGGCGCCGCACTGTTCATGATCGCTGACATCGGCAAAGTTGGCAACCGCGTCGCCGCCCCGGGAGGCGATGACGGCGACGGTGTCGGCGGCGGCAGTGCCTGAGCCTTCGCCGGTAACGGAGCCGCCGAGGTCGTTGACCACGACCTTCGCACCGTGCTTGGCCAGTTCCAGGGCATGTGCCCGACCCAGTCCATTCCCCGCGCCGGTGACGATCGCCACTTTGCCGTCCAACATTCCCATCTAGTTCTCCCGTTTCTGTTGAGTGCCGATCACGCCGCTGCCGAATGCGGCGAGCGTCGCCGGATCGGCGAAGTCCGTGAACCACCAGTAGCAGCGCTCCACGCCCTGCGCGGCCAGTGCCTGCACCTGCTCGCTGATTTCGGATGCGTTGCCGATCAGCAGCCCGCCATTGCGGCGGTGACCACCGAAGCGCTTGGTCGCCATCTCGGTGATCGTCGCCCGCTGCGATTCGTCGGCGACGTAGGCGATCATCGTTTGGATGGAGATCCGTGCCGCGCCAATCTTTGAACGGGCGTCGTCCATCCGCTGTAGCTGATGCACCGGCAGGTTCCACCAATCGGCGTGCTTGGCGACCAGGCCGAGCGTCTTCGGTCCCGAGCCACCGATCACGATCGGCACCCGTCCAGCGGGCAGCTGCTGGGCATCGGTGAGCGTGAAGTGTTCGCCCGCGTAGCTGAATGGTGCCCCGGACCACAGCCCGGTGATCACCTCCAGCGATTCGGCGAGCCGTTGCGTCCGCTCGCGTCCATCCGGTTGCCCGAGGCCGAATTGGCCGAGTTCGTCGGGGACCGAGCCGGATCCGATTCCCAGTTCGAAGCGGCCGCCGGAGAATTCGTACAGGCTGAGCGCCTGACGGGCCAGCACCGCGGGATGGCGCATCCAGTCGCACAGCACCAGGTGGCTGAGCGTCAAGCGGCTGGTGCAGGCCGCCAGCCAGGTGGCGGTGACCAGCGCTTCGTACATCGGCTTGTCCTCGGCCATCGGCGGGGCCAGATGATCCATCAATGCCAGTCCATCAAATCCGGCCTGCTCAGCAGCGCGGGCCCGGTCGATCAACGCGTTGGGCGACATGCGCATTTGGGGCAAGAACAGATGGTGCTGCACAGATTGCAGATTATATATAATCCGCGGATGCCCGCAGCCAAACTGGATCGCAGCCCCGCCAGCGATCAGGTCTCCGCCGTCGTCTGGGAGATGATCTTCGACGGCCGGTTGCGCAGCGGCGACCGGGTCCCGCAAGACGAGATCGCCCACCACCTGGGAATCAGCCGGATCCCCGTGCGCGAAGCGCTTGTCCGACTGGCCAATGAGGGCGTCGTGATCAGCAAGCCACACGTTGGCGTGTTCGTCGCCGAGTTCTCCCCCGAGGTGGTTCGCGATCACTTCCAGATCTACGCCCAGTTGCAGACTCTGGCCGCGCTGCGATTTCTGGCCGGGCCCGACGCCGACAGCGGCCGCCAGACGATCGCCGCGATCGGTCGCGAACTTGCCGACACCACCGACGCGGCCGAGGTCAACCGACTCTCCACCAAACTCGCCCGGACGATCAACGTCGGCAGCGGTTCCGCCCGGCTGCGCGCCGTGTTGCGCGCCCTGGGGCGAATGTTCCCCGCCGAGCTCTATCCACAGATCCCGGGGGCGATGGCCGCCCAGCAACACGCCGTCGCACTGCTGGTCGCGGCGATCGACAACGGATCAGCCGAGTCAATCGAGCAAGCCTGCGCGGCGGGTGGAGCAGCACGCGCCGAAGCCATGATCGACCACCTACGCCAACGAGGAGCCTTCACATGAGTCGTCGCAATCTGTATCTGCATGAGGTGGTCGACATCGTCGGCCAAGGGCAATACGACTACATGGAGCACCTGTGGCGCGATCCCGTGCTGCGGATGCCCGAGATGTTCAGCCTGCAAGGGTCGTTCTACGTGTGCGCGGCGGGCGGCGGGCGCTGGCCGCAGGTGGTCAACATCTGGGATTGCGGCAACCGCGGCTGGGATGGCTGGGCGTCGAACGTCGACCGGATGAATCTGAAGCGGCGCAAGGCGTTCTACGGCGACTGGTGGGACGAGGCCGCCAAGTGGCGCAGCGGCGGATTCGATCGGCTGTGCGGTGGCGTGCCGGGGAGCCCATCGACCGACGAGATCGAGGCTGCTGGGATCCGCGGCACCATCTTTGTCCACGAGGTGTTGGAGGTCCGCCCCGAGGCGCGACTCGAGTTCTTGAACCTCGTCGCCACCCAGCGAGTGCCGATGATGACCGATCACGGCCATCACGTCACCGGGATCTACGAGGTGCTCGGCAACCTGCACGAAGCGGTCATCGTCTGGGCCACGACGGTCCCGGCGCAGACCGAACTGCGTCAGTCGCGCGACGCCGCGTGGGGGCTGTCCGACGAGGGCCCTGCCGCCGACGAGCGGCTGAAGGAATGGGAGTTGACCGCGGCGCGCTATGTCACCGGTGGGATCACCCAGCTGATGACGCCACTGCCGCGCACCGTGTACGGGCCCCCGGACTGGGAGGAAGCCTCGCTCGACGACTGGCTGCAGCCTGACGACGCCGAGGGGACGAACTGATGGATCTGGGATTGGGCAACGCTCACGTCGTGATCAACGGCGGTTCGAAGGGCATGGGCCGCGCCGCGGCGCTGTGCTTCGCCGCCGACGGCGCCAGGGTGGCCGTCTTGGCACGCACGCAAGCGGCCCTGGACGAGACCGTCGCGGCGATGACCGCCGCCGGGAGCCCCGACGCGCTGGGGATCAGCACCGATCTGACGAACGACGATTCGGTGCGCGCCGCGTTCGAGCAGATCGGCCAGCGCTGGGGTCACGTCAACACGCTGGTCAACGCCGCCGGGCCCACCGAGGTGGGCATCGCCAACTTCGACGACACGGACGACCAGCAGTGGCTGGCGACCTTCGACATCGGCACGCTCAGCGCGATCCGTTGTGTGCGCTGGGGTCTGCCGCTGATGCGCAAGGCCGACTGGGCGCGGATCGTCAACGTCTCGGCTCACTCGACGAAACGTCAGGCCTCCGAGATCATCGCCTACACCGCGTCGAAGGCCGCGCTGACCAGCGTGTCGAAGAACCTCTCGCTGTCGCTGGCCAGGGACGGGATCTTGGTCAACACGGTGTCGCCGGGATCGTTCCTATCGCCGGGGATGGTCGACTATCTGGCCCGACAGCCGGCCGAGCGGAACATCGATCCAACCAGCCTGACCGACGCGATGCGGGTGATGACCGAGGATTTCGACGCTGCCGCGCACCTGCCGCGCGCCGGCGATCCGGCCGAGATCGGACCGGTGATCGCCTTTGTTGGCTCGCGGATCAATACCTACATGACCGGAGCGAATATTAACGTCGACGGCGGCAGCGACTTCTGCTGACCGCCGTTGCTCGGCGCAGTCGCTAGACCCGGCCGCACAACCATTCGGCGACGCCCTTGGCCGGCGGGTACGAGTTGGTCAGTCCCGACGAGATGTAACCGACATCGGTGATCAGCGTCATCCCGGCGATGCTGCGCGCCGCCTGGCTGCCAAGAAACACCAACACCGATGCCTGCTCGGCCGGCGTCGAGGCCTCGACGCCGGCTTCGGTGCGGTAGTCCTTGCCGAACTCCAGCCAGATGTCCTTGTTGGCCTGGGCCAACGGCGTGTCGGTTGGGCCGGGCAGGATGGCGTTGATCCGCACGGCGCGGTCGCGCAACATCGGAAACGCCTCGCGGGCTACGTAGGCACAGATCGCCTGCTTGCTCCACATGTAGTCGTCGGTCCCAGGATTGTCCGCCACCCACTGCACCGCGGTGTCGAAATCGGGCGTATCCAGGTAGCGGTTGAGCCGGTCGAGGTGCTTCTCCCAGGCCAACCCGCCGGCCGAGGAAATCATCGAGATGCTGCCTCCGGGAGGCATCAGTTCGGCGGCGAACATCGTGTCGATGAAATGGCGATGACCGATGAAGTTGATTCGTGGCAGGCCAGGCGTGCCATCGGCGACCCCGGCACAGCTGAACAGGGCGTCGATCGGGCCACCACATTCGGCGACCGCACGATCGATGCTGGCCTGATCGGACAGGTCAACTTGGATGAACGTGGTTCCGTCGCGCTCGACCACGGCGCGGTCCATGATGACCACCTCGGCGCCCAGGTCGATCAACAGGTCGGCCGTTGCCGCACCCATTCCCGTCGCCCCGCCGACCACCACGGCACGCTTGCCGTCGTAGCGAAACTGATCAATACCGGACATATAGACCTCCCAGTCTTGGTAGCGATCGACGACAGTCCGCTGCGCAGACCTGATCGATGCCGTTTGTCGAGCACCGCAAACGTAACCTGCTTTGGTGCTCGGCCAGGCGTTGGCCCGACGGGCGGATGATCGACGTGATCCACGTTCGTTCGTTTGCCGACGGCGCAGCCGGCTGAACGCCGAATCCTGAACGCTGAGTCCTGAACGGTCAATCCTGACGGTCAGCGTCCGTCGAAGGTCGGGGGACGCTTTTCTCGTCCGGCGCGCGACGCCTCTTTGAAGTCCTCGCTGCGGCTGGACAGCTCGATCGAAAAGCCTTCGTCGACCAGATGTTGTCCGATCTCCTGAGTCATCGCCCGATGGATCAGCAGCTTCGACAAGCCCACGGCCACCGTCGCCGCACCGGCCAGCTTGCCGAGGAGCTCGTCGGTGGTTGCCTCGACCTGATCGGCGGGAACGGCGCGGTGGATCATTCCCCAGTCAGCGGCGGTGCGGCCATCGATCTTGGTGCCCAGCATGATCATCTCCTTGGCCCGGGCCACGCCCGCCAGACGGGGAATCAGCCACGATGAACCGCTGTCGGGGGTGAACGCCGCGCCGGTGAACGGCGCCCAGAATCGGGCGTCGTCGGCAGCGACCACGAAGTCGCTGGCCAAGGCGATATTCATGCCCAAGCCGATCACCCAGCCACGCACCGTGGTGACGATCGGCGCCTGTGTTTCCAGCATCGCGGGGATCAACCGATTGACATGCCAACGCATCTGTCGCTGGGTGGCCCCGGCACGCGGCCGCGATTCGGGCGCGCCGCGCAGCGACAGGTCGAACCCGCTACAGAAATGGTCGCCCTCGCCGCTGATGTGGATCACCCGCACGTCGGGGTCCGAACCGGCGACTTCGATCAGGTCGATCATCGCCAGCACGATCTGGTCGGTCAGCGCGTTGCGCCGGGCGACGCGGTCGAAGCGCAGGCGTAACACCGCGCCGTCGTGGTCGACGATCAATCCGTCAACGGGTTGCGGATAGTCGCGCATGCGGGTCATCGGTGGGCTCCAATCCCTCCATCGGCGGCGACACGTGCCGCCAGGGCGTCCAGTGCTTCTTGACAGGTTTGACCAGGAGGCTCGGGCAGCCGGACCGGGCCGTGTTCGCGGCTGGGCAGCAGCATCGTCGCGTGACCGGGACAGGTGATTTCGCCGCGCTGGTTTTGACCCCAGATCTCGACGTCGACGGCCGCGCGTTGGACACCGTCACCGCCCTCGGCCAGGTATTTGCGGGTCACCGTGCCGAGCATCCAGTGCGTGTCGCCGACGTAGTTGAACTTGCGGAACTCGACATCCAGATGACTGAGCCAGGCATCGTCGCCCATCCAATCGGTGCACAGATGGATCAGCCAGGTCTCACGCATTCGCCCGTAGTCGTAGATCGACGGATTGCCGGCCCGGCGGGCCCATTCCTGGTCCCAGTGGACGCGCTGGTAGACGTCGGGAATGTTCAGGTCGTCCGGGCGGAAGAAGCCGGGCACGCGCTGGCGCTGCTGGTAGGCCAGGCGCAGGGCTTTGACCCCATACAGACCCATGCCCATCCCGGTGTGCCAGACGACCATGTCGGTGACACGCAGCGGGCCTTTGACCAGCGGACCGAGCGAGTCGCCTTCGTTGACGTCTTCCCACCAGCGCGGCTCGGCGCCGCGGCGGGCCGCCGGTTCCGCGGCGTAGGCCGCGTCGATCTCGGCCAGCTGCTCGGGCGTGTACGGCTGCAGTTCGACCTTCTTGTCGTACTCGCCGGCCTCGGCCTTCTTTTCCACCTTGCGCCGGTCGGTGCGGACCATCAGTCGGTACTGGGCGCTGAGCGGGCCGGCGGCATCGGCGAACACCTCGGCGGTCCATTCGTGGACGACACGCCCGGCGAAACTGCCGGTCTTGTCCAGCGCTGCGATCAGCGCGTTGCGCCTGGTGAGGCTGCCGTCGGCGGTGTAGTCAACGGGACGCAGGGGACGCCACCATTCGCGGGCGGAGGCGGCGTAGTAGGCATGGGCACCCTTCAGCGGGTCGCCCTTGAGCAGCGCTTTGGTGTCCGGGTCGAGCTTGGCGACTTCGTTCTCGCCGATCAGCGTGTCGCCACCGTTCAGCTGCGGCGGGGCGATCGGGCCACCCCACACGGTGGACGCTGCGTAGCGTGGGTCGGACCACAGCGGGTTGTCGTCGCCAGCCGCCTCCGCCACGTGGCGGAAGGCATCGGGACCGGGGGCCCGGTACCACGGCGGTTGCGGGTGTGGTTGCGGCACGCCGATCCGCTTACGCAACGCAGCGATGCCCTCGTCGGTGATCCCCGTTCTGGTGTCGGGCGTCCCTGCGTCGGGCTTCCTGGTGTCGGGCGGATCGCCCCGCTGCTCGTCAGCCATAATCGTATATAGTATCCAACTGATGCCGCTGCCGTTGGACCGCAGCTCGACGCCCGAGCAGATCCGTGCCGAAGTCTCCGCCTGGGTCGAGGCCCGGGTCCCTGCGGCATGGCGCGCCGCCGCTGCCGGTGGACGATCGGCGATTCGCAAAGTTCGGCCGCGCGCCGACTATGAAGCCTGGTACCCGACCTTCGCCGGATCCGGTCTGGTCGTGCCGACCTGGCCGGTCGCCTACGGCGGCCTTGACCTGACCCCCGCCCAGGCACGGGTCGTCGAAGAGGTGATCGCCCCGTACAACTTGGGCCGGCTGAACCCGCTCGGGCTGAACAATGCCGCCGCTCCCCTGTTCGCCTTTGGCACCGAGGAGCAGCGCCTGCGCTACCTGCCGCGCATCGTCGACAACACCGAGCGTTGGTGTCAGCTGTTCAGCGAGCCCGGCGCCGGTAGCGACCTGGCCTCGCTGGCGATGCGCGCCGAGCGCGACGGCGACGAATGGATCCTGAATGGGCAGAAGGTGTGGACCACCTGGGCCCACGATTCGCAGTTTGGGGTGTGCCTGGCACGCACCGATCCCAACGTGCCCAAGCGCGAGGGCATCACCTTTTTCTTGGTTGACATGCGCGCCCGCGGGGTGACCGTGCGCGAGCTGCGCCACATCGGCGGCGAGGTCGAGTTCAACGAGGTCTGGCTCGACGATGTGCGCGTTCCCGACAGCGACCGCGTCGGCGCAGTGGGCGACGGCTGGCGGGTCGGCAACGCCACCCTGGCCGGTGAACGCCAGATGGTCGCCGGCGCTGGCTCGGGCGGTGTCGGCCGAATCGGCGGGTCCAGCGCCGAACGGCTGATCGCCACGGCCCGTCAGGGTGGCCAGTGGGATGACGCGCTGGTCCGCCAGCGGCTGGTCGGCTTGTATAGCCAGGAGAAGATCCGCCAGTGGACCAACGACCGCGTCCGCGCCACGGTCAAGGCTGGGGGCACACCCGGCCCGGCGGCGTCGATCGGCAAGGTTCATCAGGGCAAGCTCAACCAGCAGATGCAAGCTGCGGCCGCCGACCTGCTCGGCGCTGGTGCCTTGGCCTGGGAGATCACCGCGAACGCTCATGACCCGGCACGGAGCATTCATCCGGCCGAGGCCTGGGCGGCGGACTTGCCGTTCGCCGTCGAGGGGATGCTGCGCAGCGTGGGAAACACGATCGAGGGCGGAACCACCGAGGTCAACAAGAACATCCTTGGCGAGCGAGTACTCGGCCTGCCGCGCGAACCCGATCCGTACCACGGCAAGCCGTGGAACGAGACCCCGCACTGACAGGGCGTCGGCGATGACCAATCTCAGCGCGCTGCTGATCGAGCATCCGTTCGCCGATGACCAGGCCTTGCTCTATGGGCCGGACACGTCGCTGACCGCCGGGCAGGCCCGCGCCCAGTCGTCTGCGCTGGCTGGTCAGTTGGGTGAGCTGGGCGTCGCCGCAGGGATGCCGGTGGCCGTCATCTTGGACGGCGTCGAGATGGTCGTGGCGATGCACGCCGTGTGGCTGGCCGGCGGCGTGTTCGTCCCGGTCAATACCCGCCTGCCGCAAGCTGGGCGCGACGAGATCGTCGAACAGACCCGCCCGGCGGCGGTCATCGACGAACATGGTGTGCAGGCCGTGGAAGGCACGCCGACGGTGCATCCGCCGGGGACAGGATTCGTGCTGTGGACCTCGGGCACCACGGGGCGACCGAAGGCCGTGCTGCACACGCACGACGCCTATCTTGAGCTGCTCGACCGAGTGCTGGCACCGCTGCGCGGGCGTGCCACTAGCGACCCGGCCAAGCGACCCACACCAAACCTGATCCCGGTTTCGATGGCGCTCAATGCCGGGATTTACAACTCGCTGTTCGGGTTGCGGGCCGGCGCCGCGCTCGTCCTGTTGGACCGCTTCAGCCCCACCGCCTTCGCCGATGCCGTAGCGACGCACCAGATCACCTCGTCGGTGCTCCCCCCTGCCGCGATGGTCATGTTGTCCGAGGCGGCCGACGCCGGGAAGATCACGACGCTGGCACCGCTGCGTTACATCCGCTCGATCACCGCCGCGCTGTCGCCGTTCCAAGCGCGGCGGTTCACCGAACGCTTTGGCGTCGCCGTGTTGAACGGCTACGGCCAAGCGGAGATGGGTGAGGTCATCGGCTGGACGGCGGCGATGTCACGTGAGCACCCCGACAAGATCGGCTCGATCGGTCGCCCGCACCCCGGCGTGGAGATCCGCATCGACGCACCCGATGGCAATGGCGTCGGCGAGCTGCTGGTCTGCCCGCCAAACCGTGCTGCTGGGTACGCCGATGGCCACGACCTGGGCGACCGGGTCACCGCCGACGGATTCGTGCGCACCGGCGACATGGCGCGCATCGACGACGACGGTTTCGTATGGATCGAAGGCCGCGCCGGCGACCTGATCAATCGCGGCGGCAACAAAATCTTCCCCGAAGAGGTCGAAGAGGTCCTCGCCGCCGTCCCCGGCGTGGTCGAAGCCGCGGTCGTCCCCCGCCCCGACGACCGCCTCGGCGAAGTCCCCGTCGCCTACGTCGTGATCGACCCAGCGCACGCCGATCCGTCGTCGGCGAGTTTCGTCACTGACGATTCGTTAATCGCCGCCTGCCGAGCCGCATTGGTCCCCTACAAGGTGCCCGTCGCCTTCGAGCGCATCGACCGCCTACCGCGCAACGAGATCGGCAAGCTGCTCCGCAAACAGCTCAGCTGATCTTCACCGGCACCGGTTCAACGCGGGCGCGGAGGAGGCAGAACTCGTTGCCCTCGGGGTCGGCCAGGACGTGCCAGGGTTCGTCGCCGGTCTGGCCGACGTCGACCGGGTGGGCCCCAATGGCCAGCAGGCGACGCAGCTCGTCGTGCTGATCACGATCGGTGGCGTTGACGTCGATGTGCAAGCGCAGCTTGCCGGTGCGTGGGTCGTCGCTGCGACTGAGAATCAGCGTCGGCTGGGCACCGCCAAAGCCGACGCCGGGCGGGCCGATCTCGATGTCGTCGCCGTCGCGACTCAGCTCGACGTAGCCGAGCACGTCGCGCCAGAACGTGGCGAGCAGCTCGGGGTCGCGGGCATCCAACACCAATTCGGTGATCCGGCAGGCCATCGCTGATCATCTCCCGTCGTCGAGGGTTCTCGTCGCCGACACTACGGCGCCGCTGATTGAGCCCCCGACCTATTCGCTGACGAACCGGGCCGGCGCGCTGGGATCGAGTAGCTCGGCTTTCAACACTTTGCCGGTGGCGTTGCGCGGGAAGTCATCGACAAAGGTGATCGACGTCGGCACCTTGAACTTGGCCAGGCTGGCCGCCAGAAACTCGACCAGCTCCGCCTCGCTGACGGCGGCCACGCCCGGCGTACGCGTCACGTAGGCGGCAACCTCCTGACCCAGCTGCGGATGAGGAACGCCAACTACCGCGGCCTCGAACACCCCCGGGTGCTCAACCAGACGGTTTTCGATCTCGGCCGGGTAGATGTTCTCGCCACCACGGATGATCAAGTCGCTGCGTCGACCCTCGAGGTACAGCAGGCCGTCACGGATGTAGCCAAAGTCGCCGGTGTAATACCAACGCTCTCTGTCGATCGCCGCGGCGGTCGCCTGCGGGTTGTCCCAGTACTCCAAGAAGTTCGCCGCGCTGCGCATGCAGATCTCCCCGACCTCTCCCTCGGGCACCGTCTGGTTAGTGTCGGGATCACGGACCTCGACGCTGACGCCGGCCGAGGGGACGCCAACACTGTCGGCGTGATCAGCGACCAGGGCCGCCGGAAGCGACGTACCGAGCCCGCAGGTTTCGGTCATCCCGAAGCCAAGCCCCAAGCCGGCGACGGCGTTGGGGAACTTGTTCGTCAGTTCGCGCAACAGCTCCGGCGGCCACACCGCGCTTCCCCCGCCCAAACCGACGAGTGCGGTCAGGTCGTAGCTGGCCAGGTCGGGGAACTCCACAATCCGCCACGCCTGGGTGGGGACCAGCGACCAACGGGTGATCCCATGTTCGGCGCTCATCCGCACGTGTTGTTCCTCGCTCCACCGTCCGACGGGCGGGTAGACGATCGTCATCCCACCGAGCGGAGCCATGATCAACTGGGCGGTCATCCCCGAGATGTGGAACATCGGCGACGCACCAAGCGTCTTGTGGTGAATGTTCGCCCCAGCCGTGCCGTTCAGCATCGCCGTCGCCGCGCCAGTCAGCGAATGCGACATCAGGAAATGAATGTTCGCCCGATGGGTGATCACCGCACCTTTCGCCCGACCGGTGGTCCCGCTGGTGAACAGGATCAGAAACGGATCGTCCTCGTCGCCGGCGATGGCCGCGTGTCGGATCGTCGCGTGTGGGATCGTCGCCGCCGGATCCTCGCTGGCCTCGTCCCACCACGGCCCGCCAAAGCGAACCAACGGGGCGCCGAGTTCGACACCCGCAGCCTCCAACCGATCGGCCCGCGGATCGTCGGCGAAGATCACCTTCGGTGTGGTGACGGCCAGTCCGTCCAGACTCTCGGCAGCGGTCCACCAGCCGTTCATCGCCACCGTGATCGCCCCCAGCGACGTCGCCGCCCAGAAGGTGACCGCATAGTCGTAGACATTGGCCGAGGAGATCGCCAGCCGGTCGCCGCGGCCAACCCCGTAGTCGTCGGCCAAACGCTGCGCGGCGGCCGCAATCGGGGCGGCGATGCCACCAAAGGTGACCCGACGATCGGGAAACACCAGGTAGTCACGATCGGGCATCGTCTCGATCGCGTTGGCCAGGTAGGCGAGGATCGAGCGTGGCCGTTTGATGAACACCGGCATCGTTGCGCCGAGGACATCCTCATCGCCCATCTCGAACGGAGCACCGGGACCCATCAGCATGTTCTGGCGGGCCTCGTCCAGGCCCGGCAACCGGTTCCAGTCGAGTCGGGCAGGTCGTACGTTGGGCGAGCTCACCTGGTCAGTTTGGTCCGCTGGTCTGCGTCGGGGAAAACGCTGCGCCAAATGCGGACTCGTCGATCCGGTCGATCAGCCCCCAATCCAAGGCGGTTGGGGCGTCGATTCGCCGGCCGGTGAAGTACAGCCAGGCAGTGCGCAACCGACCGATTCGTCGCACCAGGCTGACCGTCCCGCCAGCGCCCGGAACCAGGCCAAGATCCAGTTCTGGTAAGGCGAAGGTGGCATCAGGATGAGCGACGACGTGGGCGCAGAACGCCGGGAGTTCGATGCCGGAGCCGGCGCAGTGTCCGTGGACGTAACAGCTCACCCGCTCAGGTTGTGGGAGGCCGCTGAGTCGACGTCCGATGCTTGCTTCCAGGCGCACCAGATGTGCCTCGGCCGGATTGGCAAAGCTGCCGAACTCGTCGAGGTCGCCGCCGGCGCAGAACGATTGCCCGACGCCGCGGATCTGCACCTCGGTCAGCGAGGGGTCAGCGTCGACGATGTCCAGGGCGTTCAACCAGTGGTCGCGCATCGCCGAGTTCAGCGCGTTGCGCACGTGCGGCCGATTGAGCGTGATGGTCAGCGTGTCGCCGTGGCGATCGAGTTGCACCGCTTCATTGGGTTCGCTGCGTTGCTTGCGTGGCGTGCGTGCCCGCCAGGCGGCGAACTCCGGCCCGGCCTGGAGCGTCGAGTACGTCGCCGACTCGAGCAGCAAACCGTCAGCGACACTGCGATCCTCGGCATCGCGCAGCAACAACGCGGCCGCAGCCGAGGCAAGCGGATGCATCGCCACCCGCGCCCTGATCAGCTCGGCCTCATCCTGGTCCGCAGCAACCACATCCGCGACCCCCTCGCGTAACACCTGGGGACGCGCGTTCGCTGTTACGCGTAACGGGAGACGCGCGTCCCCAGGTGTTACGCGGTCGTTCATCGGGCGGATGCTAGTGATGGGCTGAGAGAATAGGGCGATGCCTGCTCCATCGATCGACCACGCACCTGCCGGGTTCGCCGCTCGGCTGGCGGCGCTTGGCGGTGAGTTGGGGATCGATGCCTGGGAGCGCGTCACCGAGCGAGCCGCGCAGCGTGGTTGGTTCTTCGGGGGACGTCCCGATGATCCGCAACTCAGCGCAGGTGGGGCCTGTCGACTGATCCGTTGCGCCGACAGGACCAGCGACACCGAGGCCGACGCCGACGCCTTCGACGACGGCTTCAACGCGTCGACGTGGATTGCGGTATCCCTGCCCCGCCAGAGCGACGTCGACCTGCTGCCCGCCTGGCTCGAACTGGACGGCGATGTCGAGGGCAAGGTCGACGGCGATCTCGACGATCTTTGGGCCGCTGTGGTCCGTGCGACGGCCACCCGCTCGGGCCCGGAGTTGGTCGGGCGCGGCCGCGAGTTCGGGATGGCGATGGCTGTTGTCGGGGATCAGCGCGGCCAGCACCCACCGGTGATTGCCACCGAGCGGCCGTTGTCAGGCCGACTCCGTGACACTCGACCGGGGACGCTGCGGATCGTTGACCTCAGCGCGATGTGGGCCGGACCGCTCTGCGCCGCGCTGCTCGGCGAGACGCCGGCAACTGACACCGAGGTCGTCAAGGTCGAGTCAGCACATCGCCCCGACGCAGCCCGCACCGGCGACCCCTGGCTATACCAACGGCTGAACGGGGCGAAGACCGTGGAGACGATCGACATCCGCAGCCGCGCTGGTCTGGGGTTGATGCAGGCGTTGATCGACCAAGCCGACGTGGTGATCGAGGCGTCCCGGCCGCGGGCACTCGATCAACTGGGTATCCACCGCGACCGGTTCCGCGGCATCGCCTGGGTGTCGATCACCGGCTACGGACGAGACCGCTCGTGGGTCGGGTTCGGCGACGACTGTGCTGCAGCAGGCGGTCTGGTTCACTGGCCGCAGGGCCCGTCGGCTCCACCAGCCTTCTTTGGGGATGCGATCGCCGACCCGTTGACCGGCATGGTGGCTGCGGCGGCGGCCCGCCGAGCGCTGCGCGATGGTCAGCCCGTCCTGCTGGATGTGGCGATGAGCGCCGTTGCCGCGTCGATGATTGCGCCGGCGCCGCCGAAGGGCGGCGACGGGCGAAGCGAGCGGGACTGCCTGGGCGAACCATGGGTGCAATGACGTCCGCGGACGCGCTTCAACCGACCTGGCTGCCCGGGCTCCACGACCACCACATTCACTTGCTCGCCGCGGCCGCCGCGCTGGACTCGGTGAAGTGCGGGCCGCCATCGGTGTCGACCGTCGAGCAACTCGCCGAAGCGCTGCGCGCCGCTGCCCAACAGCGACCACCGGGATCGTGGATCCGCGGTGTTGGCTATCACCAGTCGGTCGCCGGTGACTTGGACTGCGGGCTGCTCGATCGGCTGTGCCCGGGCAACCCGCTGCGCGTTCAGCACCGCAGTGGAGCGCGCTGGACGCTGAACACTGCAGCGATCGACCAACTGCGCGGCACCATTCCCGCGGCGCTGCTCGACCATCCGGGCGTCGATCTGCTCACCGGGCGAATCCACCGCGCCGATGAGGTCATCCGCGGCTTGCCCCCGCATCCCGACACGGCAGCGTTGGAACGGCTGGGCGTTCTGTTGAACAGCCACGGTGTAACCACCGTGACCGACACGACACCGTTCGTCTCGGCCGCCGACGTAGCCCCACTCAGGGCCCTCACCGCTCGACTGCGGATCACGATCACCGGCAGTGTGCAGATGCTCGGCCAGGATCCACCACCCGGGCTGACCCTCGGCCCGGTGAAGTTCGTCCTCGATGCTGATGACCCGCCGCCGTGGGACGACTTGGTTGACCAGATCCGCGCCGCCCATGCCGCCGGACGAGCGATCGCCGTGCACTGCGTCGAGGCCGACACGCTGGCTCTGACCCTGACCGCGCTCGACGCCGCCGACGGTGGCGGTGACCGCGGACGTGGAGGTGGCCGTGGCCGTGGCGATGCAGGCCAGAGCATGCAGAATCGCATCGAACACGGCGCACTCATCGACGTCCAAACGATCGCCGAACTCGCTCGCCGGCGTCTTCGGGTGGTGACCCAGCCAAGTTTCGTCGCCGAGCGCGGCGACCAGTACCGGACCGACGTCGATCCACGCCGTCGCGCCGATCTCTACCGCGTTCGCTCGCTGCTCGATGCCGGCGTTGACGTCAGCCTGAGCACCGACGCCCCGTACACCGCTCCGGATCCGTGGGCGGCGATCCACGCCGCCGTTCATCGACGCGCAGCCTCGGGTCACGTCCTGTCGCCTGACGAACGGATCACTCCCGACCAAGCCCTGGCCGCCTTCACCGACCACGACGACCACGACGACCACGACGACCACGACGACCACGACGACCACGACGCCGACCACGATCGGCCCGACCGGCCCGACCGGCCCGACCGGCCCGACCGGCCCGACCGGTCCGACGGGATCATGCTCGACCGGCCGTGGACCGCGGCACGCCGCGCCCTCGCCGATCGCTCCGCTGATGCCACGGTTTCGCAAATGGTGATCGCCACCGTGGTGCGCGGTCGCGTTGTCTGGCGCCGCTAACCGTCCGAATCCTGCCAGGCCCTGCCGCCGTCCTTAGGCGGCGTCGCCCGGCGGCGAGTGGGCCCGCAGGGTCGGGGGATCGCCGGTGTGCGTGGTGCCGTCCGGCGTGCTGTACGTCAGCGAACGGTCGGCCGGATCGAGCGTGATCAGCCAATGCCCTTCGTGGGCAGCATGATGATGCGTCGAGCACAGCGGCAGGAGCTTGATCAGGTCGGTCGGCCCGTGTTGGATCCACGGCGTCAGGTGATGGATCGTGGTCTGGTCGAACAGCACCGCACAGCCGGGGATGGCGCACGAGTCGTAGATGGTGCGCAAGGCGGCGCGCTGCGCCGGCGTGGCCAAGCGCTGGGTGCGGCCGACATCGAGCACGTGGCCGGGACCGCCCATCACGACCGGAACGATCCCGTGATCGCACGCCATTCGCCGGATCGTGTCGACGGGAAGGTCGACGGCGGAGTCAACCGACACGATCGAGCGATCGTGGAGCCCGCCAACCAGCGTGTCCAGGTCGACGACAACTGCGACACTGCTGCCGCCCGGCACCCGCTTGAGGCGCATCAGCTCGATCAGGGCCAACGCATTGAGATGCTGCTGGCGTTCGATCGGATCGGATGGGCAGTCGTCGGGAATCTGCCCGTGGGACATCGCCTCGACCTGGCGCACCACCATCCGCCGCAGCTCGCTCCCCCGATCGGGATCAAACTGACCGCGCACGACGACCATCCCCGTTTCGAGGTCGGAGCGAAACGACAGCTTCGTCGCCCGGCGTTGGGCGGCGAGGCGCGCCGTCCCGTCGTCGGAGCGCAATTGTCGAGTGGCCTCGTTGACCCGCTTGCGAAACGCGTCGACGTCGACGTTCTCGGCAAGCAGCGCCAGGGTCGGCCCCTGCTCGGCCAAGCGTTGACGATCGCCGGGCTCCAGCTGGCGGAGCGCGTTGGTGACGACATCGACGTGCTCCGCCGTGGTGCGCCCGTCGGCGAGCGCGGCACCCAGCTCCGGAACCCGCCTGCCCGTGCGCGCTCGATCGGTAGACCGCGTTGCCTGACGAAACGTCTGCTTGCCCGAACGTGCCATCGCATGTTCTGGCGAGATCGTCGGATCGACGTCGGCGAGATCCTCCAAGCGACCAGCCACCGCGACGCGGACACCCTCCACCCACCCCGCAAGACGATCAACCGCAGCGATCAGCGGACCGACACCTGCCCGATCCAACCCGGACACGTCGACCGGCGCAACCCTGCCCGCCAGCTCGATGACGTCCCCGATCTCCATTCCACCAGTATGAACAAGGGGTGTTGCAGAGTTGATCTTGGCTAGCGCCAGGCGGGGTGCATGCGCAGCAGGCGGGCGATGCGGCGCGGATCGATCGCCACACGTGCCGCGGCTCGCTGGCAGGTCGGACACCAGACGGTGAGTCGGCGCCATGGCGAGGCCTCGGCGGACTCGCTGCGGAGGCGGGTGCCACACAGCGGACACGGCAAACCGCCACGGCCATAGATCCAATGGTCCGACGTGTGCAGCCGACGCCCCGTGGTGTTGCGCACTCCATTCGCGGTGCTCCAGCCGATCAACGCCGCAGCTACATCAACCACCCGTTCCAGAGCATCGATGCTGCCGACCGGTTGATGCGGGTCGACACCGGCGATGAACGGCACCTCCACGGCGAACACGTTGCCCAGTCCGGCAAGATTGCGTTGATCCAGCAATGCCCCGGCGAGCGGGACTAACGGATCGATACGCAGACGTTCGGCGAGCGATGCTGGCTCGCGGTCACGCACGCCAGTGGAAACATCGGGACCCAGATGGCCGACCACCGTGTCCTCGGCCGCCGTCGGGATCACCTGGACGACCGGCAGGTCCAGGCCCACCAAGGTCACCTCGCCGAAGCCCAATTCGATTCGCCGACGCCACGCCGCGCCACGAACCTGGCCGACGATCATCACCCGACCGTCCATCCCCAGATGGATATGCAACGTGCGCGCCAACGTGCCCGGTCCGATGAAGCGAACCAGCAGGTGCTTCCCAACCGCGACGGCGTTGACCAACGTGGCACCGACAAGGTCGACGCCCACCAGCCGCGGATCGCGTGTCACGCAGCGATCGCACACCTGCCCTGCCACGGCACGTTCGACACGCCCCGCCAAACGGTGGATTGTGTCGCCCTCGGGCAAGCGCCCCGCCTAGTCCAGCGACGTCAGGAAGGAAACGACAGCGTCGTTGAACAGGTCGTTGCGGTCACCAGCAACCATGTGTCCGGCTTCGGCGACGTTGACGTACTTGGCGTGCGGAACGAGCGCCAGAAACTTCTGCGCCCCCTCCTCGGACAGCAGGTCGCTGTGCTTGCCGCGCACCAAGAGGGTCGGGATCGTCAGCCGCTCGGCGGCATCGACGAGCTGGTTGATGTGATGCGCCTTGCTGTTGTGTCCGTCGGCGGCGGGCTGATCCAAGGCATCGTTGATGCTCCCGGTGCGCTGCCCATCCTCGATCACGCGGGTCTCGTCGGTGCTGCCCTTGCGGCCGATCATGAACGCCGGATCCCAATGCCAGTACCAGCGTCCGTCGCGCTGGCGCAGATTCTTCTTCAGGCCATCGAGATTCTTCGGCCGTGGCCGATGCGGGTTGTAGGCCGCGACCGCGTCGGCCACCTCGTCCAACGACCCAAACCCGGTCTCCACATGTTCACGCATGAACTCGCCGATCCGCTGCACACCCGCTGGTTCGATGTACGGCGAAACGTCGACCAAGACCAGCGCCCGGGCCATTTCCGGCCCCCCGATCGCCGTCGCCGCCAGCGAGGACGTACCACCCAGCGAGGCGCCGACCAGCGCCGGGCGATCGAACTGCGCGGCGACCGCGGCGACGTCCTCGGCGAACGACTCGAGCAGGTAGTCGCCGTGTGGGTCCCAGTCGCTCTCGCCGTGACCGCGCAGGTCCAGCGACACCACGTACCAGCCGCGCCCCGCAAGATCGCTCTGCGTTGTCCCCCACGAGTGGCGAGTCTGGCCGCCGCCGTGCAACAGCAGCACGGGCGGATCCGCCGGATCCCCGGCCGCATCGCCGGCCAGCTGGATACCGCCGGATGCCTTGAACCGCTTCGTTTCTGTCACGCCAGCGAGCCTACGCATCGCTCACCGACGATGGCCGACCGGATCGTTTGGGTACCGTTGCGCGGGTTGAACGAGATCAATCAGGTCCTCGCCGACCGCTATCAATTGAATGCGCAGATCGGTGCTGGGGGCAGCGCCCGAGTCTTCTCGGCAACCGATCTGCGCTTGGGTCGCGATGTCGCCGTCAAAATCCTCGACGCCAGCGCGATCAACTCCGCCGACCCGAAAGCGTTGCGTCGCTTCGAACGCGGGGCCGTGGCACTTGCCACGTTCAGTCATCCGCATGTCGTCCAGGTCTACGACGCGGGCACGACCGAGAGCGGTGACCCGTTCATTGTCCTCGAGCTGATCGACGGGCCGTCCCTGGCGCAGATGCTCGACCGGCAGGGCCCGTTGGCCATCAACGAGGCCGTGCGGATCACCGAATCACTGCTTGCCGCGCTGGACGCCGCCCATCGCAGTGGGCTGATCCATCGCGATGTCAAACCGGCCAACGTGCTCTTCGACGGTGCGGAAAACGCCAAGCTGGCCGACTTCGGCATCGCCCGCCGGTTTGACGAGATGGAGGACTCCCTCACCGCGACTGGCATGGTCGTTGGTACGCCTCGCTACCTGGCCCCCGAGCAAGCAGCAGGTCAGGCGCTGACTCCGGCAACCGATGTGTTTGCTGCCGGGCTGTTGCTGCAGGAAATGCTGATCGGACCGCAGCGTGCCGCCGCCGTTGTTCCACCACGGGCGATCGAACTGGATGCGCTGCGCCCCGATGTCGGCGCCGCCTACCGCCAGGTCATCCGCCAGGCCTTGCACCCTGACCCGCGCCAACGCTTCCAATCCACCGCAGACATGGCCGCCGCGTTGCGTCAGGCCGCTGCGGCACCGTCGATCGCCGCTCTCCTGCCGCCTACCCAGATTGCTCCGCAGCAACGCGAAAGTGGCCCGCCCCGATCACCTCGGCGGAGCCCAGCGACGCTGTGGGGGTTGCTGGTGGGAGCCGCGCTCATTGCGCTGATTGTCGGCATCGCCCTCTTCGCCACACGAACCGATCCCACGCCCAGCGATCCTGCGCCGTCGTCTGCCGCGTCGACCGTTGCCTCCCCGTCACCCAGCACCGCTGCGCAACCACCGGCACCCGTCACCACGCCGCCGTTATCGACGGTGCAGCCTTCTCGACCATCCACGGGCGAAGTCATCGACTTGACGACGGCCGCCGATCTGAACCAGTTCTGGATCGCGCTGGCCAATGACCCCACGATGGCCGGACGGCGCGGCGAGGACGTGCGCAAAGGACTGGAGAAGATTCTGCGAAGCCCGAAGTCGGCGAAGACCGGCGAGCGGATCGCCGAGCTCACCGATCAAGTGCAGCAATGGAAGTCCTCCGGGCTGCTCGACACCGCCGTCGCCGACCATCTGCTGCGCCTGCTGGACCGCGCCGCCGACAACGCCTGACGCGGCGAGGCGTGTCTAGTGCGACACGACCGTCCCGCCGTCGACATTCCAGGCTTGGCCGGTGACGAAACTGCCCTCGTCGGCGCACAGATAGGCAGTCAGGTAGGCGATGTCCTCGCCGGTGCCGGCTTTACGCAGCGGGATCATCGCTTGAATCGTGCGCTCCCACGCTTCGCCGCGACCCATGTCGTCGATACGCGACGTGTCGATAATGCCTGGACAGATCGTGTTGACGCGGATCCCCTGCGGACCAAGTTCGCGGGCCATCACGGCCGACAGGGCCTGCAACCCGGCCTTCGACGATGCGTACGCGGCCGTGTTCGGGCCGAACATCTTCCCAGCGATCGAGGAGATGTTGACGATCGAGCCGCCGACATTGCCGGCCAAGATCTTCGGGATCGCCGCACGCGACATCAGGAACGAGCCGGTCAGGTTGACGTCGATCACTTTGCGCCACACCTCGGGATCAAGGTCCACCACGGCCACGCGGTCGTCGCCCCGCGCCGCGCCAGCGTTGTTCACCAGGATGTCCAGCCGTCCATACTCGTCGACGACTCGATCGACAAGTGCCGCGCACTGATCGGCATCGGAGATGTCCGTCACTGCGGTCGTCGCTCGACGTCCGTGGGCACGGACCTCGTCGGCGACCGAGTCGATGTCTCGCCAGCCGGCCTGCTGTTCCTGGGGCGGGTAGTGCTCGGGCTTACGGCCGGTGCCGACCAGCACCACATCGCATCCCTGGCGAGCCAGTTCAACGGCGATCGGCCGACCGATCGAACGCATCCGTCCTGCACCAGTGACGATCGCAACCTTGTCGGTCAATCCACTCAGCTTCATCTGGGAGTCTTCGGCCATCGCCGTAGTTTGGCCGAACACTGCGGATGGGGTGTCAGCGGCGGGTAAATCCGCGGTAACCCTCGGCGGCCACCTCGGCGCATGTGTTGCGGTAGTTGCCCACGCCGCCGAGATACAGCATGAAGCCACGCGGCTTACCCGGCACGTTGGCGCCCGTGTACCACGAGTTGGCCCGCGGGTACAGGGTGTGCTCGGCGATCATCGTGACCAGCGCCGACCATTCGTTCTGCGCGTCGACCGTCGCTTCGATCGAAGTCTGCTCGGCCGCACCTAGATCAGCGATGCACTGGGCGATCCATTCGACGTGCTGTTCGATCGACACCATCATGTTCGTCATCACCGACGGACTCCCCGGGCCGGTGATCGTGAACATGTTGGGAAAGCCAGCGACCGTCAGGCCCAGGTAGGTATGCGGCCCGTCGGCCCAAGCCTGGCGCAACGTCAACCCGTCCCGGCCGGTGATCAGCGGTTCCAGCAACGGCCCGGTGATCGCGTCGAATCCGGTGGCCAGGACCAACACGTCCAGTTCGTGCACGGTTCCATCGGCGGTGCGCACGCCACCTTCGGTGATCACGTCCAGCGGGGTCTCGCGCAGGTCGATCAACGTCACGTTGTCACGGTTGTAGGTGGCGTAGTAGTTGGTGTCCAGGCAGGCCCGCTTGGAGCCGATCGGGTAGCTGCGCGGTGCCAGACGCTCGGCGACCTGCGGGTCGTCGACGATCGCGGCGATCTGTTGGCGGACGAACTCGGCGGCGGTTTCGTTGGCCCGTTCGTCGACCATCAGGTCGTTGTACGCGGCGAGCAGACCGTGCAGGGTCCCGCCTTCCCATGCCTGCTCGTAGCGCTGTTGCCGTTCGGCTTCGTCGGCGTCCAACGCTGACGAGGTCGCCGGCGGTACGACCACACCCCCGAACGACTGCCGCGCCGCCGCCCGATGTGCCGGATAATTCTGCTTCATCGCCCGCAGCTGCTCGTCATCGAGCGGGGCGTTCTTCGCCGGGAACGTAAACGCCGGTGTGCGCTGAAACACCGTCAGGTGAGCGGCGGACTGGGCGAGGATCGGGATCAGCTGGATCGCCGACGAGCCGGTCCCGATGACCCCGACGCGCTTGCCGAGCACGTCGACCGGCTCGTGTGGCCATTGACCGGTGTGCACCACGGTGCCGACGAACGAGTCGAGGCCATCGATCTCGGGGAGTTTCTTCGTCGACAGGCAGCCGACGGCCATCACCAGGTAGCGGGCCGTCAACGTCTGACCGCGATCAGTCGTCACCGTCCATGACTGATCGTCGTCCGACCACGTCGCCGACGTCACCCGCGTTTCGAACTGGACATCACGACGGAGATCGAACCGGTCGGCGACGTGATTGGCGTACGACAGAATCTCGGGCTGGGTGGCATAGCGCTCGCTCCACGTCCACTCCTGCTCGAGTTGTTCATCGAACGAGTACGAATAGTCGATCGACTGGATGTCGCATCGCGCTCCTGGGTAGCGGTTCCACCACCACGTCCCACCGACGTCGGCGGCTGCCTCGAAGGCACGCACAGAGAGACCGAGCTGGCGAAAGCGATAGATCGAATACATCCCAGCGAATCCAGCACCGACCACGATCGCGTCGACGGTCGGTCGGTCGAGGTTAGGTTCGGTTGCCACATCGACGACCGTAGTCAGCCAAGATGGCTGCCGATGAACGAGACCCTCGTCGACCGCGACGCGCTGCAACGCTGGCTCGACGCTCACGATGGCGACGGACTGGGGCGTGGCCAGACGCTGCAGATCACCCCCCTGACGTCCGGGTTCTCCAATGCGATGTTCCGTGTGACGCGCGGCGCGCATCAGTGGGTGCTGCGCCGGCCGGCAAAGGTCGCCCTCGCCCGGGCGAACGAGGCGATGGCTCGAGAGTTTCGCTTGCTGCACGCCCTGGATCACACCGACGTTGCACATCCGCGCACCGTGGCGTTGTGCGAGGACCACGACGTGCTCGGCTGCACCTTCTACCTAATGGAAGCAGTAGACGGATTCAACCCCATCGAGCCGCTCCCGACCGCGTTCGCCACCTTGCCGGATGCACGACGCAGGGTGACGTTCTCTGTGATCGATGCCCTCGCCAGGTTGCACGAGGTGGACTGGCGCGCCGCCGGCCTGGACGGCTTTGGACGACCGCAGGGATTTCACGAGCGCCAGGTAGCTCGCTGGATTGCGCAATTTGACAGCTACGGCGGGCGGGAGATCCCCGAACTGCATCAGACCGGGGAATGGCTGAACCGCCATATTCCAAGTCAGTTCGAGCCGACCTTGATGCACGCTGACTACCACATGTTCAACATTCTCGTCGCCCCCGAACCGCCCGCCCGCGTTGCCGCGATCGTCGATTGGGAAACCGCCAGCATCGGCGACCCGCTGCTTGATGCAGTGGGCCTCACCGAGATCTGGTGCCCATCGCACCCGCAATCCACCGGCTGGCCGAGCGCCAGCGAAATGCTCGAGCGGTATGCGACCCAGCGGTCGATCAGCCTGCCAGACAACCTCGGCTACTACGTCGCCCTGTACAACTTCCGGATGGCAATTCTGCTGGAGGGGATCCACCAGCGATCGCTTACGGACCCCACCCGTCCCAACCAGGTCGAAGTCGGCGAGCAAGCGATGAAGCACGCCGTCGCTGCGCTCGCTGCGACCGGCGGCTGATCACGACCGGATCAGCACGGCCAGCGCGTCCAGGGCGACCGCACCCTTGCCCTGCGGGCGAACGATCAGCGGGTTGATGTCCAACTCCGCCAACCGGCCGGCATGGTCGACGGCCAGACGTTGCACAGCGATGATCACGTCGACGAGGGCGTCGATATCCGCAACGGGTGCCCCGCGAAACCCACGGAGTAGCGCCGAGGCAGTCAGCTGATCGATCATCCGTCGGGCCTCACGTCTGTCGAACGGAGGGACGCGGAAGGCGACATCGCGGAACAGCTCGACGGTCACCCCGCCGAGACCGACCATCACCGTCGGTCCGAACAACTCATCGGTGGACACGCCGACGACGCACTCCACGCCGTCGGTGATCTGTTCGCAGACCAACACGCCGTCGATCGACGATCGTGGCACCAGCCGGGCAGCGCGTTCGAGGAGGTCGGCGGCAACCCGGTGCACTTCAGCCGCCGAGGCGACGCCGACCTTGACCAGACCGTGTTCGGACTTGTGGCTGATCGCCGCCGAGGCAACCTTGACCACGACAGGGAAGCCGATCTGTCGCCCAGCGCGCACGGCGCTCGCCGGCGTTGTGCACAGCACGTCGCGGCTCGCTGGAATCCCATAAGCAGCGAGCAGCTCCTTTGAGCGTTGTTCCGAAAGTGCGCCGTCATCGCCGGCCTCCGCGCCAGCCGCGGCCAGCACCTTGTCACCCGCACTGGCCCGAGCGGACCGACGCCGCACCGGTTTGGCAAATGGCGACCGGTAGTCGGCCAGGAAGTCGTAATAGCCCAGGTAGGCCTTCACCGCAGTGACGCAATTGGCGAACGTGCGGAACACCGGCACATTCGAGGCGATCAAGACCTCGTACGCCGGATCGTCGGTGGTCGGGGCGCCCCACACCACGCAGATCGGCTTGTCGGTGGTGGCCGCGGCGGCGACAAAATCCTGGGCCATCGCCAGACTCATCGCCGGCACCGAGCCGGTTAGCGGCGCGATAAGCACACCGACGTTCGGGTCGGCCAGGATCGCCTGGAGGATCTTCGGGCCGCGCTCGTCGATGCTCGGTGGGCCGCCCGAATCGACTGGGTTGGAGACCCGCAGGAACTCGGGAATCCACTGGTGCAGCTGTCGTCGGGTGTCGGGACGCAGCTCGGGGATCGACAGTCCCGACGCTGAACACAGGTCCGCCATGTGCGCCCCGGTCCCGCCACTGATCGCATAGATACAGACACCATCGGTTGTCGGAGGCTTGGCCCGGGTGAACAGCATCGACACGTCCTGCAGTTCATCCAAGCCGTCCACACGGATCACGCCGTATTGATCAAACACCGCGTCGGTCACCGCGTCGACCCCGGTCAGGTGGCCGGTGTGCGACAGCGCCATCGACCGGCCGTGCTCGGTACGTCCAATCTTGACGCAGACGATCGGCACGCCGCGTTGGGCGGCATAGTCGGCGGCCAGTTGCAGCGTGCGTCCGTCGTGGAAGCCCTCGATGTAGGCCGCGATCACGGCCGTGTCCGGTTGGTCGGCGAAGTAGCGGACGAAATCGGCGAACTCCAGGTCGACCTCGTTGCCAGTCGGTGCCCACGCCGACATTTTCAGCCCGATCTGGCGCGCCTGGAAGATCGGCCGGCCCTGATGACCGCTCTGGGTGATCAGCGCCACTTTCGGTTGCGGCCCGGTGTCGAACAGCTCGAAGGCGTTGAGGTTGGTGTTCGGCCCCAGCAATCGGGTCGACCCCTCGGCCACCAACTGCTCAAGGCGCGCTTGGGCCTCGACGCCAGCGGCGCCGGACTCGGCGAAGCCGGCGGCGAACACCACCGCGAATCCTGCGCCAGCAGCGGCGATCTCGGCGAAGCCAGCCAGAGCGTCGGGATGCAGGACCACGGCCAGATCGACCGGCCCGGGAACGTCGCTGAGCGAGGAGAAGCACGGATGACCATCGACGGTGTCGCGCCGCGGGTTGACCGGATACAGCGTCGCCCCCCGAGCTTCGCTCCACACTCGCAGCTTGGTGGTCATGATCGCCGCCTGCCCGCCCGGTGTGTCGGATGCGCCAAGCACCGCGACCGTGCGCGGCGCAAAGAAGCGGTCGAGGTCGACCGTGCGCAGCTCGGTGGGCCGGCCGGTGGCATCCAACGGGAGCGGATCTGCCATCCATCTACGCTGCCACGACCGGTGCCACACCCGGGAATCGGAAGCCACTCCGGCAGGATGTAGCACATCTGCTACCCGGGCAGTATGAGCGCGCAGGCCGGGTTACGGGCGCCTCGCCAGGACGCAATCAACCCGGTCCACCGGTCGTCACTGCATCAAGTCTCACCATTGCCAGGCAACAACCGGACTGCGGTTCCGTAGGCAATAACTTCCTGAGCGTTACCGACAAGATCCGTCGTTGCGAATGCGACACCCACAATCGCATCTGCACCCATCTCGAAGGCGTTCTTGATCATCTGTTGGGACGCCTGATGTCGCGTCTCGTTCAGTTGCATCAACAAGCCTGTTTGTTCCCCACCGACCATCGATCTCAATTCCGTCAGCGATTGGCCGACAAGGTTACGCGATCGCACCGAGTTGCCAACGACCACGCCCAGCACGCTGAGAATCTCTCGGCCATAGATGAACGGGGTCGTCGAAACGATCACCGAGTTCGGATGAAGAGCTTCGTCGCGGAGATGGAACTCCGCTTCGAGAAGCGCCACCGTCTCCTCGTCGAGTTTTTGACCATGTCGCAGGCGCATCGACTCAGCCCGCTCAGCATTGATCGGCCGAGCATCCTTGGGTGACCTCTCACCTTGGAGGGTGATTCTCACGACGTTGCTGTAGTCCAAGAAGTACGGCATCGACTAACTCGGGGGCTCAGGGCGGATTCTGCTCACGTCAGACAACGTAGTCATTAGTCGCCTGCCGCCCTCTCTAGTGCCGGCACCACAAGGACACCACAAGTTGGAGGCGACGCCGGGAATCGAACCCGGGTACAGGGCTTTGCAGGCCCTTGCCTAAGCCACTCGGCCACGTCGCCATCGTCACCGAGCGTGCCCGGTAACCGGCACGACGATATCGCCGCTTGGCTCGGTTACTCCGTCGAGTTGGCGATCCTCAGCCGGTTTCGTCGTCGACGATTCGCAGTGCGGGACGCGTCGCCGCGGTGGCCAGCGCGGCGGCCGCCTGTTGATCAGCGCGTAGCGGTGCGTTGGCGATTACCCACAGCAAGAACACGCTGAACAACTCCGGCAGGTGAGACGCCTCGGCGAGCAACGGGATGTGCCCCTCGACCAGATCGATGACTGCGGTGATCGCCAAGGCACCGACCAGGACAAACGACACCGGCAGCATCGTGCGCGCCCGCGCTGGACGGAAGACCACCACGGCGAGGCCGACGCTGTACGCCGCGGTGAAGGCACCCAAATGGCGGGAAGCGTGAATCGAGTCGACGCTCCCACCGCCGGCCAGGGCGACGGCAGAGAACGCCATGACGTAGACCGCAACGACCGCCAGACCCCAGCGGGCCACCTGGGGCACGCTGAAACGGTCGGCAGCCGCCTGCTGACGGGCGATCGCTTCGGGAAAGGAAGGATTCAGCGAGGCAACGGACCGAACACCGACGGCGCTTCGCCCAGCCTCGACAGCGGCGGCGAAGCGTTGGCATGACGCGCAGCGCTGGACGTGGGCGGCCAACAAGCGCAGGTCGATTCCCGGCGGTTCGTCGTCGGCCAAAGCCGACAGGGCATCGCGCCACACATCGCAGGACATCGCCCCCGAGGTCGATCCCCTCGCTCGAAAAGTTCCCGTCATCGCCAGTTTGGGCGGCGAAAACGCGTCCGAGCGGTATCTCGCCGCCCAAACCGGGCGAATCCGGGGTCGGTGGGTCGCGTTTCACATTCGGCGACGACGCGCTCGGCGGCATACTGAACATGATGAGCACCCCAGACCTGGATCTCCTGGTCGCTGCTGCGATCGAAGGCGACAATCGAGCAGTCGCCGAGCTGGTCCGCTCCACCGAGCCGACTATTCGGCGGCTCTGCCGGGCGCTTGGTTCGATCGATAACGAGGACGATCTGGTCCAGGAAACGTACCTGCGCGCCCTGCGATCGCTACCGTCCTACCGCGGCGAATCGCCGTTTCCCGCCTGGCTGGCGGCCGTGGCTCGACACGTCTGCGCCGACGACGTGCGCCGTCGCCAACGCCAGCGGCGGCTGATCGGTCGCCTGCAATCATCCGCCGCACACCGCGAGCAGTCCGACGCAACCGATCACGGCGGCGCGGTGACCCATCACCTGCTCGATCAACTCAGCCCCGATCGGCGCGAGGCATTCGCCCTGACCCAGATCCTCGGCTACAGCTACGACGAAGCGGCGCAGATCACCGGCTGTCCGATCGGCACGATTCGCTCACGCGTCGCCCGCGCCCGTGGCGATCTCTTTGATCTCCTCGACTCTGATCTCCTCGACGAAGGAACCAGCCCACCGAACTTAGCGACTGGAGCACTATGAGGATCGTCCGTAATCTGCTGCTTGTTCTTGCCCCATTGGCGTTGATCACCGCCTGCGGCGACGACCGGGCGGCCAAGGATTCGTCCGCCCCATCGGGCACGGCGCTGATCGGCTACGCCCTCAAGCCACCCGCCAATACCGCCGACCTGGCCCTGCCCGAGGCAGGCTCCGGTGAGCCGGTGACGTTGAAGGCCAAGCCTGGCGGGCTGATGGTGGTGTACTTCGGCTACACCAACTGTCCCGACGTGTGCCCCACCAGCATGGCCGCGGCGAAGGCCGCGCTGCGCATGGTCGGCGCCGAGAAGGCGGCGAAGGTCGACGGGGTGATGATCACCGTCGACCCCGACCGCGATACCGCAGCGATCTTGCCCGGCTACGTCGAGTCGTTCGTGCCCACCTGGCGCGCCCTGCGCACCGAGGACGCCGATCTGCTGGCCACGGCGGCGAAGCGTTTCGGTGTGTCGTATTCGGTGAAGACCGCTGCCGATGGCAGCATCGAGGTGTCGCATACTGGGACGATGTTTATCGTCGACGAAACGGGCGACGTGGTCGACGCGATGCTGTTCGGCGTCACACCAGCCGATATCGCCAACGACTTCGTCTACCTGTTGAAGCGGGAGCAGACATGAACCTGGCTACTCCATTGCGCTTGATCGCTGCCGGTGTATTCACTGTGGCAGCACCCGCGGTTGCGTTGGCCGGGTGTGGCGACTCGTCAGGCGATGCAGTCGCCACCGAGCAAACGTTCCCCGAGCAAGCCGACTTCCAATGGGTGATCCCCTTGGGCACCGCCGACAAAGTGGCGCTCGGAACTCACGACAAGATCTTTCCTGCCGTGCTGTACGTCAAGGTTGGTCAGTCGATTCGGATCGTCAATGAGGACACGATCCCCTACACCGTCGGCCCATTTTCGATCGGGGCCAAGCAGACGCTCGAGCAGGTGATGCGTTCCCCCGGAACGTTCGAGGGGGAATGCACCACCCACAAGGGCGCCCGATTCCTGATGATCGTCGAGGAATAGCTCAGCGATCAGCCGCCGGAGCTCAGGCGGAGCTCAGGGGGCGTCGTCGCGCACCGGAACGGTGACCTTGACGTCGCCAGCCTTCTCGAAGGTCAACGTCAGCTCCACGTTCGACCCAGCGACCAACGGCTTGACCAGGCCGATCAGCATCACGTGATAGCCGCCGGGCTTCAGTTCGACCGCGGTGCCGGCCGGAATGTCCAACGAGTCGATCTTGCGCATCGCCATTGCACCTGGCATCGAATTGCCGGTGCTCCCCATCGTGGTCGCATGGGTCTCACTCGACGACGTGGCCGGCTCCATCACCATCTCGTGGATCTCGGTCTTCGCTGAGATCGCGGTGTCGACGGCTGCATTGATCAGCTTGTCGGCGGTGGCGCTGGTGATCGTCATGTACATCGCGCCCTTGTCGGCGTTGGCCGGACTGGTGCGTGCCCAGGCACCGCTGATGGTGGGAGCAGCAGACTCGGCCGGGGCTGAGGCACTGCTGGTGACGGTCGTTTCCTCGGACTTCTTGTCGTCGGAGCATGCAGCCGTACCAACGACCAGCACGGCAGCAAGAGCGGCGAGCACAGGGCGCGAGGCGCGGCGGGAGGAGCGGGGTGAAGTGTTCATCGCCGATCCTGTCGCCCGATCCGACCCGCTGGTTCCCAGCCGGGCGGGGATGTGACCTTCGACCCTAGTGGGCAACGCTTTTGGAGGGTTCAATAGTCACATAGTCATCGACTAGACAAACCAGGAGCACAGATGAGTATGAGCACCGACGACAACGTCGTCGTCGATCCCCCGCCCGCAGCCGCGCCGCGCAAATCCGGCGGTACGTCCGGCCTCACCGTCCTGGCGATCGCCGCGTCGATCCTTGCCCTGGTCTTCGGGGTCCTCGGCCTGGTGCTGCCGTCCGGCGGCGCAGCGTCGACCACGGTGACCCTGCCGGCCGAGATCAACAACAACCCACAGGTCTTCGAGGTCGAAATCGGCGAGATGTACGTCAAGCCGAATGTGCTCGATGTGGAAGCCAACCGGCCCGTGGTTCTGAAGGTCCACAATGCGTCGACGGCGATGGAACACGACCTGAAGCTGAACGGCACCACCGGCACCAAGATGCTCAAGCCGGGCGAAACAGAGGAGATCAACATCGGCGTCGTCACCGACGGCGCCCAGGCCTGGTGCACCGTTGCCGGACACAAGGAAGCTGGCATGTTGATGACGTTCACGGTGGCGGGCGGCAGCGGTTCGGGCAATGCCCCGTCAGCGCCCGCCGCGGTGCGCGACGGCGACTACGCCAAGATCGACCCGACCGCCAAGCCGAGCGCCGACTGGAAGCCATTCGATCCGGAACTGAAGCCAGCCGAGGGTGGCACCACGCACGAGATCACGATGGACATGACCGAAAAGGTCATCGAGGTCGCCCCCGGCGTGACGCAAGAGATGTGGACTTTCGACAACCAGGTTCCTGGTCCGACGTTGCGCGGCAAGGTCGGCGACGTCTTCAACGTGACCGTCGTCAACAAGGGCAAGATGACCCACTCGATCGACTTCCACGCCAGCGAGGTCGCTCCGAACCGGTTGATGAAGAACATCGCCCCCGGCGAGTCGCTTGTCTACCAATTCAAGGCCAGCTACTCGGGCATCTGGATGTACCACTGCGCTACCGCCCCGGCGCTGCATCACATCGGGAACGGGATGTCCGGCGCGGTGGTCATCGATCCGCCGAATCTGGCTCCCGTCGAGAAGGAATTCATCTTCGTCCAGGGCGAGTTGTACCTCGGCCCCGAAGGCAAGCCGGGCGACTTGACCAAGATGCAGAACGACGACTGGGACGCCGTGATGTTCAACGGCTACGTCAGCCAGTACGTCCACGCGCCGATCAAGGCCGAGAAGGGCAAGCGCTACCGCGCCTGGGTGATCGACAACGGTCCGTCGGAAAACTCGTCGTTCCACATCGTCGGCACGATCTTCGACACCGTGTTCAAGGAAGGCTCGTACCGGCTGAAGCCCGGTAACGAAGAACAGGGCGGTTCACAGGCGCTCGACCTGCAGCCCGCACAGGGCGGCTTCGTTGAGTGGACCTTCGCCGAGGACGGGATCTACACGTTG